>Ga0207652_10000271_pt1 | contig 53923 bp, 40 predicted proteins | sample KBSC63BmetaG_FD_184334 | JGI IMG/M metagenome (GOLD analysis project Ga0207652, IMG submission 184334) | Corn rhizosphere microbial communities from Kellogg Biological Station, Michigan, USA - KBS C6-3B metaG (SPAdes) (version 2) | ecosystem: Host-associated > Plants > Roots > Rhizosphere ... | reverse complement strand
GAAGCCGGCGATAAGCGCCGTAACTCCTAATCCTAATAGCCCGGGACCTAAATAACGTGCCATCATTAAAGGAAGAATTTCATTATAGCTTTGCGCTCCTGTTGCCGCTGCCTGCGCCTGGCCGACCAAACCGGGCATTACAGCCAAACCAATTAAACCCGGTAATATCACAATCAAGGGAACCAGCATTTTAAATCCTGAACCAATAATTGGAGCCATTTTTGCCGATCTTAAATCCTTTGCTGACAGTACACGTTGGACAACCAAAAAATCAGTAGTCCAATACCCAAAGGAAATGACGAACCCTAAACCAAAAACAATTCCAATCCACTGAATGCCCATTGGATTATCATTGAAATGGCCTAATGTGCTCCACATGTGCGTATAATCTCCATGAGGAAGATTATGCTGAATGCGGCTAACCATACCCTTCCAGCCGCCCACTTCTACCAGCCCGAGAATGGGCACCAGTAAGGCTCCTGCCCAAATGAGCACAAACTGCAACACTTCATTAAATATCGCAGAAAGTAAACCTCCCAACATGACATAGACCATTACGGTAATGGAAGATACCCAGATGCTGAAATTTAAATCCCAACCAAGAATCACTTTCATTACCAATGCCATCGCAAACATATTTACGCCACTCATCAGCACTGTCATAAAACCAAAAGAAATGGCCGACAACATGCTGGTGCTGTTACCAAAACGCAATTTTAAATAGCCGGGTACCGAATGTGTTTTGGATATATAATAAAACGGCATCATTATAATTCCTAAAAAAAGCATCGCCGGTATAGCGCCGATCCAATACCAATGTGCTGCTAAAATACCATATTGATAGGCGGATGCGGCCCAGCCCATCAGTTCCAGGGAACCTAGGTTGGCCGAAATAAAAGCCAGTCCGGCAATCCACATGGTCATTTTTCTGCCAGCAAGGAAAAAATCATCACCGGTTTTGGTATATCTTACCAGGTAATATCCGATTCCCAATACGATCAGGAAGTAAATAATGATGATAAGCAAATCAGCCCAGTTTAATGAAATTAACCCCGGGGAAAGCAAGCATCTGTTGAAGTGAAATGGCATGGTAATTTATTTTATTTTTTTCGGTTGGTTACATTGGTATTACAACTTCAATTCATCTTGTTGACAGTTCATTCCACCTCAATTCATTTTTAAAATCATACATATTTGTTTGTTTACTGATCAGTATGAATTCTAATCCGGCAATCGTTGCAAAATCTTCCAAATATTCACGATTCAGATTCTGGCTGTAACAAGTATGATGGGCGCCCCCGGCAAGAATCCAGGCCGTGCAACCGGTTTGCATATCCGGATACGGTTTCCACAAAACACGAGCCACCGGCAAATTTGGAAGTGGATGCGGTGGTTTTATTGCCTCAACTTCATTTACCAACAATCTGAAACGGTTGCCCATATCAATGATAGAAGCATTTAATGCCGCGCCTGCAGCTACGTCGAATACCAATCTCACAGGATCTTCTTTTCCGCCGATTCCAAGCGGATGAATTTCACATGATGGTTTACCATCCGCAATTGATTCGCATATTTCCAGCATATGCGCTCCTAATACCATTTTATTATTTGGTTCAAAATGGTAAGTATAGTCTTCCATAAAAGAATTTCCGCCTTTCAAGCCAGTGGCCATTACTTTCATAGCACGAACAAGAGCGGCAGTTTTCCAGTCACCTTCTGCACCAAAGCCGTAACCCTCTGCCATCAAACGTTGAACTGCAATTCCTGGTAATTGTTTCAGCCCATGCAGGTCTTCGAAAGTATCGGTAAATCCTTTGTAATTTCCTTCTTTGAGAAAGGTTCGTAAACCAATTTCAATTTTCGCCGCGTCTCTCAAAGAAGCATGCCGTTCATTTCCTTTTTTTAAGGAATCAGCCAAAACGTAACTCGATTCATATTCTTCACAAAGCGCATCAATATCTTCTTCACTCACTTTATTTACAGTCTCAACCAAATCACCAATACCATGAGTATTAACGGAATATCCAAATTGCATTTCCGCTTCTACCTTGTCACCTTCGGTAACAGCAACCTGGCGCATATTATCGCCAAATCTGACAAACTTCGCCCCCTGCCAATCGTTCCATGCTGCCGCGGCACGGCTCCACGTATTAATTTGTTCCAATACTGAATCATCTTTCCAATAACCGGTGACGACTTTTCGTTTCAATCTCATGCGCGATGCAATGAATCCAAATTCCCGGTCTCCATGCGCACTTTGATTCAAGTTCATGAAGTTCATGTCTATATCATTCCAGGGAATGTCGCGGTTGAATTGCGTATGAAGATGTAACAAAGGTTTCTTCAAAATCGTTAGTCCCCGTATCCACATTTTCGCAGGAGAGAAGGTATGCATCCATGTAATGATTCCGACACAATTGGAATCGGAATTCGCTTGCTGTATTACCTCGTAAATTTTATCTGGCGTTGTAACAGTTGGTTTGAACACAACTTTCACCGGTATTTTTTCATCTTTGTCTAGTGATTGCGCAATCTCCATCGAATGGTCAGCAACCTGTTTTAGAGTTTCTTCCCCATAAAGATGCTGGCTTCCGGTGATGATCCATACTTCCAATTCTTTTAAATCTTTCATTTTTTGTTTTTTTTTATTCACTTCTAAACCAGGAAGAAGATTACTTCCAGGGAGTTTATGATGATGCAAAGCTGACTATAAATTCGTCTTATTTCTTGTTTTACTGTAAATAAATTGCCCTAAAAGTTATCTGCTTCATATAAAATATGACTTTATTCAGCTGCAACAATGTCAATTTCCTTTACCTTTTCCGGGAACCATAACATCATTTCTCCTTTACCCCGGTTTGCCCATGCATAATAAGGAATGGCAGTAAAGCTTTGTTCCTGTGTTCGAATCGTTTCACCATTATTTTCAATCAACACGGCCGGAACTTTCGCTTTTAAGACTTCGATTCCATTTAAAAGTTCAGGATTATAAGCTACCTGGAAATCGGTACTCACAGGCATTACAAGGTTTGCTGCCTTTCCGTTATTATCTACCCATTCTGCACAATACATGATCGGACCGCGTTGCAAGGCAACTTTTCCAACATCGCTTTTTACCTTGTCATTCGCTACTACTTTCCTTACTTCCATTGGAAGCTGCACTTCTATCTGATCATTTTTTTTCCACTTTCGATTTAAAACTGCGTAACCATTTTTGATATGATATTCCACCTCTTTTCCATTAATCGTAATGATTGTTTTTTTGTCAGAATGGTTGTTGAACGAATATAAATCGGAAGGCATCGCTTCATTCCTTGCCCATCCCGGAATTCTTATCAGCATGGAAAAATCAAATGATGATTTTGGATTAATGGTAAACTTTAAATCACCATCCCACGGGTAATTGTTTTGCTGGATGATTTGCACCGGCTTTCCATCAACATCCAAGGTGGCGTTGCTGCTGATAAATAAATTTGCATAAATATCATGACCCTTTTGTGCATACATGTAGCCAGGCACGGATGGCAACAATCTTACAAGATTCGTAGGACAACAAGAACAGGGAAACCAACCGGAGCGGGTAGCTTCCATATCCGCATGAGAAAAACTATTTTTTATTTGCATCGCATTTGTATAAAAAAAAGATTTTCCATCAAGCCCGATCCCGGAAATTAATCCATTGTACAAAGTTTTTTCGAGGACATCAATATATTTCGAATTTCCATGAAGCAGGAACATTCTTTCGTTCCAAAATACCTGTGCAATTGCTGCGCAGGTTTCATTATAAGCAGTTGAATTGGGCAATTCATAATTTTCTCCAAAACGTTCTCCATCGCCTATTGCGCCTACACTTCCCTGAACATACATTTTTTTGCTGACAACGTTATTCCATATTTTATCAACGGCGTTCAATAAAAGAGAATCGCCTGTAAGTGCCGCTACATCGGCCATTGCGGAATATAAATAACCTGCCCGAACTGCGTGACCTTCTGCTTCTGTTTGATCTATCACAGGAATATTGTCCTGCCAGTACATTCCATTTTTCCATTCGTCTTTACTGGTTGAATCATAGGTTACGTCGCGACCTCTTTCCTCGATAAAATATTTCGCAGTCTGCAAATATTTCTTTTCTCCTGTTATCCGGTATAATTTTACCAAACCCATTTCTACAACTTCATGTCCCGGAGCTGTATGTCTTTGATTCGCTGCAGGGCCAAAAACTGAACAAACCAGATCGGCATTTTTCAATGCAATGTTCAATAAATTCTTTTTACCGGTTGCCATGTAATGCGCAGCAGCAGCTTCGTACAAATGACCGGCATTGTACAATTCGTGGCTTAATTTTCTTTCATTGACCCATCTTTCGCTGCCTGCCCAGGCTTGAGGGTGCAATGGATCGATGGAACGGGCCGTATATAAATAACCGTCGGGTTCCTGCGCTTTACCGATGATCGTGATCAGTGAATCAACATATTTCATCAATTTTGGATCTGGAAATAAACTCTCAGAATAAGAAGCGCCTTCAATGGTTTTATAAATATCTGTATCATCGAATGGGTAAATGCTGCAGAACTTGCCGGTGTGCGTTGATGCAAGCACGAAATTCTCTACACGCCCTGTTTTTTGGCACCTTTCGAAAGAAGCGGGAATCGTAACGGTCTCATTAATTTTCAATCTTGGGAGCCAGAAATTATCGGTAAGATGAACCTGGTTAAAAGCCAATGGCTTTATGGGATAATCTTTGTTTTGTGCAAAAATAAAAGAGCTTGAAAAAAGAAAGAATGAAAAAAATACCTTTTTCATAAAAATGTTTTTTTGTTTACCAATTCTTTATAAAAATGCTACTGTCCATAATAGGAATCTTTTCCATGCTTACGTTCATAATGTTTTTTTATTAAAGAATCTTTCAACCGCAATGCGTCTGCCTTTACGCTTTCTGTAATGAATGCCATTTTCGCAATCGTTTCTAAAACAGCGCTGTTGTAAACTGCTTTCTCAGCATTTTTTCCCCAGGTGAAAGGTGCGTGATTTCCCACCAAAATCATTTCCATTTCTTCAGGATTGATGCTCTTTTCTTTCAACGCATTCATGATCTGAAAGCCAGTCTGGTATTCATAATCTCCCTGGATCATCTCATCGCTCATCGGTGGCGCACACGGAATGTCGCAGGTACAGTGATCCGCGTGCGTAGTTCCATAAATCGGAATATCTCTTAGTGCCTGCGCCCATGCAGTTGCATAGGTAGAATGCGTGTGTGAAATTCCACCTATATTTTTCCAATGTTTATAAAGTACCGCGTGAGTTTTGGTATCTGACGAAGGGCGCAATTTTCCTTCCACAACATTCGCGTCAAAATCGACAATGACCATTTTTGAAGGAGAAAGTTCATCATAAGGAACTCCGCTTGGTTTAATCGCAAAGACCTGCAAATCCCTGTCAACAGCGCTTACATTTCCAAACGTAAATAAGACCAAACCCAGTTTTGGCAATTGCATGTTTGCCTGATACGCTTCCTGCTGAATATGCGCATATTTGCTTTGAGTCATTACTTATATTTTTAAAAGTTCTTCTGTAAATTCTCCCAGTTTCTGATATTTCAAATATCTCTTTTCGTAAATCTCAACATTGTCTTTACGCGGATAATATTCCTTTTCAAAACCTTGACCCATCGCGCTCATCGCATCCTGGACATTGCTATAAATACCGGCCGCAGTTGCTGCAAACATTGCCGCTCCTGTCGCACAAGTTTGTTCCGACTTGTGTATTTTGATTGGCATGTTCATTACATCCGCCATTGTTTGCATAATGTAAGGCGACTTTTTTGCAACTCCTCCCATCCCGATTAAGCCTCTGACAGGAATTCCTTGCTGTATAAACCGCTCTACGATTGCTTTTGCACCAAAACAACTTGCTTCCACAAGCGATTTAAAAATACGTGGAGCATCGGTTCCTAAATTTAATCCGGTAATAGTGGCTTTTACGGCTTGATTCGCATCAGGAGTTCTTCTTCCATTTAACCAATCGACAGACAATTCATCTGATTCATTGATCGGTAATTTGGATGCGGCAGATGAAAGGTCACTAATGATTTGATCACTTTGCTCTTTAATTAATTTTTCTGCAATAGCCGGATCAATTAAAGAAGACTGACGCAAGTTATTCAAAGGCCATAAGAGTATGTTTCTAAACCAGGCATAAATATCCCCAAATGCTGATTGCCCGGCTTCGAGCCCAATCATTCCCGGAACCACCGAACCATCAACCTGTCCGCATATTCCATTTACCAAAATTCCATTTACTTCGTCCGCTGGTGCAACCAATATATCACAGGTAGAAGTGCCCATTACTTTACTTAAATAATATGGTTCTACCTGGCCGCCAACAGCTCCCATATGTGCATCAAAAGCACCTACGCCCACAACTACATTTTTTGAAAGACCTAACCGATTTGCCCACTCTTCGGATAAATTCCCGGCTGGTTTATCAGATGTATATGTTTTTGAAAATAAATTTTTTGTAAAACCTTTTAATACCGGATCCAATGAACTAAAAAAATCATCCGGTGGTAATCCGCCGAATTCTTCTGCCCATAAAGCTTTATGGCCTGCAGAACAGACGCCACGTTTCATTTCACGGACATTATTGCCGCCGGTTAACAAAAAAGGAATCCAGTCGCAATGCTCTACCCAGGAATAACACGCTTCTCTCACCGCAGGATCTATGCGTAGTATGTGGAGCAATTTTGCCCAAAACCATTCTGACGAATAAACTCCGCCGACATATTGTAAATAGTTGACCGGAAATTTCGCAGCATGTGCATTGATCTCTGCCGCTTCTTTGATAGATGTATGATCTTTCCACAATACAAACATGCCGTTAGGATTGTTTTCAAAACCCGGCAGTAAAGCAAGTGGCGTTCCTGATTCGTTTACTGCTACAGGCGTAGAACCGGTTGTGTCAACTGAAATTGCTTTTACGTTTGATGCAACAGTGCTTCCGACTTTATGCAGACATTCCTTGATCGTTGCTTCTAGTCCTTCAATATAATCGAGCGGATGTTGCCGGAATTGATTTTTGTCAGCATTGCAAAATAAGCCATCCTTCCATCTTGGATAATCGAAAGAAGCAGAAGCAATTTCTTGCCCGTTTTGCGCATCCAGAATTACCGAACGAACTGAATCAGTTCCAAAATCTACTCCTATAACGTATGATTGTTCAAGCATTATCAAGGCTAATTTGAGATAGCAATTTAAGTATATTTATTTAAGTGTCACAATAACATTTAATATTTTTATTCACATTTTATTGATTCTTTTTCTGAAATTACAAAGTCCGCCGGGCTAATGGTTGAGTAATCTTTTATAAAAGAAATGACATTTTTGTAACAAGTGAAATCTTCTGCTGCATGCATGGTAGTAAGCACTACACTCTCCATTCCGGCGTTCAAAGCAGCTTCTACTCCCTTTGGCGCATCTTCAAATACAATACAGGCTGTCGGTTCTACATTCAGAATTTGTGCACATTTAATAAATGTTTCCGGATGAGGTTTGCTTTCTGTAACGTCATCTGCGCTTACAATTGCTTTAAAATATTCGCGGATTTTTAAATTATCCAAAACAAAATCAATATTAAATGGAATCGCCGCAGAACCGATTGCCATCGGAATATTTTGCTCCTTTGCTTCCTGTAAAAATTGTGGTAATCCTTTTATTAATGAAAGTTTTGGCAAAAATTCCTTCTGATATCTTCTTTCTTTTTCCAGCGATAATTGTTTCATTTGTTCATCAGAAAAATGATTTTTTCCAAAGATCCTTTCCAGCAGTTCGCTGTTTTTTCCATACATCTGCACTTTTACTTCATCCCAGCTTAATCCGGCTTTTAATTCATTATTCAGGATGTCGTACCATGCTTGCGCATGATAATGCATGTCGTCAATCATGGTTCCATTTAAATCAAAAATAAAAGCTCTTTTTCCTATTGATAAAATTATTGAAGTATCTGATTTTCTGCTTTAGGATCAGAAAAACAGCAATACTCTTTATTTGTTTGTTTATTGAATTGATAAAATTTTAAAAGTTTTTCTTAACAGTAATCCTTCATTTATTTACCATCATTATTTTTTGTATGAATAGAAATCCGGTAAAATCCACAAGCATGGGGTTTTATTTCCGGTGAAAAAGTATTCGAAAAAGTACCGATTGTTTTTCCAGTCCACAGATCAGTTATTTTAGCATCGGTAATACCAATTTGTTTTAATGGAATATCGATATTTGCCTCCTTCGTTTCACCATCAGCAATATTAAAAACCGCAAGAAATTTATCCGAAGTTTTTGAATCACCAGCTATCCATGCTACCTGGTTATTTTTGTTGAAAAGTTCCCTGTTATTTTTGCTGTTATTCAAAACATGCAATACATTTTTGTTGGTAAGTAATGAAAGTGTAAAAGAATCATTATCAGGAAGATTGCCTCCAAACATAAGCGGAGAACGAAAGATAGCCATTAAGGTCATCAAAGTATATTGTTCATCGCGGCTGAGAGCAGTCATTCGCGGGTTACCTCTTTCTGCACGAATTCCTATATGGCCAAGCGGCAACATATCTCCGTCAGGATAAGCACCGAAACTGCGCCATTTGTTCCATCTTTCGAAAACAGTAAAATGTTCCTTTAATTGATTCCAGTTATCCCAAAAATCACCTACCGTACGCCACATATTCGCATGTTGTTGGATATCTGCTGCGTCTTGAATTGGCGTTTCTCCCGGGGAAGTACTGAGAACAATTTTTCTTCCACTGTTGTCGATTGCATTTCTGATCATCTGCACTTCTTCTTTGTGATAAGGCTGCGTGAGATCATCCACTTTTACAAAATCTACTCCCCATGATGCATACAGCTGAAAGATTGAATTGTAATATTGCTGTGAGCCTTTTCTACCAGCCTCAATTGTGTACATGTCATGAAGCCAGCTGCATTGTCCTTTGTCACTATAAATATCTTTTGCTGTTGCTGTCGATCCTTTTACAGGAAGATTATCTCTGACGGCAATAACCGGAATTCCGCGCATTACATGTATTCCAAACTTTAATCCTTTACTATGAATATAATCTGCAAGCGGTTTAAATCCTTTTCCATTTGCCGCGGATGGGAAACGGTTAACCGCAGGTAAAAATCTGCCAAATTTATCCATCGAATATTGCGGATCTTTTTCATTATACCCATGTGCTTTATCATTGGCCACATACCAGCGAATATCTACTACTATATATTCCCATCCGTAATTCTTTAAATGCTCAGACATGTAATCTGCATTTGCTTTTACCTCAGCTTCTGTAACCGTTGGTCCATAGCAATCCCAGCTATTCCAGCCCATTGGTGGAGTAGGAGCCCACTGATGAAAATTGGCTAGTATGTTTTGTGCAAAAACCCCCAGATTAAAAAATAATAAAACCAGAACTACAGATATTTTTTTTAGACAAATCATAGTCATTATTTATTATAATAGTAACACTTAAGTTATGTGGTCTTATTTCTAATAAAGCGAAGTCGAAAATGGTAAATGATTTTGTAAATATAAAATTAATTAATTGTTATTTTGACAATTAATTTTTGAAGAAAATATTTTTTTATCACTATTGACTTTATATAAAATTTCACGAACGTGATGTGATATCTGCGGCTTTGCCACTTTCAAAGTAATTATCTTGCGTCCATGATGTTGTCAACAGATAATTTGACTAACGGCAAAAAATATTCCGGTATCGTATCGCTCGTTCCCTCACCAAACTGAATTATTATTTGATTTGGGATTAAATGAAGAAGTGATTGGAATTACTAAATTTTGCATTCACCCCGAAGAATGGTTCAGAAGTAAAACAAGAGTTGGCGGTACAAAAAATATCAATATTAAAATCATTGAATCAATTTCTCCTGATCTGATCATTGCCAACAAAGAAGAAAACGTGAAAGAACAGGTGGAAGTTCTGGGTGCGCGGTATGAAGTATGGGTTACCGATGTAAATGATTTGAATGACGCCTTGAATATGATCAATAACGTTGGAAAATTAACCGGAAAAATTGAACAAGCGTCAGTTTTGGCCTTGAAAATTCAAGAAGGTTTCAAAGATTTGGAAAAGAAGAATTTTAAAGAAAGAAAGATTCGTGCTGCGTATTTCATCTGGAATGATCCTTACATGGTTGCAGGCGGCGATACCTTTATAAATGACATGATGCCATATGCCGGGTTGGAGAACATTTTTTCAGAAAAAAAACGATATCCGCAGATTTCTTTGGGAGAAATTAAAAAGAAGAAATGTGAATTGATTTTGCTTTCTTCAGAACCATATCCTTTTAAACAAAAACACAAAAAAGAAATTCAATTAAAATTACCGGGAATTAGAGTTGAATTGGTAGATGGTGAAATGTTCAGCTGGTATGGAAGCCGGCTGTTAAAATCAATTGATTATTTTAAGTCATTTCAGAATAAAATGAATTCGGTTTAAGCTTCCTGTAAAATCTTAAAACCAGAAATTGCTTAAACATGAAAACCCCTATTTTTGCAAAAATTTTAAAACATAAATAATGGCATCAAAAAAAATTACGGAGATCTTAGGTGATAAAGCTGAAGAACTATTGAATTACAAATGTAAAATTGACAAATCAACCCTTACACTTCCTTCTCCAACTTATATCGATGATATTTTTGTGCAGAGCGATCGCAATAACCGTGCAGTTGGAGCAATGCAGCAACTCATGGATCATGGAAGGCTCGGAGGCACAGGATATTGCTCCATTTTTCCTGTTGACCAGGGAATAGAACACAGTGCCGGCGCATCATTTGCCCCAAACCCAATTTATTTTGACCCTGAAAATATTGTAAAATTAGCAGTGGAAGCAGGCTGCAATGGCGTGGCTTCTACTTTTGGTGTTTTAGGTATTCTGAGCAGAAAATATGCGCATAAAATTCCTTTTATTGTAAAATTGAATCACAACGAATTATTAAGTTATCCAACTAAATATGATCAAACGATGTTTGGTTCTGTAGAAACTGCTTACAATATGGGTGCGGTTGGAGTAGGGGCTACCGTTTACTGGGGAAGCCATGAAAGTACCCGTCAATTACAGGAAGTAAGTTTGGCGTTTGAACGCGCTCATGAACTCGGAATGTGTACCATTCTTTGGTGCTATGTACGTAATGAAGCATTTAAAGTAAATGGAGTAAATTATGAAACAAGCGCAGATCTTACGGGCCAGGCAAATCATCTTGGCGTTACTTTACAGGCCGATATTATCAAACAAAAAATAGCAACCAACAATGGTGGTTATAATGCTGTAAAGTTTGGAAAAACTTCTCCATTGGTTTATGAAAATTTAACTACTGATAATCCAATTGATCTTTGCCGTTACCAGGTTTTAAATTGTTACAGTGGAAAAATCGGATTAATAAACAGTGGTGGTGAAAGTAAAGGAGCAGAAGATCTGACAGATGCAGTTAGAACAGCGGTTATCAACAAGCGCGCTGGTGGTATGGGATTGATCATGGGAAGAAAAGCATTCCAGAAACCTTTTAAAGATGGCGTAGAATTGTTGAATGCAACACAGGATGTATATTTGGATCAAAGTATTACGATCGCTTAGCAGATCAGAGAGTTTGGTTTGGTGTGTTTAAAATGCTTTTGGAAGAGTTAAGAAATGAACCGACGTTATTTGTTGCTTTGCTGTATTCTGAATTTGTTTTATTCACATTTTAATGGCGATTTGTGATATCGCATACCTGATACTTAAAAAACAACAATGAAACAAGACGAAGATTTTGATGCAAATCTGGCAGGAGAAGAAGGTGAGACGGAAGAGACGAAACGAAGATGGTTTCGACGGATAAAAAAAGGCATCACCACTTCTACCAAAGATAAAAAAGAAGCACCGGACGGATTGTGGACGAAATGTCCGCAATGCAGATATACCTGTACCGTTACTGAACTGAGGGAAAATCTGTTTGTTTGTCCAAGATGTGAATACCACCACCGCATCGGAAGCGCAGAATATTTTGAAATTCTTTTTGACAATGGAGAATACGAAGAACTTTTCGCAAATATAAAATCCAAAGATTATCTCGGTTTTGTTGATCTCAAACCGTATTCACAAAGGTTAGAGGAAACGCGTTCGAAATCAACGATTCACGATTCGATCACTGTTGCCCATGGAAAAGTGGACAATATGGATATTGTCATTGCCGCGATGGATTTTGAATTTATTGGTGGAAGTCTGGGAAGCGTGATGGGAGAAAAAATTTCACTTGCCTGTGATTATTGCATTGAGCATAAAATACCGGTTATGATCATCAACAAAAGTGGGGGAGCAAGGATGATGGAAAGCGCATTTTCATTAATGCAACTGGCAAAAACTTCCGGCAGATTGTCTTTACTTTCTGATGCTAAAATTCCTTATTTTTCGCTTTGCACGGATCCGACTTTTGGTGGAACGACCGCTTCTTTTGCCATGCTCGGGGATGTCATCATGGCGGAACCTGGCGCACTGATTGGCTTTGCCGGTCCACGTGTAATCAAAGAGACGATCAAAAAAGATCTGCCGCCCGGATTTCAACGAAGTGAGTTTTTATTGGAACATGGTTTTTTGGATTTTATTGTTTCGAGGAAAGATTTGAAAGAAAAATTGAAACAGTTATTGATTTTATTTAAGCATTAATTTTTAAAAAAGAAACTTTGCAGCAGGAATCATTAATTCCTGCTGTTTTTATTATGGATATCAGCAATAAAAAAGCATATTACGAATACTACATTGAAACAAAATATGTTGCAGGCCTTGTATTGACGGGCACGGAAATAAAATCGCTTCGTGCCGGCAAAGCAAGTTTCAATGACAGTTATTGTATTTTTAATAAAGGAGAATTATTTGTAAAAAGCCTTCATATCTCTGAATATAATTTTGGCACTCATTACAATCACGAGCCGATGCAAGAGCGTAAATTATTATTGCATAAAAAAGAATTGCGGAAGCTGGAAAACAAGATCAAAGAAAAAGGCTATACAATCGTCCCTTTAAAAATTTTGTTTTCTGCAAGCGGCTTTGCAAAAATTGAAATCGGCCTCGGTAAGGGGAAAAAGATTTACGATAAAAGAGAAACCATTAAAGCGCGTGAAAGCGACAGAGAAGTAAAGAGGAAATATGGGGTCTGAGCAGAACTGAAAATCGGGATATTTATTTGTTTGTTGAAAACTTGTATTTCAGAATTAAATTCTTTTACTGCAGAAGCATATCAGTTTACAAGTGCGTTTTATTTAGCAGAGATAGTGGCGGCATCTGTTGTATCATACCTGTAACAGTCGCAATATTCTTCATCACACAACAATCTCCTTAAATTTTTGTCTTTCAAAACATCTATATAATCCATGGGCTTTTTATTTACATAAATCGTTCTGTAAACCAATCGTATTCCATGACTATAATCGACGTACCAATTCACATGGCCGGTATATAAAGGTTGTATGGGTTTTCCGTCCAATTTCTGCCAGCCGTAAATTGCGACTCTGTCTGGCTTTGAATCGCGGGAAAGTTTTTCAGTGATTACCACATCTTTTTTTATTCCGGCAATTAAACCTTTTCGTAATTTTCTCTGGCCTTCAATAATGAGATTATGCTGATACATCGTTACAGCGCTATCGCGAAAAGCATACATGGGCACTGGTTCCAATTTTACTTTTGCTTTTTTGTAAATATCGTTTATGATTTTTCTGGTAGGTAAAAAACAATGCAGGCTGTCTGCGATTCGCTGTGCGCTCATAGGAGTGAGCGGAATTCTTGCAAAATCTTTATCAGAGCCGATGGACAAATAATCCGGAATTACAAAATAATAAGCGTTGACTTTTTTACCATTGTCCATGGTAATTGATGTTTTTATTTTTACCATTTTTCTTAGAAACTGTGGCACATTTCCACTGAGAATTTCATTCTTTGCCTGCGTTTCTCTTTCCGTGCGGCTTTCAGAAAAAACGCTTTTGTAAAATTTGTCTCCTGACATCGCAGCGCGATTTCTGTCAGGAAGATTCAGCCGTTTTGAGGAATTGCAGGAAATGAAGAAAAAGCAAATGATCAGAATAAAAGAAGAACGGTTCATAGAAATGAAATTAACGAAATATTCTATACTTACTGACGATTAAAAGTTCTGAACAAAGGTTCGTGAAATAAACGCGGATTTCCGATAGACATTAATGCTATTGATTCAACAATCCAGTAAAACAACAAATACGTAAATTTTTGGGTTTTAGAAATTTAATGCCTTACAGCTTTTGTAAAGTGAAGTATAACAAACTGGTTCACAGCTCGTTGACAAAAACATGACTCATACTAAATTTTTTTTGAATAAATGTTAAAATTTTCAGAAAAGAGTAGAATCAAAAAACTTTTTTTGTTTGTTTAACAAATGTGTTTAATTTACATAACAATTCATCAATTATTAAATCGTTATTATGAGAAAGAAACTCCTTCTTTTTGGGCTGTTTATGTTCTGCTGTCTTATGCAATCGATTGCGCAACAACGAACTGTAACCGGAAAGGTTACTGCCCCTGATGGTACTCCTTTAGTCGGTGCTTCGGTAACAGTGGTCGGACAAAGATCCGGCGTAACAACCGATGGTTCCGGCAACTTCTCTATCAATGTACCTGCAAACGCCAAACAACTGTCAATCAGTTATGTAGGATCTGAAACGAAAAGAGTAGATATCACTTCTGCTTCCAATGTGGTCGTGGAATTGGTAAATACAGCGGCCAATCTTGCGGATGTAGTGGTTACCGGGTATGGCACCAGCCGGAAAAAAGATTTGACCGGTGCGATTGCGCATGTAACAGCGAAGGATTTTAATAAAGGCGTCATTGCTTCACCCGATCAATTATTAACAGGGAAAGTAGCAGGCCTTCAGGTTACCATGAACAGCGGACAACCTGGAGCAGCTACCACCGTTCAAATCCGGGGTAACAATTCTATAAGAGGTGGAACAACACCGCTGTATGTAGTTGATGGCGTGCCTCTTGATGGAAGAAGCCCGCGACCGAGTTTGGGGAGCGTATCGGGTCTTGGAGATCTTCCGGATGTGAATCCATTAATTTATTTGAATCCAAATGATATTGCATCTATAGATGTTTTAAAAGATGCATCAGCTGCAGCTATTTATGGCTCGCGCGGTGCAAATGGTGTAATAATCATCACAACAAAAAAAGGTGTGGCAGGAGAAATGAGGGTTGACGTCGCTGCTTCAGTTGGAATTAGCGGACTGATGAAAGATGCAGACGTATTGAGTGCCAGCCAATATCGTAGCGCATTGAAAACATATAATGTTGCTTCTGATTCCGGATTAAGCTTGAATCCCTTTAAGGAAATAACCAGGAATGCTATAACAGAAAATTATAACGTCTCTCTTAGCGGTGGGAATGATAAAGGAAGTTACAGGTCTTCTTTCCTCGCTTCAGATCAGGAAGGGATCATTCGTAAAAGCGGTTTAAAAAAATACCTCGCTACTTTTTCCGGACAACACAGATTTATAGATAACAAATTGACTATTAATTTCAATTTTACCGCTTCAAATTATACTGAACAAATTGCACCGATATCAACAGATGCGGGAAGTACTGGTAACCTGATAAGCGCAGCGATGAACTGGAACCCAACACTGGCATTGGTTAGGAGTGATGGAACTTTTAACCAAACGAATCCAAGCGGCCAGATAAATCCACTTGCACTCTCTAACTATTATGATGATAATAATAATGTCACTACTTTATTAGGAAGCATAACCGGAGCTTACCAAATCTTGCCGAATTTACAATACGAAATTTTATATGGCGCAAATTACGGTACCGGCCTTAGAAAAGCGCAAATGCAGGGCTTGATAGCAGCTACTGGCGGAAATGCAGACGGTAAAGGTCAGGCAACAGTGGCTAATGCCCAACTTTTTTCTCAGACACTTACCCACACACTTACTTACAAAGGTAACATCAGTCAAAATTTAAACCTAAATCTGGTAGGTGGTTATGAGTATTGGACTACCAGCTATCGAAATCAATCCACATCTGTTTATGGTTTTAACTGGAATATCCCTGGCGGCCAAAAATTACCGTTCCCTTATTATAATAATATGCAATCAGGAAACCAGGCAAATTTGAGATCTACAACTAATGTGGATCCAAGCGTTGAATTGCAATCATACTTCGCAAGGGGAAGTTTTAATTACGTGGATAAATATTTTTTAACCGCTACTTTCAGAGCTGACGGTTCCAGCCGATTCGGTACTAATAACAAATATGCTTACTTTCCTTCAGTTGGGGCAAAATGGGTGATCAGTCAGGAAAGCTTCTTAAAAGATAATAAAACACTGAATGTTCTCGCTTTGCGTTTAGGTTGGGGCCGGACAGGAAGCCAGGATGGAATACCAGCCGGTGCATCTCAACAAATCGGAATAAATAATGGTTATAATTCTACGCCGGGTGGATCAGCACCATTTTCTATTGTAAACTATGCTTCTCCTAATTTGAAATGGGAAACCGTAACATCAGTTGATGGTGGCATTGATTTTAGTTTCTTAGGAAATAGGATCTCCGGTTATATTGACGGATTTTCCAAAAAGACAACAAATGTACTTTTCTTATCAACATTGCCTGTTCCATCAAATGGCGCAAGTATCTGGAAGAATTTACCGGATGGAGCTTATATAACTAATAAAGGATTTGAAGTTTCAGTGTCTGGACAAATCATCAAAAATGAAAATTTTAGCTGGGATTTGGGAGTAAATATGGAGTATGTGAGAAATAAATTTATCTATCCAGCTTTGGGTACCTCTCCGTTATATCTGACAGGAAGTATAACCGGACAAGGAGTTTCTTCCGCTTTTGCAGAAGCAATTGCAAACGGTCAGCCTATAGATGTGTTTTATTTAAGGGAATTTCAAGGGTTTGACAAGAATGGAATTGCAATTACAAACGGACAGTCATCTTACTATGTCGGCGATCCGAATCCACGGGTAATACTAGGTATCTCAACTGATTTGGGTTATAAAAAATTCAATTTAAGTATTAACGCACATGGTGCTTTTGGGAACAAAATCTATAATAACACTTTGACCAGTGTAACAAATGTAGGAAACATCGCAAACGGTAAAAATATTTCAAAAACGCTCATTGGAAGTTCTGAAAGTCTTGCCAATCCTGTTTCTGCATCCACGCGGTTTTTACAAAGCGGCAATTACCTGAAGTTAGGAAATGCGACACTCAGCTATAATGCCGGAAAAATCGGAAGTTATATCAGAAGTTTAAACATTTTTGTTACAGGTACAAACTTGTTTGAAATTACGAAATATACCGGGTTTGATGCAGAAGTAAGTACCGACCATAATAACAATGGTGTTCCTTCTTTGGGGATTGACTATATAGGTTATCCTACTGCAAGAACAATTACATTCGGAATCAACTTTGGATTATAATTTTTTAAAAAATCAATTTTTAATCATGAAACGTATTAAAATATTTTTAGTTCCTCTACTCGCTGCTTCCATATTTGGTTGTACGAAACTTAATGAAAAATTAAATGATCAATTTGTAATATCGCCGGGAGGAGGGAATTCAAACGCATCAGGGTTACTTTTAAATGCATACAATGATTTAAATACTCCTTTTACAAACCAAGATCAGATATTCTCTTTGGAGGAAAATACTTCTGATGAATGTTTAGTTCCAACAAGAGGCGGAGACTGGGACGATAATGGTGTGTGGAGAGTATTACATGCGCATGCATGGGACGCGACACATGGACAATCTGCAAGTGTTTTTGTCAACCTAGGTACAATAGAAAGTGATGCGACAACAGTGTTGGCTTTAAATCCAACAGCTGAGCAGGCAGCAGAAGCTACTTTTTTAAGATCTATGGCGCAGTTTTATTTTTTAGATCTTTATGGACAGGTTCCATATAGAACGGTAGCAAATTATAATACCGTTGATGCTGCTCCCGTAATGACTCCAGAAGAAGCGATCGATACAATGGTGACTAATTTAACGGGAATTATTTCAACATTAGATCCTGCAAATACTCCGTATAGAGCCGGTCCTGATGCAGCAAGATTTCTTTTAATGAAAGTTCTATTAAATAAACAAGCTTTCTTGAACAGGGCAACTCCCGGAGCTGATGTTTCTGCCGATATGCAACAGGTGATCAGTTTGGGTCAGGCAATTATTAACAGTGGAAAGTATTCTTTAACTTCTAATTATTTTGATAATTTCAGTCCGAATAATGGTGGTTTTGCTTCTGGTTATGGAACCGGCACCTCAAAAGAAAGAATTTTTTGCACCTCAAATAATGGAACTGCTTCAAACAACGGGTTAAATCCTGCTGGTGTAGATGCGAGATGGATGATGACTTTGCACTATAATTCCTGGGATGCTCCCGGCGTTTATGGCGGAGCCGGGTGGAATGGCTTTAGTACGATTGCTGATTTTTACAATGCTTTTGATGCTAATGATAGCCGTCGTGGAAATGTAGCATATCCGGGTGTAACCAATGTTTCTGGTTTAAAAGTTGGTTTACTTGAGGGACAGCAGTTCAATGAAGCAGGAAATAAAATTCAGGATAGAAAAGGGAATCCATTAGTTTTTACTCCGGAAGTACATTTGGTGGAAGCTAATAAAGATTCTTTGGAAGGCGCTGGTATTAGAATTATAAAGTATGCTCCTGATTACTCCAATTATAGTGGTGGAGTTCAACGCAACCAGTTGATATTTTTCAGATATGCAGATGTTTTACTGATGGTAGCTGAAGCTCAATTGAGAAATAATGATGCAGCCGGTGCATTAGCAACAATAAACATATTACATGCTGCAAGAGGAGCGGCTCCGCTTACCACTTTGACTTTGGTGAATCCCGCTAATTTGTATGACAACAATACGTTACTTGCAGAAAGGCAAAAAGAAATGTACTGGGAAAGCTGGAGAAGACAGGATTTAATTCGTTTTGGCGTATTTTTAAAACCATGGGCTCTAAAAACTGCCGATGATCCGAAATATTTGTTATTCCCAATTCCTGCAACACAATTAGTGGCTAATCCAAATCTAAAACAAAATCCCGGTTATTAATATAATTTTATGGGTTAATTCAAAGGCCGGCTTTTGCCGGTCTTTTTTTGTTAAATAGCGTTTTATTTAAACTATTCGGTAAATGAAGAAATAACATCAATTTTGTTTTGCCATTTAATAGCATTGGAAATCGTAAATTGGTTTTTTATTTTTTAAACGATTAACTCTATAGAAATGAAAATTCCGGAAAACAATCAAACCGTAATGCCTTATCTAATTGTTGAAAATGCTGCCGGGTTTCTTTCCTTTACGGAAAATGTGTTTGGAGCAAGAGAAACATTTAAAAACATGCCTGATGAAAATGTTATCCGGCATGCAGAAATAATGATTGGAAGTGATAGTACTATTATGCTTGCTGATGCTGCTAAAGATTATGCACCTTCTACCGGAAGCTTTTTTATGTATGTAGATAATGCCGATGAAACTTTTGCAAAAGCGATAAGCGAAGGCGCAACCGTTGTGAAAGAGATTACTGATGAATCGTATGGAAGGGCAGGAGGCATCAAAGATCCATTTGGAAATACCTGGTGGATAACAGCTGTAAAATAAAGGCTTGAAGACTTGAATGCCATTAGTTTCTTTTAATCTTGAATACCATTAGTTTCTTTTGATCTTGAATGCCATTAGTTCTTTTAATTATACCATGCAATTGAACCAGTAAGACAAGAAATATGGTAAATTCTGTTTCCTTTTTGGCGAATAAAAATAAAAGATATTAGTTTTTATACCAGTGATTGCAATTTAGCCTTCACAATTGCTACTCACCACCGACCTTCACGACTTTATAAACATGCTCCTCATTTTTCCCCTGTATCTTCAGAATATAAATTCCTGAAGGAAGATTATTAACATTCACAACAGTATTGGCAGATTCGATGGTTTGTTTTAAATATAATTTTCCTGTAATGCTGTATAACTTGAGAACTTTTCCAACAATTTCTTTATCCTGGTTGGCAGTAACATGAACTACATTGTTAAACGGATTTGGATAAATAGTGATTTTTAATACTGAATCAACGGGTTTGGGAAGTGGTCCTGCTGCTGCATTCGAGCTATCACAAGCGGTAGAATTGAGGAATGAATTTCTAGGGCCACCTAAAGCAAACAAACTTCTCATTTCTGCTTTTTGCCCTTGTGTGAACACATTCATACAGGCATCATTAGAAAAATCCATAAAATTCATAAACATGTCGCCGTAACTATTTATCGAACACTGTGAAAGATGCGGAAAGGAAGAACAGCCGTAATTTGCCGCTTGCTGTGGTGGCGTATCAGCAATACCATCATCGCCACACGAACTATCGCCCCATAAATGTTTTAAGCCCAGCCAGTGACCAATTTCATGAGTTGCGGTGCGGCCTTTGTTATAAGGAGCTAATAAAGTTCCGACGGTTCCAAAAACATTGTACTTAATAACAACTCCATCTTTTTGCAATGGACTTCCGGGTAATACACCATAACCTAAGGTGAGATTGAAGAGATTACAAACCCATAAGTTTAGATATTTAGTAGCATCCCAGGCATCATCGCCTCCCTGTGAGGAAAACTTCATTTTATCGTCATTCTGAAAAAATTCCGATTTGGTATATTTGCGAACAATACCAGTTGTATAGTATCCCTGCGGATCTACTTTTGCCAGGCAAAATTGAATACGCACATCGGCGGCTACTTTCTTAAAAGCTTGTGGTGTGTTTGCAGTATCAGCATTTTGTCTTCTGTAGTCCTGGTTCAAAGAATTTATTTGAGAAAGGATCTGAGCATCGCTGATGTTCTGCTGCTGAGTATTATAAAGTACATGCACAACGACCGGAATAATGATAACTTCATCTTTTAAAGTATCACGGCCCCCGGCTTTTTCAGTTGCCGTTCTTTGTGAGATATGAGTATTTAGAGGACGGCTCTGTAAATATTCTGCAGTTCCACAACGCTGAGCGGATGTATAGAACACAATAGTTAAGCTAACAATCGTAAAAAAAATTTTCATGTATTCCCTTGTAAAAACTCAATTTTCACTGAGCGATGAACAATAGCGGGATTACATAGGGATGGTTTCGGTTATTTTACCAGGATAATGGAGAATTGGGATAAAAACCACTATATGTTTGTGCAATAAAAACAGGATGAAATGTTATTATGGGTAACAGGGGTTTCGGGCACAAATAAAGAATATATTTCTGAAACTTCGAAATTTTTCGGCGTTTATTTTTAAAAGGGATTATTTAAACCGGTCTGTTTGCTATTTTTACATTTTATATTCAAATAATGATTTACAAATTTCTAGTCGCCGTATCTTTTTTATTTCTTTTTTCATGTAATAATTCTTCTCCCTCTTACGATGATTCTCTTCCGCAAGCCAAAGTAAATAATATACCGCCGCCCGCTGCTATTATGTATAAAGTCGATGCCGTATATCCTCACGATCCCAAAGCTTACACCCAAGGCCTCGAATTTTATAAAGGAAAGCTTTATGAAGGAACAGGAGAATGGGGAACATCTAATTTGCGGATTGTAGATATAAAAACAGGGCAAATTGAAAAAAATTACCTGATTCCGGATACCTCAATTTTTGGTGAAGGAGTTACCATTTTTAAAAACAAAATTTACCAGCTTACGTGGCAAAATCACAAGATTTTTGTGTATGATCTAAATGATATTTCCCATCCGGTAAATACCTTGACATGGAACCGGCAAGGATGGGGGGCAACGAACGATGGGACGAATATTATTATCAGCGATGGCAGTTCACACTTGTATTTTGTTCAACCGGATGAGAATAAAAAAGAGATGAAAATCAATAAAATTCTTACTGTCGCCGACAACACCGGAGAAGTTGATAGTCTCAACGAACTTGAATTAATAAAGGGTTACGTTTTTGCAAACCGGTGGCTTACAAATGACATTTTAAAAATAGATACGGCAAATGGTTATGTAGTTGGAAAAATGGATCTTACAGGACTACTTCAACAATATGATCCAGGAGTACAAGTGAGTGGTGATGCAGTTTTGAACGGCATTGCCTATGACAATGCAAGTAAAAAGTTATACATTACCGGCAAAGATTGGCCGAAAATGTTCGAAATGCAATTGCAGTAAACTCTTTTTTTTCTTAATGTTTTTTAGGACTTGTTGTTACACTATTCCGATTATTTTGTAAGCTATCAGGCTGTGATGTCGCGGTGATAGTTTCTGAAGGCGGAGTAAAACTTCCGCCACCACCTTTGTTTGGATTTGTGGTAATTGCTCCTGCTCCATAATCATTTTTTTGATAAGTATTATATAAGGGTGAACTGCTACCCAATCTCGTATCTCTGTAGATCGGACTTTTTTGTGAAGAATTTGTTGCAGGAAATGTTTCAGTCGGAGCGCTTCCACTTCCTTTATTCGGATTGGTTGTTATAGCTCCGGCGCCGTAATCATTTTTTTGGTATGTATTGTATAAGGGGGAACTGCTTCCTAACCTCGTGTTTCTGTAAATGTGTGGCTGAGGAGTGGAGTACTCATTCGGCAAGGGTGCGGATTGTGCTGGTTCATAAGTTCTGTCCTGCGATAGTTTTTGATTTTGAGATGTATCCTGGGAAAAAACGCAGTTGGAAATAAAAAATCCGGAAATGAATATTGCGATGGTTTTTGCTTTCATAATACTTAGATTTATACTTAAAAACCATAAATAGCATGCCATAAATGAGTGTCAAATGAGAGAAAGTCGTTATTGAAGGAGTGGAAAAAGCGCTTTTAAAATCACCATTGCATAAATGACTGTAAACGAAGAAATAGCAATGATTTTGATTTCATTTCAGAAGCTATCAACCTGTCTTTTATCTGAATAGCCAGAGATATCCGGCTATTTTATTTTTAAAAAAATAAAAAAATCCCGCTACAATTTGTAACGGGATTTTTTATGAGATTAAGAAACTAACTATGCGTTATCTTCTGATTTGGTTTCTGCTTCACTCGCTTTTTCTGCTTCTGCTACAATTTGCTTCGGCTCATTTGCAGGTGGAGCAGGAGTTTCTGCCAGGGTCGCTTCAGCTTTTGCTTCTGCATCTGGTTTTTCTTCGGCTTTCTTCTTTTTAGAAGAAGCTTTTTTCTCTTCTGCTTCAGTATCTGCTGGTTCCGCTTTTGCTTTTGATTGAGAACTTTCCTGGTTTGTTTCGTTATCCATTTTCTTTTTCAGGTCAGCTAAAACACCTAAATCACCTAAAGTCGTTTTTTCAACTTTGCTTTGAATATTCTTCACGGCTTTTTTGGTAGTTTCTGCATCGGCTCTTTTTTCATTCAACTGTGCATTTTTTTCTTCTGCTCTTTCTTTTTCCCAAATGCGGCTGTGGCTGAGAATGATCTTTTTATCGTTGCGGTCAAATTCAATCACCATAAAGGGCGCAATTTCATCCAAACCAATCAGTTTATCATCTTCACGACGAAGATGGCGTGCAGGAGCAAAACCTTCCAATCCATAAGGAAGCTGAACGGTAGCGCCTTTGTCGTCGCGGCGGGTAACAGTTCCTTCATGAACGCTTCCAACAGGGAAAGTTTCTTCAAGTGAATTCCACGGATCTTCTTCTATTTGTTTGTGACCCAACTGAAGTTTGCGGTTTTCTTTATCAATGCTCATAATGATTACATCAATCGTTTCGCCAACTTTAGTATACTCATTAGGATTGTTGAAGCGTTTCAACCAGCTAAGATCGCTGATGTGAATCATTCCACCGATGCCTGGAGAAAGTTCTACAAAAACACCGTAAGGAGTAATATTTTTCACCAAACCTTTGTGTTTGCTTCCGGCCGGGAATTGCATTTCAATTGTATTCCATGGGTCTTCTGTCATTTGTTTGATAGAAAGGCTCATCTTGCGATCTTCTTTGCTCAATGTCACAATCTTTGCTTCGTATTCATCGCCTAACTTGAAGAATTCTTTTGCATTAATAGGAGTATTTGCCCAGGTAATTTCACTTACGTGAACCAATCCTTCAACACCCGGATAAATTTCCAGGAATGCGCCGTAATCTTCAATATTTACCACTTTTCCTTTTACGATTTCGCCTTCTTTAATGTTTTCAGGCAAAGTGTCCCAAGGATGAGGCGTTAATTGTTTCAAACCAAGGCTGATGCGTTTTTTGTCATCATCAAAGTCGAGAACAACTACGTTCAGTTTTTGGTCAAGTTTCAATACTTCGCTTGGATGATTGATACGTCCCCAGCTGATATCAGTAATGTAAAGTAAGCCATCTAAGCCGCCAAGGTCGAGGAATGCACCGAAATCGGTGATATTCTTGATGGTTCCTTCCAATACCTGTCCTTTTTCCAGTTTGCCGATAATTTCAGCACGTTGTTGTTCGATATCGCTTTCGATTAGCGCTTTGTGTGAAACAACTGCATTCTTAATCGCTTCATTAATTTTCACCACTTTGAATTCCATTGTTTTTCCAACAAACTGATCGTAATCTGTAACCGGTTTCACATCGATCTGAGAACCTGGTAAGAACGTTTCCATTCCAAAAACGTCCACAATAAGTCCGCCTTTGGTTTTGCTGGTAACAAGGCCAGTAACGATTTCGCCGGTTTTATGCATGTCCACAATCCTTTCCCATGCACGTGTTGTGCGCGCTTGTTTCCGGCTTAAATGCAAATTACCGTCTTTGTCTTCTTTTTCTGCAACCATTACTTCCACTTCATCACCAACTTTTAAGTTTGGCATATCTCGAAATTCATTCAAGCCAACTAAGCCATCACTTTTAAAACCTATGTTCACAACAACATCTGTTTTGGTCATGGCCACTACCGTTCCATTAACCATTTCACCATCGTTGATCTGTTTAAAAGTTTTGTCATAAACTTCATCATACTTTTCTCTTTCAGATTGGTTGTATGAAGTCACGTTTCTTTTGTCAATGCTCCAGTCAAAATCATCATGGGGAGTAGATAGCGCTTCTTCGTGAACCTGCTCGTCTGTGGGCTGTGGTTCAGTAGCAGCTACTGTTGATTCTGTTTCCGGAAATTCAGGAAAAGGAACACCTTCAATGCCTCCCTGGGGCTTCGGGCTTTCTAAAATTTCCTTTGTTTCCAGCTGTTCCTGGTTTACTTCTTTGTTTTCTGTATCCATTATTTTTTAGCAGGTAAATTTGTTGTTGCTGTATCCGGGCGGATCCTGCTTATCAGCATTTTAATTATAAATGTTGTATAAATTGAAAATCCCAAATTTAATTTTGGGAGTGCAAAGGTAAGAAAATATGCGATTATTCTTCATCTAAATCGATTTTGATGAAAGAAAAAGCAAGCTAAAAGGTTTGTTGTTTTCAATAAAAAAAAAGTATAGAATCGCTTCTACACTTTTGATTGATTTAGGGAATTACTATATATAATTCTTATTTCACCTCATTGAGAATATTCTTCTGAGCGCGGTTTGAAAGATAGATTTGAAAACCAAAACCAAGATTAACCGCACTGCTGTAAGCCTGACTTCCAAATCCTACTATTCCGTTATATTTCAATAGTGTTTCCAAGCCTACATTTGGACTGATAAAATAAGCATAGCCCGGGCCGATTCCTAAACCCAAACCATTCGTACTTACATGGGCCGTATTATTTCCTTCGATGCCTACATTTCCTTCAAAAAATAATCGACCATGTTTCAAAACATTTGTTTTAGGATCGTTAATGTAATATCTGGCTAATGGTCCAATCCCGTATGTAGTTATAGTACTTTGATCCTTTGCCGTATTCAGTCCAAAATTGATATAAGCGCCTAAGGCAAAATTATCTTTTAAGAAGAAGGCAGCTTTAGGATCAATATTAACATCAAACACACCACCACTTGCAAATTTAAAATTGGCTAAATCGCCACCAACTAAAACATTGCCTCGCTGTATCTGGGACATCGACTTGTTTGCATAAAAGCTGAAAGCAATTATGAGTATTCCGATTAATTTTTTCATGATCATTATTTTTGAAAATTTCAGTAAAATTCATGCCAACAAATCCCTTGTTTGTTATTAAAAGGTAATTATTAAATTGCAAGCACTGCATGCTAAAATAAATTGAATGAAGAAATGGATTAAAAGTTTACAAGAAAGTCATTTTATAAAATCACTGATTTATTTTATTATTGGTGTGATCACTTATCCGGGTCTTGTTTGGGTAAATAAATTGAAAATTTCCGGAACAGAAAACATTGAAAATCTTCCTAAAAAGAATGTATTATTTGTCAGCAATCATCAGACTTATTTTGCCGATGTAATCACTTTTCTTCATATTTTTTGTGCAGTAAAATGGGGCAAAAAAAATAAATTGGGGATCCCGTTTTATTTATTAAATCCATTTACCAGGGTCTATTTTGTAGCGGCAGCGGAAACGATGAAAAAGAGCTGGCTGAGTCGTTTTTTTACCTGGGGTGGAGCTATTACTGTAAAAAGAACGTGGGTTTCTGAAGGAAAAGAAGTAAGGCGTGGATTGGAAACAAGCGATACAAGAAATATTTCCAAAGCATTGGAAAATAATTGGGTCATTACTTTTCCACAGGGAACTACCAAACCATTTGCACCCGGAAGGAAAGGAACCGCATTTATCATTAAACACGAAAAACCAATTGTTGTACCTGTGGTCATCAATGGTTTTTGGCGTGCTTTTAATAAAAAAGGATTGAAGTTTAAAAAGAAAGGCTCTTTGCTTTCCGTGCAGTTTAAAGAACCGCTTCAGTTTACTTATGAGGAACCAATTGAAGAGATCTTGGGAAAAGTAATGGATGCAATTGAGCAAAGTAAAAAATTCATGCTAAAGGGAAATCATCATACAAAAAATTCTTAGCGATTTTAGTATTAGTCGACAAGCGTTTTTTTTTGATGGTATTATTTGAAATAACTGCGTTAATCAAAAAAGAATTTTATCATGCTTAGAGGCCATTTAAAAACTGTCCATGAATATAATCCACTACTGCCGGCAAGCTTTGTGTTTCTTCGAATACCTTTAATTGCCTGTCAGCGCCGGTTCCTTCTTCAAGAATTTTATGGACATATCCGATTGTATTTTTAATTCCAAGCGGACCTGCTACATCATCAATAAAATCGAGCAATTCATAAATTAAAACACGCGTGTTTACTTCGGTTTCTTTTCCAAAATCAATCATGCTGCCTTCTATTCCATAGCGGCTTGCACGCCATTTGTTTTCATTGATGAGCATTCTTGGATAGATAATAAAATTGAGATTTTGAGTGCGTAATTTGTAAAGCTTTGCACAAATTCCCTGGAATAAAGCAGCAATAGTTATCGTTTCCTGAACGGTTAAGGGAACATCGCAAATTCTGAATTCCACCGTATCGAAAAATGGATGAACCCTCAGATCCCACCAGATCTTCTTTGCATTATCAATGCAGTTTGTTTTTACCAGGATCTTTATATAATTATCATACGCTTCAATACTTTCAAAAAAATCGGGAATGCCGGTCCGTGGGAATTTATCAAAGATCTTTGTGCGGAATGATTTATAGCCTGTTTGCCTTCCTTCCCAAAAAGGCGAATTGGTACTTAACGCAAAAATGTGTGGTAAAAAATATCTTGCTGAATTGGCAATGTGAATCGCCATTTCACGATTTTCCATACCCACATGTACGTGCAATCCAAAAATCAGATTGCTTCTGGCAGCTTCCTGTAATTCTTTTACAATATCACTGTAACGAGCGTGATCAGTGATCAATTGACGTTCCCAATGACTAAATGGATGAGTGCCGGATGCGCCAACCCATAAACCCAGATCACCGGCAATGTTCGAAATTGTTTTTCGCAGATTGGCTACATCCACGTAAGCGTCATCAATATCCTGGCAGATATCCGTGCCTACTTCCACTACCGCCTGATGCATTTCTGCTTTTACTTTATCCTTAATTATTTTTTCACCTTCCTGTACAATCTTTTGCTCATGACTTTTTAATTCACGTGTTACAGGATCCAAAACCATGTATTCTTCTTCTATTCCAATCGTAAAATGTTTGTAAGAAATGGCTGGCATTTAATTATTAAGTTATTTAAGAATTAAGAGTTAATCAGTAAAGAAAGAAATAATTGAAGTTCTTATTTTCTTCAGCAGCAAAGTAGTAAATCAGCATGTTAACCGTCTATCAAAAAAGTGCCAAGGTCTATCACTTCGCCTTCTTTCATAATGAATTCTTCAATATTTGAAAGATCAAGATTAGACATGACCTTACTTTTAAATATCTGCTGTTTGTTTTTATAAACCACAAAATAAAAATCTGGTTTATTATCAAGATTAAGCGGTTGTGAAAAATCACCTTGCGACAGAAGAAACTTTGCAACGCCGTCTTCATTCGGAACGCTTTCTCCTAAATAGTCATCATTAAAAACATCTTTGTCATAAAGTCGGACTGAATATTCAGTTCCGTTTAAAGGCTCATCATTTCCTTTGCTTATGAGGCAGACTTTTACCTCAATATTCATTTCTTTATTTAAAGCTATTGAAGGCATATATTATTTTTTTGAAAAGTAATGATTTTTTATTGAAAATAAATATGTGCTTATTGAAAAGTTCAAACCATGTTATTTGTTGCTTGATTGGGATACATTCACTTATTCATCCAGCTTTAATACTGCCAGAAACGCTTCCTGTGGTACTTCTACGTTGCCGATCTGCTTCATTCTTTTTTTACCTTCTTTCTGTTTTTCCAATAATTTTCTTTTCCTGCTGATATCACCACCATAGCATTTAGCAGTCACATCTTTCCTGATAGCGCTGATGTTTTCACGGGAGATTATTTTCGAGCCTATTGCAGCCTGTATCGCTATTTGAAATTGTTGACGAGGAACCAGATCTTTTAATTTTTCACAAAGCTTTCTTCCAAAATCCTGTGAACGTGAACGATGAATTAATGAACTTAATGCATCGACTTTATCCCCATTCAGCAAAATATCCATTTTTACAATATCACTTTCGCGGTAGCCTATGGGATGATAATCGAATGACGCATAGCCGCGGGTTACGCTTTTTAAGCGATCATAAAAATCGAAAACAATTTCCGTTAAAGGCATTTCAAAGCTAAGCTCCACGCGGGTTGGAGTTAAATATCCCTGGTTGGTAAGGATTCCTCTCTTACCAATACAAAGCGTCATAATATTTCCAATATAATCCGGTTTGGTAATGATCTGCGCTTTAATAAAAGGTTCTTCGATTTTCTCAATGCGTGTTGGATCGGGCATTTGAGAAGGATTATTTACAATGATCTTTTCACCTTTGGTTGTATAAGCTTTGAAACTCACGTTTGGAACGGTTGTAATAACCGTTTGGTTAAATTCACGTTCTAATCTTTCCTGGATGATCTCCATATGCAACATTCCAAGAAATCCGCATCGAAAGCCGAAGCCAAGTGCTTGTGAAGTTTCGAGTTCAAAGGTGAGTGAGGCATCATTGAGTTGCAATTTTTCCATGCAATCTCTCAATTCTTCAAATTCATCGGTATTTACCGGAAATATCCCGGCAAAAACCATTGGTTTTACTTCTTCAAATCCTTTGATAGATTCTTTGCATGGATTAGCAGTAGTAGTAATGGTGTCACCTACTTTTACTTCTTTTGCATTTTTAATTCCGGTGATTACATAACCTACATCGCCGGCTTTTACCTCATTTTTCGGCATCATTCCCATTTTCAAAATGCCTACTTCATCTGCGTTATATTCTTTTCCGGTATTTGAAAACTTGATTTTGTCGTTCTTTTTTAGAATACCGTTAAACACACGATAATAAACAATAATTCCACGGAAACTGTTAAAAACGCTATCAAAAATCAAAGCCTGGAGAGGTGCATTTTCGTCGCCTTCCGGTGCTGGGATGCGTTTGATGATTGCAGTAAGAATTTCTTCAATTCCCACGCCTGTTTTCGCGCTTGCATGTAAAATGTCGTCTGGTTTGCATCCAATCAATTCAATGATCTGATCTTCCACTTCCCCGATCATTGCGCCATCCATATCTATTTTATTCAACACCGGTATGATCTCTAAATCATTATCAATCGCAAGGTATAGATTGGAAATTGTTTGTGCCTGGATTCCCTGGGTCGCATCTACCAAAAGCAAAGCGCCTTCGCATGCAGCAAGCGCCCGGCTTACTTCATAGCTGAAATCCACATGGCCGGGAGTGTCAATTAAATTCAAAATATATTCCGTGCCTTCATACTTATAATTGATCTGAATGGCGTGGCTTTTTATCGTAATTCCTTTTTCCCTTTCAAGATCCATATTATCAAGAACCTGAGCCTGCATTTCACGGTCGTTTACTGTATGGGTAAATTCCAGCAAACGATCGGCAAGCGTGCTTTTGCCGTGATCAATATGTGCGATAATGCAAAAATTCCTGATGTTCTTCATTTATCAAAAATAATTTTTAAAAAAGGAATGCAAAGGTAATAAAACGGCAGCCATTAAATGATTAATTGTGAACGCCTAAATGTCTGGTTTAGCCACTTTTAGAGAATAAAACGTTAAAGAAAATTTGCGATGGGAAGATATAAAAGTCGTTTTTTTTGCAGGAAATATTCCTTTCCATCAAAATCGGTTTGCATCTAATAAATTTAATTAGCCTTTTATTGTTCTTATCCTTTTCTCATTCCATATCTTCATGACTTTTTTGAAGCTATTATTATTTATGCAAAAACTATTATTGGTATTTTTTATTTTGAATGTTTTTACAGTTTCAGGGCAAAAGGTCGAAGGAACGGTAAAGGATGCAGATGGCAATCCCTTGCCTTTTGCTTCTGTTCTGGTAAAAGGAACCCCGATGGGCGTCACAGCCAATAATCAGGGTGAATATAGCATCTCTCTTGCTCCTGGAAAATACACCTTGGTTTGTTATTATGTTGGCTACACCTCACAGGAAAAAACGGTGTCTTTAACGGTTGCAGATCAAAAAATAAATTTTGTTCTAACGGTTCAGAAATTAACTTTAAAAGAAGTAATCATTAAAGGAAACGGGGAAGATCCCGCTTATGAAATTATACGGCAAGCAATAAAAAAGAGGCCTTTTTATGAAAACCAGGTAAAAGCATTCGAAGCGCAGGTTTATATCAAAGGTTTGATCAGATTAAAAAGTCTTCCCAATAAAATTTTCGGACAAAAAATTCCAGAGGAAGACAGAACAGACATGGGTATTGATTCCTCAGGAAAAGGAATTATTTATTTGTCTGAATCTGTAGAAAAGATCTCTGCTGAAGAACCTGACAAATTTAAATTAGAAGTAATCTCCAGCCGCGTGAGCGGAAGCAATGGATTTGGCTTCGATTTTCCGGTTTTCATTGATTTTTATAAAAATAATGTCAGCGTTTTTGCATCCCAATTAAATCCTCGTGGCTTTATTTCACCCATTGCTGACGCGGCTTTGAGTTATTATAAATATAAATTCCTGGGAAGTTTTTTTGAGGATGGAAACGAAGTAAATGTGTTAACGGTAACACCTAAACGCGATTATGAACCGTTGTTTTCGGGCATCATCAATATTACTGAAAATGACTGGAGGATTTATAGCTGCAATCTTTCTCTTACCCAAAAATCACAACTGCAAATTTTAGATACGTTACAAATATCTCAGCTTTTTGTTCCCGTGGAAAAAGACATCTGGAGAATCAAAAACCAGGTACTGCATTTTAATTTTAACCAACTCGGATTGAAAGCCGAGGGTAATTTTGTAAATGTTTATTCTAAATATAATTTGCATCCCAATTTTTCTAAAGATTATTTTAACCGTGTTGTCATAAAATATGATAGTGCTGTAAATAAAAAACCTCATTCTTATTGGGATTCTATCAGGCCGGTGCCACTCGAACCTGAAGAAATAAAAGATTACAAAACCAAAGACAGCGCGTTTGAGGCACGTAAAGATTCTATCGAAAAAAATATTGATTCACTGAGAAAGAAACAAGGGACTGTAACACTATGGCAACTTTTGTGGAGTGGTGTTAACCGCACTCATTTTAGTTATAAAGAGGATTATCAAATCAAATTTGATCCGTTGTTAAAAACTGTGCAATATAATACCGTAGAGGGTTTGGCAATTAATCCATCATTGGTTATTTCCGAATATCTAAAGAAACTGAAAACGGAAATCAGCTTTATTGCCGACGCCAGATATGGATTTAATAACCATCATTTGAATTCATGGGCCGGTCTTAAATTTACAAGCAAAGAAGAGTTCGATTTGGATAAAAAAATGAAAAACCAGTCATTTTTTGTTGCAGGTGGAAAACGGGTAAGCCAGTTTTTTAAAGAAAGTAATACGACAGGTTTGGGTAATAGCATAGGTACTTTATTGTATGGAAGAAATGATATGAAAATTTATGAAAATTATTTTGCAAAAAGCGGTTTTCAAAAGAAGTGGGAGAGTGGGATTTCTTTTCTTATTGAAGGAGAATACGAAGATCGTTTACCGCTCGACAACACTACCGATTTTGTTTTAAATGATAAATGGAAAAACAGGCTTACTCCAAATTACCCGGTAGAAATTATGTCTTCACAATTCACAAGGCACCAGGCGGTTCTTTTGCATGCATCAGTAAGTGCTACGCCTGGCCAGCGTTACATTGAATTTCCAAAATATAAAATGGCTGTTGGTTCCAAATATCCAACCTTTACTTTCGACTATACGAAGGGGATAAAAAATATTTTTGGCAGCGATGTGGATTATGATAAATGGGCATTAAATATTGCTGATAACGCAAATTTAAAATTAGCCGGATCAATAAAATACAATATCACTTTTGGTGGATTTCTAAATACAAAATCTGTCTATGCGCAGGACTATAAGCATTTTTACGCCAGTTTCTCTCACATTGCCGGAGAATATGTAAGATCGTTGCAGATTGCTTCTGATTATGAGTTTAGCAATGATGCGCCTTTCTATACAGAGTTTCTTTTTGAGCATCATTCTAATGGATTATTCACCAATAAAATTCCGTTACTTAAAAAGCTAAACTGGAACCTGGTAGAAGGAACGAATGCACTTTATGTCAATCCAAGCACCAGATATGCGGAAATATTTGTGGGCCTGGAAAATATTTTTAAAATCTTCAGGGTTGATTTTGTAACTGGTTTTCAAAATGGGTTTAAACCGGTTTATACGTATCGCGTTGGCTTCGGCGGCTTATTGGGCGGCCCTTTCAATGCTCAAAGATTTAAAAGAACCGAAAAGATCATTGATGTTTGGTAAAATCATTTCTCAATAAACAAACAAATAATATGGATTCTTATTCCGGTAATATTATGCATAATTCCTAAAACAATCCTTCAATAAACAAATAAATAACGCCATTCCTATTTCTTTTTCACGACGATTTTCTCAGTATATTCTTCAATTACATTGCTGAAAAATTTGCGCGCTTCTGCAAATTTTTCTGCCGGAATTACATTGTGCGAAAGTTGAAGAAAAGCAATGGAAGTGATGGTATTCGCTTTTTCATCGTACACGTATTTTGTCTTAAAAGATCCATATTCAAATTTTGTATCTCTTCCTTTGGGAAGATTATCAACGGTATAATTCTCTGGAAGCTGGTAAACAGTTGTATCAGTTTTGATAAAAGGAAAAGGACAATAATAAGATTTCGTTCTTTTTTCGGTGGATGGTAAAGTGTAATTCCATATCTTATAAATTCTTGGATTCAGGAACATTTTGCTACCTGCAGTAAATTCCGGAACTTTTTCGATTTTTAAACTGAAAGAAGTTTTCGCGAAATTATTATCATTGCTGTTTGAAAGTTCAAATTCATCTGGTTGTAAAAATCCCAATTGGCCAACTAAATATTCTTTTTGGTCGTCTTTTTTTTCATTCATTACATTGTCTATAATTTCTTCTTTGTATTCTCCATTAGTTTCCAAAACACTTTCACTTTCACCGGATGCATCAGGGTTTAAATTGATTTTGGAGGTAAGATTAAATGTATTTTCTGAAGCTTTACTTTTTGGTGTCGCGACCAGTACGCCACCTTCTGGTGTGATCAATAATGCATTGCGATTTTCTGTGAAACTACCGAGCACCCCTGCTTCTGTTGATTTACTGGTGCACTCCAGCCACGTTGTATCTTTATTTGAGGGAACACACAGAATGACATGATTGAATGAATTATGAGGAAATGCCGGATCAACTGGCTGCTTGTTGTATTGAGCATTTATTAATGCCGCATAAGAAACAATTCCGACGGAATTGAGAATTGCCTGCATATAATTTGACAAGGCTTTGCAATCGCCATATTTCTTTTTGTCAACAAAACTTGCATCAAAAGGTTTGAAACCACCAATACCCAATTGGATGCTGACATACCTGAAATTGTTTTGAAGATAACTATAAAGGATCTTAATTTTTTCCTTGTCATTTTTTGCATCCTTCACCATTTCTTTTAATAAACTTTTTGTTTCATCTGGCAGGTTTAAAGAACCTTTTGAAAGGGCTGCGTACCAGAACCCAAAATTTTTCCAACTGGAAAGATCTCCTTCATTTCCATCCATTGAAAATTTATTTGGAGATAATAGAATGGCCGGATAACTATTTTCATAGCTCACAGCACCTTCTTCGTAAGCAACTGATGCAAGATTTTTTACTTCCCATGTGTAGATTTTATTTTTTCCGGAAGTAACGATGGAAGGCGGTAAAGCAATATGTTGCGCTTTAAATTTTAAATCAAGATCAGCCGGAACCGTTACTGTATAATTTGAGTATTCTACTGATTGTTCTGGCATTTGAATCCGGTAATCAGGGTAGTTTAGAGTGCCTTTATATTTGAATTGATAATCAAATTGAACTGTAATTGGGTAGGAAGGAGCTGCTACCTGGAAAAAATAGACTTTTCCATCAACTACAAGCCCATCGCCGGTTGCAATTGATTTCATTTCCTTCATTTTGTATCGATTGACTTGTTTACCGTTTGCATCGAACACTTTTATTTCCGCATCTTCCAATTTTTTAAATTCGTCGGAGTATTGTTTAAAATTTAAAATATACTCGCCTTCCGCATCCAGGACTGTATACACCTGGTGGATCGTAAGCTTTGCAAGGTCAATGTCCTTTACTTCAAAATTTATTTTCTCTTCCCGTTTTATGGTATGCGCATTTTCTTTTAATGACGCTGGAATTGTGGAAGCATCATAAATGTTGGTTTGAGAAAAACCGGAAGAAATTACCAGGCAAAATAAAATGCTCATTAAAATTGTTTTCATCAGGCGTCAGTTTTTTTCTTTTTGATTACGATTTGTTCATTAAGCGTAGTAAAAAGTTTCTTATAAAATTCCTGCAACAACGGATAGGCGTTTGCTGAATAATAGGATTGAAAGAAATCAAGAGAAATACGAAAATCGATGGATCCGTTGCCCGGCTGAATCAGCCTTTGAAGTGTAATGCTTGAATCGGGCATAATCATTTTAATGCTCTTTGGAAGATCATCAAATTCATATCCATCGGGTAATGTAACCTTGCCTACAAGAGTGTACGATTGCGGATAATTAAATTCAATATCCGTTTGTCTTTTATCGGCGATAAACGGATTTTTTTCTAATCCCTGCAAAAGATTCAAAGTAAAATATTTATATTCGCCGGAAGAATTTACCGGAAGTGAAAAATCAAGTTTTTGTTGCAATGGCAAGGTATCCTTATCCTGGTTTTCTACCTGAATATTTTCCACTTTCATAGCAGTAAAGCCCTTTGTAAAATAATCCTTGAAATTACTTTTGTCTTCAATCCACTTTTTCTCCCGCGGGTTTCTGGAATAACCATAACTATAAACGGTTGCATTCCCTTTCATTAACGCGTCAGGAGTGATTTCGGCAAACAGGGTAACGACATTCCGCCAGGCATCTTTGTTGTTGCTTAATTTAATCCAGCCGCCATGATCTTTATCAACGACAAAAGCATCATTATCCAAAACATCGTAAGGAATGAGATAAGCGGGATTATATTTATCAGCGGCATTCAAAATGTATCTTTTATCTCCAATAAAAACACAGGTCATAGTGTTATTGAATTGTTCTAAAAACGGATAAATTGTATTTACTGTTCCATTATCTTTTGTGCTGACTAAAAGCGGGTAAGCCTTTATTCCCGCGTCTCGCAACAAATCGATCAAAATAAAATTAAGTTCTGCATTGCTTCCTGATTTTTTATCCCATGCTGATTTTATTCCGTCTGAAGAATAGATGCTTTCCCTTCCATTCCAGTTCATGTTTTTTCGAACATAATCATGGATTAAAATCATTCTATGGTAATCATCCTGAACATTTTTTAATGAATCATCAAGCGATTTTGTGTGAGGAAGATTTTTCTTTAATTGCAAACCGAAATCTTCATCTTCAAGTAAGTCTTGTGTTAACTTTGGCCATGTAGATTGAACTTCGTCTACTTCTCCACTAGCATAAACAATGCTGTTTAACTGGGAAACAATGCGCTGCAAATAATCTTTTTCAGCTCCCATAAAAGGTTCGTCTCTCAAAGCAGGCACATTTTTCAGCACATATGTTTTTTCTTCGGAACGGGTAGAAATGGAACTAGCTTTATAGTATAAATTATCATTTATAACCTCATCTTTCTGTTCTATCGGCTGATAGGTCAATACTTGCATTGCAAAGCGAAAAACAGATGGAATGCGAATCCTGTAACTGCTGATTCGCGTTGGGATGTCATCCTGAAAATACCAGTCGTCAAGGTCGCGAATAGATTTTTTTGTATCGGTATATTTAAATTCTATTACACTTCCTACCTTAACGTCCGGCATGGTAAATGAAACTTCAGAAACCTTGTTGTTTAATTTTTTTATATAAACAGAAGATTTTTCAAGTTTGGTTGTCACTATATTTCCTGCGTTATCGATGTTATAAGTAACCCCTGAAATATTTCTGATCTCTTCATAATTTGATTTGCTGTAGAAGTGAAGCTTGACATTGGCCCGATCCAGGCCTTTTTCTTTTAAAATTTTTATACGCGTTCTTCTGTTTGTAACGATATTAAAATTTTCAGCAACAATGTTGTAATATACATCACCAGAATTGAGCAAAGTATATGCTTCAGCATCTTTGTCAAATTCACATTCCTTTAAAAGGAGGTCTGCTTTGTCAATCTTTCCATAAGCGGGTAGTTCTTTTTGCGCAAAAATAGTTGTGGAGGCGAGTAAAAGCAATAAACTCAGGTAGTATTTTCTCATTGTTTTGGTTAATTCGTCAGAAAAGTAAGAGACTGTTTATAAAAATAACTTATTAAAAAATTATACAACGAAAACAATAGAAAAAAATTGTGTTTTGAAAAAATATTTTCAAAGAAGAATTGGTTTTGCAGCAAGTTTCTTTCATTTATTAAAAAACAGTATTTTCAGAAGCAGTAAAAGCAGTTTTAAGCCAATTTTAAAATTTCTCTACAGTAACTCCTAATCCATATCCACCTGCATATATGACTTTTCCATAATCAAATTCCACTCCCTTTGCCACATCTTCTGCCAGGAGCAGAGGTCCGTCCATATCTACATAATCCAGCATAGGCAATAATTGTGCTATCGCAGCAGTTCCAATTGAACTTTCATTCATGCAACCAACCATTACTTTCATTCCTGATTCACCCGCATTTTTTATCATTCTCAACGCAGGAGTGATGCCGCTGCATTTCGTCAATTTAATATTAATTCCATGGAAGTAACCTTTACATTTTTCTACATCGTGCTCAGACACACAACTTTCATCAGCGATGAGTGGCAAAGGAGAGTTATCGTGTAAAAATTTCATTCCTTCCCAATCATCTTTTGCCAGCGGCTGCTCAATAAATTCAACATTTAAATCTTTAAAAACTTTTATTTTTTCCAAGGCTTCCTCTGCTTTCCATGCGGCATTTGCGTCAATCCTGAAAACGGAATCTGTGTGTTTTCTCAATTGCTGGATAATGTGAATGTCTTCCGACGTGCCCAATTTAATTTTATAAATTGGCCAAGGCGTTTCTTTCATTTTTGAAACCATATTCTCGATCGTATCAATTCCAATAGTAATGTCTGTCAATGGATTTTTTGAAATATCCAGATTCCATAGTTGATGCAATTGTTTCCTTTTCATTTTACCATAAATATCCCAGCCCGCGATATCCAGTGCACAAACTAAAAACGGATTATCAGGAAGCAGGTGATGAAGATAATGCCAATATCTGTCCGGCTCCGTGAACGAAAATTTTCCAATCAATTTTTTTTTTGCCTCAATATCAGCAATCATTTTTTCCACAGGAATATTGTAATAGGTAATCGCTGGTGCCTCGCCGTAACCGTATATGCCAAAGAATTCCAGCTCTACCAATAATGCCGGCTGATGAGTTTTGGTTCCTTTTGAAATGGTGAATGGCTGTTTAAATCTGAGGTCTGATTTTTTGTAACGTAAATTCATAAGATTTTTCTCCCGCTTTCCTGTATATATTTTTTCAATTCTTCATTAAATTCATTTTCCTGCAATAAGGTTTCCAAATTTAAATGCATCCGATAATGCCAATAATGATTTGGATCTGAAGGAAGATTTATCCTTTCTTCTTCAGGATCGTCCCTGCGTAATTTTTCACTCATTCCGAGTAGATCCGACAGTTGAAAAATACTCCACATTGCCGGCGAATATAAATGCTGAAGAATAATTTTTTTGCAAATCCAGGGTTCACAATGAAATGGCGCTTCACCATATTGACCAAGCATATAATTGTAAAATTTTTGAGTTTGTTCGCGATTTTCTTCCCACCAACCACGAATGGTACTCATATCATGAGTTGATGGAGTAACCACCGATAAATATGGTGCATCATTCGGATGAAAAAATTCGGAGCCGGGTGTTTTAGGCATTCGTTCTATTTCTAATCCTAAAATTCCTAATTCGCGCATTACCTCCGGAACACAAGGTGGTACCATTCCCAGATCTTCACCACATACAAGCATGTTGGTATTTCGTTTTAGCGAAGGTAGTTTTTTCATCGCCTCTTTTTTCCAAAAACCATTTTGGCGGTTGTAAAAATAATCAATATAAAGTGGCCATAAAACGCTTTTTGTATAATTATCGAGGAGGAAAAAGGAAGACGTTTTGTCTATAGAGATTCTGAAATGAAATTTTAATCCGTGTGAATTTTCTTCTTCAAAAAGAATCACGTTACTTATTAAATCAAATAACCCATTTTTTACAAATTCATCATCTTCTTTTTTAAAATGTTCTGCAACCTTTGCCTGTGTATTTACAAATTCTTTTAGTTTGAAATTGCCGTTGGCATTGTGATCCAGATACTTTTCTTTTATTTCATTTTTTCTCTCTTTAAAAATATTAATGAGCACTTCTTCTGTTATAAACGGCTCGCAATAACGGTCATGGTCAAACGAAATATTCCTTTGGTAGAAATCAGAAATATCAACAGGAATTGCAGGAACGAACCTTCCCATAATACCTTGTACCGCATTCATAGGAATGCTCCATATCCTGAAAAAGCCCAGAATGTGATCAATTCTGAACGAGTCGAAATAATTACTCATCTGATCAAAACGTCTGCGCCACCAGTTGTAATTATCTTTGCTCATTTCTTCCCAATTATAAGTGGGAAAGCCCCAGTTTTGGCCTTTTATGGCGAAATCATCCGGCGGTGCTCCTGCCTGTTCATCCATATTGTATAATGCCGGATTTACCCATGCATCGCAGCCAAAACGATACACGCCGATGGGAATATCACCTTTCAAAACTATTTTCTGATTGTGTGCATAATCTGTAACCTGCTTCATTTGTAAATGCAAATGATATTGAACAAAATAGAAAAATAAAATCTTGTCATAATGATTCTGTTTAGGAGAAGCCAGTTTTTGAATAGCCTGTTCATTATAAGTTTTATTGCTTTTCCATTTAGAAAAATCAGCAGTATTATATTTATCGCGGAGATAGCAAAATACAGCGTAAGGTACCAGCCAATGCCGGTTTAGTTCAAAGAATTTAAAATAATCAAGATCATTTTTAAAATCATTTTTCTTTGCCTCAAACAATTCTTTTAAAGCTGAAAGTTTCAATTTCATTACTTTTTCATAGTCAAATTCTTTCAGTTCATTCAGATGTTTTTGTTTCTTTTTTAAAGGCTTTATTATCGAAGAAAATTCTCTTCCGGCAATTTTTTCCAGATTAATATAGATTGGATGCAGCGCGAACGCAGAAATGGCGGCATAAGGATAAGAGTCATGCCAGTTTTGATGAGCGGAAGTATCGTTAATTGGTAAAAGTTGAATCAGTTTTAAGCCAGTTTTTTTCGTCCAATCGATTAACAGTTTGATATCTGCAAATTCTCCGACTCCAAAACTTTTTTCGGAGCGCAAACTAAAAACCGGAATTGAAACTCCTGCGCCTCTCCACAATGAAGTCTGGTAATTTACAAATCCGTCATTAAAAATCGTAATTCCTTTTTCTTCTTCTTCAAACTTGCGGATAACCCGGTTTTCTCCATTTTCAAAACTGATAAATCTTTCTTCAATGATATTATAAATACCATATTTATATGTTGCCGGCCACTCATTTTCTTCAAGAAAAATACTGGCAGTATACCAGTTATTTTCGGGACTTAGAATTATCGGTTCTTCTGTACTCCAGTTTTTTAAATTCCTGGTTGATCCACACATGCAAATCGTTTCTCCGGGATTTAATAGTGGTGCTTTTACCCGGAAAATATGATTTGCCTTTTTTGCTTTTGGAATTTTTATTTTTGTTACACGGGACAATAATATTTTACTGAATGCCCTCGTAAAAAAAACATTCCACACATTTTCAGCGGCATTCCAGACATCAAAAACAGAGTATGATGGTGTTTTTTTAGTTGAAATATTTATAAATCTATTTTCTTCCCCATCAAAAATCTGTATTCCTTTTTTATCTTTTAAAATATATTTATAATGAACAAAGTCATCAAAGTCTTCTGGAAAATCAATAATTACTCGCCAAAAATCTTCATTATACCATTCGAGCGGAATTAATTTTGAAGGATCATTGTCGCCTAAAAATTTATTATTTCCTAAAATAAAAAGCTCTTCACCAAAAACAGTAGAATATTTTAAATAAAAACTAATCTTCATTTTTTATTTTAATTAAAAAAACACAATTTAACCTGTTTGATTTGAAATGTAAAAAATACAGAATCAATTATTTTAAAAAGTAGACATTTTAAATACTTAGCTTTCTTTAAAATAAAAATCAAAAAGAAAGTTTTTTATTCTTGAGAAAAAGTATAAATTTGTACTGGATTAATAAAATAATTATACCATGCAAAAAAAGAAATCAACTCCAGCCGATTACCAACAAGATGAATCTTCAAATACAAGCGTCGTCAGCGAGCCAGAGGGTGCATATATCAGCAATTATAAAATGGATGTTATTCTTTCAAATGCTACTGAAAAACCTGAAAGGCAATTATCAGGTTTTGAAAAAATGCATATTGTGCGTGATGGAGTAACAAAAAAGGATTTAGAGCTCTTAAAGACTAAAGCAGATTTAGATTATACAATGCTTGCAAAAGCTCTGTCAGTTACCCGTGCTACATTAATTAATAAAAAACGAAGTGAAAGATTTGGCGCTGGTCTTAGTGAAAAAATAGTGGGAATGGCAGATCTTTATTCTTATGGTTTTGAAGTTTTTGAAGACAAAGAACGTTTTAATCAGTGGATGTCAAAGCCGAATAAAGCGCTTGGCGGCCAAATTCCGTATGATCTAATTGACAACCAATTTGGGCGGGAAGAAGTAAAGAATCTCATCGGAAGAATAGATTATGGTATTTATTCTTAATCACTTTACATTGAATTAATGTTAGTTTACAGAGTTGGAAAAACCAAACATGCAAACGATCTGTCCGGTGAGGGAGCCAAAATAAATGGAGGACGCTGGAACCATAAATCTGTTCCTTGCCTGTACACTTCTTCAAGTCGCGCTCTTTCATTATTGGAATATACGGTAAATGTAAACGTCGATGAGATACCACGGGCGCTAAGCATAACAACAATTGAAATTCCTGATTCAGAAATTTTAATAATCAACGAAGATTCACTTCCGGGAAATTGGAAGCGCGTGCCTGCACCACCATCGACGCAGGATTTTGGAAGTAATTTATTGCGCAGGCAGAAAAATGCTGTTTTCAGAATTCCTTCCTCAGTAATTCCAGAGGAGTTTAATTATATTTTAAATCCACTTCATATTAATAGTAGAAATTTTAAAATAAAAGCAGTCACCGACCTGGTGTACGATATAAGAATAAAATTAGTGTGACTTTAATCTTTTCGATTTTGGTTCGATCAACAAATAAACAAATAACGCTTATTTCTGTTCTGATTTTTCCAAGGTTTATTTACCAGTTAACGAACAAAAAATGCATATATCTATTTTGTTCAGATCGTGATTTTAAGAAACAATAAAGGAAAAACAATTGTTGCACCAAGAATCAGAAATATCTTTTGATGATGCGCAGTTGATGGGTGCGTTGTTTGGTCTCCAAATTTAAAATTCCCTGTGTATCTATTTTATCAATTCTTACTTTTCCGGATGAATGAATAATTTCATGGTCGTTCAATAAAATGCCAACATGAATGATTTTGCCGTTTTCATTATCAAAAAAAGCAAGGTCGCCACATTGAGCTTCCTGTAGAAAATTTACTGCAGTTCCGGCTTCTGCCTGTTGCCATGCATCTCTTGGCAGATAAACATTCAACAGTTTATAAACCGCTTGAGCATAGCCACTGCAATCAATTCCAAAAACAGATTTACCACCCCATAAATAAGAAGTGTTTAAAAATTTAAAAGCGATTTGTTTGATTTGTTTTGGATTGATTTTTACTTCTTCCGGATCCCATACTTTGCCTTTGAACTGAACTGAATTTCTTCGCCAGAAAGCTTTACCGTTTTTAAAAGCGCTCAATGAACTTCCCATAGGTACATACATGATGTGCCCGTTATAATCTACTTCGTTTATCCAGTCAGAAGTAAGGTCTTTGTCAGTTTTGACGTAATGGCTTCCATCTATTTCCGCCAGGTGGCTTTGCTGCACCCATCCCTGGTAGCTGTCATATTTTAATTGAATTTTTACCCAGTTATCGGCAGTTTTTTCAAGTATGAAAGATTTTTCTCCAAACAATTGTTGTGATACCATTTCTGATTTGTGTGAAGGTTCTGCTCTCATAGGGCTTACTGGTACACAACACACCATATATTCCATAAGTTCATTAATGTTTTTGCAAATGTAAATTATGGAAATTAATTAAGTTTACATCTTTACTAAAAAATACAAAGCATTTTTGAAATCGGATAAATATAATGATATCACTGATGCAGAATTACTGCAGAATTTTTATAAAGATCATGATAATAAGTGGTTAGGAATTCTGCTGCCGCGATACACGCTGCTCTTACTCGGTGTTTGTATGAAGTATTTAAAAAATGAAGAAGATGCGCGTGATTGTGTGCAACAAATTTTTTTAAAAGTCATTAACGAATTGCATAAATATAAAGTTGATTATTTTAAAAGCTGGATTTACATGATTGCCAAAAATCATTGTTTAATGAAGTTGCGTGGGAATAAAAATCTTTCTGTAGAATTGAATGAAAAAACAATTCCGGCAGAGGAAGGACAAATTGATAAAACAGATTTGATTGAAAAAGAAACACTTCTCGTAAAAATGCAAAAAGCGATAAAACAATTAAATCCCGAGCAACAGGAATGTGTAAATTTATTTTACCTTCAAAAAAAATCTTATTCGGAGGTTTCAGAAATAACCGGATTTACGATGCTTCAGGTAAAAAGCCATTTGCAAAATGGCAAAAGAAAGCTAAAGTTATTAATGGGAATTAGTTGAAGGTTAAAAGTGATATTGACTTAAGTATTAAATTATTGAATTCTTTTGACAAATGAGTGATGATTTATTAAATATATTATCTAACAGCAATAAAGACGTTGACAATCAAAAGTTGATGGATTATCTCAGCAATAAATTGTCTGCTGAAGAAAAACATGAATTTGAGAAAATGCTTGTGGATTCTGATCTGGCTAGCGACGCAATAGAGGGGCTAAATGAATTTAAAAATAAAAAGGATCCTGTTGCTTTTGCCGAACAATTGAATCGGAATTTGCAAAAACAGTTGCAAAAAAAGAAACTGGTACGGGAAAAAAGACGCTTCAAAGATGGCTCCTGGATTTATTTTACAATTGTACTTATTATCGTGATATTGCTAATTGCATTTTTTGTAATTTCTAAATTTTTGCGGTAGCTATAGGTGGGTATAAAAAAATATAAAACCACCGGCATAGTGGTTTTATATTTTTGTAACCTGAAAAAGGAATTGCTATTCTCGTGTGCTATCCGCGCTGTTTTTCATAGTATGATGTGTCCTGTGATGGGTGGTCATTTTGTGAGTATTGCTGCTATTCCAGTTGTGAATCTTTCCGTTCATGTCAATCACTTCACCATTTTCAAGTGTCTGAGTTTTTCCATTCTTCCAGGTTACTTTTCCATCAGTTGTAATCGTGGTACCATTACTTAAGGTTACATCATTTGTAACGTCCGTTTTTGTGCCGTTTTTGTCCGACATTAATTTTCCGTCTTTCATCATATACCGCTCATGATTCATATTTGTTTTTGAATATTGATGGTGTGTGCGGTGATGAGTTGTGGTGTCCATATTCGTTTGGGCAGAGGCACTAAAGCTGATTGCAAAAGCAATTGCCAAAAGGCTTAGGATTTTCATTTTAATTAAATTTTTGTTGTTTTAAATATAGTGAGAATTTCCTTTTTTATCCTCAAAGCATATACCAGCGCTTTTACAAGAAACTGAGGTTGTGAAAGATGTAAAAATGTAGAATTGTGGCGTCACTGCCATGTATAAGAACCGATTTTTTTCAACTGTTTTTTAGTGGCTAAGACATTTTAAATGTTGTAAAAACAAAAGCCTCGCAAATTTTGCAAGGCTTTAAAAAAAATAAGGAAAGTCTATAGAGATTTCACAGTTGTTGTTGAATTTACTTTTGAAGAAGTAGGAAAATCTTGTCCCATAGCCGAAACGGTACCTGATGCATCAGCGATAGTGTTGCTTGATTGGATAACCCCTGATTTTGAATCTACTTTTTCTTCGCCTGAAAATTTGCCTGAAGTTTTTGTGGTGATTTCCATTCCTTGTTGTTCCATTTTTGTATCAGTAGCAACGGTACCGGTAAAAGTAACTGTCGCAATATTCCCATTTACCTCTTTTATAGTATAATTAGTGGTTCTGGTTATTCCGTTATCATCGGTTTTTTCAGTCCAGGTAGTACCCGGTTTTAGATTTTTTGGCAATGCTAAAAAAGCCATTTGTGCACCATATCCGCTTGCAGCAAAGTTTAATTGCTTCGCGATTTGTGAAACTGATGAGTCTGTCGCAGGCTGGTTAATTATTTTTCCGGTATGATCTATTACCACATTTTGAGGATGATTAACAACATCTTTTAATCCTTCTCCCATCTGGCCGCTCATGTCTTCTTTCTTATCAGAATCGAAATTAATTTCATTGCCCATCATACTCATATTCATTACTATTCTTGAAATGGTGTTTGTCAAACTATAATTATCGCCGGTTTTATCGTTTACTACAATGTTATAAGTTGAAGCAATATTTGCCTTTGTTTCCATTGTTTGTCCTTGCATTTCTGTAGAACTGGTAGTTTCCATTTTATTGTCTACCAAATATTTTTGACCTTTTGCTAATTGTAACGAAGCAGTCGTTTGAGCTTTTATTGCCGTCGAAATACAAATTGCTGCTGTAAAAAGGATAGTTATTTTTTTCATGTGTTTAAATTTAAATTTTTATAAATGCAAATATATGGCTAGCGGATATTCCGCAATTTTAATTTTTTGGATCATCAGCATGAAAGGTGGGAAGCCTTAATAATCATTTTCTTTAACGGCTTTGGAAGTTGTTTTTTTCCTCGAATCCGCTTCATGATTTTCTTTTAATTTATTTGCTGAAGTTTTAGCAGTATCTTTTTTATTTGGATTATAATTCATAGGCCCAATTGGTTTGCGAGCTTCCGTTTCTACCTGTTTTTTCGGTTCTTTACTAAAGTCAGATTCTACCGGCACATCAGTTGGCGGCGCATAGTCTGAGGCATCACCATTTCCCTGCACATCTGCAGAATCGCTTCCCTGACCTTCACGAGCTATCGCTGCGAAATTCTGATCTGCATAAATCGGATTATTATTGAGTTCGGCAGGCTTTTGAAATTCTGCTTTTGGATCTATTCCCAATGATTTATCTGCATATACTTTTTGCATAAAAAACGCCCATTCAGGAAGCGCCATTTCACTTCCTCCTGCCGTTCCATATTTTGGAAGATGCAAAAACGGGTCATCGCAACCAACCCATGCGCCGGCAAGTATTTGAGGTGTGTAGCCAATGAACCATCCATCGGTATTGTCGTTTGTAGTTCCTGTTTTGCCACCCATATCACTCGTTATTCCAAACTTCCAGCGCATAGAACCACCAGTGCCATAGTCAACAACTCCCTGCATCATTCTGTACATAGTATAGGCATCTACTTCACTTATCACTTGTTTTACTTCAGGTTCAAATGTTTGCAAAATATTTCCATTGCGGTCTTCGATTTTTGTAAGATAAATTGGTTCTGTATTAAATCCTCTGTCCGGGAACATGGTATAAGCACGCAACATTTCTATCAATTGTATATCTGCTGATCCTAAAGCAATGGAAGGCACAATGGGAATATTGCTTTTTATGCCGCACAAATGCGCGAACTCAGCGGTTTTTTTAGGTCCAATACGACTCATCAAATCATAAGCTGCAACATTTATTGATTTCGCAAGGCAATATGCCATAGTTCCACCTCCACCGGTAATCGTTTTGTTGGCCAGTGTGATCGGTTTTCCCCCAATATAACTTTCGGGAGTAAGACCGGCATCGGTAATTGCGAGTGTATAAAGAATTGGCTTGAATGTAGAACCAACCTGCCTGTTAGCAGTTACATGATCAAATTTGTACCATTTAAAATCAATGCCGCCAACCCACGCTTTTACTTCTCCGGTAACCGGATCCATTGCACAAAAGGCTGTTTGCATCATTTCCTTATTGTATTTGATAGAATCAAGAGGAGTCATGACAGTATCTGTTTCACGGTTTTTATTCCATGCAAATACTTTCATGCTCACCGGTATAACAAAGGATTTTTTAATTTCTGCATCAGTAGCTCCGGCTTCTTTCATGTTTTTCCAACGTTCACTTTCCTTCATCGCCCGGTTCAAAATATCTTCCTGGCCTTTCCATACATTTTTTGGAATCTGGCGTTGAAATATTTTTTGCATCGATGTCATGTGTTTTACAACTGCCTGCTCTGCATATAATTGCATTTTTGGATCAATGGTTGTATAAATTTTCAAACCATCACGATACAAATCGTAATTATTGCCAGTCTTCGGATCTTTATGGGTATTGCACCAATCCTGTAATTTTTTTGTCAAGACCGACCGGAAATACGGCGCTATTCCCTGGCTTTCGTCTATCTTTTTATATTTTACACCAAGAGGTTTTTTCTTTAAAACCGCAGCTTCTGATTCTGAAAGTACGTCGTTGGTAACCATTCTGTCAAGTACCAGATTTCTTCGCGCCATTGCTGCTTCCGGATGTCTTCTAGGATCATACTGTCCCGGCCCACTCAGCATGCCAACTAATAAGGCCGACTCATCTGGTGTAAGTTTGGAAGGTTCTTTTTGAAAATAAATTAATGAGGCATTTCTGATTCCATAAACATTTAACCAGGATACGCGATTAAGATATAAAGCAATAATCTCCTGCTTGGTAAAATTGCGTTCCAGCTTCAGTGCCACAATCCACTCTTTTATTTTATCAATTCCTCTTTTCAAAACTGATCCGCGTCCCTGGTTCAGAATATTTTTAGCAAGTTGTTGAGTAATGGTGCTTGCGCCTCCCTGTCTTCCAAAACCTTTAATAGCCCGTCCTAAAGCGATCGGGTCAATTCCGGAATGTTCATAAAACCGAATGTCTTCTGTGGAGATCAAGGCGTTGATCACACTTTTTGAAATGTCTTTGTAATCTACCGGAACCCTGTTTTCGGTATAGATTTTTCCCATCAGTGTTGTACCATCATTCGCATATATTTCAGTTGCGAGATTAGCCTGTGGATTTTCCAATTGCTGAAGTGACGGCAATTTTCCAAAAAGTCCGAAGTTGGCTGCCATCAATACTAATGCGAAAAGCGCAAATCCAACTAATACAATTGCCCACAATATCTTCACAGCTGGTTTTATTTCATTTTTTTTAACTACTTTTTTTTTCTGGCGATTCTGCATGTTTGTTTTCTTTAAAAACCGGAAATTACTTAAATGATTCTAATGAAATATTAAAACTTTCCAGGGTATTTTTTGTCCAGGAGGTCAATATAGCTCTGTAAATTTTTATTCTCTTTTAAAAGTTCAAGATTGCTTTGCGAAATAATATAAAAAGCATATTTCTGGGCAGGCAGCCATGAAATCTGAACCGGAGCATCCTGTTTCAATTTGTCCCTGTATTTTATTGCAGCATCTGCATTATCAAATTGAGAAAATACCAGTAAAGTGCGGACACTGTCTAATGTATCTTTTACTATTTGGATCTTATTCGTATTATAGCTTTGGCTATTATACCGGTTGAACGCATTTCTTGCTTCGCTGCTATATACCGGATCCACTTTTGTGAGCACCATCAGCACGTTTTGTGGCTCATTAGCATCAAAAGTGAAAACGGCATTTTTGATGGGCGGCGGTAGTTTTTTATCAGGGCTTAATTCGGCTTTTCCTGGTTTAACAATTTCCTTCTGAACAAGAGGTTTTTCTTTCTGAACGACCGGTGCTTTTACATTATTTACGATTTTAGAATTATCAAAAACAACGATCTGAGAATCTTCAGGAAGCCGCTCTACTTTCAGATTTGTGAGATAACGTTCAATGCTGTCTCTTCTGCCCAACACGTCCAGCATAGTAGCAGCCTTATCCTTCATCGGCGTATTCGGGTAGTTGTCAATAATTTGATGTAAAACATTGATTGCTGCACTGTCTTGTCGTTTCTGAATATAGTAAACTGACTGAATATAGAGCAATTGCGGATTCCAGTAGCTTTTGCCATACAAGCTATCAGCGGCATTTTTTTCTTTAATGGCTTCAGCAAAATTCCCTTCTATGAATAGATTATAAATCTTATCATAACGATTAGATGCGGCGGTATCTTTTTTGGATGGATTAAAAAGTTCAGGATGCAAAACGTATTGCGCAAACTTGCTTTCGCTAAAATTTTTCACCAACAAATTTTTATAATAATCTGCTTGTTGTTTGTCTCCTAATTTATTGTAGCAATAAAATAGATTCACGTACAATTCACCATTGTATAAACTATCGGGGAAACGTTTTAAAGACTCCTGGTATGATTGAATTGCTGCCGGATAATCTTCCAGGAGAGTTTGATAATTTTTTCCCACTTGAAAAAGCGAACGGGCTACTTTAGAATTTGACGTATCCATTGCGGGTTTTGTGAGAGGCACATTTGCAAGCAATCCTTCTACTGAAATGTCCTGCTGGTATGGAGTTGCTGCAGTTTGCACGCTTTCAGAATCAGATTGCGGAGCCATTGGATCGTTATAATTGCCGCGCGCCTGGTCAGGATTGCCTTGTGATGCATTTCGATTAGAACCAGAATTTAAACGCCAATTATCCATATTTTGCCTTTTACCCCAAACTCTTTTAAAATCATTGTACCCTTGCGACTTCAATGAATTGTTGTCGAAATACCATCCGCCTTTACTGTTATTATCTGAAAAAATATTTGACGATTGATTGGCTGTATTAAAGAAAGCAGAACCACCATTGTTCGCCTCGTCATTTGCGCCACGCTCTTTCTTTAATTTTTTCGATAAATCTTTTAAAAACGCTTCTCTGTCTGCAGGAGATAATGCAGCAATCGCCTGAAGGCTGTCTTCTCTTTGAATGACATCGAGATGGGTAACAATTTGTGCAAGTGCTTTTTTCCTGGACTGAATTTCTGCAATATTGGTTAAAGTGGAATCACCATCGACCTGAATGCTGTCGTAAGCATTAAAGGACTGCTTATAATTTTTTCGCAGATAATTTATTTCAGCCATTTTTAAAAAGGCCTTATTTTTCAAGGACAAATTATTTTCATTATAAAATGCACTTCCTTTATAAAAATTTAAAGCCGAAGTAGTATCAGGCTTTTCCAAAGCAAGCTCGCCGGCAGAATAATAAATAATATCACGATAGGGCTGGAATTTATCTTTATGCGCCATGTGCAACAACCTGGATATACTGTTATCAATTTCCGCAGGATCTTTACTCTTCAGCATTTTGGCTTTATTCAGATTTGCATAAATATCCATCATCGGATCGGTAGTATTGCGAATTGCTTTATCGTAATATTCTGACGCCGTATCCTGGTTATTATTCATCTCATAAAGTTGCGCCAGCAAGTATTCTCTTCTTGCTTTATCTGCGATATCTATCGCGTTGGGCATCCCATTTTGTATATAAACAATTGCACTGTCATACATTTTTTGTTTAAAAAACCAATATCCAACAACTTCCTGGAAGTAAGGGTCTAAACGATCTGGAAACGCCGGGTCATTTTTTAAAGTATTGATTAGTCCGGCTGCTTCTGCATAATCGCCCATATCAACCAAAGTGCGAATTTGCCATACCAATGCATCATTTCTGCTCGGCGGCCTTGTAAATGCTTTATCAATTAAATTTCTGTCTTCTTTGCTCGAAATGCTAATTGCATTATTAGAACCGTTTTCGTTTGTACCTACAACCAATTGATCTTCATCTTTCTTTTTTCTTGGAAAAAGATTGTAATTGATAAATTGAAAAGTCATGGAAGCTGAATCGAAATCTTTACGCAGGTAATATGCTTTTCCAATTAATAAATAAAAATTATCTACCCAATTACTGCGCAAATCATGAAGTAAAATTCCGGCAGTGGCCTTAAGGATTACAGAATCAAGTTCCTTTTTTTGTGCAGCAGTATTATTCAATGAATAACTATAATAAGGCAACAATTTCGAATAATCATCTTTAGTTGCGATCCGCGCCAGCTCGATCACTGATTTTATTTTATTATTGGCGTTATAAAAATAGTTGTAATGACTTGTAGTGTTTTGAATAAATTTTCTTGGGATTGTAAATTTTTTTTGCCCTGTTTTTTCAGACCTCAGCTGTTTGTCTTTAAATTTTTGCGGCTTATCTTTTTGAAGATCGAAAGAAATCTTGCCTATTTGTGCGTTCGCTGCTGGCAATAAAAAAAACAATAATAACAAAGCAGATATGAACCTTATGAGCCGGTTATTCATGAATATTTTTAATTTTTATAAAATAGGAATCTGCAATAAAAGTGCTTTTACTGGCTGACCTTTTTTTGCAAATTTATTTTAAAAATACGGTTATTTTAAGGTAATATGCCGGTAAATGCGAAGCCTATATTATTTTTAACACCTAAAATACAAATATGCAGCCGAAGGCGCAAAACAGTTTTTTAAAAAGGATCCGTAACAAATACCGGCTGGTTATTTTGAACGAAAATACTTATGAAGAAATTGTTGCTTTCAAATTAAACCGATTCACAGTGTACGTGGCGCTCAGTATTATGTTTATTGTTTTAGTAGGCCTTACAATTGCATTGATTGCTTTCACGCCATTAAAATATTATATTCCGGGTTATGGAAAGGCCGGTTCTAATACGGAATATGAATCGCTTAAACTGAAAGCCGATTCAATCGAAAAAACGTTGATCTTAAAACAGCAGTATTTTGATAATATTGAAAGAATTTTGAAAGGAAATGAGGTACCTGCAGATACCGCTGTTTTGAAAGTGAAGAAGAAGGAGGAAGTACGAAAAAAGTAGAAGAAGAAAGTAGCAAGTAGATAAGCAGTTAAGAACAATAAAAAGGACTGAATATTTTAGCATTGGGTATGATCCAATGGAAATTATGAAATAAAAAAAATTGAAAACAAGAAAAGAAACGAATCGTGAGTTAATGCACTATGCCGGAATGGGAGCGCAATTTCTGGTAAGCATTGGAGTGGGGATATTTCTTGGGATAAAATTAGATAAATGGTTAAAAATTTCTTTTCCTTTGCTGGTTTGGCTATTGCCGCTATTGATCATTGCCGGGCTTATTTTTAAAATTATTAAAGACACTTCAAAAAAATGAAATCACTTCTTTTGAAAAATTTTTCACCGGTAAAGCTGCTTTTTATTTTGATAAATATTCTCGTTTTTATTTTTAAAAATTCACTTGTCGCTTCGGGCTTTAACATTGGTTTTTTACTTACTTCCAATGTCATCCTTTTTCTGTTAAGTTTCTTTGGATTTTTTATTCAAAAAAAAGGCGTTTCATCTACGAACATCAACGCTTTTATCAGGGGCGTTTATTCTTCCACTTTGCTCAAATTATTTGTGATCGTGATTGCCATTGTCATTTATATTCTTGTCATCCATGGTGAAGTAAATAAGCCTTCTTTATTTACCGCCATGGCTATTTATATTGTTTATACATCCGTTGAAGTAATTCAATTAATGAAACTTGTCCGAAAAAAACCAGATGCATAAAAAAGAATCACCACTCGATCAATTAAATCATTTTTTGCCTGAAGGATCGTTTGAAGATGTGGCTTTTTATCTCAATGAATATAAGGTACATCTTACAATAACCCGCGAGCGGCTTACAAAGTTGGGCGATTATCGCAACAAACATTTGAATAAAAATCACCGCATCAGCGTAAATGGGAATTTGAATAAATTTTCATTTCTCATTACTTTATTGCATGAACTTGGGCATTTGGTTGCATATGAAAAATATGGAAACAGAATCCAGGCACATGGTGCGGAATGGAAAAATGAGTTTTCAAAAATTCTTGCCCGTTTTATTTGGAAAAAGATCTTTCCGGTCGATATTCAAACGGAGTTATTGAAAACATTAAGCAACCCGGCAGCCAGTTCCTGCGCAGAAGCACCATTAACAAGAGCTTTGAAGAAATATGATCCACACAAACCGGGAATTTTTTTACTGGAAGAATTGCCGGAAGAAAGTTTGTTCAAATTTAAAGATCACATTTACAGGAAAGAAAAAAAACGCAGAACGCGCTTTTTTTGCAAACAAATCGAAACCAATAAAATGTTTTTATTCAGCCCGATAGCAGAAGTGGAATTTGTTGGGAAAGAATAATTGAACAATAAACGTGATCGTAAGTGCCGATGTTTATTCTTGATCCTTTCAATTTCAAAACTACATTTGCGCAATAGAATATACTTATGACCGAACAACGTTTTAATCGCCTTACTTCTGTTATCAATCATCGGCAGCCCGATCTCACCATTGTTTTGGAAAATGTTTTTGATCCGCATAATATTTCTGCGGTCATGCGAACCTGCGATGCTGTTGGCATCCAGGATGTTTATATTTTAAACAACCGCATTCCTCCTCATAAAAAATGGGACAACAAAAGTTCATCTACGGCATCACAATGGTTAACAATTCATCAGTTTACCGACATTGAAGAATGCTTTAAAGTAATCAGAAATAAGTATAAGAAAGTGTATGCTTCTCATCTTGGTGACAACTCGGTAGATGTTTATAAAATGAATTTTACTGAATCGGTTGCGCTCATTTTTGGCAACGAAACTTTTGGCGTAAGTGATGAGATCAGAAAATATGCTGATGGAGATTTTATTATTCCGCAGGTGGGTATCATTAAATCGCTGAATATTTCTGTAGC
>Ga0207652_10000269_pt1 | contig 54064 bp, 45 predicted proteins | sample KBSC63BmetaG_FD_184334 | JGI IMG/M metagenome (GOLD analysis project Ga0207652, IMG submission 184334) | Corn rhizosphere microbial communities from Kellogg Biological Station, Michigan, USA - KBS C6-3B metaG (SPAdes) (version 2) | ecosystem: Host-associated > Plants > Roots > Rhizosphere ... | reverse complement strand
GCCCGGGCGTTCCGTGCGGGTTTTCTTCAGCAGATCCTTGATGACCTGTTCTTCGTGGTTGGCGCCTTTTTCTTCCACCCACTTGGAACCGTCTTCCATCTCGACGCCCTTGTGGATCAGCAGCGTCGCGTCACCGCCGTCATCGACGATCAGTTCGGGACCGCGGTTGCCGGGATGCGTCAGCGCATCGAGCGTGCATTGCCAGTATTCCTCGAGCGTCTCGCCTTTCCACGCGAACACCGGCACGCCGCTCGCCGCGATCGCGGCGGCACAATCATCCTGGGTCGAGAAGATGTTGCACGAGGCCCAGCGCACCGAAGCGCCGAGCGCGGCCAGCGTCTCGATCAGCACCGCGGTTTCCTTGGTCATGTGCAGGGAGCCGGTGACGCGCACGCCTTTCAGCGGTTTCTCGGGTGCGTAGCGGGCGCGGATCTGCATCAGGCCCGGCATTTCCTGCTCGGCCATGGTGATGCGCTTCCTGCCGAGGTCGGCCAGTGAAATGTCGCGGACGTTGTAGTCTTGTTTGGCAGAATCTGTGGGAACGGCATTCATGTGAGTGCTCCGTTGTTGGAGTCGGATCGACTCTTGAACGGGCGCGGTTGAAAGGCGAGAGCCGCGCCGAGCCTGGCTCCGGATTGCCCGGAGTCGCAACGCCCCTCGGCGAACGCCCATTCTATCTTTTCGTCGCGATGAAAGGATGAATCGGACGCGAAAGCAGGCGTGGAGCACCGCAAGAGTGCCCCAAGCCCGCTCGGGTCGTGGTCAATGCGCCGGGTCGAGGGGGACGCGCTTACCTTGGGCGGTGCCGCAAAGTTCCACGACGGGGTTCCCATGGGTGTCGAGCACCTGGGCGTTCAGTACCGATGTATATGCGGTACCGCGCGGATCCAGCGTCAGTTCCTGGTGGACGTCCGCAAGGCCGCTGGGGGTGCCGTCCGGCAGGAATGTGAAGAACTGCACGTGGAGCAGGTAACTCCCACGGCCCCGAGATTCCCAGATGCCCTGGGCCGGACCGTTCGACGGCTGCGGGGCATCGTCGGTACTGCTCAAGGTGCCGCCGGCATGGAACGCATTGAGTGCGTTGATCAATGTCGCGGGGCCGCCCGTACACGCCGCAAGCGTCAATGCGGCTTGCCACAGGCCGAGGATCCGGTTTTCGCCGAGGGGTGAAGGCTGCCCTGCCAGAACGCGACGGGTGGTGAGGCGAGGGACTGGCCGCAGGCTGCGGTCAGCGCTAGGGCAATGAGGGCGTGCTTGATCTTCATGCTGGTCTCCCGTGGATATGGGCCGAACCGCGCTAGCGGCGGGGATGCTGCATCGGCTTGCTTCGGGAGTTCGCGGTAGCGATTACAGCAGCCGGCGTGGCTGGACCGCCCCGGGCCAAGGGGGGTCTCGGCATATGCAAAACGGGCCGCGATACGCCCGTTTTTCTCGCGCTGTCTGCAACCGATTCCTGTTTGAGAAGTGCCTGGCAAGCGGAGCGTCGGCCTTCTTGTGCCGGAAGTGCTTGCAACCCACACCGGCCTGGAGCGCACTCGCCGACCTCCGGGCATTTGCGCCTTGCGAGCGAGTCCCGTGACAGGTGGAATGTCGGAGTCTTTTACAAAGCCCCTGGCCTCGATTCATTCAACAAAACTTGAAACCAGACAAAACAATGGGTTGCCTGTTTGGCATACCCAATGCTTTCCCGCGTTGCCGCAAGGCACGCCCAGGGGGTCATGTTTGGAGAAGGGGTTGAAACCATGAACATAAAAATGCGGGTGTCCTTCAAAGCTCGACTTTTGGCGGGCTGCGCACTCTTGGCGATGTTTGCATGCGGTTCCAACGCCAATGCCAGCGTGGTCAGGATTCACTTCAGCGGAGCGGTCGGCAGCGGGTACGCCGACCTGACGATCGGTGCTGCCAGGGCCGACGATGTGATCAACCCCAGCCATCCGCCCTTGGCAATCACCGACGCAAACGGCGCCTTCAGCGGTGTCGCGATCACGGGGGTGCGAGACATTGATCACACCACGGCGCCTGGCGAGGTACTTCCCTACAGTTACAGTCTTTTTTCGATCCCGGGGTATGGGGACCACGACGGCGTTTCGTACGACAATCTTTTTTACCCGGGCGGCTCCCCGTTGATTTGCTTTGTGGATGGCTCCCTTGTTTACCCGTTTTCCGGCGGCTTCCTCGATCTCATGGGCGTGATGTTCACGCTCGACAATGGCGACTTCCTGGACCTGTGGAGCTTTGGCAATACCGCGCCGGATTTCTTTGGCCCAGGGTGGCCGGGCGGGCTCACTTATGGGATGAAACTCATCCAGCCCGCGGCCGGTGGCGGCTACATGGTTCTAGACGCACCGCCATTCGCCACCGCGTCGGTGCCAGAGCCAAACTTCTCCTGGCTGTTGGGGGCTGCCGTGCTCGGTCTTTTTGCATGGCGGCGGTCGGCGGAACTGCGTAAAAAGACAGCGTCGGACCATTGATCCTCCGCTGTCGCTCGTTGGAGGCGTGGCTGCACACCGCCAGCACAAGTCATCAAAAAAACGGGCCGCGACGCGGCCCGTTTTTATCGCGCTGCCTGCAACCGATTCCTACTTGATGCCCGCCGCCTTGCGCAATTCGTCTGCGCGGTCGGTCTTTTCCCACGAGAACGCGGTCGCGGTCTCGGATTTCTTCACCAGCTTGCCGCCGTCGCGCTCTTCCCACTTGTAGGTAAGCTGGAACGGCTTGCGGCCGAAGTGGCCGTATGCCGCTGTGGACTGGTAGATCGGGTGGATCAGGTCCAGCATCTTGATGATGCCGTACGGGCGCAGGTCGAAATGCTTGCGCACCAGCTTTTCGATCTTGTCGTCGGAAATCTTGCCAGTGCCGAAGGTCGTCACCGAAATGGAAGTCGGTTCGGCCACGCCGATCGCATACGAAATCTGCACCTCGCACTTGTCGGCGATGCCGGCCGCGACGATGTTCTTGGCGACGTAGCGCGCGGCGTAGGTCGCGGAGCGATCGACCTTCGACGGATCCTTGCCCGAGAATGCACCGCCGCCGTGGCGGGCCATGCCGCCGTAGGTGTCGACGATGATCTTGCGGCCGGTCAGCCCGCAGTCGCCCACCGGACCTCCGATCACGAACTTGCCGGTCGGGTTGATGTGTACTTTGTTTTTCGGCAGCGCATCCAGCCACTTCTTCGGCAGCACGGGTTTCAGAATGGATTCGCGCACGCCTTCCACGAGATCGGCGTACTTCACTTCCGGGTCGTGCTGGGTGGAAAGCACCACCGCGTCGAGACCGGCTACTGTGTGGTCGTCGTTGTACAGCAGCGTCACCTGCGATTTCGCATCCGGGCGCAGCCATTTCAGCTTGCCGGCCTTGCGGACCTTGGCCTGCTGCTCGACCAGTCGATGCGAGTAGTAGATCGGCGCGGGCATGAATTCCGGCGCCTCGTTGCAGGCATAGCCGAACATCAGGCCCTGGTCGCCCGCGCCCTGTTCCTCGGGCTTCTTGCGCGCGACGCCTTGGTTGATGTCGGGCGACTGCTTGCCGATCAGGTTCAAGACGCCGCAAGTGGCGCCGTCGAAACCCACCACGGACGAGTCGTAGCCTATCCCCAGGATTACCTTGCGCGCCAGCGCCTCGATGTCCACCCACGCATCGGTGGTCACTTCGCCCGACACGATTGCGACGCCGGTCTTGACCATCGTTTCGCACGCCACGTGCGCGTGTTTGTCCTGCGCCAGAATCGCGTCCAGCACGGCGTCGGAAAGCTGGTCGGCGACCTTGTCCGGGTGGCCTTCGGACACCGATTCGGAGGTGAACAGGTAACGGCTCATCGTGGTTTATATCCTTTGATACGGATGGAAGGATGAAGCAAGTCCGCCATGATACAGGGAGCGGGCACGCAGTGCATCGCCGAGGGTACCGCGTTCAGCCGCTGATCGGTCACGCCGCGATGGCGAATTCGCCCGGCACGCCGGCCGCCAACGCATCGAAATAGTCGTGGGTCAGACGCCGTTGCTCGTGCGCGCTTTCGGCGGCATTCACCACGGCACGGAAGGCCGCATTCTCCGGCCGATCCTTCGCGTACCAGCCCAGATGCTTGCGGGCGATCCGCACGCCCGCCGTTTCGCCGTAGAACGCGTACAGGTCATCGAGATGGCCGAGCAGGATGTCGCGTACTCCGACAAGGTCGGGTTCGGACAACGGTGCAGCGGTCGCCAGAAAATGTGCGATTTCGCGGAAGATCCAGGGCCGCCCCTGCGCGGCGCGCCCGATCATCAGCGCGTCGGCGCGAGTGTAATCCAGCACTTCGCGCGCCTTGGCAGGCGAATCGATATCGCCGTTCGCGAACACCGGTATCGAAACCTGCGCCTTCACCGCCGCGATCGTGTCGTATTCGGCGAAGCCTTCGTATTTCTGCGAACGGGTGCGGCCATGCACCGCCAGCGCGGCGATACCGGAATCCTCGGCAATGTGGGCGATCGCCAGCGCATTCCGATGCGCGGGCGTCTGGCCGGTGCGAATCTTCAGCGTCACCGGCACTTCGACGGCGCCCACCACTGCCTTGCAGATGCGCGCCACCAGCGGTTCGTCGGCCAGCAATGCCGAGCCGGCCCAGGCATTGCAAACTTTCTTGGCGGGACAGCCCATGTTGATGTCGATCAATTGCGCGCCGTGTGCGACGTTGTAGCGTGCGGCTTCGGCCAGCCGCCCGGGATCGGACCCGGCGATCTGGACAGAAACCGGATCGGGCTCGCCCGCATGGTCCATCCGGTGCAGCGACTTGCGGGTCTGCCAAAGATGCGGGTCAGACGTGGTCATTTCCGACCCGGCCAGTCCGGCGCCGAGCCGTTTGCACAGCTGCCGGAACGGCTTGTCGGTGATGCCGGCCATGGGAGCCAGCGCCACCGGCGGGTCGATGCGAACGGGACCGATCTGCATGCCGGAATTGTACTGGCCCGGTCCTTGCAGCGAATCACCCGGGGTCCGATCATGGCTTCGCGGAAAGACTGATGCGAAAGTTGCTTGTGGGGCTGTTGCTGGGGGGAACGCTGTCGACGGCGTGGGCCGCGACGGCGCTTTCGCCCGTTCAGATGCGCACCCTGTCCACCAGCGATCCGCAGAGCCTGATTGTCAAAGTGCGTGCCGCGCTCGATGCCGGGGTGTACGCAGGCAATTCCGCGGGCGAACGCGAGGCCCTGTGGTGGATGGGCCATGCGGCAATCAACGTTGCCGATGACGCGGCGGTCACCGAAGCCGTGGCGCGCTTGAAGAGCATGGGCAGCGTCGGCCACGACATCTTGGCCGAATCGTACGCCGGATTCCTCAATGCCGACCTGCGCATCGCGCACGGCGATGGCGGCGGCGTCAGCGATGCACTGCAGGCCGCCGCGCTGCAACTGGACAATGCCGATCCCGCGCATCGCGCGCTGGCCAAATTCCAGTTGTGCGACGTCTACAGCATGGCCAACCAATACCATCATTCGCAGCCCTTGTGCCAGGAAGCCGATGCGGCCTTCGCCGCGCTGCACGACGACTGGAGCCAGGCGCAGGCCAAGAATGACGAAGGCAACAATGCCTATGGCATGGGGCAGTACGCGGCTGCGGGCGCGTTCTACGAACAGGCGCGCGCGTTGTACGAGAAGGCCGGCGATCGTTCGCAGGCCTTGATGGTGGGCGACAACCTCGCGCAGGTGCTCCTGAAACAGGGCAAGCCCGAGCAGGCGATCGCGTTGTCGCGGGCTTCGCTGGCGGACGAACGCGCGGCGGGTCGCGAATCCGACGCATTGATTTCGCAGCACGATATCGCGCGCGCGATGGAAGCCATGGGCCAGCATCGCGATGCGAAGGACCTGATCGCGTCCACCGTGGACGAGGCGCGCAAGGCGCACCTCGATGGCCTACTGCCGGATCTGTTGCAGGAACAATCGCGGATGGCCGAGCGCAGCGGCAATCTCAGGCTGGCGCTGGCGACCGCACGCGAATCCGCGCAGGTCGCGCGCACCCACTGGACCAGCAGTCTGCGGTCCCAGCAAGCGGAACTCGCGGCCCGTTATGCCGCGCGCGAAAAGGAAATCCGGATCCAGGAGCTGGAACGCAACAACCAGATCAAGAACCTGAAGCTGAAGGCCGCCGAAGCCGAAGCCGAGCGCAATGCGATGCAGATGCGCCGCCAGCGCACCACCCTGACTGCCGCGCTGGTCGCGGCCATCGGTCTGATGGTGGGCATCGTTTCCCTGCTGCTGTTGCTGCGGTCTCAACGACGCCACACGCAGGAGTTGCGGCGCCAGGCGCTGGAGGATCCCTTGACCGGCGTGGACAATCGGCGCGGATTCTTCCGGCGCGCAGATAAGCTGCTCGGCAAGCGCGATGCCGACAGGCCGCCGCTGCACGCACTGCTGTTGTTCGATTTTGACTACTTCAAGCGCATCAATGATCGGTGTGGCCATCCGTTCGGGGACATCGTGCTGAACGTTTCGCTGCAGCGCCTGCGCGAAGTGGTCGGCAAGCGCGGCCGGCTCGCCCGGCTGGGCGGTGAGGAGTTCATCGTGCTGTGTCCGCGTATCGGCGGTGCCGCGGCGCTGCGGCTGGCGGAGGACATGCGTGCCGCCGTGGCCTCGCTCGACTTCCCGAACGCACCGAATGACCTGGAAGTCACCATCAGCATCGGCATGGCGCTGTTCGATGGCATGCGCTGTCACGACGTCGGCAGCTGGTTGCGCAGCGCCGACGACGCAATGTACGCGGCCAAGGCGCGCGGGCGCGACCAGATCGTCCTCGCGCAGGAAGTCGATCAGTTGCTGCAGCAAGTCGGCGCTCCGATCGCGGACTAGCTCGGCCGGATTGCCGATCTGAACGCACCAGGATCAAGTCCGGCCAGGTGGCGAGTAGTGACGTTCAGCCCGTTGTGGTCGCTCCGGCGTTTGCCGCGCGCGGATGGGAATGCCGGATTCGCGACCGCGCTGGTGGCCGCTCAATCCCATGCCCACCCGCATGCCGTAGCCGATCCGCTCGGCGTAACCGATCATCAGCGTGGCCGATTCGCCATCAAGCACCTCGCTGGCGGTTTCGCGCCACAACGCCAGCCAGCGCTGGAAATGCTCGATGCCTACCGGCAGCGGCTGGTGTTTGGCCAGTGGATTGCCGCGGTAGTGCCCGGAGCGCAGCGCGATCGTCGCCCAGAACGAGGTCATCAACACCTTGTGTGCATCCCAGTCGTCGATCCGCGGGTTGAATACCAGGCCAAGCAGCGGATCGACGCGCACCTTGTCGTAAAAGCGATCGACCAGCGTCGCGAGCTGGTTTTCATCGAGATGGGCGGGAATCGATTGCGGCATGTCGCCAGCGTCGCGCCTTGCTGCCGCCGCGGCCATGACTTGCATCAATGACGCGCATCAATGCGCTGCGTTGGAAATTGCGACACAGTGCAATTCCGTCGTGCCCCGCCATTGCCATGACCCACGTCGTCACCGACAACTGCATCAATTGCAAATACACCGATTGCGTGGAAGTGTGCCCGGTCGATTGCTTCCACGAGGGTCCGAATTTCCTGGCGATCGATCCCGACGAATGCATCGATTGCACCCTGTGCGTGGCAGAGTGTCCGGTCAATGCGATTTTTCCGGAAATGGATGTGCCGGCCGGGCAAGAGCATTTCCTCGCCATCAATGCGGAACTCGCGAAGGAATGGCCAGTCATTTCCAGCAAGATTGCCGCAATGGATGGCGCCGACTTGTGGGACGGCATTCCCGACAAATTGTCGTTGCTCGATCGCGGTGATGGCAGCAAGGCGCGGACAGCCACGCGAGAAGGCGCGACTTGACATACGCTTCACCGCCTTGGGCTAGACTGGCTTGATTGGCGCGGCCATCGCCCACGTTCCGTTCCGTGATGCATCCAAGGAGACACCGCATGTCCAGCACCCATTTCAAGGGCAATCCCGTCCATGTGGATGGCCAGTTTCCAAAAGTCGGCGACAACGCGCCCGCGTTCAAACTGGTTGCCGGTGATCTCTCGGAAAAATCGCTCGCCGATTTCGCGGGCAAGCGCAAGGTGCTCAACATCTTCCCGAGCGTCGATACCGGGGTCTGCGCCGCTTCGGTGCGGCATTTCAACCAGGACGCGGCGGGTTTGAAGAACGCGGTGGTGTTGTGCATCTCGGCCGACCTCCCCTTCGCGCAGACCCGTTTCTGCGGTGCCGAAGGCATCCAGAACGTCACCATGCTGTCGATGATGCGCGGCCGCGAGTTCCTGAAGAATTACGGCGTCGCGATGACCGACGGTCCGCTCGCGGGCTTGGCTGCGCGCGCGGTGGTGGTGCTGGACGAGCACGACAAGGTGATCCACGCGCAAATGGTGGACGAGATCACCCACGAACCGGATTACGCTTCGGCGCTGAAGGCGCTTGGCTGATCTTCGGAGCTTGCCCGATTCGGGGCACGAATGAGGCGCCGGCGAATGTGCAGTGGACCATTCGCACCAGCACGAGCCGATCCCCGGGCGTGAACCGGTGGCTGTGAAAGTTATACTCGCGCGTTGCCGGCCCGGTTTCGCGTCATGCTGCGATTTCTCTATACCGTCGCGATGTATCTCGCCACGCCGGTGATCGTGTGGCGGCTGACGTGGCGCGGGTTTCGCTACCGCGGTTATTTCCGGCGCTGGCGCGAGCGCTTCGGGCGCTTCCCCGATCCCGGCCTGCACGATTGCATCTGGGTGCACGCGGTTTCGGTGGGCGAGGTCAACGCGGCGGTGCCGTTGATCGAGGCGCTGCGACGTCGCTATGCGCCGCACCCCATGGTCGTCACGACGGTCACGCCGACCGGCTCGGAGCGCGTCCGCAAATTGTTCGGCGACGAGGTGTTCCACGTTTACCTGCCATACGACCTTCCACGCGCGGTGACGCGATTCCTCGATCGCATCCGTCCTGCGCTGGCGGTCGTGATGGAAACCGAGATCTGGCCGAACCTGTATCACCACTGCGGTCGCCGCGGGATTCCGTTGGCGGTGGTCAATGCGCGGTTGTCGGAGCGGTCATTGCGCGGCTACCGGCCCATCCGTCCGTTGGTAAAGCAGGCACTGACCCATGTAGCGCTGGTCGCAGCGCAGTCGCACGCCGATGCGCGCAGGTATCGCGCGCTGGGTGCGCTGCCGGAGCGCGTGCAGGTTTCCGGCAATCTCAAATACGACATGCCGTTGCCGCAGGGTGCCCGGCAGCGTGCCGACGACTTGCAGGCCAAATGGGGTCCGACGCGGCCAGTGTGGATGGCGGCCAGCACCCACGAAGGCGAGGATCTTGCCATCTTCGAAGCGCACTTGAAGGTCCTGGCCCGGATGCCGGATGCATTGTTGCTGATCGCGGCGCGACATCCGGAACGTTTCCGCGTGGTGGAGCACGCCGCGCGCAACCTCGGCTTTGCCGTGGCGACCCATACGGCGGCCGATGCCAATCCGGAAACGCAGTGCCTGGTGATCGATGCGATGGGCGTGATGATGCGCTACTTCGCGGCTTGCGATCTGGCGTTCGTCGCGGGTTCGCTGGTGCCGATCGGTGGGCACAACGTGCTGGAGCCCGCGGCACTGTCCAAGCCGGTACTGATTGGCCCCTATACCTTCAACTTCGAGGAAATCACCCGCACCATGATCGATGCGGGCGCTGCGCGTCGGGTCGCTTCGTCGGATGAACTGGGCGCGGCCGTGCTTGAACTGTTGCGCAATCCGGCCCAGCTTGCCCGCATGGGCGCCGCGGCACGCATGGTGTGCGCGCGCGAACGCGGCGCCGCGCGGCGCACGATGGTATTGCTGGGCAGGATTTTCGCGCGCGCCCGTTTCGAGGGCGGGAATGGCGTTGCTACTGCAGCAATGCGTTGACGGCTTCCAGATCCTTCACCGACAGCGTGCCAGCCGCGAACTTGAGATTGAGCTGGTTGATCACGTAGGCGTGGCGTGCCTGCGAGTAATTGCTTTCCGCCTGGAACAGCGTCTGCTGCGCGAATAGCACGTCGATGATGGTCTGGCTGCCGACTTCGTAGCCGGCCTGGGTGGACTGCAGCGCCTTCTGCGCGGATATCACCGCCTCCTTTTGCGCCTGCACCTGGCTGATGCCGGCGCGGATCGAATTGAACGCGTTGCGGGTGTTGGCGACGATCTGGCGGCGATCCTGCTCCAGGATGTCGCCTGCCTGGTCGCGCTGGGCGATCGTCTGCTTGATTTGCGCGTGGATGCCGCCGCCGGCGAACAGCGGCACCGAAAGCACGAGCCCCAGCGTGGTGCCCGTCGTGCGGCTGTCGGTGCGCGGCCCTCCCGTGGTGAAGTCCACGCCGCCCCACGAGGGATTGCGCGAGTAATTCACCGAGGCATTGAGGGTCGGCAGACGGCCGGCGCGCGCGGCGCCTACATCGTGCTGCGCCGCCTCGACCTGCTCGCGTTGCGCCTGCAGCGAGGGATTGGTGGTCAGCGCCGTGTCGACCCATGCTTCGGGGTTGTCGGGTTGTGGCGGATTGAGCGGCAGCTTGTCGGTCAGCACCCTCAGATCGACAGGCGCCTTGCCGGTGATCTGTGCCAGCGCTTCGCGGTCGTTGTAGAGCGTGGTGCGTGCCTGGATCACCGAAGCTGCGGCCGCGGCTTCCTGGGCGCGCGCGGAATCGGCATCGGTGATGGCCGACAAGCCCACGCTGTATTTCGCCTGCGCCGCGTCGAGTTGTTTTGCCAAAGCCTTCTGGTTGGCTTCGGCATAGCGCAACTGGTCTTCATCGTTCAGGACGGTGAAGTAAGCGGTCGACACGCGCAGGATCAGGTCCTGCTCGGCAGCGGCATACTGGGCCTGGGTCGCCCTCGCGTTGGCCTTGCTTGCGCGCCATTGTTCGAACCGGCCCAAGTCGAACAGCACCTGATTGAGACCGACCGATTCGCTGCGCGAGCGACCGCCGGTATGTCCGGTCGTGTCGATCAGCATGGGCGTGCCGTTCGGGCCCAGCACCGTTTGCGGTCCGGTCTGGGTGCCGTGGCTATCGTTGAACGAAACGTTGCCGTTGAGTTGCGGCAGCAGCGCGGAACGCGATACTTCGGAACCTGCCTGGCCGATCCGGCTTTGCGCTTCCGCCTGCATCAGCACCGGGTCGGATTGCAGCGCCTGCCGATAGGCATCCATCAAATCTTCGGCGTGCGCCGAGCCCGCGCCGGCAAGACCCAGTGTCGCGACGATGGAGACGGCACAGGCGCGCAAGACAAAGGGGCGGCGAGAGGCAGGGCGAGAAGTCATGCGAAAGGAATCCTTGGAAGGCGTGCGGCGCTGAAGACGATGGGCGCGGGTCACGTCGGTCGGGTTACAAATGAAAGATGGGCTTGGGTTCAGCGCCGGCGAGATAGGGCACATCGGTTTCGAACAGTCGATCTTCGATCCAGCCGCCATCGGCGGCCCGCTGCAACAGCAGCGCCTGCATCGCAGGTTCCGCGCCGCGCACCACGAACATGCGGCCGGCCGGTTTCAGCCACCCGCTGAAGAGGGCAGGTAGCTCGGCGACCGCGCCGGTAACGGCAATCGCATCGAAGGGTTGCGAAGGCGCGAAACCTGCCAATGCGTCCGCATGCAGGCACTCGACGTTGGCAATGGCAAGCGACTGCAGGCGGACCCTGGCGGCGTCCACGAATTCAGCGCGGCGATCGATGCTGATGACCCGCGCACCGAGTCCGGCCATGCAGGCCGCGAAATAGCCACTACCGGTACCGACTTCCAGCACGCATTCCCCCGGTTTCGGCAGCAGCGCCTGCAACGCACGACCCTCGACCACGGGTTTCCACATCACCTCGTCGTGCCCGAGCGGCAGTGCCACGTCGGCGTAGGCAACGGCCTTGTACGCCGGTTGCACGAAGGCGTCGCGCGGCAGCGCCGACAACACGTTCAGGACGCGGGCGTCCAGCACCTCCCAAGGACGCACCTGGTTTTCGACCATGTTGCGACGTGCGGTTTCAAGCTGGGCATTCAGGTTCATGTCGATCACGTTTCCTGCATGGATCAAAATCGCCCAAGCATAAGGCGTGCAGCGCAAGACGGGCAATGCGTGCAGCGTGCCGGTTGCCTCGCCGCCCACGAAGTGCCGGAAGTCACCGCGCTGCGGTGACAGCGGTCATCTGCACAAGCGGGTTCGTCGAAGCATGTTCCGGGCCAATGCGGTGCGTGTCATTTCGCCTTTCAAACCAATGACATGCAACGGGCCGACGCATGCCGGATGTGTCCGCGGACGAGTTGCGGACACCGCGGACAGGGGATTGTGATCTGGGTCATTCGGCCAAATATGTACTCAAGCGTATACTAACCACGCGTAATCCTCGACGAAACGTGTTTGCAAGCCCATGAACGCCGTACCTGAACGTTGCAGTGGCCCCGGACGGCCCAAGGATCTGGAAAAACGTGCCGCCATCCTGGAAGCGGCCAAGCGCTTGTTCCCGCAACACGGCTTCGAGGGCACCAGCATGGATGCCGTCGCGGCCGAGGCGGGCGTTTCCAAGCTCACGGTGTACAGCCATTTCGGTGGCAAGGAAGCGCTGTTCATCGAAACCGTGCGTTGCAAGTGCGATGGCCTGCTGCCGTGCACGCTGTTCGAAGTGGACGTGAACGCGCCGGTGCGCGGACAGTTGCTCGGTGTCGCGCGGGCGTTTTTCGGGCTGATGATGAGCGGGGAAGCATTGGGCATGCACCGCACGCTGGTCGCGAGTTCCCAGCAATCGCCAAAGCTTGCCAAACTGTTCTGGGAGGCCGGTCCGATGCAGGTGCAGGGCGCGCTTTCCGCGATGCTGCAGAAAGAAGTGGATGCGCGTCAGCTCGACATCGCCGACACCCATCGCGCCGCCAGCCAGTTCTTTTCGCTGCTGAAGGGCGAGCACCACGCGCGCATGCTGTTCGGTTGCGGTCAACCGACCGCCGAGGAAGCCGAGGCGCACCTCGAGGCGACAGTGGACATGTTCCTCCGGGCTTATCAGCGCCATCGTCCCTGATGGCGGCATTGCCGGGTAAAGCGACTGACTGCTCGACAGCGGCCGCTTCGAACGAAGTACCCGGGCCAACGCATCGGAACGGCCATCCGCGGCCCGATTTTTCAAAATTCCCGCCTTCGAGCGAGCCCATTCGCCAGCGAGCCGCAAACGTGCTTGAATGGCGGGATTGAAGCGGGGGTGCCGGCGACCATCCGGCTGAGACAGACCCTTCGAACCTGGTTCGGTTAGTACCGATGTAGGGAGCTTCGCCGCACGTCACTTGCTTGCGTGCGCTTGGCGCCACCCGTTTTGATATGCGAATCCCTTCGCGATCCTCGCACGTCCGTGCGCGGACTTTTCGCGAAGCAGGTTTCGCCGACCTACGTCAAACGGGATCGACGCCGATGAATGCCCAACCCTCCGAACTTCTGCGCCAGGCGCAGACTCTCTCCGAAACCGTCACCTCGCCGATCCGTGGATCGCGCAAGACGTACGTGCGCGGCAGTCGAAGCGACATTCGCGTGCCGATGCGCGAAATCGTGCTGACCGACACCCCGGCGATGTTCGGCGCGGAAGCCAATGCGCCGTTCACCGTGTACGACACCTCGGGGCCGTACACCGATGCGACGTTCAGCGCCGACCTTGTGGCTGGATTGCCAAAACTGCGCGCCGCGTGGATCGCCGAGCGCGGTGACACCGAGCTGTTGCCCAACCGTACGTCTGAATTCGGTAGGCGCCATGCCGAGGCCGTGCAACTCGCTGACGTGCGCTTTCCGAACCTGCCAAAACCTCGGCGCGCGAAGGCGGGCGCCAACGTCACCCAGATGCACTACGCACGGCGTGGCATCGTGACGCCGGAGATGGAATTCATCGCAATACGTGAAAATCAGAAGCTCGAGACTTTGCGTGGCAATGCGTTGTTGCAGCAACACCCGGGTCAGTCATTCGGCGCCGCGATTCCGCGCGAGATCACCCCCGAATTCGTGCGCGACGAAGTCGCGCGCGGCCGCGCGATCATCCCGTGCAACATCAACCATCCCGAAACCGAGCCGATGATCATCGGCCGCAACTTCCTCACCAAGATCAACGCCAACATCGGCACGTCCGCCGTCACCTCTTCCATCGCGGAAGAAGTCGAAAAAATGGTGTGGGCGATCCGCTGGGGTGGCGACACCGTGATGGACCTGTCCACCGGCAAGTACATCCACGAAACGCGCGAATGGATCATGCGCAACTCGCCGGTGCCGATCGGTACGGTGCCGATTTACCAGGCGCTGGAAAAAGTCGGCGGCGCGGCCGAGGAACTCACCTGGGAACTGTTCCGCGACACGCTGATCGAGCAGGCCGAACAGGGCGTCGATTACTTCACGATCCACGCCGGCGTGTTGCTGCGCTTCGTGCCGCTGACCGCCAAACGCGTCACCGGCATCGTCTCGCGCGGCGGTTCGATCATGGCCAAGTGGTGCCTCGCCCATCACAAGGAATCGTTCCTCTATACGCATTTCGAGGAAATGTGCGAGCTCATGAAGGCGTACGACGTCGCCTTCTCGCTGGGCGACGGCCTGCGCCCCGGCTGCATCGCCGATGCCAATGACGAAGCGCAATTCGCGGAACTCGACACGCTGGGTGAACTCACGGATGTAGCGTGGCAGCATGACGTGCAGGTGATGATCGAAGGCCCCGGCCATGTGCCGATGCATCTGATCAAGGAGAACATGGACCGGCAATTGGAGAAGTGCCACGAGGCGCCGTTTTACACGCTGGGGCCGCTCACCACCGACATCGCGCCCGGCTACGACCACATCACCAGCGCGATTGGCGCCGCCATGATCGGCTGGTACGGAACGGCCATGCTTTGCTATGTGACGCCCAAGGAACATCTGGGGCTTCCCGACAAGAACGACGTGCGCGAAGGCATCGTCGCCTACAAGATCGCTGCGCACGCGGCGGATTTGGGCAAGGGCCATCCCGGCGCGCAGGCGCGCGACAACGCGTTGTCGAAGGCGCGCTTCGAGTTCCGCTGGGAAGACCAGTTCAACCTCGGCCTCGATCCCGAGAAGGCCAAGGAGTTCCACGACGAAACCCTGCCCAAGGACGCCGCCAAGAGCGCGCATTTCTGCTCGATGTGTGGCCCGAAGTTCTGCTCGATGAAGATTACCCAGGACGTGCGCGACTACGCGCGCGAACACGGCGTCGAAGCAGTCGATGCGTTGAACGAAGGCATGGCCGAGAAAGCCGCCGAGTTCCGCGAGCACGGTGGCGAGGTTTACCGCAACGCGTGATAGCCGTACTCAATCAACGCCATCGAAACCGTGAGTTGGCGCCGGTCACGAAGCCGGGGTTAGACTGGCTGTCCCTTTGAAGAGCGCGTGCAGCGAAAGGAGTAATGCGATGGCTACCAAGAGCAAGCCATTTCTGACCGACATCAACACCATTCGCAGGCGCGCGCGCGAACACATCCAGAAGGGCGCGATCACCGAGGGCTACAAGGCCGATCGCGAAACGGTCATCCAGCTTTTGAACGAAGCACTCGCGACCGAGATCGTGTGCGTGCTGCGGTACAAGTATCACTACTACATGGCTTCCGGCATCAATGCCAAGAGCGTGGCCGCGGAATTCCTGGAACACGCCAATGAGGAACAGGGCCATGCCGACCAGATTTCGCAGCGCATCACCCAACTTGAAGGCGCGCCCAACCTGTCGCCCGATGGTCTCTTGACCCGCAGCCATTCCGAATACGTCGAAGGGGACGACCTGGTCGACATGATCAAGGAAGACCTCGTTGCCGAGCGCATCGCCATCGAAACCTACAGCGAGATGGTCCGTTATCTCGGCGATGGCGATCCGACCACCCGGCGGATGATGGAGGAGATCCTAGCGATGGAAGAAGAGCATGCCGAGGATCTTTCGACCATGCTCGCGGAACTGGGCCACAAGGGCGAACCGGCCAAGCCGCGGGCGGAAAAACACCATTAACTTCGTCCGCTGACGAGAGTCCGCTGACGAGAGTCTGGTTCGCTGTCGGGGCATGTCCCGGCGGCGGGTCGCGCCTGCACGGGATCGCCGCTGCCGATGAATACTTCGAGTGCTGCTGACGATTCCCGCCCGTGGCGCTGGCTGGCATTGTGGTGCGCGTTGTTGTTGCCGCTGGCAGTGCTGTTTCCACCGATTCCCATCGACGAGACACGTTATCTCACCGCCGCCTGGGAGATGTTCAATTCCGGCCAGTGGCTGGTGCCCACCGTCAATGGCGCATGGTATTCCGACAAATCGCCGCTGCTGTTCTGGCTGATCGCGGGCGGATGGGAGATCGTCGGCGTGCACACCTGGGTGGCGCGCATCGAGGCGCTGATCGTCGCGCTCGGCATGCTGCTGACGTTGCGTCGGTTGGCCGCACGGCTCGGGATGGATGCCCGCGGTGCCGAGACCGCGATGTGGTTCCTGGCCGGGTGCCTCGGCTTCACTGTGTTCAGCACCGCGATCATGTTCGACCTGTTGCTGTCGCTCACGGTGCTGGGCGCGTTGCACGCTTTGCTGGACCTCGATGAGACGCGATGGAGGCGTGGCATCGTATTGCTGGGCGGGATGATCGGACTCGGCATCCTTGCCAAGGGTCCGGTGATGCTGCTGCACATCGTCGCCGTCGCGGTGCTGGCGCCTTTGTGGAGCGACACCGCGCGGATACACAAGGTGCGGTGGTACTTCGCATTGCTTGCAGGCTTGCTGATCGGTGTGGTCATCGCGCTCTGCTGGCTGCTGCCGGCGGGGTGGTACGGGGGACCGTCCTATTGGCAACCGTTGCTGGACAAGGTCACCGGCCGCATCGCCAAGAGCTTCGCGCATAGCCGACCGTGGTGGTGGTATCTGCCGCTGGTCCCGGTGCTGCTGCTGCCGTGGCTGTTGACGTTACGCGCGCCGGGCACGGCGTGGACCGGTTTGTGGCGCGGTCGTTTCGGACGGTTCCTCTGGTGCTGGTGGGTCGTGCCATTTGTCGCGTTCTGCGCCATCAGCGGCAAGCAGATCCATTACCTACTGCCGCTGCTGCCGGCGTGGGCGCTGGCGGGTGCATGGTTGTTGCAACAAACCGGTGCGCGCCTGCGACCGCTGTTGTTCGGCCTGCTCGCGCTGCTCGCGGCGATCGGGATCGCAGTGTTGCCGTGGCAGGCGGCGAAGATGTTCGGCTATCCGGCGCAGTCCCCGATTGCCGCCTTCGCATCGGTCGGTTTGATCATCGGCGTTGGCGTGTGGCGCCGGTGGGGGCGTGATGCGCGCTCGCTGGCGTTGTCCGCGACGGCGCTGGTCTCGGCGGCGATGCTGGCAGGTGCGTTGGCGTACCTGCCCGCGTTGGACGTGCGTCCCGAAGCTGCGTTCGTGAAACAGGCATTGCAGGCCCCCTTGCCGATCGCGCACATCGAATGGCACAACGGCCTGTTCGGTTACACCGGGCGCCTGCGCCAGCCGCTGCCGTGGATTCCACGCGACCAGGTGCAGGCGTGGTGCCGCGCGCACCCCGACGGCATCCTGTTAACCAGCGATCGCAGCTCTGAGCCGGGTGACGCGAAGCCGTTCCGAACGTGGCCTTATTTCCTTTCCGGCGACCATCGCATCGCCGCATGGCGCGCGCGGCAAATACTGGCCGAACGCCCACACTGACCTTCGTCACATGCAATCGCGCGGCGGCAGGGCTACGCTCGGGAGGTTGCCATTGGAGGGAAACATCATGCTGCGCATCCGCACGCTGTCCACCGTGGTCGCCGGTGCGCTGGTGGCCGCCGCGGCTTTCGCCGCGCCGCCACCCGTGAATACACATCCCGAGTTGCACGCAATCGTGGGCACGGTGAAGGCGTCCAACCTGCACGCAACCGACTCCGCGTTGGTCGGCTTCGGCACCCGTCACACGCTTTCGACCACCACTTCGAAAACGCGCGGCATCGGTGCCGCGCGACGCTGGGTGGCGTCGCAGTTCGAGGCGATTTCGAAAGGCTGCAGCGGCTGCCTGGAGATCGTGAAACCGTCGCAGGTGTTCACCGGCGAGCGCATGCCCAAGGCGGGCGCCGAAGTGATGGACATCGTCGCGATCCAGCGCGGCACCAGCGATCCGAATCGCGTGATCGTGATGACGGCGCACCTCGATTCGCGCCGCAGCGATGTGATGGATGCAACCGGCGACTCGCCGGGCGCCAACGACGACGCGGCCGGTGTCGCCGCGCTGGTCGAAACCGCGCGCGTATTGTCGAAATACAAGTTCCCGGCGACGCTGGTGTACTCCGCCGATTCCGGGGAAGAGCAGGGCCTCTATGGTGGCAAGATCATCGCGCAGTACGCGGCCGACCACGGCTGGGACGTCGAAGCCAATCTCAACAACGACATGGTCGGCAACTCGCACGGCGGCAACGGCGCCCACGATCCGCACACGATCCGCGTGTTCTCGGAAGGCACCAAGTCCAACGAAACACTCGAGCAGGCCGCGTACCGCCGTTACCACGGCGGCGGCGTGGACTCGCCTTCGCGCAACATCGCGCGCTACATGCAAGCGCTGGCCGAACAGTACTTCGACGATTTCCACGTGCGGATGGTTTACCGCACCGACCGTTGGGGACGTTCGGGCGACCAGGTGTCGTTTCTTGAACAGGGTTTCCCCGCAGTACGGTTGTCCGAATCGAACGAGGATTACAATCGCCAGCACCAGAACGTGAGGGTCGAGAACGGCGTGCACTATGGCGATGTGGTGTCGGGCGTGGATTTCGACTACCTCGCCAATGTCACGCGGCTCGATGCGATCACGATGGCGTCCCTGGCGATGGCACCACCGCCTCCGTCCGGGCTTGGCGTGAAGGGCGCCGTGGCCTACGACACCACGCTGTCCTGGAAACCGTCGGCTGACGCGGCGAGCTACAACGCGTGGTGGCGGGAAACCACCGCGCCGCAATGGCAGCATGTGCAGAAGGCGGGCGACGCCGATTCGGTGGTGTTGAAGAACATCATCCTGGATGATTTCTTCTTCGGCGTGTCGGCGGTGAACAAGGATGGTTGGGAAAGCCCCGTCGAATTTCCCGGTTACGCCGGCAGCTTCGCGCGTTCACCCAAACTCGGTCCGGACGGCAAACCGGCGAACGAGTTGTGTCCCAGTCTGTTCGGAAAGTACGGCGGTGATGCAGTCGGCGAACCTTCATGGCGGAAGAAACCAGGCGGGTGATGCTCAGGAACGTTTTTTGCGTTCGATGAGCGGGTGTCGCTCCCAGTGTCCGGCCATGGGCGAGACGGAGCGTTTGCGATCTGCCGGGGCGGATCGCGCAATGGCCAGCGCCCGGAGCAACACCGCGAGGCATCGATGGCGAGCAGGTCTTGCCGACGCCGTCCATGGCAAGGCGAGTCAGTGACGTGGCTTGGTGCGATGGGTGGGCACGGCATGCCAAGGATCATCCGGCCACGGATGGCGCGGATAGCGTCCCTTCAATTCCTTTTTTACCTCGGGATAGGTGCGCTCCCAGAAGCCGCGCAGGTCCTGCGTCACCTGGATGGGCCGGCCGGCGGGTGAGAGCAGGTGCAGCATCACCGGCATACGGCCGTCGGCGACGCGCGGAGTTTGGGCAAGCCCGAATAATTCCTGCAGCTTGACGGCGAGCACGGGCGCGGCGACAGCGTCGTCGCTGTGCATGGCCAAGGCGTAATCGAGCTTGCGCGTCATTCCGCTCGGCACCGTGATCGCGTCGGGCGCGATCTCGTCCAGCAGCTTGCGCTGTGGCCAGTCGAGCAAGCCTGCAAACGCGTTCGACAAGTCCTCCGGCGACAGCGCATCCAGCTTGCGTTTGCCGGCCAGCATCGGCGCAAGCCAGGCGTCCAGCGAATCCAGCAGCGCCGTATCGGAAACATCCGGCAAGCCGGCATCGGGCATGACCCGGCGCAACCATCCGACACGCGCGCGCAAGCGCATGACCGCGTCGCTCCATGGCAGTGCGGCAATGCCGCGTGCGCGGATGGTCGCCAGCAATGCCGGAAGGGCGTCCTCCAAGCTGGCCGGAACGGCGCGGCGTTCCAGCACGATCGCGTCGAAGCGCGTTTCTACGAAGGCTTCGACCACGTCGTTCGCATTCACCCGCACCACGCGTTCGCGTTTGAACCGTTGCGGATAATCGCATTCCAACAGGGCGGCGTCGAAGGGTGCGGCTGCAAGAATCAAACTGTCGCGGGTGTCGAAGCGCGCTTCCACGACGACGAGCCAGGGTTCGCCGAACAACCCCGATGCTTCGTGCAAGCGTGCGCCGCGGCCGTTCGCGAGCTGGTAGCGGCGCGGGTCTTTTGCATCCTGCCTGGCAATCCGGTCGGGGAACGCGTGCAGCAAAAGATTGCCGATGCCCAGCGCATCGGGTGTTCCGCTGGCACCATGCAAGGTGCCGAGGCGCTTGCGCCAACCGCGGGCGGACTGTTCGATGGCGGACAATGCGCCGATGTCGGCGTTGCGCACCGCGCGCGCACCACCATCGCGGTAGCGGTGCAACGCAGCCACGCGCGAGCGCAAGTCGTCGTTGAAGCCGCCGCGCAGTGGCGAGCGCGCTTCGACCAGCGCGAGCAGATCGGCGGTCAGCGGGCGCAATGCGTCGGGCGCGCGCAGTGCCGCCGCGGCCATGCGCGGATGGGCGCCCAGTTGCAACATGTCGCGGCCCAACGCAGTGATGCGCAGATCGGTATCGATCGCGCCAAGCCGTTGCAGCAGGCCGCGCGCCGCGGACGAGGCGCCCGCGGGGGGCGCGTCGAGCCATCGCAGCGCCGACGCCGCATCGGCGCCGACCCCCCATGCGGCCAGTTCCAACGCAAGTCCGGACAACTCGGCCTGTGCAAGCTCCGGCGCGCGCGATGCTTCGAGGCGCTTGCTTTCCGGCCACAGCCGGTAAGCGTTGCCGGGCGCGATGCGGCCCGCGCGTCCGGCGCGCTGGTCGGCCGACGCCTGGGAGATGTTGACGGTCGCGAGCCGTGTGAAACCCGAGTTCGGGTCGAAACGCGGTTCGCGTGCCAATCCTGCGTCGATCACCGCACGCACGCCCGCCACGGTAATCGAGGATTCGGCGACGTTCGTCGCAAGGATCACGCGGCGCCTGCCCCCATCGGCTGGCGCCAGCACGGCCTGCTGTTCGGCCAAAGACAGTTCGCCGTGGAGCGGCAGGACTTCGATCTGCGGATTGGATTCCGCCACCATCCCTTGCGCCTGCGCGATCTCGCGACGTCCCGGCAAGAACACCAAAACATCCCCGGCAGTTTCCGCGAGTGCCTGCTGCACGGTGCGGCGCAACTGCATGAGTTCGTTTTCGCCGCGTCGCGCGGGCGGGTATTCGATGCGGACGGGAAAGGCGCGGCCCTCGGTGCGCAACACCGGGGCGGACAACCATTCCGCGACACGCGTGCCATCCAGCGTCGCCGACATCACCACGATGCGCAGGTCGGGCCGCAGGCTGGCTTGTACATCCAGCGCCAGTGCGGCGCCCAAGTCGCCCGCCAAGTGCCGCTCATGGAATTCATCGAAGACGATCGCGCCAACCCCCGGCAGTTCCGGATCGTCCTGCAACATCCGGGTCAGGATGCCTTCGGTCACGACTTCGATGCGGGTGGCGCCGGACACGCGTGACTCGAAACGGATGCGGTAGCCGATCGTCTGCCCCACCGCTTCGCCGCGCTGCGCGGCCATGAATTCCGCCGCCGCACGCGCCGCGATCCGGCGCGGTTCCAGCATCACGATTTGCTTGCCGTCCAACCATGGCTCGTCGAGCAACGCGGGCGGCACCTGCGTGGTCTTGCCTGCACCGGGAGGCGCCTCCAGCACCAGCTGCGGATGCGCAACGAGGCTCTCGCGAATGCGCGACAGCAGGGGAGTGATCGGAAATACTTCGCCGTTCATTGTGGGATTGGGGGAATGATCACGATATTCTCCACGACGAAACCCCTGGTGTCCGCATCGCATACATGGCCAGCCTGCACCTGATCGACATTGGCGCCAACCTCACCCATGAATCCTTCCGCCATGATTTCGACGCGGTGCTTGATCGTGCGCGCGAGGCCGGCGTCGAGCAGGTGATCGTCACCGGCGCGTCGCGCGGGGGCAGCGAACACGCTCTGGAACTCGCGCGCAAACGTCCCGGCACGCTTTATGCCACTGCGGGCGTGCACCCGCATCATGCCGGCGACTACGGCGCGGAGACCGATGCGCTGCTGCGCGTGCTGGCGCGTGAGCCGGAAGTGGTGGCGGTGGGCGAGACGGGCCTGGATTATTTCCGCGATCTGTCGCCGCGCCTCGCGCAACGGGCGGTATTCGAAAAACAACTCGCGATTGCCATTGAACTCGGCATGCCGCTGTTCCTGCACCAGCGCGACGCGCACGACGATTTTCTCGCACTGCTGAAGTCCGCGCGCGACCGTGTGCCCGCCGCGGTGGTGCATTGCTTCACCGATGACCGCCGCGCGCTGTTCGATTACCTCGACCTCGATTGTCACATCGGCATCACCGGCTGGGTCTGTGACGAACGCCGCGGCACGCATCTGCGCGAGTTGGTGCGCGCCATACCCGCCAACCGTCTGTTGCTGGAAACCGATGCGCCTTACCTGTTGCCGCGCGACATCCGACCACCGCCCTCGGATCGACGAAACGAACCGATGCATCTCGCGCACATCTGCGAGGCCGTGGCGCGCGAACGCGGCGAAGAGCCGGAAGCCACCGCCGAACAGACGACCACGAACGCCCGTGTGTTTTTTGGCATCGAGCAGTAGGGCGGGAGGAGGGCCGCGATCCCGCCACCGGATTCCCAGGCGGGTTGCCACCCGCCCCTACACGCGCCCCGCGCGCAGGCCGAGCCTCCAGCGCACCGGCCGCACGCGCTCGGGTTCGTGCCACGCCGCGGCCAGTTCTTCCGCGACCGATGCGACGGCGTCCTCACCGGTGGCCTGCAGGTATTTCTGTGCGGCCGACCACGACGTCAGGTATGCCAGCAGTTGTGGCAGGTTCCATTCGACGCCCATCTCGAAGGCGGGCACCTCGACCGATGCGAACGGCAATGCCAGCGATGCATATCCCTCGTCCACGAGTTTTCGTTCCGGTGACCAGTACGCGCCGAGGATGTCTTCGTACAGATGCGCGATCACGACGTCGACCGTGGGCGTCACGCTGCAGTGGGCATAGCACCATGCCGCGAACAGTGCGCCCGGCCTGGCGACGCGACGCACTTCCGTGCTGAATGCCCCGATATCGAACCAGTGCAGCGCCTGCGCGACGGTGACGGCATCGACGGACCGATCCTCGATCGTGGTGTGCTCGGCGGCCTCGTTGCGATAGTCGATGCGCGGATTCGCGGCGGCATTACCCAGTTGTTTCTCGCTGGGATCGGTAGCGACCACGTGCTCGAAGCGCGCGGCGAGCGCGACGCTGGCTTGGCCGTTGCCGCAGCCGGCGTCCCATGCACAGGAGGTCGCAGGCGCTTCGGCGGCGATCCAGTCGAATAGCGCATCGGGATAGTGCGGGCGCGCACGCGCGTACAAATCGGAGTGGCCGGAGAAAAGGTCCTTGAATTTCATCGGCGTGTTTCCCTCGATGCGGGTGTGGCGCGGGAATCGACGACGCGATGCGCACCGGGCGCCAGATCGCCAAGCACGTGCTCGCCGATGCGGGTGCGAATCAGGCGCAGCGTCGGCAGCCCGACTGCCGCGGTCATGCGCCGCACCTGGCGGTTGCGGCCTTCGCGAATCGTGAGTTCGATCCAGGCATCCGGGACGCTCTTGCGAAAGCGCACCGGCGGATAGCGCGGCCACAAACCTGCCGGCGGATGCGGCAACGTGCGCGCCTCGGCAGGACGCGTGAGGCCGTCGCTCAGGGTCACGCCGCGGCGCAGGTGTTGCAGCGCGTTTTCGTCCGGCGTGCCTTCCACCTGCGCCAGATAGGTTTTCGGCTGCTTGTGGCGCGGATCGGTGATGCGATGCGCAAGCGCGCCGTCGTCGGTCAGCAACAACAAACCTTCCGAATCCCGGTCCAGCCGGCCGGCTGGATACACGTTCGGCGGCAAACCGAATTCCGCCAGCGTGCGTCGCGGTTGCGCACCGCGATCGGTGAACTGGCACAACACGTCGAAAGGTTTGTTGAACAGGATGAGCATGCCCAACCTCCAGGGCACGTCAGTGAACCGTGGCAGCACTCGCCGGTGAGGACGAAGCGGCCGCTGGCGCGACACTATTCGCCGATGCGGGGTCGGCCGCAAGCCCCGTGTCCGGCGCGGTGACTACATAGCCGCGCGCCTGCAGTGCAGCGAGGTAGCCTTGTGGATCGAGCAAATCGTGCATCGGCAGTACGGCGAAAGTCTGGCGATGGGTGGCCAGCGCGGCGTCCGCGGCGGCCAGCCACACGCCTTCGATCCGTTGGGGCAGGTTGTCGATACCCAGCGATTTGGCGAAGGCCGCGCCGGTGATCGCGGAACGGCAGGTATCGCGATAGGCGCTTTCCGGCACCGCTCGCAGCGTGTCGATATCGCCGGTGGCCCAGGCGTTGGCGCGCGCGCGGAAATTCGGCAGGTCGCGTTCGACCGCGTCCAGCACCAACCCAAGGCAGGCGGTGCCGTCCAGTCCGGATGCCGCGAACGCTTTGACAGCCTGACGCGGCTCCCTGATCTCCAACGTGGCTTCCGGCTTCGTCACCCGGAGATCGTGCTGCTTCGCAAGTGCCGCTACGGTATCGGTGACTTCGCCGGCGCCGCGCAGGCCATTTGCCTGCAGCGCCTTCTGCATCAATTTGACGGCCGCGATGATCGGGCGATAGCGCTCGATCGAGTAATCGTCGCCGAAGTAACGTTCACGGGCGTAGTACCAGCGCGCATAGAGGGCGGGTGGCAGCACGTCGTGCAAGGTTTTGCCGTCCGGGTTGCGCTGTGCGCGATAGATCGACGGCAGCAGGAACAGCTTGCCGAACCAGTTGGTATCGACCTTCAGCTTGACGCCGGGCGATTCCAGTACCGCCTGCGACGCCGCGATCGTTTGTGCGACCTGGCTCGAGCGCCATTCGATGCCGGCCGGCAAGGTCGGCACCACGCCGAGTATCCACAGCACGTGATCGCCGCGAGCGACTTTCCACAAGCCCGGCCCCGGCACCACGCCGGTCACGTTGATCGCCTGCAGCGTGACGATCGACGAAGCCGGCACCGGCTGCGAAGCTGTCGAGTTCGTTACGGCCACCGGGGCCCCGGTGGCCGGCGTCTGCGCAGTGGCGGTGCCTGCAAGGGCGAGCGAGGCGCACAACGCGAGCCACCTGCCTCGCAGCAGGCTGGCGCGAGGCGAGGGCGCGATACTCCCGGCGATCGACGGAAAGTTGGCAAGATATTGCATCGGCTGCATGCGAGTCCTTGTCGGCGATGCGCGTCGCCGTTTCAACGACGACCCGTGTCACATTACCTGTCACAGACCATGAACGATGCCCCACGGTTCCGGGCGTTCCCGCATGCTGCCAGAACGGCATGACCTTATGCCGTTCGACAACGGCGCCGAAGCGTCGACTTGGTAAGCTCACGGGTTCCGATGCTTGGGTGAGGAACGCATGCCCGAAGCCGACGACAGCATTCCGGAATTCCTGTCGCACGACGGTCCCTTGCGCGAGGACGTGCATCGGCTGGGCATTCTGGTGGGCCAGATGCTCGCCGAGCAGGAAGGCGAAGCGTTCTATCGGCGGGTCGAAGCCGTGCGTACCGCGGCAATCCGCCGGCGGCGCGAGGGCGACTCGATCGACGATTTGGCCGAATCATTGGCAGGCTTGGGCGCCGTCGACGCCGAAGCATTGGCACGTGCGTTCTCGGCCTGGTTCCAGGCCGTCAACACCGCCGAGCGGGTGCATCGCATTCGTCGCCGCCGCGACTACCAACTGGCGGGCGCCGCGCCGCAGCCGGAATCGCTGGCCGACGTGCTGGCATCGCTGAAGGCGCGCGGCGTCGGAGCCGAAGAACTGCTGGCGTGGCTGCAACGCGTCGACATCGAGCCGGTGTTCACCGCGCATCCGACCGAGGCCGTGCGCCGCTCGTTGCTGGAGAAGGAGCAGGCGATCGTGCAGGCGCTGGTGGAAGGTTTCGACGCCGCGCGCACCCCGCAGGAACGCGCGGTGGATCACCAGCGCCTGCTGACCTCGCTTACCGCGAGTTGGCAGACCGCCGAAGCCTCGGCGGTGCGACCGAGCGTGCAGGACGAGTTCGAGCACGTCAGCTTCTATCTCGCGGGTCCGCTGTATCGCGTGCTGCCGGTGTTTTACGAATCGCTTGAACACGAACTCGAGCGCGTGTACGGCGTGAAACCCGAGTTGCCGCGGTTGCTGCGTTTTGGCTCCTGGGTAGGCGGCGACATGGATGGCAATCCCGCCGTCGGCGCCGACACCATCAACGAAACGCTGCGCGCGCAGCGGGGCATGGTACTGGCGCGTTACCAGGCCGAGTGCGCGCACCTTGACCGCCTGCTCAGCCAGACCGACGATCGTGTGCAGGTCTCTCCGGCGCTGCGCCGACGGCTCGATGACTATCGGCAGCGTCTGCCGGAAGCGGCGGCCGCGATCCATCCGCGTCATCTCAACATGCCGTATCGCTGCCTGCTTGCCTTGATGCGGGCGCGGCTGACTGCCACCGGCAACGACGGTGCGGAAGGTTATGGGAATGCAGCCGGATTCCGGGTCGATGTGGAGTTGATTGCCGAAAGCCTCGCCGCGAACAAGGGCGAACATGCAGGCCTGTTCGGCGTGCGTCGATTGCTGCGGCGGGTACGCACCTTCGGATTCCACCTGGCACGGCTGGACGTCCGACAGGATGCACGCGTGCACGATGATGTGTTGGCTGCCTTGCTGGACGATCCCGAATGGGCCGGCCGATCTGCGGACGATCGCGCGGCGCGCCTGCGGGGGCTGGCGGCAGGTCACGAGACTTTCACTGCGCACGCCGATCCGGCGGCCGAACGACTGCGCGCGGTGTTCGCCGCGCTGGCGGACGCGCGGCGACATTACGGCCCCGAGGCCACTGGCCCATACATCGTCTCGATGGCGCGCACCGCCGCCGACGTGCTGGCGGTGCTGGCGCTGGCACGCCATGGCGGTCTGGCCGAGAACGATGGCGTGCCGCTGGACATCGCGCCGCTGTTCGAAACGATCGAAGATCTCAGGCACGGGGCGGCCACGCTGCGCGCGCTGCTGGAAAATCCCGTGTACCGCGATCACTTGTCGCATCGGGACGATCGCCAGTTGATCATGCTGGGTTATTCCGACAGCGCCAAGGATGGCGGCATCCTCGCTGCGCGCTGGGCGCTGCAGCGTGCGCAGGTGGAGTTGCTGGAGGTGGCGCGCGAAGCCGGCATCGTGTTGACCTTCTTTCATGGCCGCGGCGGTTCCGCCAGTCGCGGTGGGGGCAAGGTCACGCCGGCGTTGATGGCGTCGCCGCGCGGTGCAGTGGCCGGTCGCCTGCGCGTTACCGAGCAGGGCGAAGTGATCCACCGCAAGTACGGCATCCGCGCGCTGGCGCTGCGCAACCTCGAACAGACCACGGGGGCGGTGCTGCGCGCCAGTCTGCGGCCGCGGGAACCGGAATCGCGCGAGGGATCGTGGCGCGAACGCATGGGCGTGCTCGCTGGGCACAGTCGCGCGGCGTACCGCGGACTGGTCGAGCATCCCGGCTTCGTCGATTACTTTCGCGCCGCCACGCCGATCGACGTGATCGAACGCATGACCATGAGTTCGCGCCCGGCCAGTCGCCGCAGCATGCACGGCGTCGAGGACCTGCGCGCGATCCCGTGGGTGTTTTCGTGGACGCAGTGCCGCTCCATCGTCACCGGCTGGTATGGGCTGGGCAGCGCGCTGGAGCGTGGAGCCGAAGCGTTCGGCAATGCGGAGCTGGCGGAGATGGCACGCGAATGGCCGTTCTTCGCCAACGTGCTGGACGAAGTGGAAATGCTGCTGGCCAAGTGCGACCTCGGGATCGCCGAGGCGTTTTCGAAACTGTCCGGCCCGCTGCACGCCGAGTTCTTCGGGTTGATCGAAAAGGAATTCACGCGCACCCGTCACTGGCTGCTGCGGCTGAAAGGCAGCGACAAGCTGTTGCGCGACGATCCGCGGCTGGCGCTGTCGATCCGCTTGCGCAATCCCTACGTCGATCCGATCAGCCTATTGCAAGTGGACCTGCTGCGACGCTGGCGCGCGAGCGGCGGTAAGGACGATGCACTGCTGCGCGCGCTGGTTGCCTGCGTCAATGGTGTGTCGCAAGGCTTGCAGAACACGGGTTGAGACATTCCGGGCCGGGCCTGCGCGGCACGCTTGGCGGTCAGATGCTGATGTGTGCTCGCGCCGCGGTCAGATGCTGGAGAAACTCAACCGGTAGCCGTCGGTCCATTGCGTGGCCGGTTCGACCGTGGCCCAACAGGACCGATCGCGAGGTCAGATGCTTGGAGCCCGCGCGGACCTCTCATTGAGCACTTACGATCGCAGCTCGCGTACCGACTCGCGATTCGCAATGCGATCGATCAACGCGCTCGTGGACTTTCCGGGCAACAGCGGCACGAGCACGATACGTCCGCCGGCAGCCTCCACCAATTCACGTCCTACCACCTGTTCGACCCGATAATCCTCGCCTTTCACCAGGATATCGGGAAGTATGGCCTGCAACACTTCGAGGGGCGTGTCTTCCCCGAAGATCGTGACGGCATCGACGCAACCAAGTGCCGCCAGCACTGTGGCGCGCTCGCGTTCGGCGATCAGTGGCCTCGCGGATCCCTTGAGCCTGCGCACAGACGCATCGCTGTTGACCGCCACGATCAGCACGTCTCCGTGTTGCGCCGCCTGACGCAGCAGCGAGAGATGCCCGGCATGGAACAGGTCGAAACAACCGTTGGTGAACACGATGCGCTTGCCCGCGTTGCGCCAGCCGTTCACCTGGTTCACGAGCTGATCGAGGTCCAGTACCTTGTGCGCGCTTTCACCAGCAATGAAGTCGACTATTTCGTTTGTTGCGACGCTGACGGTTCCGACTTTCCCGACCGTGATGCCGGCGGCGGCATTGGCGATGTTCGCTGCTTCGACGAGTGTCGCGCCGGCCGCGAGCGTCGTGGCCAGCACCGCGACCACGGTGTCGCCCGCGCCGGTCGGATCGAACAGCGAACGTCCGCGTGCCGAAATCGCGTGGGGATGCCCACGCGCCGGCACCACCAGCATGCCGCGATCTCCGCGGGTGACGACCATCGCGTCGATGCAGGCATCCAGGGCGAGCGATTGCGCGCACGCGGCGATGGACGCGGTGTCCGCCGGATCGAATGTCCTGCCTGCTGCGGCTTCCAGTTCGTGCAGATTGGGGGTAAGGATGCCCGTGCCGCGATAGACGCCGAAATCCCGCTGCTTGGGATCGACCACGATGCGAATGTCCCCCGGCGCGGCAATCTCCCGGATGCGGCCGACGAGCGCTGGCGTCAGCACGCCTTTTGCGTAATCGCTCAGGATGATGATGTCCGGTGAGGGACCTTCCTGCAGGCGTGCGACTATCGACTCGACGACATCTCCCGGACACGCCGAGGTGTCTTCCCAGTCAAGCCTCACCAGTTGCTGGTTGCGGGCGAGGGTGCGCAGCTTGCGCGAGGTCGGCCGAGCGTCAAGTTGTTGCACTGCCCGGGTGTCGATGCCAGATTCCTGGCACAGGTCGAGGATGCGCCGGCCCGCGACGTCGTTCCCCGTCAGTCCCGCAAGCGTGACGTGCGTGCCGAGTACCGCCACTTGGCGTGCCACGTTGGCGGCGGCGCCTAGGCGGTCTTCCGTGCGCTGCACGCGCACCACCGGCACCGGCGCTTCAGGGGAGATGCGCGCCACGTCGCCGAAAGCATATTCGTCAAGCATGATATCGCCTACCACCCATGCGGCGAGGTCGCGGGCGCGGTCGAAGATGCCGGCCAAGGAAATTGTGTCGAGCTTTCCAACTGACGTATCCATGTTGGGGCTACCGTGCGGCATGCGTTTCGAGTGCCTGGGCGAGCACGTGGATCCAGATGTCATGAACTTCCTGGATGCGCGCCACGACTCGCGACGGCGCCTTCAGCGAGAGATCCGCCAGCGACGCCAACGCGCCGCCGTCGCCGCCCGTCAGAGCAATGACCTTGCATCGCATGGAACCCGCGGTTTGCGCGGCAGCGAGGATGTTCGGCGAATTTCCGCTGGTGCTGACCGCGAGCAGCACGTCGCCCGGTTGCGCGATGGCTTCGATTTGGCGAGCGAAAATGCGGTCATAGCCGTAGTCGTTTCCGATCGCCGTCAAGGTCATCGTGTCCGAGGTCAGCGCGATCGCCGCCATCGCGCGCCGATCATCCCGGAAGCGGCAGACCAGTTCGGCGACGAAATGCTGCGCGGACGCGGCGCTGCCGCCGTTGCCGCACACGAGAATTTTTTGGCCGGACGCGAGGCACGCCTGCATGACCGCGACGGCTTGCTCGAGCAACGGCGCGAGTCGTGCGACGTCGCGCATCACGGCGTTGTGTTCATCGAATATCGAAAGGATGTTCACGGGGTTCCCGACCTTGCGAGGGAGACCGAATGGGACAACAGCGCCGAGGTGAATGCGCGGATGTCGTCGAAAATAGGCACGCCGGTACCGGCAACCGCCGCTTCGGCGAGGGAGCCTTTTCCGGTTCGCACCAGCACCGCGGCGATTCCCGCCGATTCCGCGGCCTGAAGGTCGCGGAAATCGTCACCCAGCACCACCGTGGCGTTTCGCGCTGAGCCAGTCGCATCAAGTGCTTGCAGGAGCAGTCCAGGCGCGGGTTTGCGACAGTCGCAGCCCTGCTCCGGTGCATGCGGACACACGAACACGTGCCCGATGGTGGCGCCTGCCTGCGCGGCTTCGTCGAGCATACGCGCGTGGACGACATCGATTTGTTCGCGGCTGACGATGCCGCGGCCGACGCACGACTGGTTGGTGGCGACCGAGATGCGCACACCTTTCGAACCGAGCAATGCCAGGCTTTCGAGCGCGCCCGGCAGCCATCGCCATTGCGCCCAGTCCACGACATAGCCGCCATCGCGCGGCTCCGCATTGAGAACGCCGTCGCGGTCGAGGATCACGTGGCGGATGGAAGAGCTCATGGCGCCTCAGCGATAGATGTCCGATTGCGACAGGTAGCGTTGCACGTACAGCCGTACCCCTTCCTCGACGGCCTTGAAGGGTTGCGTGAAGCCGGCCACGCGCAGGCGGTCCATGCGGGCCTGCGTGAAATACTGGTAGTGGTTGCGCAGCGCTTCGGGCATGTCGCGGTAAGCGATGCGCGGCGGGTGATCGAGTGCGGCAAACAGCGCACGCGTCAGGTCGGCGAAACTACGCGCCTCGCCGGTGCCGACGTTGAAGATTCCGTTGATGGAAGGGTGGTCGAGCAACCACAGGACCACGTCCACGCAGTCGCCCACGTACACGAAATCACGTTTCTGCTCGCCGTCTGCGATGTCGACGCGGCCGGATTTGAACAGCAGGACTTCATCGCCATGCGCGGCCTCGGGATAGATCTTGGCGACGACGCTCTGCATGCTGCCCTTGTGGTACTCGTTAGGGCCGTACACATTGAAGAACTTGAGTCCTGCCCATTGCGCGGGGAGCGCTTCTCCATCGACTACTGCGCGCGCCACGCGACGATCGAACAGGTGCTTGCTCCAGCCGTACAGGCTCAACGGACGCAACCGGCCCAGCGCGGCGCAGGTATTGTCGTCGTCGTGGCCTTGCTCGCCTGCGCCGTAGGTCGCCGCCGAAGAGGCATACACGAAGCGCTTGCCGTGTAGCGCGCACCATTGCCACAGTTGCCACGACAAACCGAAATTGGTCCGCAGCACGAGGTCGCCGTCGCTGGCATCGGTGGACGAGATGGCGCCCATGTGGACCACCGTCGCCACGTCGTGCACGTGCCGTCCGAGCCACTCTGTCAGTGCGCCCGGGTGAATCATGTCGCACAGCTCGACCTTGGCGAGGTTCCGCCACTTGCCCTCCTCGCCGAGGAAGTCGCAAACCGCGACAGGCACGCCGCGCTCACCGAGCGCCGCGACGATGTTCGAACCGATGAATCCGGCGCCGCCGGTGACCAAGATCATCGGCGGGTCGCGTGTGCGCGCGCCAGCATCGGCAGGCTGCGGCGATGGCGTATCGAAGATCGCGGTAGTCATCGAGTCACCGGGTTGGCTGCCCGGGTGGCCCGGCCACTGGTTCCGCGGGGAGCATTTCGATCAGCATGCTCGCCCATTCCGCGACGTCTTCCGGGGATTTCCCGTTGATGTCGAATGCTTGGCTGCCGTGCCCGTACGGTGCGTATTTCAACGAATCCGAGGCCTTGAACAATCCGATCGTCGGCACGCCAGCGGCGCTGGCCAGGTGCATTACACCGCAATCGGCGCTCACGAAACAGGTCATGTTGGCAATCACCGCCGCCACCTTGCGCGGACTCAGCGAACCGAAGGAGGGTAGTCCCAGGTGGGGCTGGCCATCCGCGGGCACGATCTCCACTATGGCGGCGTCGGGGTGCCGCGTCCTGACCACATCGAGGAAGGACTGCCACCATTCCTTGCCGCAGGCCTTGGCTCCGGTGGCTGCCGCGAATATGCCGATGATGCGCAGTGCGCGTGATCCATCCTTGACATTGATTGCTTGTTCGAGCTGGGCTCGGGCGTGCTGCCGTTCCTCTTCGGAAAGCCGGATATCCAGGTTGGGAAATTCCAGTGCCGGAGATTGCGGATTCATCACTCCGCGCAGCAGATGGACCGGCCACTGCGCCATGTGCACCGGAGCCTGCTCCATCCATGTGAGTGCCGGCCCCACGGGCGACCGGCTGCGCGGAGCGCCGATCGCAAATCTCGGATTGGCCACGGCAACAAGCAGGCGGCTCGACTGGGATGCCTCGCAGGGATCGATGGCCAGATCGTAACGTGCCCACCGGATCTGCATCGCGATACGCGCGAGCTCGATTGGGTGCCTGACCATTCGCCTGGACAGGTTGTGAATGCGCCGGATGTTCGGAAACTCTTGAAACAGTTCGGCCACATGCTCGCCGGCCAGCACGATGTCGATGTCGGCTTTCGGGAAGAGCCTCTGGATCTCGGTCACCAATGGCGTGAGCAGCAACAGGTTGCCGAGCCGGTGGTTGGGGCGGCAGATGAGAATGCGGCGGATGTCCGCCCCGGACAGGTCGGCAGCGGACGTCAGACGTGCATCGCCGGTGCGAAACAACGGCTGCATCGCGCGACGGGTCACCCGTCGCCTCAGTTCGCTGTAACGCCCGCGTTTGACCATGCGTTCAAGGCTGCTCACTGATTTTCCTGAGAATCCTTCTAGGGCCCGCCGCAGGCCCGAAGCCCAGGCGCCGCCGTGGGGGTGGACTTTTGTGGCGGCCGCGTAGCCCCTGGATGCGGCAGGCCGTGCGTTCCTGAACTTCAATGCAAGCTATTTCCCGGTGGCGTTGCGGCCTGATTTTGCTTCTGACGTCTGCCTGAAACGCGCCTGCCGATACGCTCAAAAACGATGGATGAATCCCACCTGGAAGCCACCAGGCAGCCAACCGAGGATCAACGGCGAATCCCGGTGCCCGGCCCAGATGCCGACCGCCGTGCCGACAGCCCAGCCGGCCAGCACGTCGCTCTGCCAGTGGCCGTGCACCTTGACGCGCGCGACGGCGTCGTAAAGCGGCAGCAGTTCCAGCGCGTAAACGGCCGGATGATCGCGTCCATACGCAACCACGAATGGCGTCACCGCACCGGCAATGGCGCTTACCTCGCCGCTGGGGAAACTCTGGTAACGCGTGCCCTTGAACCATTCGTTCGGATCGCTGGTCTGCGACGGACGTTCGCGCTGGAACGTCCATTTCGCACCTTGGGCAATCACGGACGACACCGCCATCGAATCCAGCGAGCGCCAGAACGTGTTGCCCAGTTTGTCCTGGTCGCCGAGCGCGAGCGAACCGCCCACCACGGTCAAGATGGTCGCGCCCATCAGCGCCTTCTGGTTGTTGCGCGCCCAGATGCCGCTGTTGTCGTAATGGACCAGGTGGTCGATGCCGAACGGGCCGCCGGCGACTGCCACGCGCAGCGGCGCCATCGCGCATACCCAGACCAGCAGCAGCATGCTGGCGCGCCGCGCAGGGCCACCGCACTTCGTCATTTCACCGTCCGCGCCTATCCATGACGCTTGTATAGCGATACTCGCTTCGCGCTTGCTTTGGCTACGCTTTCGCTGGCCTTTCGTGTCCTCTGCCGACAGTCGCGTCACGCCTGCCGGGATGCCGCCGGATCAGGAATCCGTGCCGTTCAGCTTCGAATGGATCTGGCCGTTCTGCATCGATTCGCGATAGTGCGCGACACGCTGGCCATGGTTCTGGATGACATCCACGTCGACATGTGCATCCTTGCCGTGGCCGGCCGCGTCGGCTTCGAGCGCGGGGCCATTGCCCACGCGTTCAGCCTTCGCGATGGCCTCGTCGAAGTCGAGCTTGCTGCCGTCCAGCGCATGCGCGCCTTGGGCCTCACCGCCGCGGGCGGGCGCGCTGCCCAGCACCTTGCCGGTGGTGGCATCGATGCGCAGCAGCAGCTTCGCGCCGCCACGCAGCACGCTGACTTCATACCAATGCCCGTGCTGATTGGCTTCCATGCCGTAACCGAACGCATGTCCGCCGCCGCTTTCGGCGATCTTTACGGCCTGGGTGGGTGTGACGGGCGCCTTCAACACGGCGGCCATCTCCATGTGATCGCCGGCCTCGATATGGCCTGCGAACGCGGCGCTCGAGACGCCTGCGGCGAGTGCGATGGCCGCGCCGATGGTGACAATGCGTTTCATGTTCGCGACCTCCTTTGTGGAAAGAGGAACGAGCATGCTCCGCGAATCTTTGGCGTTGCTGTGCGGGTGCTTAGGGAGCGCTTAGTGGTCGTTGCGCGATCGCAGTGGTAGTTTCGTGCGTCGGGTCAATGGACGTTGGAGCGCGGTGCATGAACCTGCTGCTGGTCGAGGATTCGGAACGCCTGCGCGACAACGTCGCGCGCGGATTGCGTGCGGAAGGCTTCACCGTCGACGTGGCTTGCGACGGCGTGGAGGCCACTGGATACCTCGCCGGGTTCGGCTACGACTTCGTGATTCTGGATCTGGGTCTGCCGCGCCTCGATGGATTCGGCGTATTGGGCGCGCTGCCCGCGGGCGGCGAACGTCCGCGCGTGCTGGTGCTGTCGGCGCGCGACCAGGTGCACGACCGCATCGAAGCCCTGAATGCTGGCGCCGACGATTACCTCGTGAAGCCCTTCGCGTTCGAGGAAGTGCTGGCACGCTTGCATGCCCTGGCACGGCGGCCGGCTGAGGTGCAGGCCGATGTATTGGAACACGCTGGCGTGCGGCTGGACGCGCAGGCACGGAGGGTGACCGCCAACCGCGGCATGCTGCAATTGACGCCGCGTGAGTTCGCATTGCTGGAACTGCTGCTACGCCATCGTGGGCGCGTGTTCACGCGCGCGGCGATCTTGGAACGGATCGCGGGCAGCGGCAGCGAGGCTTCCGACCGCAGCATCGAAGTGGTGGTGTTCAGCCTGCGCCGCAAGCTCGTCGACGCGGGTTGCGAGGGCCTGATCGAGAACCGCCGCGGCGCGGGTTACCTGATTCCATGAAAGCGATGCAGCGAAGCGCCGCGCCGCAGTGGCTGCTTTCGTTTGCGGACGAATGTCGAGTAGGCAGAATGATGGAACACGGATGCCACTAAGAAGACCGCGGAAGTTCTCGCTGCGCGCGCGCCTGACGCTGCTGCTGGCGCTGGCGGTGCTGGCGGTGTTCGGTGTCGCCGCGAAAATCGTGGACTGGCGCGCCGATGCCGAGATGCAGCAACGCTTCGATGCCTCGCTGCTGGCGCAGGCGCAATCGCTGGCCGCGCTGACGCAGGTCAAAAATGGTCGCATCGAAGTGGATGCGGAGGATGCCGCCACTGCCGTGTTCCCGGGCAACGCCGACATGAGCTGGTACGAACTGCGCTGTCGCGATTTCGTGATCGCACGCACGGCCGAAGTGCCGCCGTCGATCCATGCCGGCGAATCGCCCGCATTCGCCGATGCGCAACTGCGCGACGGCCGCCCGCTGCGGGTGGTCGCTTTCCGTTTCGCGCCGACGCGGGAAGGACGCGCGCCGGCGTCGACAGCCACGAGCTGTGCGTTGACTTACGCCCTGGACAGCGGGCCGCTGGACAACCTGCTGGACGCGCTCGATTTCATCCTGCTGGCCTGCTTGCTGGGCGCATGCGTGCTGGTGATGTTGGCGACGCCGTGGCTGGTACGGCGGGGCTTGAGACCGTTGTCGGTGCTCGACCGCGCGATGGCGGACATCGGTCCGGATGCGCCCGGTGGCCGCCTGCCCGCCAGCACGACCACCGAACTGGCGTCGCTGGTCGCGCGCTTCAACGAGGTGCTGGCGCGGATGGACGAAGGACTCGCGCGCGAACGCCAGTTCGCTTCGGGGCTGGCGCATGAATTCCGAACGCGGCTCGCCGAACTGCACACGTTGGTGGATGTGGAAACGCGCTATCCGAGCGGGCGTGACACGCGCAGCCTGTTGCAGGAAATCGGCAGCATCGGAACGGAACTGGAGGCCACCGTCACCGCGCTGCTGCAACTGACCCGCATCCAGTCGGGTCTCGAACAGTCGCGGCCGGAACGGTTGCTGCTGCCGCCGTGGTTGGGACGAATTCGGGCTCGGCACGAAGCCGGGGCGCGTGCGCGCGACGTGCGCGTCGAAACCGATCTTGCGTGCGGTCCGGATTTCGCAGTCGAGACCGATGCCGCGTTGCTGGAAATCGTGCTCGACAATCTGCTGGGCAACGCCGTGGCCTACGCGCCTCGCGGCAGCGTAGTCGAGTTGTCCGCGAACCACGATGGCATCGAGGTTTGCAACGCAGCGCCCGCGCTGCATCCGGAAGACCTTGCCAATTTCGGCCAGCGTTTCTGGCGCAAGGAGGCGCAGGGCGCAGGCCACGCGGGACTCGGGCTTGCGCTGGCCGGCGCCGCGGCGCGCGCGCTGCGCAAGACGTTGTCGTTCGAAATGGAGGATGGTGTATTGCGCGCCAGCCTGCATTGGCAGAAGGGCGTCGTGCCCCCGCAAGCGGGACAAAATCCTTTGACGGTCAACCGGGCGATTTGAACCGCATCGCCAGCGCATACAAGGCAGGCATCACCACCAGCACCAGCGGTACCGCCATCAGCATGCCGGCGATGATCGCGATCGCCAGTGGCTGCTGCATCTGCGAGCCGCGGCCGATCGCGAGCGCCAGCGGCAACAAGGTCAGGATCATCGCGATGCTCGACATCAGGATCGCGCGCATGCGACGGTGCCCCGCCTGCAGCAGCATGTCGCGCAGATGCGGCTTCTCGTCTCCTTCGGCCGGCTGCTTGCGTATCTGGGTGAGTTCGGAGAAATAGAAGATCGCAAGTTCGGTGACGATGCCGACGATCATCGTCATGCCCATCATCGAGGAGATGTCGAGTTCGATGCCCGTCACCCACAACCCGATGAACACCCCGCAGATCGCCAGCAGCGGCTGGATCAATACCACGATCGCGGCGAGGAAGCTTTCGTACAGGAACAGCAAAAGGGTGAACACCAGCGCGATCGCGGTCAGCAGCACGATGGTGAGGCCGTGGAACGCGATCTGCTGCTGCAGGTACAGCCCGCCCAGTTCGTAGTACATCCCATGTGGCAATTCGCCATGCGTCGATAGCAGCTTCTTGACGTCCGCCATCGTGGAGCCCAAGTCGCGCCCCGCAATGCGACCGGTCACCGCCACCATCCGCTTCAGGTTCTCGTGGTCGATCTCGGGTTGCCCGCGCTTTTCGGAAAGCGTCGCGACGCGGGAAAGTGGGAACACATGACCGCGTCCGTCACTGATCGGCAACACTGCCAGTTGTTCGATCTCGGCGCGTTCGTTCGGCGGCACCCAGACCCTGACATCGATCATCTTGGGTCCGCTCGGCAATTGCGCGGCGATGTTGCCAGCCGCGGCCGCGGCCACCTGACTGGTCACGCTTTGCGGATCGAGCCCCAGCAACGCCGCCTTGACCGGATCGACGTGTACCTCCAGTGCATTACCTGCAGGGTTGATGCCGTTGCGCACGCCGACCACGCCATGGATCTTCGAAAGTTGCCCTGCAACTTTCTTCGCCGTAGCGTTCAGCTCGTTCACGTTGTCCGAGAACAGTTTCACCTCGATGGGTTCCGGGACCGCGGTGAGGTCGCCGATCAGGTCTTCCATCAGTTGCGAAACATCGATGTCCAGCCCCGGCACCTTGGCGGCGACTTGCTCGCGGATGTGTTCCATCACCGTTTCAGTCGAGGGCCGCGACCCGTTCTTCAGGCGCACGAAGATGTCGCCGCGATTGGCTTCTGTGAGGCCGCCGCCGAGTTGCAGGCCGGTGCGGCGTGACCAGGTATCCACGTAGGGATTGGCGTGCAGGATCGCGGCGACCTTGCGCAGCAGACGATCGGTTTCTTCAAGCGAGGTGCCCGGTACCGAAAGGTAGTCGAGCACGAATCCGCCCTCGTCCATCTTGGGCATGAAACCGGAGCCGACCGACTTGTAGGCGAAGAATCCCGCGACCACCAGCGGCACCAACCCGATCAACAGCAGCGCGGGCCATTCCAGCACGCGCAGCAGCACGCCCTCGTAGAAATGCGAAAACCTCTGTCCGAAACGACCGGGCTTGTGTTCCTGGGCGTGGCGCTCGTCGATGAGGCGCTCGGCTAGCAGCGGCACTGCGATGAAGGTGAGCAGGTACGAGATCACCAGCGCGCTCGCCATCGTCAGAGATAGCGCCTTGAAAAACGCGCCGGTGACGCCGGTCAGGAATGCCAGCGGCAGGAAGATGATGATGGTCGCCGAGGACGAGCCCGTCTGTGGGTGCGCAAATTCACGCGCGGCGGCGGTGATGCGATCGCGCACGGCTCCGCTTTCGGCGGTGATCCGGCGTATGATGTGTTCTAGCATCACCACCACATCGTCGATCAGAAGCCCAACGGCGGCGGCCATGCCGCCCAGCGTCATCATGTTGAAGCTCATGCCGAACAGCTTCAGCAGCAAGGTGGTGATCGCGAGCGTCGCCGGCACCACCAGCATCGCGATTAGGATCACGCGGGTGTTGCGCAGGAACACGAACAGCACGATGCCAGCCAGCACGATGCCGATTAGGATCGCGTCGCGCACGCTGCCGGCGGAGCCCCTCACCAGTTGCGTCTGGTCGTACCAGGTCGCGATCTTCACGCCCTTGGGAAGCTGCGGTGCATAAGACGCAAGCTTGGCCTTGACCGCGTCCACCATCGCCAAGCTGTTGGCAGCGGATTGCTGGAAGACCTGCATCAGGATCGCGGGGCGGCCATCGGCATCGGTTCGCACCCACTCCGGTTTGGTGGAGCGTTTCACGCTCGCGACGTCGCCGACCCGCACCCCGCCGCCCGGTCCGGCGCGCACCACCACGTCGCCCAATGCATGCACGTCGGCCGGCTGATTGTTCGCCAGCAACAGGAACAACTTGTAGTGGTCGGCCAACCGGCCCAGCGCCGAGATGTCGGCCGCGCCGGACACGGCCCGGGCGACGTCGGCCATCGTCAGATCCTGCGCGCGCAGTTTCGCGGGGTCGACATCGACCTGCAGTTCCTCGGTGCCGCGACCCTGCACGTCCACCCGCGCCACCCCTTGCACGCCGCTGAGCAACGGCAGCAACTGGTACTTCGCAAGGTCGTACAACTGGGTCTGCGTGAGGGTCGGGCTGCGTAGGCTGTAGGCAATCACCGGTTCGTTGACGGTCGGGTCCATGCGCACCGCACTGATGCGCGTGCCCGGCGGAAGGTCGGGTAGTACCTGACTGGTCGCGGCGTTGACTTCCAGGAACGCGCGGGCCATGTCCGCGCCCCAGTCGAAATCCACGTTCAATTCGGCGCTGCCGCGGCTGGTTGTGGAATGCACGTCGCGCACGCCGCGCACGCCGCGGATGGCCTCCGCGATGGGACGGGTGACCGCGACAGCCATCTGGTCGGCGGGTCGATCGCCGGCATCGACGCTCACGCGAACGCGCGGGAACGAGACGTCCGGGAACAGCGCGACCGGCAAGTTGAACACGGCGCCGAGGCCGCCCAGCGCCAAGATCGCAATAAGGAACAACAGCGAGCGCCGATGCGCGTGGAACCATTGCGCAATGTTCATTGCGCGGCGGTTCCAGCCGAATGGGTGGCGGGTGACGAGGCGGCGCGCACGGGATCGCCATCGGAAACTTCATAGCTGCCGAGCGTAATCACCGGCGTGTGCGGATCGAGTGCACCGGCGACGCCGACCGGGCTGCCGTCCGACGCCAGCACTTTCACGTCCACGCGCTTGGCCTTGTCGTGTTCGATCTGGAACAGGTAATCGCCTTGCGCGTCACTTTGCAGCGCGTCGCGCGGCACCGACCACGCGGTGAACTCGGTGGTATCGATCGTCGCCGACAACGCGGTGCCGGATGCGAGCTGCGAAGCTTGCTGGAGCGTCGCGACCACATCGACCAGATGGGTCTGCGGATTCACCGCGCCGCCCACCATCGCGATGCTGGCGCGCAGCGGTGGCGCGCCGCGAGAGTCGTACACCGGATGGATCACCACTGGCATGCCCAGCTTCAGATCCGCAGCGGCGGCGGGCTCCACGCCAAGTTGCGCGGACAACGCCGACTGCGGCGCCAGCTGGGCCAGCGTGGTGCCCGCGGCGACGCGTTGCCCATGTTGCACGTCCACGGCCGTGACCACGCCGTCGGCCGGTGCAATCAGAGCGGTCACTGCGTGTGCGCCGCCAAGCTGTGCCTGCGCGCCCAGCGCGGCTTGCGCGTCGGTCAGCGCCTTGCGCGCGGCGTCCAATTGCGCGTTCGTCGCGAGTTTCTGCGCATGCAGGCGCAGTGTGCGCGTCAGGTCGTCGCGCGCGACCCGCAAGGCACTTTGCGCCTGCAGATACGCGCTGCGGGTCGCCGGATCGGTCGCGAGTTTCAGCAGCACTTCACCATGCTCGACGCGGCGGCCTGCGAGGACGTACGTCTCGGTGATCTGTCCGGCCTGCGGAAGGCTGAGCGACAATGCATTGCGGTTGTCGGCGGCCAGCATGCCGAACGCGGCGATGTGCGCGTGAAATGTTTGCCGCACTGGCATCGCGGTGCTGACGTCGACCGGAGCTGGGGTGTCCGCATCGGAGGGTCCGCCCGAAGAGCATGCGGCCAAGAGCAAAAGCAGCCCGCAAGTCAATGTGAAGGGACCCGAATATCGCAGGGGGGAACTGGAAAGCATCTTTTTTGTGTTGTTTGCGTTCATTTGCGGACAAAGCGTTTTCGATTATTTTCGGAAGGCGCTGCATCGGGCCAATTGCCCACCAGGGCATCCAGCGCGATGCCGGTTTCGTGGGCGTCCCGATCCAGCGCCAGCAGCGCGGTGTCGGCAGCGAGCGAGTTGGCGCGGATTGCAAGATAGGTGGGCCAATCCAGCCGTCCCGCGGCGTAGTTGGTTCGCGCGGCGTCGCGCGCCCGCGCCAGTTGCGCGGCATGACCAGCAAGCGTGGTGCGTTGCGCGCCATCGCTTTGCAAGTCCGCCAGCAGGTGTTGGACTTGGTTGCGATCGGTCAGCAGGCGTGCCGAATATTCGTCGTGGAGCTGTTGCCGTGTCGCGCGCTCGACGGCGACGTTGCCCCGGTTGCCATTGAACAGGGGCAGCGAAAGTGAAATCGAGAATCCGCGGCTGGAGATGCTGCCGTTGTCGCGTGCTTTCACGAAACCGACCGAGATTGCCGGAAACTGCGCGAGGATCGCCGCGCGAAATGCCTGGTCCTGCGCGCGGTAACCGGCTTGCAGCGCCAGCAGGTCCGGACGCCGTTTTGACATGTCGCTGAGCGCGCGCTGCACTTCTCCCGCATCGGGTTCAACCATGAAGGGACCACCGGTGAGGTGCAGCGGCACCGACGCATCGAGTCCCAGCAAATCGTGCAGGTCGTGTTCTGCGAGATCGAGTTGCCGCTGCGCGTCGGCGAGCTGGTTGGCAACGTCCGACGCCGCGTTCAATCCGGCGCTGGCCGAGTCGTAAGTGAGATCGCCCGCAGCTAGCGCGCGCCGGACCGCGATCTGGATCGGCGCGAGTGCTGCCTGTTCGCGTTGCAGTAGTGCAGCGAGCTTGCGCAGGTAGTACGCGCGATCGAACAGCGTGCGGGCTTCGGTGATCGCCTGCCACTCGCCCCACAGCAGATTCAAGTCGATCTCGCGGGCGCCGGCGCGGGCCGACTTCACGCGCGCCGGTCGCGTGATCAGGTTGCCGAGCTCGAACGTCAGCCCCGCCGTGTAGGCGTCGGTCGTGCCTTGCGGGTAACTGCCGGTCGGACGGTCGTGCTCGTAGTTCAACTGCGGATCGGGCAACAGTCCCGCGGCAAAGGCCTGTGCATGCGCCACGCCGGCCTTGTCGCGCGCCACCTTCAACTGCGGATCGTTGGCGACCGCAAGCATTGTGACTTCGGTGACGTCGAGGCCGTTCATCGGATCGAACGGGTGCGACCGCAACTCCGGTGTCGGCATCGACGGGGCTGGCACCGTGAAGTCGGCGATGCGCCGCGGTCCGCGCCCATTGTCGAGCGGCAACGCGTGATACGTCGCGCAGCCGCCGAGGGCGGCTGCAATCGCGGGCACGGCCAGCCATGCGGAAATGGGGCGCATGGTCGGGCAGCGTGATGGAAGACCCTTAGGTGCTGCTTAGGAACGCCGCCGGCGGTTTCTTGTGTCAAGCACGCTTGACAATGCAAAATCCGTTGCTATAGAGTCGTCTTGTCAAGGTTGCTTGACAAGGGCATCGATGCGCACACGGGGAACTGCGATGGGACGAATGGACGAATGGCCGGGCTGGCGGCGGTGGGGCGTGTGGCTGCTTGGTTGGGTGTTGTATGTCGGCGCGTTCTGGATGCTGCTGGCGATCGACAACCTCGCGGTCCGCATCATCGGGCTGGCAGGCGTGTGCGCGGGGCTGTGGGTGCTCACGTATTCGTCGAGGGCCGTGTTGAACGAGCGGGTGCGCAGCATCGACCGCTGGCAACTGCGCGTAATCGTGCCGGCCTTCATGGTGTACATGTTGCTGGTCGTGTTCGTGCTGCCACTGGTCAACGGCGTCGCCGCGCCATGGTTGAAGGCCGTGGTGGTGCTCACCCCGATGGTGCCGGTGCTGTTCATCGCGTGGGCGATGGTCCGCTACGTCAACCACTGCGACGAGCTGGAACGTCGCCAGCATCTGGAAGCGGCAGGCGTGGCGGTGCTGGTGGTGAGCATTGTCGCCATGTCGCTGGGCCTGCTGGCAGCCGCGAAGCTGGTTGTGCTGGACGGCGCCTTGATGTTGCTGATGGGGCTGCCGGCGCTGTGCGTGGTGTACGGGTTGACCTGCACGTGGTCGAAATGGCGGAACCGTGCGCGATGAAAAATCGCGTGCGCGAGTTGCGCGAGGCGCACGGCTGGTCACAGGGCGCGCTGGCCGAGCACCTGGACGTGTCGCGACAAACCGTCAACGCGATCGAGAATGGCAAATACGATCCCAGCCTGCCGCTGGCGTTCAAGCTGGCCAGGCTGTTCAAGCAACGCATCGAATCGATGTTCGAACCGGGCGAGGGACGCTGAATGAAGATGAATTCGCGCATGATCCTGCGCATCGTCGTCGTGGTGATCGCGGTGGCGATATTTGGTTGGCAATGGTGGGGCAAACACCACGTGCAGAACGGCGCCGCAAACGCCGACGTTCCGGCGTCCGGGGCTTCGACGTCTGCACCGGCCGCGCCGATCAAACCCGCGCCACCGGCGACCCTGAAAGTGGGCAGCCTCACGCTGGCCGCGTGCGAGCTGAAACAACTCAACTCCTCCGCGACCACGCCCGCCTTCTGCGCGAAGTTTCCGGTGCCGGAGAATCGTGCCGATCCGGAATCGCGCAAGATCGATCTCAAGCTCGCGATCCTGAAAAGCGATTCCGCGGTACCGGACAAGGATCTGGTGGTGTACCTCGCCGGCGGCCCCGGCCAGTCGGCGATCCAGACCTATCCGGAACTTGCTCCGGCTTTCGCACCGTTGCTGAAACATCACGACGTACTGCTGCTCGACCAGCGCGGCACCGGCGGTTCGAATCCGCTCGAATGCCCGATCGTCGAAAAAGAGATGAAACAGCTCGGCGATACGCAACTGACGCCCGCGCAGCGAGCCGAACAGGTAGGCAAATGCGCCAGCGAGGTCGAAAAGGATTCCGACCCGCGCTACTACACCACCACCGATGCGGTTGCCGATCTTGATGCGGTGCGCGAGGCGCTTGGCGTGTCCAGGTTGAACCTGATCGGCGTGTCGTACGGCACGCGCGTCGCCCAACACTTCGCCGCCGCGCATCCCGCGGCGGTGCGCAGCATCGTGCTGGACGGCGTGGTGCCCAACCAGATGGTGGTTGGCGAAACCTTCGCCGAAGCGCTGGAACATTCGCTGAAACTGCAAAGCGCCGCGTGCAACGCGACGCCCGCCTGCAAAAAGGCGTTCGGTGACTGGTATGCAACCCTGCATCAACTGCACCACAAGCTGAAGAGCGCGACGCCGCAACAGGTCACGTTTGAAGATCCGTACAGCTACAAGCCCGTCACGAAGACCTTGACTGCCGACAACCTGGTCGGCGTGGTGCGGATGTTTTCCTACAGTACGATCACCGCGGCATTGTTGCCGCTGGCGGTGGACGAGGCCGCGCACGGCAATTACGCGCCGCTGATGGGACAATCGAAAATCCTGAGCGGCGATCTTTCCGAGTCTGTGCAGGGCGGCATGCAGTTGTCGGTGATCTGCACCGAAGACGCGCCTTTGATGAAGCCGCGCCCGCAGGATGGGGAGCTGCTGCTGGGCACGGAACTTGCGAGCGGGCTGCTGGCGGAATGCAAGGTCTGGCCGCACGGCCCGATGCCGAAGGATTTCCATGCGCCGTTCAAGTCGCCGATCCCCACGCTGCTGATCTCGGGCGAGCGGGATCCGGTCACGCCGCCCGGCTATGCCGATGAAGTGCTGAAAGGACTCTCGAACGGGCGTTCGCTGGTGGTGAAGGGGCTGGGCCATGCCGAACCGATGTATGCCGGCTGCATGCCCGTCCTGGTTGAGCAGTTCGTCACCGGTCTGCAACCGAAAAAACTCGATGCGCGTTGCCTCGACAGGATCGGGCCGGTTCCCGCATTCGTGAATTTCAACGGAGCTGCGCCATGATCGAAGTGATAGATCTGCACAAGGCATTCGGCACGGTGAAAGCCGTGGACGGCGTCACCTTCATCGCACGTGACGGTGAAATCACCGGCTTGCTTGGTCCCAATGGCGCCGGCAAGACCACCACGCTGCGGATGCTCTACACGCTGATGAAGCCTGATTCCGGGCAGGTACTGGTGGATGGCGTCGATGCCGCGGTCGATCCCATTGCGGTTCGCCGCGGGTTGGGCGTGCTGCCCGATGCGCGCGGCCTGTACAAGCGCCTGACCGCGCGCGAGAACATCGAATATTTCGCCCGACTGCACGGCATCGAGACCCAACTGATGCACCAGCGTCGCGAGAAACTGGTGGAGGCACTGGAGATGCGTGACATCCTCGATCGCCGAACCGAGGGTTTTTCGCAGGGCCAGCGGGTGAAGACCGCGATCGCGCGCGCGCTGGTGCACGATCCGAAGAACGTGATTCTGGACGAACCCACCAACGGTCTCGACGTGATGGCCACGCGCGGCCTGCGTGCGTTCATGCGCAACCTCAAGGCCGAAGGGCGCTGCGTGTTGTTCTCCAGCCACATCATGCAGGAGGTCGCGATGCTGTGCGACCGCATCGTGGTGATTGCATCGGGCCGCGTGGTCGCCGACGAATCGCCCGATGCGCTGCGCGCACAAACCGGGGAAGCCAATCTCGAGGATGCCTTCGTGAAATTGATCGGCAGTGAAGAAGGATTGGCGGCATGAAACCGGCTAACCAGAAAGAGTTGCGTCAGTCGGAGTGTGCGGCATGAGCGCAATGCTGACGGTGTGGTGGAAGGAAGTCCGCGAAAACCTGCGCGACAAGCGCACGGTGTTCAGCGCGCTGATCTACGGGCCGCTGATTGGCCCGGTCATGTTCGTGGTGATCATGAACGTGCTGGTCGGTCACGAAATGAAAAAGGCCGAAGGGCCGTTGAAGGTGCCGGTGATCGGCGCAGAGCATGCGCCCAACCTGATCGGCACGCTCAAGCAGTGGGGCCTGGTGCCGCAGCCACCGGTCGCCGATCCCGACAAGGCCGTACGCGACCGCGATGCCGATGCGGTGCTGCGCATTCCCGCCGATTACGGCAAGGCGTGGTCGAAAGGCGAACCTGTCCAGGTCGAAGTGATTTTCGATGCTTCGCAGCAGAACAGCGGCACGCCGACCAAGCGGCTGGAAAGCATGCTGAAGCGCTACAGCCAGGAGCAGGGTGCGCTGCGACTGCTGGCGCGCGGACTGTCGCCCAGCATCGCCGCGCCGATCGTCGTCAGCGAACGCGATCAGTCCACGCCGCAGTCGCGCGCCGGCATGGCGTTGAGCTTCCTGCCGTACTTCTTCGTGATCGCGGTGTACATCGGCGGCATGTACCTGGCCATCGACCTGACCGCGGGCGAACGCGAACGGCAATCGCTGGAACCCTTGTTCGCCAACCCGGTGGCGCGCTGGCGGATTCTGGCCGGCAAGTTGGGTGCGATTTGTTCGTTTTCGCTGGCGAGCTTGATATTGACCGCGGTCGGCTTTTCGATCGCGGGGCACGTGATGCCGGCCGAGAAACTGGGGATGGTGTTCGATCTGGGACCCGGCTTCATTGCCGACGCAATCCTGCTGGAATTGCCGTTGATCGCCGTTTTCGCGGTGCTGGAAACGCTGGTGGCGGCGTTCGCCAAGAGCTACCGCGAGGCGCAGACCTACCTCGGCCTGCTGATGATCATCCCGATCATCCCATCGATGATGATGGGTTTCCTGCCGGTGAAACCTGCGCACTGGATGTACGGCATCCCGTTGCTCGGCCAGCAGATCGGCATCAGTGACTTGTTGCGCGGCAATCCCGTTTCGGCAGGCGATATCGGTATCGCGCTGGTGTGCGGCTTCGCGCTGGCGCTCGTCATCGGCGTGGGAACCGCACTGGTCTATCGCAGCGAACGACTGGCGATTTCGGCCTGAAGGCGGCGGCGCTTGCCGCCTTTTCCCGCGGCCACGCATACGGCGCGCGTGCCTCACGGTGCACCTGGTGGCCTCGAGATCCAGGCCCCGAAAATAAAATGCCCCGCGAAAGCATGGAGGGAGCTCTCGGGTGGCTGGAGTTGCGCCCGTCGTCGTGGGTCCGGGAAAATCCAGGCCGGAAAATAGAATGCCCCGCGAAAGCATGGAGGGAGCTCTCGGCGACCGAGCTGAGCCCGTTGTCGTAGTGGGACAAAAATCCAGGCCGGAAAATAAAATGCCCCGAGAGCCAGGGGGGAGCTCTCGGGGCGGCCGAAGCCGAACCTGGGGAGGGGTCCGACTCCGTGGGTTCGCTCAGGGAGGTGAGTGAACCGGGACGCCGTTGCGTGCGTCCGAGACGTTAGTGCGGGCTCCCAGCCAAAAGTTCAAATTCTTTTTTTCGGTGAATTTAGACTTCGTTCATTCGCCGCATCCAGCCATGACTTTGGTCATGGGTTTGGACGTCCAAACGGCGGGGTAGAGCAATGGCCAAGCCGGCTTGAAACGTTTACACGAGGCGGCTTGGGTGAGAATTCAGGCCACGGAAGTCCGTTCCGGGTGTGGGTGCCTGGATGTTGCTGCCGCGGGAAAGGTCGGCCAAGCCGCCTTCATGGACGAACGCAAAGCTAGTGCGCTTCATTCCAGTTCGCGCCGTGCCCGATATCGACCAGCAGGGGCACGCTGAGTTCCGCCGCGCCCTGCATCCGTATGCGAACGCCTTCACGCACCGCCTCGACGGCGTCCGCACGTACCTCGAATACCAGCTCGTCGTGGACCTGCATCAACATGTGGGCGTCGTCGTCACGTTTTCCTAACCAGTCGTCAATCGCCACCATCGCGCGTTTGATGATGTCCGCCGCGGTGCCTTGCATCGGCGCGTTGATCGCGGCGCGTTCCGCGCCGGCGCGCTGCGCGGCATTGCGCGAGCGCAGGGCGTCGAGGTAAAGCCTCCGTCCCAACAGGGTTTCCACATAGCCATCCCGACGCGCGCGCTCCCGGGTGGCATCCATGAATGCCTTCACGCCCGGATAACGCTCGAAATAGCGCTGCACATACTCGGCCGCTTCGCCGCGCGGAATCCCCAGCCGTTGGGCGAGGCCGTGTGCGCTCATGCCATACATCAGCCCGAAATTGATCATCTTTGCGACACGTCGATGCTCGGGCATCACTGCATCCAGCGCCAACCCGAACACTTCGGCGGCGGTGGCGCGGTGCACGTCCTGGTCTTGCTGGAACGCACGGGTCAGTCCCGGATCGCCGGACATATGCGCCATGATCCGCAGTTCGATTTGCGAGTAGTCCGCCGCCAGCACCCGCCAGCCTTCCGGGGCGATGAATGCTTCGCGGATGCGCCGCCCTTCCTCGTTGCGCACCGGAATGTTCTGAAGGTTGGGATCGGTGGATGAAAGCCGGCCGGTCGCGACTGCCGCCTGGTTGTAGCAGGTATGCACGCGGCCGGTGCGCGGGTTCACCATTTCCGGCAATTTGTCGGTGTAGGTGGAACGCAGCTTCGCCAGTTGCCGGTAATCGAGAACCATGCGCGGCAGTTCGTGCTGCCCGGCGATGGCTTCCAGCGCCTCCTCGTTGGTGGAGGGCTGGCCGGTCGGCGTCTTCAGTTTCGCCGGCAGGCCGAGTTCGTCGAACAACAATGCCTGCAACTGCTTGGGCGAATCGACGTTGAACTCGCGCCCGGCGATCTTCTGCATGCCCGTTTGCAATGCAAGCATGCGCTTGCCGAGTTCCTGGCTCTGCAGGCGCAGCGCGCCCACGTCGATCAGCACCCCGCGTTGTTCCATCCGCGCCAGCACCGGCACCAGCGGCATCTCGATGTCGGTGAACAACTTTCGCTGCGCGGGTTGCGCCTCGAGTTGCGGCCACAACGCGTGATGCAGGCGCAGCGTGACATCGGCGTCTTCGGCCGCATAGTCGCCTGCGGTGTCGAGGTCGACCTGCGAGAAAGGTATCTGCTTGGCGCCCTTGCCGGCCACGTCCTCGTAATGGATCGTGTCATGATCCAGCCAGCGCTTGGCCAGCGTGTCCATGTCGTGGCGATTCGCGGTCGCGTTCAGCACGTACGATTCCAGCATCGTGTCGAAGGCGATGCCGCACACCGTGACGCCGTAGTTCGACAGCACGTTGCAGTCATACTTGGCGTGCTGCCCGACCTTGGGGCGCGCGGCGTCTTCCAGAACCGGCTTCAGGGCGGCGAGCGTGTCAGCGAGATCCAGTTGCTTCGGTGCACCGGGGTAATCGTGGCCGACCGGGACGTAGCAGGCCTGGGCTTCTTCGACCGAAAACGAAAGCCCGACAAGGTGCGCCCGCATCGGGTCGAGTGAAGTGGTTTCGGTGTCGAAGGCGATGAGTTCCGCAGTGCGCAGTTTCGCGAGCCACGCATCCAGGCGCTCGCGGGTGGTGACGAGTTCGTAGTGGGTGGTCAAAGCAGGGGTCAGGTTCAATTTCGATTGTTCCTCCTTCGGCTTCGCAGCCCCCGCCGCCGAAATTGAACCTGACCCCTTTTGTTCCCGTCCCCCATCGTCCGTCCCCGTTTGATCAAGCTCTTTGAGCGCCTGCCGGAATTCGTAGCGCGCATACAACTCGCGCAGCGCTTCGGCATTGCGATTGCGCAACAGCAGGTCGCCCGGGCCTTGCTCCAGCACGACATCGGTCTTGATGGTCGCGAGTTGGCGTGACAGCGGCAGTTGCGCCAGCACCGCGCGCAGGTTTTCGCCGATCTTGCCGCCCACCTTGTCGGCGTTGGCGATCACGTCGTTCAATGAGCCATATTCATTCAGCCATTTCGCGGCCGTCTTGGGGCCGCACTTCGCCACGCCGGGAATGTTGTCGATCGAGTCGCCCATCAGCGCGAGGTAATCGATGATGCGTTCGGGCGGCACGCCGAATTTTTCGACCACGCCATCGCGATCCAGGCGGGTGCGGCTCATGGTGTTGACCAGCGTGACGCGCGGCCCGACCAGTTGCGCGAAGTCCTTGTCGCCGGTGGAAACCTCCACCTCGATCCCGTCCATTGCCGCGCGCGTGGCCAGCGTGCCGATCACGTCGTCGGCTTCCACGCCCGCGACGCGCAGGATCGGAAATCCCAATGCCTCGACGATTTTCATCATCGGTTCGACCTGCGCACGCAGGTCGTCCGGCATCGGCGCGCGGTTGGCCTTGTATTCGGCGTAAAGATCGTCGCGAAAGGTGCGTCCCGGCGCATCGACCACGAACGCGGCGTAATCGGGTTTTTCGTTCAGCGTCGCGCGCAGCATGTTGACCACGCCGAACAGCGCGCCGGTGGGTTCGCCGGCGGCGTTGGCCAGTGGCGGCAACGCGTGAAAAGCGCGATACAGATAGCTGGAGCCATCGATGAGCGTGAGTTTGGGCATGCGACGATTGTCGCATGGGTGTTGTCGCATGCACGCCGCGCTCACGTGGCCCATGTATGCTGGCGATGCAAGCCGTCGCTCCGGGAGATGTATCGTGAAAGCGCTTGTCTGGTTTTACGCGTGTACGTTGTTGATGGGCATGCCCGTCGCGCATGCGCAACAGGTGCTGGCGGCTTCTCCGTCGACCGCGCCACCGCCGGGTTCGGCGTTGCCGCCACCCGGCATCAATGATCCCGGTGAAAAGCCCCAGTCGGTACCGCTGCCCAGCACCGGCATTCCGCCCTCGGTCGCGCCCGCGGCGCGGCAGAAGGACGGCAATGGCGACAGCACCAATGTCAGCGTTCGCACCGATGCCAATGGCGACACCATCGAGGAATACCGGCGTAGCGGCAGCGTGTACATGGTGCGCGTCACGCCCAAGCATGGCGTCACGCAAACTTACATGGTCAACAACAATTCGAACGGCAGCCTGATGCACGATCCGAAACAGGGACCGGTGTCGCCCGTGTACTACGACATCTACAAATGGGGCGGACCGAAGAAGCCGGCCGGCAGCGCGCCTGCCGGGGCATCGACCAGCGGCGGGTAGTCATCCGGGCAGCCTTCATGGTGTTGGGCGTCGCCTCACCCATCCAGTTCCGGGTAGCGCCTGAAGATGCCGTCGTTGTTGAACGGAATGCGGCGCGGCGATTCCAGGTAGGACGCAAGCGCGGGGCGCGCGGCGATGTGCGCGTGCAGCGCCACGCTCAGGGGAAATGAAGGTTCGAGCCGGCGCATCGCATGGGGAAATGCGTAGCGCAGCCCTTCGATGATCTGGAACAACGACAGGTCGGCATAGCTGGTCGCGTTGCCTGCGAGGCAGCGATGCCGTCCACGCGCGTTGCCCGTCAGCACGCGTTCGAAATAGCCGAGAAATTTCGGTAGACGTTCGCGCCGAAAGTGAGCGCTCCGGCGCTTGGCTTCATCGCGCTGGTCCTCGTAGTAAAGGCTGCCCGCGATCGGGTGATGGCAGTCGTGGATTTCGGCCACCAGATCCGCGACGGTCAGTTGCAGTTGGTGTGTCCACAAGCGGCCTGTTTCATCGCGCGGCGCGAGCAACAGGCGCGGACCGAGGAACAGCAGGATGTTCGCGGTCTGCGCGATCACCCGGCGGCCGGCTTTCAGGAACGGCGGCGCGAATGGTGCATGACCGACCACTGGCTCGTCCATCCATTTGAGCAGTGTCGCCTCGCCGCCACCCGAGCCTTGGGGCAGTCGCGCCATGTCGACGTAGTCGGCGCCGGCATCTTCCAGCGCCAGCCGCACGAATTCGCCGCGTCCCTGGATAGTCGGCCAGTAATACAGTTCATAGCGCATGACCAATCCGCCCAGGCCTCCCGAATGGCTTGAAAGCGTCGCGAGCGAGGGCAGATCGTGCGTCGCCGGGCGCAGGAACCGGAGTGTACACGTCAGTACATGAGGATTTCCTTGGCCCCACGACGGTACACCCATGTAGCGGGTTTGATCGGGCACGACGACGCGCAAGCTGGTGAGCGCAGCAGTTTTCAAGCCACTCTTAGTGGCGGAAATGGCGCGTCCCGGTAAACACCATCGCCATGTCGTGTTCGTCCGCGGCTTCGATCACTTCCTGGTCACGCATCGAGCCGCCGGGCTGGATGATCGCGCGCACACCGGCGCCGGCCGCCAAGTCGATGTTGTCGCGAAACGGGAAGAACGCATCCGAAGCCATCACGCTGCCGTCGGTGGCAAGCTTGGCGTCGGCCGCCTTCATCGCGGCGATCTTCACGCTGATCACGCGGCTCATCTGACCTGCGCCGATGCCGACCGTGGCACCGTCCTTCGCGTACACGATCGCGTTCGACTTCACGAACATCGCGACGTGCCATGCGAACAGCAAGTCGCGGAGCTGCCCGGCATCGGGGACCCGCCTGGTGACCACTTTCAGGTCGGACAGCATCAGGGTGTCGAGGTCGGCGTCCTGCACCAGCACGCCGCCCGCGATGCTGCGCAACTGGCGCCGCGCCATGTCGGGTTCGGCCGGCCAATCACCGGTGGCAAGCGCACGGACGTTGGGTTTCTTGCGCAGCGCGGCCAATGCTTGCTCGTCGAACGCGGGTGCCACCAGCACTTCAACGAACTGTCTGGTCAGAATTGCTTGCACCAGCGCGCCGTCGATCGGGCGGTTGAAGGCGATGATGCCGCCGAACGCGGAGGTCGCGTCGGATGCGAATGCGCGCTCGTAGGCCTTGATCGGATTGGCGTCCAGCGCGACCCCGCAAGGATTGGCATGCTTGACGATCACGCACGCGGGCGTCTTGTCGAAAGCCTTCACGCATTCCAGCGCGGTGTCGGCGTCGACGACGTTGTTGTAGGACATTTCCTTGCCGGCCAGCAGCGTGGCGCCCGCGACCGTCCCGGCGGTGGCACGGCCGTCCAGATACATCGCGGCGGCCTGGTGTGGGTTTTCGCCGTAGCGCATTTCCTGCGCGCGCCGCAAGGCCAGGTGCAGCGTGGGCGGATACGCCTCGCGTGGTTCGCCATCGGCGCGCGCCGAAAGCCAGTCCGCGATCATGCCGTCGTAGCGCGCGGTGTGCGCGAATACCTTGGCCGCGAAACGGCGGCGTTGCTCGAACGAGGTGCCGCCGTCCCGGCGCAGGGTTTCGATGAGTTCCGGATAATCGGCGGGATCGCACACCACCGCGACGCGCTCGTGGTTCTTGGCGCCGGCCCGCAACATCGCCGGACCGCCGATGTCGATCTGCTCGATGGATTCCTCATACGTCGCGCCGGCCCGTGCGACGGTGCGCGCGAACGGATACAGGTTCACCACCAGCAGGTCGATTGGCGCGATTGCATGTTCGCGCATTACGGCGTCGTCGGCGCCGCGCCGCCCCAGCAGTCCACCGTGCACCGCGGGGTGCAGCGTCTTGACGCGGCCATCCATGATCTCGGGAAATCCCGTGAGCTGGCTGACGTCGCGCACCGGCACGCCTGCTTCGCGCAATGCCGCCGCGCTGCCACCGGTGGAAACGAGTTCGACGCCCAATGCATGCAACGCGCGCCCGACGTCGGCCAATCCGGTCTTGTCTGAAACGCTCAACAGCGCGCGGCGCGTGGTGACGATGCCGGATCCGGTCATTGCTTGTCCTTGTATTCAGTCCAGGCCGAGTTCGCGCAGCTTCTTGCGCAAGGTGGCGCGATGGATGCCCAGGATCTCGGCGGCGCGGCTCTGGTTGCCGCCACTCCATGCCAGCACTTCGCGCAGCAGAGGCGGTTCGATTTCACGCAGCATCCGTGCGTACAAGCCGTCGCGGCATGGCGTGCCGTTGAGGTCGGCGAGGTAGCGGCGCGCGTTCAACGCCATGCAGTCACCCAACGTCTGCGCGTTCCCCCCTGCGGGAATTGCGGCGTCGATGGAAGCCGACGATGCGTTCGGCGGAAGGTTGCTCATGAAGCTTCTGCGTGTCGACCTTGTGCGCGCCAAGTC
>Ga0207652_10000268_pt1 | contig 54182 bp, 41 predicted proteins | sample KBSC63BmetaG_FD_184334 | JGI IMG/M metagenome (GOLD analysis project Ga0207652, IMG submission 184334) | Corn rhizosphere microbial communities from Kellogg Biological Station, Michigan, USA - KBS C6-3B metaG (SPAdes) (version 2) | ecosystem: Host-associated > Plants > Roots > Rhizosphere ... | reverse complement strand
CGGCGAGATCGATAAGGTCGTCTATCCCACCGGCGCCTATGACAAATTCACATATGATGCGGTTGCGCCGCTGAATCCCGGGCTTTACGACTTTGATCCGTTCTTCATGCAAACAAATCGCGGCGTAGGGTCACGCACGCAGAGCGAGGACGGCACCACAGGGACCGAAGTTACCTGGACATATGGCGGCGGCGTCCACAATCCGGACGGGACTTCTTCAAGTATTGCCGTTTACCCAGGCAACGCAATCATGAAATGGGGCTTTGAAAGCGTCATCGCCGGACTGCCCTCGGAGGAACGCACTTACAACTCATCGGGGACCATGCTGACCCGTCATATCATAGAGCGCACCTACGACTCCGTAGCCGTGGGTAGCGTCACGGCGACACGGAATCCGAGAGTCAGCCGAGAGATCAGCGTCAAGTTTGAGCCCGGCGACGCGAATGCTTTGGTCAGTCTTGTAGCGTATACCTATGATTCGAATTCCGACCCTGCATACTTCGCCGATCTGAACCCTACCGTAGTTAAGATCTACGACTATATAGCGGTCTCAGCCTCGACGGCTCAGACCGCAACACTATCGACGCTCGCTGGTTACTTTAGCAGTAGTACGCCTGCAAGACAGGTCGAGACTGATTATCTTTACGACTCAAACTATCTGGCACGCAACCTGACCCAAATACCGACCGAGGTGCGCATCAAGGACGGCAGCGGGAACGTAAAGGCAAAGACGCATTTCTATTACGACGAGAGCAGCTATCAATCGACGACATCGGGAACGATGCCACCTGCGGCGTCCGGTACGTGGACCGATCCCCTGACGGAGCTTGGCTCAACCATCGGCTCAAAGCGCGCTTTGCCGACCACCGTCCGCAGCTACTACGACATCACTAACGGCTACTACATCGACACGCACAAGTTCTACGATCAGTACGGTAACGTGACCAAGGTCCGCGATGGTCGCGGCAACGACACCACGTCGGCATTCGATGCGAGCTATGCCTTCACGTTGCGGACGAGCGGCACAACACCTGTTCCCGATACGAGTGGAACCCATGGATCAAGCACGGCATTCACAAGCTCGACCGCGTATGACTACTCCTCGGGATTGCCGACTTCAACGACCGACAGCAATGGACGGATCACCACGGTCTCGTACGCCGATCCCTCGACTTCGGTCTTAGATCCATTATTGAGGCCAAGAGTAATCACAGCTCCGAATGGCCAGCAAACGATCATGGAATACGGCGACACGTCCGGCAGTCTCTACGTAAAGGTGAGCAGTCAGATCGATAGCACGAATTGGAAGGTCGGGTACAAGTACTTCGACAATCTCGGCCGCACCATCCGCACCCGATCAGTGGACGCCGCCGGAGACGACTATACTCTCACGTGCTATGACAACATGGGCCGTGTCTCCAAGGTGACTAATCCATTCCGCGGTTACTCGACGCAGACCTGCTCGACAACGACCGGCTTGGATTGGACGAGCACGACCTACGACGCCGAGGGCCGAGTTACGGCAGTAACGACGCCAGACACCGCTCAGGTGACGACCGCATATGCCCTTGCCACAAGTGGCAGTCCGATCGGGACGGTTGTAACGATCACGGATCAGGCGAGCAAGTCACGCAAGAGCGTCACGGATGCCTTGGGGCGGCTGACTACGGTTTATGAAGACCCTGCAAGCTTGAACTACGCGACCAGCTATAGCTATGACACGCTGGATAATCTTACCGGCGTGACGCAAGGCAGCCAGACGCGCACGTTCGCTTATGACTCGCTGAGGCGACTGACAAGCGCGGCCAATCCGGAGAGCGGCACGATTACCTACGGCTATGACAGCAACGGCAACCTGACTAGCAAAACTGATCCGCGCACGACCAGCGGCTTGAACTGGACCACGGCCATCGCTTACGACGCGCTTAACCGCGTCATCACGAAGACCTACAGCAATGACGGTGGTGTGACGCCGCCGGTAAACTATTATTACGACAACGCAAGTTTGCCGTCGGGCGCCCCTTCTTTCACTCGTGGCTACTCGACTGGCAGATTAGTAGCAGTGACCTACGGCTCAAGCAGCAGCAACGGCACCTACCGGGGTTATGATGAATTGGGGCGTGTCGTGCGACAGTATCAGCAAACGGACGGCGTGAACTACCTGACCGAAGCGACTTATTACTTGAACAGCGCGCTGGCGACTGAGACTTATCCATCAGTGCCCGGAGCGAGCGACAGAAGAACAGTGAGCTATAGTCTCGATTCGGCGGCACGACTCTCATCACTGTCATCATCAGCCACCACGTACGCGCCAGCAGCGAGCGTCTCCAGCATCGCCTATGCGCCGCATAGCGCGCTAACAACTGAAACCTATGGCAACGGCCTCATTCATGCCCTTACTTACAACAATCGGCTCCAGCCGAATGAGATCAAACTCGGCACGAGCGGCTCGCCGACTTCCATCGTCGATCTGACATACAGCTACGGCACGACCACGAACAACGGCAACGTGCAGAGCATTGGTTACAGCGGAGGCGGCTTGAGCTACACGCAGAGCTTTGGCTACGACGCTTTAAACCGGCTGACGACGTCTTCCGAAAGCGGCTCCGCCTGGTCGCAGACGAATGCTTACGATCGCTACGGCAACCGGCAGATTGATTACGGCGGCGGCAGCTACAACCTCGCGTTTAGTTCAACCACGAATCGCATCACTACGAGCGGCTACTCATACGACGCAGCCGGCAACTTAACCAATGACACGATGCACGCGTACACGTTCGACGCTGAGAACAAGATTCTCAAAGTCGATACTGTTTCGGCTTACACCTATGACGGCGAAGGCCAGCGCGTGCGCAAGCTGGTGGGCGAGAATCTGCGCTTCATCTACGGCATTGGCGGGCAAGAGATTGCGGAGTTCAGCGGCGCGAGCGGCGCGTTGCAGAAAGAATACATCTACGGCGCCAGCGGGTTGCTAGCCACCATTGAGCCAACCGCGGTGAACTCGAACGGCACGCGCTACACGACTTCCGATAACCTCGGCACTCCACGCGTTGTCACTAACTCCACTGCCGGTGTTGTCAGCCGCCACGACTACAAGCCCTTCGGCGAAGAAATCGGCTCTGGCATCGGCAGCCGCACCACTGGTATGGGCTACAGCGTTGCTGACGGACTAAGGCAACGGTTCACCTCAAAAGAACGGGATAATGAAAGCGGGATGGACTACTTCGGGGCCAGGTACTACTCATCAACTCAAGGACGGTTTACGAGTGCAGATCCGTTACTCGAGAGTGGTGAGGCGTCGCAACCGCAGAGTTGGAATCGTTACTCTTATACTGTAAACAATCCGCTTAAGTACACAGACCCGGACGGACTCCGCTATGTTCAACGAACTCTTAAGAATGGGCAGATTCAATACGCGTGGTGTGCCACTGACGAGTGTTACGACCACGCGATTGATTCCAAGAGTAAAGACTATGCAGGTTGGACAGCTGTAACGTTCGACGAGAGTAAACCGTTCACGTATTTAACAACACCCGGAATCGGTGGCGAACGTTATTCTCGGTATACGCTGAATACCGATGGAACGAATGGATTTTCCACGATTCTTGAAGGTGGTAATGCCGGTCTCACCACAGATTGGACTGCTCAGTTTGCGATAGGAAGTGCAATCGGCGGTCTCATGAAAGCGGTGGGCGGCGGTCTCGGCGCGCTCCTAACTCATGAAGCCCAACATGACGCTGCAGTAGCAGCCGGGAGTGAAGCCGGGACTCTGTGGCCGGGACAAGGAACTGGTCGTGTCATCATCCGAGGCATAGAGTACACGGAGCATGCTATAGAGCGGATGGCTCCGCGCGGCTTTGGGGGCCGGGGAGTACCAGTCACTGTGGTAGAAAATGCCATTAAGAACGGGACCAAGTCGGCAGGTAGTCAGCCGGGCACGGTAATTCACATTTTCGAGAATGTTCGCGTTGTCACCAATCAAGCAGCTAACCGAGTCATTACTGTCATCACGACTGGACGTTAAGCTATGCACAGAGTTGAAATGAATGAGCACCAGCATCGTGTCTGGCTGCGGATGATAGAAATGATTGAAAGTTACCACAAGGGGGCTGTAAGTTTTCCGCAACTTGTAGGAGACCTTCAAGGGGCATTGGATGCGGGTGAGTTCCAGGACTCTGGGCTGATCGAACAGTTTTATGACCTCTGGCAGCCACTCGAAATCACCAACGCGGTAAGGGGCGATGCTGTTACCTACGAGGAGGTAGCGGAAAATGTCGAAAGCCTGCAACGTTTTCTGCTTGAACACCTCATTACAGAGCAATTCGAAAAATCTTAAGAACTTCACCAGCCTGCCTTCAGTTAATCGGGGCCAGGAGATGCTCGGCGGAATGCTGGCTGCGGCACAACCAGTCATGGATGCAAGTGACGATTCTGTCAAGTCGCTTTCATTCAGCGGTGATGGCCGTTTTGTGGCTACTGGCACCTTATCGGAAGAGGTCCGGATATGGCATGTAGCTGAAATTCTGCAGAAAGCACAGATATCCAATATCCCCTCATTTGTGCGAAAGCTGAGCGAGTGAGTGCTGAAAGGTAAGAAAGAGTGAAGCCCACAAAAACGGCAACCAAAACTGGGACAGGCTGCGTAGGTCAAATCGTTTCTTTTTCACAAACACGACGCACATTTGATGCTACGCTCGTCTCAAATTTTTGACTTCTGATCTTCTCCTTAGGAACTGGTCACAGGATCAGATCTGATTTTGGTCCAAATGTTTCTCGGTGCAGTTGAAAGATCAGTTTTCATCTCCGATTATCTTAAAGCCTGCCCAGTAGAAAGGATGAAGGTACTGTCGACTCTTTAGGAGCATCGTCGTTCGTCTTTGTTAGGAGCAAGTGGGAGTAAAGGGGCTGACGGTTATCGAGGACGCCGTGAGTGGCAAGATGAATCCTCGAGTAGGTCGATGCCAAAGCCTTAAAACTTTTTTCGCTCGCCTCTCGTCCGATCAATACTTTGGCTGCTTCACCATACTTCTTTGCGACGGTTCTTATTTCGGTTTCCGCCTCTGGCAATGGGCACAGCTCTTCATTGCGCTGTTTATCTTTCCCTATGACTGGATTGCCAAACGCAATCAAGTTGTCTCGCTTTTCGATACCAATGGTCTCTCTTGTCATCTCACGCAATACGCTCAAAGACGTGGCATAGGACCACACATAGTCTTCTGTCAGATAATGATTAGTTCCTACCGTCAGGAGTTTTGAGCAAGTAAAGACACTCACGTAAACACGTTCGCATATTGGTCTCGCAGCCTAAGCGAACGTTGGTTTAACTGCAGAGGCCCAACAAGAGTTTCGAGAATTAGTTCGCCTTAATCCGAAATCAAAGTTGCAAACAAGCTTCTCACAGATGTTAGTGGTAGAGACTCTTTTGAATGACTAAGTAACCAGCATCAATTCTAGCGGAGGAGCAATGCAGACATCCGGATAGAGGTGGGCTGGCGCACCGTCCTTCTGTTGTCCTCGCAGGTCAGCCATGAGCGCGTAGACAATGAAAAGGAAAGTTTTAATCAACATTTTCGTGTCAACATTTTCGTTGACAGTGGTCTAACGCAAGAGTAAATTGCGGCCTGTTAATCCCCCACAACTACGGTAGGATCCTCCCCCAACTATTGTTCTCACGTTACGTGCGACTTCCCGACTTCCCCTTCAGGCCTCGCGTCAACGGAATTCGAAAGTCTTTTTAAGCAGGTGAATTAAGTACGAAGAGGACCACCAGATTTTTGCGTCTTGGTCCTCTTTAAAGAAGTGGCTCCGCAATCAGTAGCAGCCGATCACGGAGCCTAACCACAAACTCGAAACCTCTGCAGCTGTGCGCAAAGGATGAGTTCTGGGCTGAAACCATTCTAGACCAGTGCCAGCAGAGGCCTCAACCTTGGGAGGCAACCTCTCGTGTTTATTACATAAATCATTACCAGATATTCATCTTCTGCTAACGGCCTGAGTAGTTACCGAAGCAAGGACATCAAACTCTTATTTCGGAACCAAGTGATAACTGGTTCATTGGAGGAATTATGCTTAACGAGCGATATGTAAATTCTTTCAAGCTATTAGTGATTTCCTCGATAGCGTTGCCGTTATTCGTATCGCCGAGCGATGGCGGGTTGCACAAAGTTCACGCTTCAAGTCGATGCAGACTTGTATGCCTGTTCCTAATAATTCTGTTCTTCTCAGTTTTAAGTATTCAGGCGCAGGACGATGATAATCCAAAAAGAGGCTTCAATCCGGGTGGTTCGTATGCCATAAGTCAGATCGAGACGATCAATAAAACCGATGGTAACGTGATGCTCAATATTCCGCTCGCTTCCCTACCACCTGGGAGAACAGGCCTAAACGCCACAGTGTATCTCACATACAACAGTAAGCTCTGGAACTCAACTTCGACGCGTGTCTATGATCAATATCCCGAGTTCGACGTGTTGTTATACACGGAACATGAACTCGAAGTGTCAGAGAATGGCGGTTGGAGACTTGGTGTCGGATATTCTTGGGAAGATCTAGAAAGCTTGGCGGACCCCTGTGGAGCGCACGGTTACCTTCATAAAGTACAAGTGACGTTCCCGGATGGTAGTCATCATGAATTTCGTCCGTACGGCTATCAGGACAAAGACGGCTATTTCCAAATAGGTCCAGACGGGTGGCGCTATAACTACAATTACAGCTACTGCCAATCACAAGGAGTTGTCAATTTAGTTCAAGCTACGACCGGAACGATGACCTACTACAGCACTGACGGCACGTACATGAGGCTCGAGATTGCACACGACAGTGACGGTTGTTGCGATCAGTACGAGAATAATTCTTGGACTTTATACCTACCTGATGGCGGGCGCGTTGTTGGCACACCAGTGTCAGGACTGGAACGCATTTATGATAGGAATAATAATTACATCGAAATCGTAAACAGCTACCCAACTACACAAATTTCAGATCAATTTGGTCGGTCAATTGTTATCGATACAGATCCAAACAATGCTGCTAACCAACGCATCACGTCTCATGGCGTCAATAATGAAACCCTTCAATGGGTAGTTCACTACAAAAACATTTCAGTAAACAAAAACTATAACAATTGCAGCGGATCTCATTGTGGGGGTGGATTGGTGCCTCTTCTCGCTACCCTCGGCGTGGTTGACCAAATTACTTTGCCCACCCAACTGGGCAGTCTTAGCTATACATTCGGTTATAACGTACCAGATGGTACAGGACCACCTTGGCCTCCTACAACGTTTGGTTGGGGACAGCTGTCATCCGTCACTACGCCATCGGGTGCCCGTGCAAATTATCACTACCGGTATGATGGGGTAGATGGTAAAGCTTGGTCCTCAATTTTATACAGTAACTATCCCACGAGTAAGGACCTTATATATCAAAGCGAAAACGATGGCGTATCGACTCCCGTAACCGAAACATGGGCTTACTCATTTGATGTAAATGGTACTAACAGCAGTCAGATCACAGATCCCGATGGTGGAGTAGAAAAAGTCTACTTTTTTCCAAGTTCACCGAAATGGGAAGCACGGCTTGTCTACAAGAGCGAACATGCTGATGGGTCGGTGAGTGAAAGACTATGGCTCGACAATACGCCGGCGGGTGCCGGTTCATATAACTATTCAGGCGCTCTACAAAAAATGAATCCGTTCGTAAAGACGGAATTCACGTCAATAAGAGATGCCTTGGGAAACCTTACGAAGACCGCTATCAAGGACTACAATTACGACAAGAATGGCAACGTGACCTCAGTCTCGGATTACGATTGGGTTTCGTATGCAGATGTCCCACGCGATGCCAGCGGAATGCCAACTGGAATACCAGGCACAGCGATTCTAAAAAGAGTTGTTACCAACACCTATTTCAACAGCACCCCAACGGCGTCTGACATAACCACAGATAGCGTAAATGCATATTCGAAACCAGGTTCCCCAAATGTGCACAATGCGATCGCCTCCTCTGAGATTGGCGATGGTACCGTAATAAAAGGCCGAACAGAATTTAGTTATGACAGTGCGGGAACAACCGCTAACTTGACGGCCAAAACAAGTTGGGATTCCTCAAAAGGGACTTACTCAAATCCATTAACAACCTCTAATTCGATCTCGACTTCAACACAATACAACCAATACGGTGCTCCCACACTGGTTACCGACGCGCGAGGCAACCAAACGCAGTTCTACTATGGGCCGATCAGTGGATTCAGCGACCTTTACCCGACTCAAGTCAAGAGTGCTTATCAAACTTCAGTGCAACGCACTGAAACACGCGGCTACGATTTCTATACCGGACTGGTGACGCTGGTAACAGATGTTGATAATAACGTTGCCACGTCCATGGATTACGACGTATTTGGCAGGCCTACTCTTGTGCGGGAGGCGAAGGACAAGCCCAGTGAGACGCGAACCGCAACCGAGTATTCAGATAGCTACCGTCGAGTGATCGTTAAGCGCGATTTAAGCACAGTGGGTGACGCCAAACTAGTTACGATCCAGCACTATGATCAGTTGGGCAGAATTCGATTAAGCCGACAACTCGAAGATGTCTCGACGCAAAGCCCCACGGATGAAACGACTGGAATCAAGGTTCAGACCCGCTATATATTCTCAGGTTCTAACAGTTATCGATTGATATCGAACCCATTTCGTGCGGCAACTTCGAGTGGAGCTAGTTCGGAGTTAACAATGGGATGGACTCGAAGTAAGTTTGACAATGGAGGACGCCTACTGGAGGTGCAGACTTTTGCTGGGGGCGATCTCCCGTCTCCTTGGGGCCTTAACGGGACTGGAACCGGAACAGTTACAACCAGCTATGATGCCAATTTTACTACTGTTACGGACCAAGCACTAAAAGTGCGCCGCAGCATGACCGATGGATTGGGACAACTGGTGAGAATTGACGAACCAGATAATAGCAATGACTTAGGAACAACGAGCAGTCCAACACAACCTACGAACTATAACTATAATGCTCTCGGAGACCTCATTAAGGTAATACAAGGTTCTCAAACGAGAGATTTCACTTACGATTCACTCTCAAGACTCACCAGCGCACAGAACCCCGAGAGCGGCACTGTCAGCTACGATTATGATAACAATGGAAACTTGTGGCATCGGACCGATGCTCGAGGTATCACAACGACCTTAGCGTACGATGCTTTGAACCGCCCCACGTCAAAGACCTACAACGACAATCCGCAGACACCGACTGTTAATTACTTTTACGATGCACAGGCCCTACCGAATGGAGCACCGAGTTTCAGCCGTGGTTACTCATCCGGTCGCTTGGTAGCGGTCACTTATGGCGGAGGTAGCAGCGGTAGTTATCGAGGTTATGACGAATTAGGTCGTGTTGTTCGACAATACCAGCAGACCGATTCGGTTAATTACCTGGTTGAGGCAACGTACTTTGCGAATAGCTCGAATAACGTTCTGACGTACCCTTCAGTACCTGGAGCATCCGACAGAAGAACAGTAACGTATGCTAACGACAGCGCTGGCAGAATCGCGTCCTTGAGCAGTTCCGCAACCAGTTATGCTCCAGCCGCGAGCGTTTCCGGAATCGCATATGCTTCTCACAATGCGTTGAGCACTGAAACCTACGGCAACAGCCTGGTGCACGCAATTAATTACAATAGTCGTCTGCAACCGATCGAGATCAAGTTAGGTACGAGCGGCTCGCCAACTTCAATCGTCGATCTTGCCTACAGTTTCGGTACTACAAACAACAATGGCAATGTTCAGAGCATGAGTTACAGTGGCGGTGGATTAAGTTATTCACAGACTTTTGGTTACGACTCACTGAACCGATTGACAACGTCGCAGGAAAATAACGGTTCAAGCTGGTCGCAAACGAACGGCTATGACCAATACGGCAATCGTTGGATTGACTATGGCGGCGGAGTTCACAATCTGTCGTTTAGCACCTCCAATAATCGAATCACGACCAGTGGTTACAGCTATGATGCTGCGGGCAATTTAACAAACGACACACTGCATGTGTTTACTTTTGATGCGGAGAACAACATTAGAACTGTGAATGCGGCATCTGCTTATGTCTACGATGGTGAGGGCCGACGCGTCAGAAAACTTGTCGGTGAAAATCTGCGATTCATTTACGGAATAGGAGGTCAAGAGATTGCCGAGTTCGATGGCGGAACAGGAGCGCTACACAAGGAATATATTTATGGTGCGAACGGGTTAGTCGCAACAATCGAGCCCACTGCCATCAATTCCAACGGCACCCAGTACACAACTTCTGACACATTAGGTTCACCTCGCGTGATAAACAATTCCTCGGCAGCCGTAGTCAGTCGGCATGACTACATGCCTTATGGTGAAGAGATTGGATCAGGTGTCGGTAGCAGGACATCGGGGATGGGTTTCGCCGTTGCCGAGGGACAACGTCAGAAATTTACCTCAAAGGAACGAGATAACGAAACCGGCTTGGATTACTTCGGGGCGAGATATTATGCCTCGGTGCAGGGGCGCTTTACAGGCGTTGATCCTCAGAATTATCAGGCCATGCTTGATCCTAGTGACCCACAGTCTTGGAACGGTTATTCCTACGTCAATAATAATCCGCTTGAAAGAGTTGATCCTGACGGCAAAAACTTCTGGCACAAACTTAAAAACGCCTTTTGGTATGGTTACTTCGTTGAGGATGACGAGATTGCGAGGTTGGAGCAAGAGAGACGTGAGTGGTTGAGTCATAACTACTACGAGCAAGACTCAGAAGGTAACTGGCGACCCTTCGACGCCAGCAAATTATCCAGACAAGATGTCTTTGATAAGTATCGGGAAGTTCAAGCTCAATATGAGAACGGTCGGTTGCATGAACTTTCAGTTGATGAAGCTATTCAAGCTTGGGCAAACGTGTCTGGATCAAGTAGCAGTAGTGGTCCAACCAAAGGTCCTTCAGGCAAAGTCTCGACTGAAAAGTATCTTGAAAAAAATTGGGATAAAGCAACTTTCGGATCGATTAAAAAATCCATTGCTTACCACGTCGGTAAGCATAGCAAATTGTCGGCCGTAGAATATACTCAGCGAGCACTAAAAGCATTTGCTGATGCTTCTGCGACAAAGACGCCTACCACGGATATGTTGGGACGCGAAGCAATAAAGGTAGTTTCTAAAGAAGGGTCTGGATTATTTACCAAAGCTGGAAAGATAATATGGTTTCATCCGAACTGATAAGGGAGATTGGAAAACGTTATGAAGCTCTGACGCAGACGTCAATCGAACTGGGCAAGTACAGCGGGTTACTTTTTGACGTAGCTTTTGAGATCACGACGGCCGAGACTTTTGTGGCTGGTGTTGCAACCAAGATTATTGACCACAGTCGGTTGACAGCAGAAGATAGATTAATCGTTGGACGTCCGTTCATGCTCGAAGGTCGCTGGTGGAAATGCAACAGTGGAGGCGTTTTCGATCTTGGCGAGCACCCTGAAATCAGCCGTGCCGCTGTTGCGATAGAAGAGTTAAGAGCTACGTGCGAGAGAGCCCTGAACCTAAAGAGCAAACCTCATTAAGGATTTTGAACAACTTAGAACAACATGATTTGTGAAGCCCACAACTACATAATCGTGTTGTTCTTTGGAACATAGATAAAGCAAGAAGAAGGTGAACGGGTACAGCTACATTCCAAACAGGATGCGTGACGTTATGCATACTCGCGATGTTTCAGGCATTCGCTGAACTCTCACAACGACTGTCACCTACTATCCCCGATCAGGACAAAGCCTGCCCAGTCCTTAAGAACTTTTTGAGACGCCGTGGTTCCAGCTGAATTAAGAACACATTTGCTTCAGTTTATTGAGCGCGTTCTGATACCAGAGTAGGCACTCCACTCCTAGTGCAAAGTAGAGTAATCGGCGTACCTGAACCAGCTTCACAAACAAACTTAAGTGCGAGCTAGGTTTTAGATTCTCAAACAAATGAGATTCAGCGAATTGTGATCCTATTAACGCCAAGATTAGTAAAACCACGAGCCAAAATGGTCGTACATGAAACGCGTTCATCGGCGATATCACAGACGCGCGGCCTTTCAGGAGTTTCCCGATCTCGCGACCTCTGCCGATTCGGATTTCACGCTCAGCTACGGAAACGAAATGGAACGGAAGGACCATATAGATGATGCCCAACGGCAAAAAGTAGACGACGTTCTTCAGATAGGCCGCTTGAGCCGGCAGAGTTTCGAATTTTGCTTTCGTAATAACCGCGTCAGGCAATCCTGAGCCGAAGACAAAACTGATAACCAGACCGACAATGATGAAAATTAATATTACGACGGTCAGTCCTCCCGGGCCACCGCGCAATGTTCGTGTTCGGACTGTCTGTAATCCTAGCCATGACGTAACAAAGACCAGTAAGAACCCGCCGACTGCGAGCTCGATGGAGGTCGTCCCAAAACGATCGAATTCGTAAGCGGACTCAAGCAAAAAAGCTACAGAAAACAACGAACCATACAGAGCACAACTCACTAACAGATGAATCCTTGAACTCCTCGCGAGCGCTTTGACGATAGGGTAAGGATCCGAAGTGTGTTCTGAAGCCTCGATGGGTTTTCTTAGAGTCGTCTGTGGATGAGGACTCAATGATATAGCTGATACCTTGGGAAGAAAGACGAGACCCCGTCTTGGAATCGAACGAATAAAGCGACGTGGGTTTGAATTGTCGCCAAAAGTGTTCCTCAGGGTGTATAGGCACTGATCAAGGTTGTTCGACTCGAGAGCTATATCTCCCCAGACCTCTCTAAAGACACTCTCTCTCTCGACGACTTTGCCAGCATTCTGGATCAACAGCAGCAGAACATCGAAAGCGCGCTCGCCGATCTCGACAGGTTCCCCTGCCTTCAACAAGAGTCGGTTCTGAGGTTCGACACGAAAAACATCGAACTCATAAGCATAAGATTCGAAGTTTTCGACCAAAAATGCATCCTTCCCCACTCGTTAATAACAATTAAGACTAATTAAAGACTCCAAGCGAGCGCAACTTATAGCTTGTCCCTCCTAGCGGTATGAGGGTGCCGGAATCTGCTAAGGGGAATCAGAAATGCGCCGGAAAGTGCGAATACTCTTTTTGTCTGCCAATCCATGGACAACGAGTCGAATTCTGGTGGATGAAGAAGCTAGAGAGGTTTTCGAGAGGCTCCAGGAGGGTCCGTTCCGTTCCGAGTTCGAATTACATAAACACGCCGCCACCCGGCCCATCGACTTGCAGCGACTCCTCTTACTTTACCAACCACAGATCGTGCATTTCAGTGGGCATGGAACCAAGCGACAAAAATTGATTCTTGGCGGCGTCGCGGGTCGAGGCAAGACGGTCGATAGTTTGGGGTTGGCAGAAGTATTCGCACTCTATAAAGGGCACCTTAAATTGGTGTTGCTTAATGCCTGTTTCACAAAGCTGCAGGCTCGTTCTATAGCTCAAGTGATTGACTATTCCGTAGGGACCGGAAAAGGGATTGGTGACAAAGCAGGAGTTGCTTTTGCAGGTGCGTTCTATAGGGCACTCGGATTTGGCCGCTCGGTGCGAGCAGCATTCGAGTCGGCGAGAGCCGAGCTCGCCTTAACGAAGATGCCTCGAACTCAGGGAATCGAACTCTTTGTACGCGAAGGTCTCAATGAGAATGAATTGTTCCCACATTTTAACGAACCTGGCGACCAAGGTTTCGACGAAGACCTAGCAAACGAATCCTTGGAGCTACCTGGCGTGAGTTCGAACGCCAACAACGGATCGATTCTAAGAAGAATTGAGCACAGATCGGAAATCGAGTTAACAGTCACAAGCGTCGACGGTATCACCAGAATAAAAAAGACTGTTCGATCTGAGATGACCGAATACTGCGCCCCTCAGCAGGAGGCGCACTTATAGCGGCTGGCAATGATTCTTGAAGAAAACTAAAGTCGGCGCAGGCGTGGTGCGCTCATGAGACAAGTCACGACCGACCCGTGGAACGTGCAGGGTGACTGCGGAACCGAGCACCAATAACTAAAAGGAGATAAGAAAATGCCGGTCAATAAGCAGGGGAAGAATGAAGCAGCAAAACGTGCCACTACCGTTTCCCGTAAGACAACAACCCGAAAAGTGCCGGGGACGAGAGCTGGCACGCTCGAAGACTGGAGGGAAGGCCTGAGCCGTTCCGGTAAACCACCGGCCAGACGAGGTACAGCAATTCGAGACGGCCGATAGATTAATTTCCCCAACCCTCCCCGTGAGAAGGTAGCCCCTCAAAGGCTACCTTTTGACTCTTTCGGCTTTCATATCCCACTTACACCAAACCGTTGGACCGCGACATTCAACAGCAGCTCGAGGGCTGACGTTGAATCTCTTCGAAAGACGTGATAAACAGCCTTTTCTATTCAAGGCGAGTCAGCAAGCGACTCCGCAAAACTTAATTTCCAAAAGAACTGAAACCTGATGATTCCCCGATCACAACAATAGCTCAACGGAAATTACCCCCAACTTCATGACATTTCCCAAGTTCCTTTTGTCGCTACCATTTCTCGTTATAGCCGGAGGAGTGTTACCTCTCAAAACAAGCGGTCAAACAATACCAGCGCTACAGTTACAGCCGGGCACATCGCGCAACCGTCAGATCGCCCGAGGGGCAACCGCCACTTATGAAATCAAGGTTGAACGCGGAGAGCTACTGTCCTTTAGTATTGATAAAGGAGACCTCACACTGTCGACGGAGGTGTATGGCCCAAACGGAAAGAGTCTTTTGTTGAACGTAAGTGAGAGATTTGAGACTGTGACCCTTTCGGTCCCCAGCGAGACTGGAGGAACTTATCGAATAGAGCTTAAGTCTCGGGAGAAAGACGATAGGCCCCGTGAGTATGCGATCCGGTTGGAATGTTTCCGTCTCAACGCTGTAACTCGACGTCAAAGCGAAGCCCGACACGCAATGTCCAACGCCGAAGTGTTGCTCGCTGACTGGACTGAGTCATCTTTACGACGCGCAATCGACTATTACGACGAAGCAATTGAAGGGTGGATCGCAAGCAATTCGCTTAGTGAAGCGTCGCTTACGGCAATAAAGGTCGGCGATGTTTACTTCATGTTGAGCAACTATCCGGAAGCGTTAAAGCGTTATCGGAATGCGTTATCCCTGGCAAAAAAAGCATCAGATCGTCTGGCGGAAGCGCGCTCACTTAGTCAAATAGGCCTGATAGCTTCATACATGGGCGATAACGATGCGGCCCAAAAATATTTGGCAAACGCTATATCTCATCTCGAGGAAGTAAAGTCTGATCCAGGTGTTTCGAATACGGTTTTTGCCGAATCTTTATGCAACGCGGCCGAGGTCAGTTATGCAAGGGGAAACCTGGTAAGGGCATCTATTCAGTCTGACCGCGCGCTCAAGTTGTTCCAGGGCAACCGCCGCGGGCAAGCAAGGGTTCACTTATTCTCCGGCTATATCGCCGGCAGTGTCGGCGATCCTAAAAAGGCCGAGTCCGAGATTTCACAGGCATTGGACCTGTTCCGAGCTACTGATGACCGATTGGGTGAGGCATTGTCCCTAACAGCTTTTGGTTTATTCCACTCGCTAAAAAGAGATGAGGATCGCGCAATTGAGCTACACGAAACTGCAATCAAAATTGCTCAGACCTTGGGCAACCATCACACCGAAGCGATAGCATTAAATGCGCTGGGCCAAGCATATGAGAACTTAAACGAGTTTTCCCTTGCGCTTAATAATTACCAGAAGGCTCTAACAATATTTCAGCACATCCATGCCTTGGACCTGACTTCGGTTTCGATCTTTAAGATCGCAAAAGTCCATCGGTTGATGTCCAACTTCGACCAGGCACTCAATTACTACAATCGCGGTTTGAAGTTGAGTCGCGCTGCGAGAAAATTTCGCACCGAGGTTAATGCACTAACTGATATTGCGGTCGTGTATGCGATACAAGGTCGACCGGACAAAGCGCTCAAGCAATACGCGAAAGTTCAAGCCTTCTATAAAGCAATCGGAGATCAACGTGGGTGCGCCATTGCGCTTAATACAAGTGGCGATTTACTCCTTCAACTTGGTTTTTTCGATCGCGCGTTACAGGCTTACACGGAGGCATTGCCTCTCAGCAGAAAGTCGGGCGACAAGGGCATTGTCATTTCCAGTCTCTACAATTTGGCTCGTGTATATCGAGATCTGAAGGACTATAAGAAGGCGCTTTCAATGATTGAGCAGTCGCTTAGTCTAATTGAGGAGCTCCGTTCGAATGTCGGTAGTCCCGACTTTAGGATGTCTTACTTTTCCGGGGTTAAGAATCACTATGAACTGAAAATCGACATTCTAATGCAGCTCGATCACGCGAATCCAGGACAAGGATTTGGCAGCGCCGCGTTACTGGTTAGTGAGAAAGCTCGCGCACGATCACTTATTGAACTGCTCAATGAATCACAGGCTGATTTAGGAGCAGGGGCGACGCCGGAGCTACTGGCACGTGAACGCGAGTTGAAAGCTCTAATTAGCTCTCTTTCGAGATATGAGATGGAGCTAACGTTAAGTCGAAAGCATTCTGCCGAAATCGTCGAAGTTGGTCAGCAAATGGCTCGGCTTCGATCCGAATACGAAGCGGTACAGACAAAGTTGAGAGATCGAAACGCTCGAGCGGGATCTCTCACCCGCTTTACGCCAATTTCGGTTGAGCGGATCCAAGTGGAACTGAATGACGATACCTTGCTACTCGAGTATTCGCTGGGCAATGAACACAGTTATCTCTGGGCGGTTACAGCGTCAAGTTTTGCGAGTTATGAATTGCCTCCAAGAAAGGAGATCGAGCGCGCAGCTGGAGAACTCTACAAATTAGTTACCGCACGACAGAGAACTGAAGGCGAAACGGATGCTCAATATCAGGCGCATGTCGAGTCAGCAGACAGCCGTTATATGGAGTATGCAGGAGGTTTCAGTCAAATGCTCCTGGGGCCGGTAGCCAAACAACTTGGAAACAAAAGATTGATATTAGTAACTGAAGGAGCACTCCAATACATTCCGTGGGAATCGCTACCCGACCCGACCCTGGTTTCAGCCGGCATTTCAGACTCGTCGGAGTTGCTCATCGGAAACCATGAGATAGTTATTCAGCCTTCAATCTCGACTTTAGTAGCCATTCGCGCTGAGAGAGCTCGATCTCAATCACCAAACAGAACCGTTGTTGTCCTCGCTGATCCCGTCTTTGATCGGCGCGATGATCGGTTAACGAACGACGCGCCATCTTCTACCATTCGGGCTGCTGAAAGGCCCACACCGTCTGTTCCTTTGGACGAGCCAAAGCAACGAGGTGGTGGCCTGTCGAGATTGGCTCATACCTCGGAGGAAGCTAATGTCATCTCAGCGGCCGCGCCTCGTGGAACAACAATGATTGCGAAGGGCTTCGATGCTAGCCGCGAAACGGCAATGAGTTCGCAATTGGGTGAGTACCAAATAGTTCATTTCGCAACTCACGGTTTTCTCGATAGCGAACATCCGGAATTGTCAGGCATCGTCTTATCGATGGTAGATCGAAACGGAGTAGAGACTAATGGACTTTTAGCTTTAAACGACATATGCAATCTAAGACTTTCTGCCCAGGTTACGGTGCTCAGTGCATGCCAAACGGCACTCGGAAAGGATATCAAGGGCGAAGGACTCGTGGGTTTAACACACAGTTTCCTTTCCGCTGGTTCGAAAAGCGTTGTGTCGAGTTTATGGAAAGTAGATGACCGGGCAACTTCAATTCTAATGGCCCGGTTCTACGAATTGATGCTGCAAGAGGGAATGTCTCCGGCTTCCGCGCTTAGAGGAGCGAAATTAAAGCTGAGGCAACAAGAGCGCTGGTCCGCTCCATATTTCTGGGCTGGTTTCGTTCTCCAAGGCGAATACTCAAATCACATTATCGTCGAAAGGAATTCTCGTTGGCGGGTTGGTGTTCCAATGGTGTTAGCGTTGGTTGTTATTTCCGGTGCTTTACTAATAATTCATCAACGTAGGGTCCGCAGTTCCGGTGATCCCTTGATATAGCGCTGTAAAAAATTCTCACTCAAGCTATACAATGGCGCGGAATGGTCCGATATTCGACGGTTCCCCTTGAACATCTTGATCAAATCCTCGGCTGGCTCAACCCTGATCGTGAGGCGGCAGCGTTGATCTATGTTCAGCTTTGCCATGACCTCACAAAAATATTTGCCTGGAACCACTGTCACGACCCTGAAGCATTGACCGATGAAGTGATCGACCGAGTGGCTAGGAAGGTGCACGAAGTACTGCCAACCTACGAGGGAGACCCCCGACTTTTTTTCTATGGGATCGCACGAAACCTCATTCGAGAGAATTTGAAACGGGCCAAGACACAAGTCTCTCTTGAAGCCATAGACCTTCCTTTAGCTCCAGACATCCAGAGCGAGGAAGAAACGGCGATCATGCGCGAAGAATGTTTACAGTCATGTTTGCAACAACTGACCGCAGAAAAACGAGACCTGATCCTTGCCTATTATGCGAAAGAAAAACAATCGACGATCCAAAACAGATCACAGCTAGCAGATCGGTTAGGTATATCGTCACAGAGTTTAAGAGTGAGGGCTCATAGAATTAGGACCACTCTTGAGGATTGTATTGAAGCGTGTCTCGATCAAAAGGTGAACACGTGATGAAACGAATTGCTGAAAATTTCATTGTTGTGGGATGGAACGTTTTGGAGCAGTACTGATGAAGGAAGACCTGGTATCTGACACCCTACTCCGGAAGTTTCTATTAGCAAAGGTTGACGCAGACGAGCGGCAGCGAATTGAGCGTTTGTTTGTAACCGGTGTGATGCCGAGAGAAAGAGTGATTGCGGTCGAAGAGCACTTAATTGATGACTATTTAAACGACTCGCTTAGCAGAGAAGACAAGGAGAGTTTTCTCTTGCAATATGCTAATACACCGAGCCAACAGCGCAAACTCAGGATTGCGGCAACGATTAGAGACTGGGCAAAAGGTCAGGCCAATATTGGAGATAGTCGAAAACCTCGATCATTAAGTTTGGCTAGCCTTCGCCAGTGGATTATCACAAAACCTTTCTGGGTAGTGCCGATGGCTGTTGCAGCGACAGTGGTTATTGTTGTCGCAAGCGTATGGTCAATTCGTAACTCCCAAGATCGAAGGCCGCTGGCGTTGTTAGAGCAGCAAGTACAACAGCTAAATGACTATGGTAGCGCGGGAAACATGTTAGCGAGGACGTCCTTCACCTTGTCGCCAGTGTCGGTTAGAAGTGCGGAACGTCAGCCAGAGGTTACCGCTCGATCGGAGCACCGAATTGTTGAGTTGCGACTTCTTTGGATGCAGAAACAACAATATCCGAGTTTCCGTGCCATGATCCGGCGCACTGGCGACAACACTCCAATCACTATTAGAAATCTCAAAGTAGAAGCTGATGGTGTCACAGCAGTTCGGTTACTGCTGCCAGCGGCTGTACTTTTGCGTGGTCCTTACGAAATAGAGTTAAACGGAGTAAACGCTGAAGGTGTTACCGGCGCGAGCGACGAGTATGATTTTCTGGTAACGGACCAGGCAGACCCTCGGTAATTCTGTCCTGGGCAAGCAAGTCAAAAATTACCTGCCAATTCGCTTCAGCTCATCTGTAACGTTTCTCAACCAACTTCCATAAACATTAGAGCTGATCCAGTTTTGAACGTCCATCCAAACGGGACTGATGATTTCAGCGACTAATCCGAAAACCCAGCGGAACACGCTCGAAGGACAAGACAGATCAGTGGCACTCAAGCAGTGGCCTACACGCGTCGATAGAGTGTGAGGTCATACTCTAGTCATTATTAGTATGCACAAAACTCGGTGAGATTGGAGCGCCATAATGACAGTGTGGGGAATACTTGTAATGGGAGTGTCGGCAGTTGGGTATTTCTGGGCTTCGAACTATATCGGACAGAACGCTTTGAAAGCGGGCTTAGGGTCTTTATTAGGACAGTCGGATCCTACTTTCTCTTTAGCTAATACTGTCGCGACGTTCAGCCCGTTCACCTTTGCATTGGGTGCTGTGCTCTTGATTGCAGGCTTAGTGGTGCGCAAGAGAAGGGCGTCCACAAGCTGATCCTGAGTTTCGACGTAACAGTCGAAGGGAAAGGCGACAAACTGTCCAGGAGAGTACGACATGCGTAAGGGTATCCTAAGCGCTCTATTTCTTTGCCTCACCCTCACCTGGATAATTTTCGCGCAAGAGGGAAGAAAACCGCTCGGTAATTCCGATATCCTCGAGATGTCAAAGGCAGGTTTACCTGAGAATACGATTATCCTTGCTATACAAAAGGGGCCGACTGCCTTTGATACTTCCACCCAAGTACTCATCCAATTAAAGAACCAAGGTGTTACTGCTCCGGTCTTAGATGCGATGATTCGTGCAGGCACTGCTTCTGCGAGTTCGACACCGAACCCGGCGCCAACTCGCGAGAACAACATGATAAATCCTCTTACCTCATCTGCGAATGTGAGTGTTCCTTCCGCTGGAGGCGTGTGTCTGATTGACGGCCCTCACCGGACATCAATGAAGTACAGCACTCCAGAGATGCGGTCTAATAGCATGCTTGGCGCTGTAGTCAACCCATTGCATAAATCGCGAATAAGGGCGGCGTTCAGCGGCAATCATGCTCAAATACGAACCAAGAATACGTCGCCAGGGTTTGAACTAAGCATCGCGTCTGATGCTAATCCGACTGACGTAGTTTCATTAGTAAGACTGAAACCCAAGTCGGACTCTCGGGAGATCGAAACTCTACGGGGTGGCATAACTGGTGGATCATCCGGATTTCGAAAAGAGGACCGCCTTCCTATAACTCTTGAGGAAGCCACAGGCTCAACGGCGCCCGGTCAAAAACTCTACAGGATAAAACCAATTAATCCGCTGGTTCCCGGCGAATACGCACTTGTCTTTGGGAGTGCCGCCTATTACGACTTTGGAGTAGATGCAAACTGAAATCGCGAAATCGTCAGATTTGCAGATGGATCAATAATTTGGTCTTTGGTCTCGAACAATAATATTGAATACCGCTTGGCGAGGCTGGGAAGTAACAACCAGCGAAAGCTTGTTTGTGCTTGCGACCGACATTTGGATATATCGTAAAACTGCCAAGCACTATCGAAAGATTTATGGGCCTATTTCAGGGGATGCTCTAAAACAAACGACGAAGACGAATGGCTGGTACGACGTGCTCGCAGTCGAGAGGGCGGGCCGCAATAATTATACAGGCACCAGGTATCGATTTGATGGAACACGTTATCGTAAAGATTAGCGGAGACAAAACATAAGCACGACCACATTTTTGGAAGAAACGAAACCGCTGCATGCGAAAAAGCAAGCGTTGGAATCGCGGAAATGTGGAAGTGGCCGTCGGGATATTGGTCCTAGGTGCGCTTTGCCACCTTAAATCGTAAAACTATAAGAGGCTACCTGAATGATAGAACAAACCATCGCTATTCTCGCTTCTGGCTTATTCTTGCTCAGTAACTATGCCAACGTGACTGTGGTTGCTCAGCAAAGATCGCACACTCTGGAAGGAACTGTAGTCGAGGTAACTGGAGGGGCCCGTTGGCTGGGAATTGTGATTCTTGCAAACGGGCGGCGCTACGTTGTTGAGACCGCTGATGGAAACGATCCGAAGCGTGACCCAAAGATCATCGGTGGACAAGTTGAGGTGGTCGGAACGCATGTTCGCGTTTTCTACACGAGTATGTCCCCATCGGGCATTGTGGCTGAGCCCGTTTTAAACGTTACGAAGATCATAAAGCTTAGCGGCAGTAATTCTCTTTCTCCCATTGGTACGAAGCTACCTCAGCCAAATTCTGACTGGAACTCCTTCTTTGCTGCGCTTAGAACTGCTGTTAACAAACGAGACCGAGCTTCGTTGAAAAACTTAATGACGAAGGACTTTGCCTATGATTGTTGCGATTCGTTCGATGGGAATCACGATGGTGATACTCGCGACGATGCGTTTCGTAATTGGGATGACCGTCGTGTTCGCGGCTGGGCTGCGCTCGAACGCGTTCTGGTGGCAGGAGCGGTGCCGGTCTCGGGGTGGTTGATCAATCCTTCCAATTCATTGCCCCGCAGGGTTTCACCGCCTCAAGCAGTTCGTGGCAGTTCTTATTCGAACTGGATCGCCGAATTCGAACTTAGGAATGGCCGTTGGTTCTTCGTCTCCTTCCAAATGCCTGAATCCGATTAATTTTCTTGCGGGTGAGAGTTCAAGCGAAAAACGAAAACTTATTAAACCACGTAGACCTTAGACACCGAGAGCTCGTGTCGATTAACGCCAGGAGGGAACTATTGGAGTGAGGCGATTGTCGCGAGCTATAGGACCATCGGTAATGCCCCAAACTCAGTTCGGGTTAGCGTGCGCTATCAACGCTCACTTTAGCTAGGGTTTAACCTGCTTCAACAGTTGTGGGAAGGATTTGCTTTATCTTGACAGCAACATTAAAGGGCCTTAGAGTGCGAGGCGTTAAGACTGTGCCTCCGAGGTCGCACCGCCTCGTCTTATGTTCTACTGGAACGAGGTTCTTCTGATCTCAAATGCCGCCTTAATCGTGGCTGCGGTTTGAGCCACTCCTTCGCCCTTTATAGCTAGCTAATTGTTAGTCGTCTCTTTACAGCGACGGTTCCGACGTTTTTGACTGGGCCAAAGAAACCCGGCGTTTGTGCGTGAGGCCGTTGCGTTACCCCCAAGAGAAGATGTCAATTGATCCAACGGTAGATCTTTTCCCGTATCTCGAGGGCCTCGTCGGCCAACTCGCCGGGAAGACTTTCTATATCAATCAGCGTCGCATCATTGTCGGCAGAGATCCGTCGCAATGCCACATCGTGCTGGGCCAAGGGGTGATTTCGAAACTTCACGCCGCATTCGAAATGGACGAGGTGCAACGGGTGACCCTCATTGATTTGGCTGAGAAGGAAAGCACATTCGTGAATGACCAACCTGTTACTCGACGAGAACTGCATGATGGTGATCGTCTTGGCTTTGGTTTAGGAGGAGTAGTTGCTTTTGCTTTTCATTCCGCAATGCCAGCCTTAGATTATCGAAGCGTTCCAACTGCGGATGGATCCCACAACGTTTCCAGGTTGATCATATCGACAGCACCACAGATTCCTGACGAGATTAAACCTCCTCCACCAGTCACAAGCTCCGCTGCTCCTTTGGTAGCACCGAAAGCATCAAGGCCACCGAGCGGGACCATTGTAATGCGTGCGGCGCAGCTTCCTATGATTCGTTTAGGACGAGCACCTGATAATAACTTTGTGCTGGATGGACCTGGAGTCTCTCGTTATCACGCCATACTGAGTTATGAAAACGGTGCGCAGCCCACTTTAACCGATCTCGCGAGCACAAACGGCACTTTTGTAAATGGCGAACCCTTGACCGAACCTCGTCGACTCACGGCAGAAGATCTCATCTTCCTAGGCGGATTCTTGCTGCACGTAGATGGACGCACGATTAAGCGGCATGACCTAAGTGCCAGTTCTATAACCGCTCAACACATTACAAAGACCATAGATGGAAAGGCCATTCTCGCTGACATATCACTGGCAATCAGGCCACGCGAGTTCATTGGTTTAATGGGTCCATCAGGCTGTGGAAAGTCTACATTGATGGATGCCCTCAATGGGCTTCGACCAGCTACGACCGGAAATGTTTTCATCAATGATCTCGATCTCTATCAAAACTTCAATGCGCTGCGGCGTTCAATCGGCTACGTACCGCAGAGAGATGTACTCCACGATGCTCTTACGGTCGAAAGAACACTTTTCTATGCCGCCAAGTTGCGCCTTCCGGAGGGCACCTCTTCAGAATCTATGCAGAGCATTATTGATGATGTGATTTCCACTGTTGGACTGGAGGAGCAGCGGCATACGACTTTCAAGCAATTAAGCGGCGGACAGCAAAAACGCCTAAGTCTGGCGCTTGAGTTGATCACAAAGCCCAGCTTTCTTTTCCTGGATGAGCCTACCTCGCCTCTCGATCCTGAGACGACTGAGAACATGATGATTCTCTTCAGACGACTGGCAGATGAGGGTCGGATCGTAGTGATGGTAACCCACAAGTTTGAGAAGTTTCGCGAGATGCATCAAATCGCGATGCTTACAAAGGGTGGACATTTGGCCTACTTCGGACCACCGAGTAAGGCGTTAGAGTATTTCAGATGCCAGGAACCGGGCGATATTTATCGCTATATAGGTGCTCACGATCCAAATCAGCTAAGCACCGACTTTGAAAAGTCAGCTTATTACACGCAGTACATTCGTTCGCGAATTTCAGAAATGGAGTTGTTGAGCCGAACCACCGGCTCACTGCCGCTAGCAGCAACTGACAAACCGGAAGGTCCGGAGCGTAAGATAGGTTTCAACCAGTGGATCACCCTTACTCGGCGATACCTCGAAGTAAAACTCAAAGACAAACGAAACACACTGTTGTTATTAGCGCAAGCACCCATGGTGGCGATTCTTCTCGCAATCATCGTTGGCAACTCTGTTAATGGTTCTCAGACTTTGTTCATCGCAGCAATAGTATCAATTTGGTTTGGCGCAAATAACGCGATTCGAGAAATAGTTTGTGAAGCTGCCATCTACTCGCGCGAGCGATTAGTGAACCTAAAGATTCCGTCGTATGTTCTTTCAAAGTTTACCGTTCTCAGTGGCATTGCTCTATTACAGTGTTTGCTTTTCGTCGGAATTCTGGCCGGGATGGGAAGACTCCATACTGAAGATTTCTTCTCAATTACCCTAGTCCTTTACTTGACATCAATCGCCGGTGTCTCAACGGGACTCTTTTTCTCGGGATTGGTGAATTCGACTGAGAAGGCGATGAGCATATTGCCGCTGATTCTGATTCCTCAATTGCTTTTAAGTGGATACCTCAAACCCCTCTCTGATTTATATGCGTTCCCACAATCGCAAAAGCCTGCAAGTGAGGCGCAGTTTTTGGAGTGGGACGCTAAAAAAGATCAAAAACAGCCGCCGTCAGTGAATCGCCCGTCTCATCAAGGTCCGCTAGAACCCGTTTCGAAGCGAGACGGTTTGGGAGTTGCGCACTATGCGGCAGCTTTGATGGTTGCACGCTGGACGATCGACGCTCTCGCTCACGACGTAAGCATCAACGATACAGAAGCGCGTGCAAAGCTGGCTGCGAACATCACAGTTGCTGAATACGAAAGAGTTTTTGAAGGGAAGCCGGAAGACGAAATCAAAGCAGCATATCGAACACGATTAGCCATCGATTGCGGCGCACTTCTGTTGTTCAGTTTTGCATTTCTGGTGTTAACGATTTGGGCTCTGAAACGAAAAGATCTCTTGTGAGGCTCGAATTCTAAAAGAGAAATGGCTTAGGAAAGTTCAGCGTTTAGATTTGTGATTAGGGGAGAAAACCGAATGACACAAAACAGAAGCATTAGTGCTCTTTGCATGTTGCTATTCCTTTGGAGCCCGGTGCTGGCTCAGCGTTCCGGTGATGATGCCGGCGCTTGCGCCGGTTGTGGAATATGTGGCGGCAGCGTGGTAGTGATGGTTCTTATTCCAATCGTCATTCTTGCCTTAAACATCGCCCTACTGGTCTGGGTCGCTCGAGACGCGAAAGCCAGAGGAATGGACAGTGCAGTCCTTTGGATGGCGCTCGTATTGTTCACCGGATTTATCGGATTGATCATCTACGTACTGTCGAGGCCTCAAGGAAATACCGTGAGATGTCAGAGTTGCGGAAATAATCGACTTCAAGCTAGCGCAAAATGTCCACATTGCGGAAACGTTTAAAGCGACCTGAGACCTACCTTGTTTTTTATGTGGTCTTGGTTTCAATGATTGTGCTGGATTCGACTCGAAGTCCTGCCAATCAATTCACTGCGCATCTGTACGTAAGGGTGGTACATGTTTACCAACGTCTTGGTCGTCCGTTATTAGCTGGCCGAGTTGAGTGCCGCTATACGCCAACATGTTCGGATTACTCAATTGAAGCAGTGCAGACCTACGGTATTCGGCGAGGTTTAGTCCTTACATTTTCAAGGATCAACTCCTGCAGAGCCGCAGTGCCAAAACATACTTACGATCCGGTACCCCACTGAGGTCTAAATGAGAATCGATATCCCATCGTCGCTGATGGTCAAACTTTTGTCACGGCTTCTGCTGGTCATTCCCACATGTCTGTGTGTAGTAGTTATCGGATCACTAGAGCCCGTCTTAAGTCAGAGTAGTCCCGGATCATTGATATTGGTTCCAAGAAATGCCGTTGCGGTAGCAAAGCTCGATTGGAACGTAGTTGGTCGCGATCCTCATTTCAGAACGATGCTCAACGGGGAGCAGTTCGATCGAGCACTATCACAACTAAGAATCAAAGGCTCTGACATTTCAGAAATCGTAGTCTTTACCGGCGTAAATACTGCGACGACCGGAACCCTAGCTGGAATCTTTCGGGGCGCGTTCAATTCCCAGGCTGTCACCGCTGAGTTGAGGTCCCAGAATCTGACCGAGACGGTGTATCGCGGTAGGACCACCTTTTTCAATGCCTCCGACCAATCTTACACCGCTATCTTGCGTTCAGGACTCTTGGTTGTCGGTACTGAAAGAGGAGTTCGTAGTGTTATTGATACGGAACTCAATCCACGAAGTGGATTGTTGCTGCGACCACCATTCAACACTGTACTTTCGACGCTGAAGACTAGCCGTCACCCCATCTCGTTCATGATGGGGATACCTGGTGAATACCGATCGATAGCTGACGTCGCGACAAGGGTTGTCTCTGCAATGTTCAGCATTGCCGGACTGGGACCAGTCGGGTTCGTTCTAAACAAAATAGGTTTTCCATATACGCTTGGATTCTCAATTGCCCGCAGCGGATCAAGTTTTCCGATACTACTTCTTGCACAAATGAAAGATTCAACCTCGGCGTCATTGATTTCTGGGACTCTCAATGTGATGCAAGGATTTAATCTCGGTATGTTGTCTGATCAAATGTCTTCGACAGACCGAGAGATGTTGAAGAATCTATCGGTGAGCAGAACGGGAGCGTTGTTATCAATCAGGATGGTAGTGAGAGAACAAGATCTCCCGCGTTGATTACCGCTCAATTGGAACCACATGTTTTGTCCAGCTTGTAAAACACCGCAACAAGAAAATGCTCGTTACTGTGTAAACTGCGGAGCCGACCTTCAACTCGAATCTGAATTAACATCTCCTTCCAGACCTAAACCGCTGGACCAATTGGCCGATCCCCTTGACGGGGTTTCGATAGATGGTCGGTATAGATTAGACAGTCTTATCGGCAAAGGCGGAATGGGATCGGTCTATAAGGCGACTCGATTATTAATCGGCGACGAAGTCGCAATCAAAATCCTCCACACTGACCAGACATCTGATCCCCACGCCGCTGAACGCTTTCAACGGGAAGCGCGGGCTGCGGCGCGTCTCAAGCATCCGAATGCGGTGAGTATCTATGACTTCGGCGTTTCAAGCGACGGTCTTCAGTATCTCGTGATGGATCTCATTGAGGGTAGAAGTTTGCGTGAAATCACAAAGGAGAACGGCCCTCTTGAACTCTCATTGGTTATCGAAATTACTTCGCAGGTATGCGCTGCGCTCGATGAAGCACATAGGCAACACATCATTCACCGCGATATAAAACCCGACAACATTATCCTAAATTCAACTCCGTCCGGACTAAGGGTAAAGGTCCTAGATTTTGGTATTGCAAAATTGCGCGACGAATCGGCAAGTCATTTGACGCAAACCGGAAGCGTCATGGGGACTCCACATTACATGTCACCCGAACAATGCCTCGGGGAAGAACTAGACAATCGTGCAGACATCTACAGCGTGGGAGTGGTCCTTTATGAGATGCTCTGCGGGAGGGTGCCATTCAATTCCCCGATCTCGACCGCCGTTGTGGTCCAACATGTTAACCAGCCTCCCCTGCCATTGAGAACTATCAATCCGAGCGTTTCTCCTCAAGTGGAAGCCGCCGTGCTTCACGCCTTGGAAAAACGGAGGGAAGCTCGTCCCCCCAGTGCGAGCGCGTTGGCCCGAGAGATCACGGATGCCGGTCGTTTAATTGTTCATGAAGATCGATGGAAGAACGATCTTGCCAAACCTCTTAGTCGCTCCATTGACGATGAGGGAACTGTCGAGACTCGTCATCCCAGTGTGCTCAGTCAGCCTCCCGCAGTTTCCGAGGAAATGGCGCCAACCGTTCATCTGGCAAGCCTGCATGAATCAAATTCTCCAGCGCTTGCCAGCCGCTCAACATCCGGAAACGGAGCGGTACCGACTGCCATCGTTCGGCAAAACGTCAAGCGCAACTATACGACTGTAGCGGTCGCAACACTCCTTTGTGTGTTTGTGATAGCTGCAATCGCGTGGCGCTTTTCGCACTCAGGTAACACAGACATAAATTCTCCTCCGAATACTCAGCTTGGAAACGAGGGAACGCTAACAGATCCAATAGGTGCCACTAACGGGAAGAGCAACGGAATTCCTACCCCCCCGGAAGGCATGATTTATATGAGTGGGGGAATCTTCAGAATGGGCAGCGACGAAGGCGATCAGTATTCAAAACCTTCACATCCAGTCAACTTAAAGCCCTTCTTTATCGATGCCTACGAGGTCACTTGCGAACAGTACAAAAGGTGCGTCGTTGCTAATAAGTGCGCGGCACCGGGTACCTGGTCAAACGCTGATTATCCTGCGGGAAATGAGCGTCGTCCCGTTACGGGTGTGAGCTGGGATGACGCTAACGCCTATGCGCGGTGGTTTGGAAAGCGTCTACCCACGGAAGAGGAGTGGGAATATGCAGCGCGTGGATCCAGGGGCTTCAAATACCCTTGGGGTAACTCGTGGAAGTCCAGCTGTGCAAATGCAGATAAGGAAGGCGAAGCGCGACGGGGAATGGTGGACGTTGGTAGTTACAACTGTGATTCGTCCTCCGGAGCTAAAGACATGATCGGCAACGCTTGGGAGTGGACGAGTAGTGATTGGCAACCATACCCAGGTAGCGAGACGCCTTTTTCGAGAAAAAGTCATGAAAAGGTAATTAGGGGTGGCTCTTGGGACACTCCTAAAGAATCGGCCACTGCAGTTTTGAGAGCTGGCTACACGGGAGCCGGCGATAAGACTGGTTTTCGTTGCGCCAAGGATGCGACACCCTAATCCGGGCAAGCTTTGAGTTTGTTGCGGCTTGTCAAAACCTCAGAGAGAGAATGTGAGATCTCCTCATGAAACCTTATAGGATGAGTAACGCAATTGTTCCTATTGCTGTTATCGGGTTTTCGCTTTTTGCGATAGCGCAAGCACTAGGACAGGGAAAAGAGGCGATTGTCATCTTGCGCTCGACGGGCGCCGATGCGATCGCCGCTGGCTGCGAAGGCTCCGCCGAAATCTCTTATCAGATAATTTACGACGCGAAGCTCAACGCGAAGGACGAGCTGCGGTTGTTTAATGGCGGAGTGTCTGTTGTTTCGCGTGAAGCCTACGACAAGTCAGGCAAAAGCAAGTTACGCGATCTCTTCACGCTGAAATGGGGGGGCGATGAACAACTGTATGCTGTTTCCGTGGCCGGGCAACCGCCGGTGATCGCGTTGCCAGATAACATGAAGCCGCAGAAAAGTAGTGGAAGTCAGCCGTTATCTTCGTTCTACAGCGTGACGCTCAGTGGTGAGGCTCGCGACGCTAAGCAAAAACGAAAGGTCGACCTGGCGCTCAGGTCCATTTGGAAAGTTTACTTTATCAATGAGGGTGGTTCGGTTAACGACAGTTTGTTTACTCATGCTGCTGAAGAATCAACCGTCGCTTTATGGGAAGCATATCTCCAAAAAACTAACAACTATCGCGCAGCCGAAGCCAATTCCAAGATGCGCGACGCGCTGATCACTTGTTCGCGCGTCGACCTCGGACACTTTGGGTATGGCGATTACCGTTCGCTCGATAAAGCCAGGCAGAAAGCTACGCGCGCCCAGTCGGTGAGAGAAGATGACGCCACGCGACAATTACTTGCCGAGATCAGCACTGCACAAAAGAATGTCGAGGATGCGCGTGGCAAAGCTGAACAACTGATTAAAGCGGAGAATTGGGACGACGCAATTGACGCGACTGAACCAATTCGCAAATACCTCGACACCTGGCCCGATCTTAATAAGATGTATCGCCATGCGCTTGATGCAAGCCACGAAAAGCACCTCAATGCAGGAGTCTCGGCACTTGACGCCAGTCAACTAGAGGCGGCACTAAAAGACTGTTCAATAGCGAAGAGGCGCTTGCCGGAATCTGAGCGCGCGCTGACCTGCGTGTGTAAGGCCAGAAATGAAATCGCAATCCGCGACTCGAAGAAGAATCGGCAGATCAATCGACCCAAAGATGCAAAAGAATTGGTTGAAAAGCAGAATGCCGACACGGAGTGTAAAGCAGATCCCCGTGTAACTGAGGAACTCAAGTTGTCAAAATGTGAATACTCGAAGCAGCTTTACGTGGAGTCACGGCAATTACTGGGACTCTCTGGTGGTACTGCCGCGCCGACCACACGGACGCCACCGGGGCGCCGACGTGCACCTGGGGGTGCATCAAGCGTGACAACGAGTAAGGCGAACCTCAATCCCAAATCCATAATGATGCAGAACAAGAAAGATTTTCGTGACGCGCGTGAAAAGCTGCTGCTGGCGAACGAAATGTGCAGCACCGACGAGTCACAAGCCTTACTCGCCGAGGTCAATCGTCACCTCTCCCAGTTTTGCCTTGCTGAAGCGCGCAAAGCGATGCAGAGAAACGACAATGGAACTGCGTATGTGTATCTAGAAAAGGCTCAGGGCTACACACCGGAGGACGGCCAGATTTCTCAGATACTCGCGGAAGCTAAGGAGAAGTTTCGGGAACAAACACGCGTCAATATAGGCGTGGTGTTCGAAAACAAGTCCGGCAACGGGGGCTCGGGTGAATACCTCGGCCAAGTGGCGGCGGCCGTCGAATCGGCTGGAAGTAATGCAGGGTTGTCAAACCCAACAATTCTTGAAGGTGGAGGCGCCGAAACAAGCCTTCGGGCAATTCAAGGTGGTCGCGCATTGAATTCGCCGACAGTAGTTTTCTTCGGAGATCTGCTGGCGGCCGGTGCTCGGGTAGATCGGAATAGCTACAGTGTTTCGTCAACTTACAGTCAGGAGAATTCGGATTGGCGGCGCGCCAGTGATGTAATCGATGCAAAAAGCCGAGAAATTGATGCGTGTAAAAAGCAAAATCCTGGAAACGACGCAGCCTGCAATTACCTACGTCAACAACGTGAACAGATGCGGAACGATCGCGGGCGAATTCAGCGTTATCTTCAAATACCTTACTCATACACCCAAACTGATTATCGTCTTCAAGGTTCCGTCAGAATGTCGTTCCGGTCGACCGACAGCATCTCTCGCGCGACAGGCGCCGCTGAGTCTCTTAGTAGCGATGTCAGCAGTCAGTGTCAGCAGCGAGAGGGTGTGCGTAATGACGATTCGCGCGGGGCGCGAAACAACATTTGTCAAGTGGGGGACGAATCGACGTACATGAGTCAGATGTTCACCAAGATCAGGAACGATGCTCAAATACAAGCATTGCAGATACTGCGCTCACTCCCATCCAGCTACTACCGCAGAGCACAGTCTGCACCGAACAAGTCGCAAGCGGTGGAGAGTTATCTAAGGTTTCTATTCCTCACCAGCTCCAAGTCGGGAAGTGAAGCAGAGCAGGCAAAAACATTTCTCACTTCCTACGACCCGGAATTGACCACGGATGGAATTATGCGTTGAGGCTATGACTAGTAGTTCTTTAGCGAAGAAATTCCTGGCTAAAGGGATTATCACGTGTGCCGTCGCGTGCGTTTGCGCTGTAAGTGCAAATGCGCAGTTATCGTGCGGCGACAGGCCGTGTCCTAGAGTTATTGTCAATCTGACCAAACCATCCCGACTACGGCCGATACCCTCACCACGACCTACGAACCGAGGAACCAGGCCTCAGGCAGAATCGGAAGAGTCTCCAAAACTAGCGGCACCCTGCAAGAACGCCGATTTGGTTGTCGTGTGCGGCATGCCCGGATGCTTGATTACACTGAACAATACAGATAAGCACTTAACCGACAATGCGGGCGGATTTATTTTCCAGCTGGATGGCAAGCAGACTGTAAAGGTCAAGGTAACGAAACCTGGTTACAAGGACCTCGAGGCTACTAAGAAACTCGACTGCGGCGGCTCGCAGGACGTTCCGGCGTTCCTCACGGCCAATCAGGTCATGTTGCGGATTCGCACAATCCCAGCCGAATGTGACATCTATCTTGACAGCCAGAAACAACCAAAAGGCAGCGATGCGCAAGGACTGTTTTCCTACTTGTTAACAAAACCGAACTTGCTGATCGAGGCAAAGAAGCCAAAGCACCTCAGCAAGTCCCGGAGCATTCAACTGCGTCCCGAACTTGCCAACAGCGAAATTGTTTTGGAATTAGAGGCTTTGCCAGCGACATTGAGGGCCTCAACAAATGTGCCGGAAGCGCAGATTGCAATTGATGGCAAATCGTCGCAAGCGCTTACCGGTACGTTGTCGCTGCCACCTGGACATCATTCGTTAGTTATAGCGGCGCTTGGATATACGCCAGCAACTCTCGATTTGTCAGTTGGTCCCGACGAAACCATTTCGCGGGAGGTAAAGCTCGAACGTTTGTCAATTTCTGATCTGCAGGCCCAGGCGGAAAGACTCCTATCGTCTCGGCTTTATGACGATGTGCTCAAGCTCTGCGGATATATTTTTGAGAGCGACCGCGGAAACGGTGTTGCGCACAGGCTCGCAGGTTCTGTTTATCTCACACGAGTCGACTACATGAACGCGAGCGCTCAGTTCGATCAGGCACTAATTGCAGGTGAACCGATTGTCTTGCGCATTCGTCGTCATCCCAACGAAAAGTTTGATCTGGCTAAAGGTCACGAAACATGCGAAGCGCAGATCACCTTGCGAAAAAACGATGTCGAGTTTCATAGTCTGCGCAACGCTGCGGACGATTTCAAGATCGGATACGACCAGCTGCAAGTCGGCGCAATTCAGTTGAAGAACTCAGTGGCCATTTATTTGGCGACGAAAGTAACTATCAATGACAAGCGGCGCGACTATAACTTCTACGCCTTCGATAAAGAACTATCCCAAACAGGCAAATCCTATCTGGAGATGATTCAACGCCTGCTGCGTTCACATTAACAATGTTCATAACTGCGAAGGAGAGTTCCACATGAACAAGCTATCAGTTGGTCAAATATTCGCGATTGGGGCCGCACTGCTTGTGCTGCTCTGCTTTTTCTTTCCCTGGATCGAGATCAACATGCTGTTGGCAGCCACAAACCTCTCTGGATTTCAGCTTGCATCCGGTAATGGTCCAGCTGGAACTAATTTTGTGGGTGTACCTAGTTTGTTTCTCGTGCCCTTGAGCATGATTGGAGTGTTGGTGCTCGCTGCAATCTGCTTCGCCGGACAGGGATCAGCGGCCCAGGTTAAGAGTATCGCAACGATCTTGATTATGTTTGCCGGCGGAATCAGCGCGCTCGTGATTCTCTATCAGTATTTCAATCTCAATCAGCAATTTAACCAAAACATCATGGGGATGATCGCGCGGAAGATGTTTAGCTACTCGTTCGGCGCACATGCCTCGTTCCTCGGAAGTATCATTGTTGTGGGTGGCGGATTATTCGATTTGGTAACGAGGAACAAGAAAACGATCCTGTAGCTTCAAGTCAGAACCTTTCATTCTAACTTATTTCCATTGAGGGTCACTCGGATGAAACAAACAAGCTTGACGGTGTGGTTGCTAAACATACTCATACCGAAACGGTCGAAATGAATTGCCCACAATGCAAAACATCCAATGCTGATCTCTCACTATTTTGTTCGCAATGCGGAGCGAAGATAGGCATTGATACAGTTTCTCTGATGGAGTTCACGTGAACTTACCTTTCCTGACACCATGGATAGTCAACAGTTTGATGTAGGGAAACCAAGAACTCAGTGGGTCAGATTAACAATCAAGTCAGTCCATCCGGGCACCAATCCTGGACCCTACGATGATACCGCTCTTTCAGAAGTCACATTTGAATGGGAACCGCTTCTCTAAAGTCGTTTATGCTGGGCCAGACAATTGAAAACAAGTACCGACTAATTGCCGACCTCGGAGCTGGTGGCATGGGTGCCGTTTATCGAGCTCAGCGGCTGTTAATAGGTGACGAGGTTGCAGTCAAAATCCTTCATCCTGAACACGTAGCTCAACCAGAATTCTTTGAAAGGTTTCGGCGTGAAGCGCAGGCCGCCGCTCGCTTGAAACATCCAAACGCTGTTTCAATCTACGACTTCGGTGTGACAGCGGACGGTCTAGTGTACTTGGTCATGGAACTTATAGACGGTCAGACTCTTCGACAGATTATCAAAGAGCAGGGTCCGCTTACGTCATCGGTTGCAGTTGAAATCATAAACCAAGCATGTATGGCTATTGGTGAGGCACACCTGAATAATATCATTCATCGCGATATCAAACCTGACAACATCATTGTTAATGCGGCATCAAACTTTAAAGTAAAAGTATTGGACTTCGGTATTGCAAAGTTGCGCGATGATACCGTCGGCAATCTCACACAGACCGGAAGCATTCTCGGAACTCCCCATTACATGTCTCCTGAGCAATGTTTGGGCGAGGAGATCGATCATCGCTCGGATATATATAGTCTCGGAATCGTTTTGTACGAGATGCTAACAGGAAGTGTGCCTTTCCGATCACCTACTCCCGCAGCTGTCGTCGTGCAACACGTTAATCAACCACCAGTTCCTCCCCGCAGCCTTAACGCGAGCATACCTCCCTCAGTCCAAGCTGCCGTGCTACGCGCACTTGAAAAAAGGCGCGAGGCCCGTCCGCAAACAACGGGCGCTTTTGCAAGAGAACTTGCGAGTGCGGTTGCGGGAACGGGCTCGATGAGCTTTTCAGCTGTTTCAGCTGACGGAAGTGTGTCGATGCCTACGATTGTCATTGGGGGACAATCTTTTCAGGGCGCAACTCGGGACAACGACGTGTCACAACTGGGCACACCTGTAAGTAATCGGGCTGGTGTAGGCCGCGTTATTGTATTAACGGCTCTGGTAACTGCTGCCTTGTTAGCTGTGGGTGGTCTGACGGTTGGAATGTTGCTACGCACCAGCAATGGTTCGAACAGTACTGTTAATGGTTCGACAATCCACGATGCACAACCCGAAAGGCAAGAGCCTCAACTAGCGAAAGAATCAACGACGCCAGTCCGAACTAAGGCGCCACCAGTTAGCATTCCATCTCGTGAGATCCTCGGTACAGTTTTCACGAAGAATCTTCGAGGAACCATAGGTAAGTATGGCGTTGAAATGGTTCTCCTGCGCAATGGCAATAACTTATCGGGAACATACGTCTATACAAAATACAGAACGAATATTTCGCTCACTGGGTCGATTGACGCCAATCAGAATGTTGAAATGTATGGCTATGACAACGGAGTACAGATCGACGTTTTTAAAGGACGGTTTGTTTCGAGTTTCACCGTACAAGGTCAATGGTCCAAACCGAATGGAAGCAGATCTTTGCCTTTCACGCTAACACAATCGAACTAGGTGTCCGATTGCACTACTAAATCGGTCCGTTTGAGTAACCCACCCTACTCTCATCTACTCTTCTGGAGGTTTCCATGGTTTGCCCGACTTGCAAAACGTCCAACATTGAAGCTGCGCGGTTCTGCGCGACTTGCGGTGGAGAGATTGTGAATCCGCTCGGTCGTGGTGCGGCGAATGGCCAATATGTTGCATCGGTTTCGCCTGCAGCCAGCGCGCCTGGTGAATCTTTTGACGACGAAATCACGAGAGTGGCCTCCGTTGCAGCCCAGCCCTCAGTGGCTGGGCCGCATGGTCCAGCATTCGCTATATTGGGAAAGGAGTCACCGAGAATTTCCGATAAGTCACTAACCCATGGCGACAGTTCAATACTGGGTCGAACGATCGAAGGGAAATATCGATTAATTGAGAGGCTCGGAGCCGGTGGAATGGGTGCCGTGTACCGAGCCCAACGGCTGCTAATCGGTGACGAGGTTGCGGTCAAAATCCTTCATGCAGAACACGTTGCTCAACCGGAATCATTTGAGCGGTTCCGCCGTGAAGCTCAAGCCGCCGCTCGATTGAAACATGCAAACGCCGTGTCAATCTACGACTTCGGCGTAACTACAGATGGTCTTGTCTATTTGGTGATGGAGCTAGTGGAGGGTCAGAGTCTTCGGCAGATCATAAAACAACAGGGTCCACTTACTCCAACAGCCGCTGCTGAAATCAGCCAGGTTTGCCCTGCTCTCGAGGAGGCACACAGGCAGCAAATCGTTCATCGCGATCTCAAACCAGACAACATCATTGTTAGCTCAACGTTCAATGGACTTCGGACGAAGGTTTTGGACTTCGGTATAGCAAAGCTGCGCGATCTGACAGCCGGAAATCTGACACAGACCGGAAGCGTGATGGGGACGCCGCATTATATGTCTCCGGAGCAATGTCTCGGCGAAGAGCTTGATAACCGATCGGATATCTATAGTCTCGGTGTCGTCCTGTACGAAATGTTAGCTGGCGTCGTGCCATTCAATTCACCAACTTCTACCGCAGTTGTGGTTCAGCACGTTAACCAAACCCCGCCTTCACTTCGAGCGATCAATTTGAGTATCTCTCAGGAACTAGAGCGTGTCGTTCTGCATGCTCTTGAGAAGAAACGTGAAGCTCGACCCCAAACAGCGTCGATTCTGAGTGAGGAAATAAATGCTGCCGTTCAGGGCCCATCAAAATCAGTAACTCCGAGGGCGCAAGAGTATGCTCCCTCTCCAGTCATGGCCCCGACAATGGTCATGCGCACACCCCTATCAGGTAGCCCACGTGTCACAACCGATGCGCAAGGTACCACTAGTCCACAGCCGATGCTGTCAGCCTCAGCCGAAAGCGCGACCGTGAAAAAGAGCATCGTGCCTCTCGTTCTTGTCACAGCTGTGGTCGTCGTGCTGGTGGCATCAATAAGTATCTATTTTTTGTTCTTTTCTTTCTCTGCGAAACGAGCCGTTCTCGACGAGCTTAGAAGGGGAAATCTAGTGAAGCCGGAGGGAAGTAGCGCGTACGATCTTTATGCGAAGTATAAACAGAAAGCCCTTACAACAAAGGATAGGGAAGAAATCGGTAACGAGGTGACTCCAAGTCTAGAGAAGCGGGGGGATGAAATCCTCAATGGCCTAAAACAGGACCAAACAGAATCCGAAGACCAATGGTCCGAAGCTACTCGACTTTATACTTGGCTAAACGAGTTGCGACCGAGCAATGCAAGTGAGTCGAGGGTCTATTTCTCTCAAGCGTCTCTAGCGTTCTCTCGCAAAGACTTTAACGGTGCCCTGTCTGGATACCAGCGTGCGGCTCAACTTCAACCAAACTCAGCGCTTACTTTGAATCGCCTGGGTCGAGTTTACGTGAATCTTAAGGACAAAGGCAGTGCGCGAGAGTACTACCGGCAAGCGACCGTCGCTGAACCTACATGGCTGGCTCCGTGGATCAACTTCGGTGCCCTCTGTCTGGACTTAAACGATCCCTACTCGGCAGAATCGGCATTGCGGCAAGCAATCACATTAGATTCGCAAAAAGCCTCATCGCACAACTTGTTAGGGCAAGCTCTTGAAAAACAGACGAGACTTTGCGAAGCCCTTCAAGAGTACTCCACTGCATTGGATTTAGCTACTAAGAATCCAACCAGCACTGTGAACTCAGATGTCGTTCGTAAGAAAGTTGCAGCGTTAGAGTCACATTATGTTTGTGGAGGAGACTAAGTCTTAGATGAGCTGGAAGCGTTGGGCTTTCTTCATAGTTTTTGGCGTTTTGATGGGAAATTCGGGCAGATGGGCCGGCATTGTTATAGAAGTCGCGAACCGAAAGTATTTCGTTTACACAGAGTCGGTCGACCTGCCTACTCCTAAAACGGTCGGCCGGGTTGCCGAAGTTGGTCGAACAGTGCAGGTTTTTTATACGAGGATTGAAAACAGTTTATCGGTAGTACTTGGTGGCAACTCTACTACAGAGTCAACAGGTCGGAGTGTTGGTTAAGTGAACGCACGGTCAATATCATCATTTCCCTGGTGAGCAGTTTCTATCGTTACCACGTTCAGCGTTTGTTGTGGCCAAGTATTCGCGCTTCCTAAAACCAATCTACTTCCTCAGAACATCGTATTATCCCTAAAGCCTCGCAATCAGCGGCGCGCTGTCAACTTTGATGATGACAGACGTGCTAATTGCGCGTCCGCTGAGGCTTCCATATAGTGGCCGCCCTCGTGACAAGCGATTCCGACTCCTATTGGCCACCAAAGTTGTCTTGGTCGGCGCCGTTGTTGTCGTGTGAAGAGCGAGGGCGTCTTTGTTACTGGACCAACTCCAGATCTTCCTCGCCGAACACCCCGAACTCCGTGAAGAATAACGTTCTGGGATTCGTGGCAAAGTAGACCTTCAGGAATCGGGTAACCCCGTCGTCCTTCGCAAACATCACGTCCGGTGACTTCGGGACGCAGTACTGGTTCGTCACGTCATGGGCGAACTCGAAAGTCTCCACTCCGTCGCGCTTTGAAAGATCTTCGATCAGGAGGGGCCCGTCCCACTCAGCCTTGCCTGGCGGTGGCTTGATCTCCGTTTGGTTATATGACTGCGGCAGAACGAGATCCGGCAGTAAAAGGGCAGCTTGCTGCTGCATTACGCGACATGTAGGGATCTCGCTTGTAGGTAACGCGAGCAATTGGAGCGGACGCATTGGTCCGGGATTGAACGTCATCTGAAATCCGTATTCGTGGAATGCAGCCATTGCATCCTGCCAGCTTGCGACCCTCTTGAGCTGGTGAAACGTGACATAGGCGCTCAACACGGTCGGGCAACTGAAGAAGTTGGCAGGGCGGATGTCGTAGTTGAGATATTCGTCGGCTGGCACGTGAATCCGATAGATCACGCCAGTGCCCTGTGTCATGAAACTATGGGTGGAAAACTTGAAAATAGCGAAGAGTGCTGCGACATCAGGATAGTGGGAGACGTCGAGCCCCTCGGAGCTGACGCCGCATTGCTGTGCAAGGATCGATCCGAACGGGTACCCGAAAATCTGAAAGAGCTGACTGTTGAACTTGGCTCGTCGCTGGAGATCATTTTCATCAGTCCGCGCCATAGTGGTATTGACCGCATGGAACACAGTTCCCTTTTCGCGCAGACGAAGAGCTGGCGGCACTGCGGTCGGTTCTGCAGCAATCGTGCCGCGGTGGAGCGACGGCACCAATGGTCCTGGCCAGATACTGTTCTGCCCTCGATAGACGTAGTCCGGGTTGTGCGTTGTACGCAGATACGCGAGTAGGTCGCGCAATTTGTGAGGCCCGTTTCCATTAAGTTCGGCCACGGGTGGCAGCTCCGTTTCAACGTCGAACGCGCAGGATTCCACCTGCGCTGCCTGCATCATGTGCCCGCACCTCTCACAGGTATAGAAGCGTACTCCGACATTGGAAAGGACGGCGCTTGGCGAGGGCATCCTCTCCAACAAATTGCAGCATTGCTGGCAGCGGTAGGGGATGACGACTGCGTCTTCCTGGCTCATTCCATCAAGTTCTCCCGAACTCCCCCGTGTCCCTGTTTATCAGGTTATCTGTCGTTCAGTGGCCGCCCACAATGGGCGCCAGATTGCCTCTTCGAAGGTAAGCGGTGCGCTGACCCGCGTAGACACGTGAGGATCGTGGCCACAGGTAACCGCGAGTGTACATGGCGTCTTTGTTTACACGAAGAAGCGCCGTTCAAAATGTCAGAGGTCAAGACCGTCAGGTGAGCGCTAGTTGCGGCTCCCTTCGAGAACCCACGGATAATCTTGAAGAGGAAAAACTCAGAGCCAAGGTGATTTCGTCAGCCATTGAATGATGTCCAACTACTTTGTGTGCGGATGCGTGAGTCGCGCTTCTCAGAGTACGTCCGCAAGATTTTCCTGACCCTCGGATTGCCTCGATTCAGCACATTAGTATAGATCATCGTCGTCAACACGTCTTTGTGAGGCAGCGATTCTTTAACAGTCAGAAGTCATAGCCTTCCTCCAGCAGATTGGGTCTATGGAATCCCCTCCGATCGCTAACCGCCATCGCATGGCCTACCTTTAGACGCATTAAACCGCGTTGGAGCAAGTTCTAACGCTTCAAATAAGAAGACGAAATCAGCTACGACAAACTGACGGACCGCAGATTCTCTGACCGACAAAGCAAGCTCTAAAACATGTTCGGCAACTTGAGATTCAGACGAAATTTAGCTGGGCCAAGCAGTTGTTTCTAATGCTTGTGATGAATACTTTTGAGATCCCATTTATCTCCACTGCCTGGAACCAAACCAGAGTGAACTTTCAAAGTTTCCACGAGCGAGCTTACTTAACGCCAGGTCTATTGTTTCGGGGTCGGTTTGCGGAATCTCATGACCTTTATCTTTCATCTCGATTAGTTCCGAGACCTGAAGCACCTTGTGAAGCGCCATGGCATTCTGTTCGGGCGAAACAATCTTGTCTTTGTCGCCGGTAACGATGATAACGGGAACGGAGATCTCCGAATATCTCTTACTCATTCTCTTCAAGCTATCATTCAAGCTCGCTTCGTCTTCGACGTATGCCCTCAAGTGCTTGCGATCGAGCCACCGAGAGTTGGCAATCCTGAAGTATTCCTCCGATACCGGCTGCGGGGAAAAGGCTCGACCAAGAGCTGCCTTCAGCAGATGACGGCCGATCAGCACTTTTCCGAAAAACAAAGTCAAGTCACCGATCAGTGGAACTCTTGTCGCGGTACGCAATAACCCATCACCGCTGTCATCAGGGTACGCAGCAGGGGCAAGCAGAACCATCGCTGACACATCGCTGGGATACCTCAAGGCGTAAGCAAGTGCCAGCGCCGCTCCCCACGAATGTCCAACCAGGATTGGATCACTGATGCCCAGTATTGATAGCGTGTGATGCAACAGGTCCGCTTGAAACTCAACGCTTGCATTTCTCGCCGGGCGATCGCTTCTTCCATGTCCAGGTCGATCGATTGCGAGCACGCGGTAATGAGCTGATAGAAGGCTCAAGGTACGACCCTCGAAGTCTTCAACACTTCCGGCGTTTCCGTGAATCAGCACTACAGCACGACCACTACCAGACTCAACGTAGTGAATACGGAGTCCATCCACCTTTACAAAATGATCATTTGCCGGCGATTCGGCCAGAGTTGAAACCGCAGTCAGGCTATTGTGGATACTCCGCACATTAAGAACACTTCCAAAGGAGGACGTGATAAGAATAAGTCCAATCGAAAAGGTTCGTACGCAGTTGGCAAAAAAATTCATCTCACCGCTCCCACTCAAACTATGATCCGTCTCCTTTACTTCTTTGAAAAGCTGATTCGGGTTCCATACATGCGACCGACTCCATTCGAAAAGACGCCAAAGCTGTCACTCGCCAGGTTGTTCTGAAAATCCCGCGGATTGAAATGGTTTGTTAAATTGAAGACCTTCAGTCCAAGGTTCGCCTGATACTTTTTCCACCTGCCGGGAAGACTAACTGTCTTCAACACCTGCAAATCGATTGAGGCAAAAGTTGGAAATCGTCCCGCCTGATTACGTGGACCTACAAAGCTGCGTTCTTCATTGATTACCGAATATGGAAACCCGGTTCTGATGTCGAGGACAGGGGCCAGCGTGATTCCGTACTTTGCATGAAACTCACCCCAGAAAAGAAAACGGTCGGGTGAATCCCAGGGCAACCGGGTTCGCTCGTTTGGCTGAATGATTGGGTTCTCAAAATTACCGTAGTAAGAGTTGAAGTCATTGAGGTCGCCTCTTGAGGAAGAACGTATGTACGAGGCAACGAACTCGTCTCGCTCGCGAAACTTGTATCGGGTAGTGATCTGAAGCTCTCGGTAGCGTGAGCTTCCGGAGTTATTCAATCCCAGAATGCTTTCAGTGTTCTGAACTGGTCCGGGATTTAGGACATATTCGCGCTGTCCTCGTCTTTGAGCGTAGCCTACTCTCACAAACAAGTTTCTAATCCACTCGCGATCGACCTCGATATTCCAATTGATACTTCGCGGCGTGCGAATCTTCCCATCAGTAAATTCGAACCGCTGACGAATCGGCACGCCAACGATCTCCTGACCATCTAGCGCGAAGTGCGTCAATATACGATCTTGCAACTGGGAGAATGTGGCGACATTGAGATCGATGGTGTCGTAAAAGATACCGACACCGCCTCGTACAACAGTTTTGCCATCGACCACCGGCAAAAACGCGAAACCAATGCGCGGCGCGACGTTGTTTTCATCTGCAATATTGTCGTGGTCGTAGCGGACGCCGTAATCGATCGTCAATCGTCGATTAATCGTCCACTTATCGGAGTAGTAGGCAACAAACTCTGTCTTAGTCCGCTCGAGTTGTCCCGAACCGTCAAAGTTGAGCTCCTGACTGCGAGTACCATCAGCTCTAAGGACCCTAACCGTGTTGCTTATGTTTCGGCCGTCGAAAGTAACGCGGCTTATTCCGCCCGCCAGTTTCATGAAGTGCGAGCCGGCAAAGTTCGGTGGGCTGAAACTGAAAACTTCCAGAGCGTCGTAACGTCTGCTTCGCCGTGCTTGCTGGTTAAAGAAGTTGCCAGAGTTTTCATTCGGCCCAAAATTCATAGGTGCAGAACCAGAACTCGGAAACACATCAGCATCGAATTGCTGGATACTGAAAGTAGACTCTAGTAGAGATTTGGCACTGAGAACCCGCCGTTCATTTACGGCCCAGAGAAAACCCCTTTGTTTGAAATTAGGAGTTACTTCCTGAGCATTGAATGTATTCAACCCCACATATCTCAACTTTTCCGGAAAGAGCGAAAATGTCGTCGTTAGATGGTTGCGCCCGTTGAGGTCCCAATCTACCTGCGACACTGAGTCGAAGCTTTCTAATCCAGTGTCACGTTTGAGTGGTGGCAGACTCTCCACCGGAGTTCGAACAAAGCGATACTCGAACGACTGCATGAACTTCAGCTTGTCTTTAATAATCGGACCACTGAGCGTAACTCTGGGAGTAAAGGCTCCAATTCCGACAAACGAACCTCCGCGCCGGCGCGGCCTTGGGAAAAAGCTTTGTGCATTCGCGTTGAACTTTTCGGAGCCAGATCGAGTTTGGACTGCTGTGACTGCACCCGTGAACTGGCCATATTCTGGCGCATAGGGATTTGTCACTACTTCGACCGACTGAATGGCTTCGAGCGGTAGGTTAATGCCGGACTCGCCTGTTACAGGATCATCCACGTTTGCGCTATTCACCGTAAGTGCACTTTGGTTAGCCCGCGCGCCTTTCACGTTCAGCGCACCATCCGGGCCGCGAACCACACCGGGAACAAGTGGTATTGCATCCTGGAATCGTTCGTTCGATAGCGGAACTGTTTGAAGAGTGTCCTGTTTGAAAGAGGCTGCTGGCGCGGGTTCACTTAGCTTTAATTCATCAGCGTCCGAGGTTATGGTTACATCTCCGGAAACGTCTGCGAGTTGAAGTTGAACATTCTCGTGCGCAGGATCACCGGGGCGAATCGTCAACGTGCTCGAAGACGGCTTGAAGCCACTAAGATGAACTTGAAGGGTATAAGTGCCGGCTGGGAGATTGGTGAATTCGTATTCGCCCTGGTCATTCGTAACCGTCGACCTCACGTTCCGTGCTGACTCAGCAGTAATTAATTCCACACTAGCTCCGGGCAATCTCTCACTTGTCCCATCAGCCGAACTAACGCTCACTGCGCCCCGAAGAACAATGCTTTGTGCGAAAACAGCGTTTGCGGTGACTGTGAGAAACGCGATCGCTAATACAAGCCTTACACCCATCCACCGCACGACAGCGAAAGGGGGGCTTGAGATCGTTTGCCCGTTGTTTTTATGTGACATGTTATTCAGTTCACACTTTCCTCTGAACCCGGCTCCATCCAGCGACGCCGCAACGTGCAATGAAGATGCCAAACCGATCCGGTTGGGGCAGAGCGCATTTGATGGCCAGACAAGCATGAAATAAGCCGCTTTGTGCCGAAATTGTCGGACAACGAACGTTTTTAAGAGCGGAAGAGCCGACACCGCCAGGCACCGTGACAAATGATGGTCACGTGTTCGTATATCGTCACTTTCAGTAATCGAAGGTGGACGGTGGGGCGGATTCTTGAAGGTGCTACTGGCATGTATGTTGCGAAATGCTTGACGCGCTAAGCGGAAGGAAGGTTAAGAGAATGTCTAAGTTACTTGAGGATGTCTTCGACGAGATCGAGTTGTGGCTAGCACGGCGAGCAGGTCGTCGGCTGGTGACCCGACCAGAAACCAGTGCCGGCAGAAGAATCATAACTAACGGCGATGGCCCACTTCAAGCTCAATCTTCGAGATTGGGGCAAAACCAAAATGGGAGCCTGGCCCATCAGGAGGAGTTTGAGACCTCGGATTTAACCCTGAAAGTGCTAGCTTTTGCCATCCTAATATTTTGGAATTCATCGAGTTATGGGCAGCAACTACGAGACACCTTTCGCAACGTACAGCAGGCGGTCGTTATCGTAAGGACAGAGCAAAAGGGTTTGGCTCCATTCCCGCAGCAGGGCTTCGTAAGCTAATGTCGAAGGAACAGAGATGTGCTCGGCGGAGATATCATTCTCGGCATAAATGGAAAGCCGGTGAGAACTGATGAGAGCTATGATCAGATCTATCAAAGCATCATTAGCTCTGGACCAGCACAGCCTGTCGTGATTACGATCTTTCGACAAGGCCAACTCTAGAGTATCAATTCGAACGTCGGATTAAACAGAAAGCGAGAGTGAGAATATGTCACAAATGGCACCAGAAGCTGCGTCACAAACCTCGTCCTGGAATATCGATCGAGTTCACTCCACAGTGGAGTTCAAGGTTAAGCACATGATGATCTCCAACGTAAGAGGGCACTTTTCAAGACTCTCGGGCGTGCTGACACTTGATGAATCTGATGTGACTAAATCCAAAGTTGAGGCATCGATCGAGGCGGCATCGATCGATACCCGCGATGATCAGCGAGACACACATCTTAGAAGCGCCGACTTCCTTGACGTAGAGAATCATCCATGGCTTTCATTCGTATCTACCAGGATCGAGAAGGTGGGGATCGGAGAACGTTCCGTGCAAGGTGACTTAACGATCCGAGGGGTAACGCGAAAAGTTACTTTCAAGGTGGAAGGTCCGACGCCGCCGGCAACTGATCCGTGGGGCAACGTCCGCTTAGGAGCATCAGCCACCACAAAAATAAATCGCAAAGATTTCGGCCTTACGTGGAATACGACGCTAGAGACTGGCGGGATACTGGTCGGCGATGAGGTAACCATCACTCTGGATGTCGAGTTCGTAAAGAATTAGGCAACAAGATCAATCAACACGATCGTGCCGGGACGGCAGGCGTCCTCGCCTGCCCGCGCCCAGCCTAACCAAGAACATTGTCCTGAGCCCCATCCGGAAATAGTCGCCATGAACCCTTGTCCCAACACTTAAATGGTTGAGTATCTTCGCCAACGATTCGGCGCGATCTGTCGACCAACGTGTTCTCCCGATTGCATCGCCACTGAACCGAGTTGCGGCAGAACTTGTCCGGATTCCAGCCTCGCATAAACGGTGTTACTTGGCTCGGCTTGTTACTCTTCAGGACTTACTTAGGCCGACCTCAGCGATTTGAAACTCTCGCGCAAATCGGTCACGAAAAGCTCGGGCTGTTCCCAGGCCGCGAAATGAGTACCTTTGTCGTGCTTGTTGTAGAAGATAAGTTTGGGATACGCCTTCTCAGCCCAACTCTTTGGAGCCTGATATATCTCTTCCGCGAACGCGCTCACCGCGACCGGAATCTTGATGCCTCGCACATCGAAGAAGCCGCCGCCGGGCGGTAGAGTGTGCCGAGTGTCCCAGTAGAGGCGTGCCGAGGAGATAGCGGTGTTGCTCAGCCAGTAGAGCGTGATGTTGTCGAGGACGTCGTCCCGGGTCAGCCCTTCAGTTTTGCCGTCGAAAGCGCGCGCGATCATCTGGTAGCTGCGAATATCGTGATCGAGTATCCAACTCGCTAGACCAACCGGCGAATCGACTATTCCATAGAGCGTCTGGGGACGGTTGTTCATTTCGAGGGCGTAGCCCAGTCCATTGGTGTAGAAGTCCGCGAGCCCATCCCACGCGAACTTTTCTTCCGGCGAAAGGCCGGCGGGCGGTGGGCCACCCATTGCCAGGGCCTTCGAAACATCGGGCGGAACCGTCGCCGCCATGTTGGTGTGAATGCCTAGCAACCCGGGCGGCTGCTGCAAAGCCATCACTTCGGAAACGGCATTGCCCCAATCGCCACCCTGCGCGATGTATTTTGTGTAGCCGAGACGTTGCATGAGCGTTGCCCACGCTTTCGCAATGGTAACCGGATTCCACCCCGGCTTAGTCGGTTTGGCTGAGAACCCGTAGCCCGGCAGCGACGGTATCACGACGTCGAAAGCGTCTTCTGCTTTTCCACCATGCGCCGTTGGATTCGTTAGCGGCTCGATGATCTTCAACTGCTCGATGATCGAGCCGGGCCAGCCGTGAGTGATGATCGCCGGCAAAGCATTTTTCTCTTTCGAACGAACGTGAATGAAATGAATGTCGAGTCCATCGATTTCAGTGACGAAGTGCGGTACTGCTTTCAGTTTCTTCTCGCCCTTGCGCCAGTCATAGTCTGTTCCCCAATAGCGCGCGAGTTTCTGCATCGTCGCGAGCTGGACGCCCTGCGAAGCATCCGCGACTGTTTCTCCCTCAGGCCACTTTGTCGCGTTGACGCGGCTGCGCAAATCGGCAAGTTCCGCATCCGAAAAGGTGAATTGAAAGGGACGGATTGCAGTTTTGTCCGTGGCCTGCTCGGTGCCGGTAGCGTTGGTTTGCGTCATGATGTTCTCCTTCCTGGTAGTTCTGAATTTCGAATCAGCAAATGTTTCGGCGATTGTCCCTGGGCTGAACGCGGCTGCCAGACTCAACATCGAGCTCAGCTTGAGAAAGTAGCGGCGCGATTCCTCGTCTGCTTGTTTCATCTGATTTCTCCATCTTGACTAGCGCGGATCCGTTCACGTCAGGGCCTTGCCAGTTTGGCGATGATTTCCGCGCATCAAGGCGCGTAACGGGTGACTCCAACTACCAACAGGATGTACTTTTTCATAATAGTGCCTCGTCTGAAGGTGCGGTGGTTGAAACTCTCTACTGAGTTGGTCCGATTTGTTCGGGTTCATTGAGCGGCGGGAGTAAATCACAAGTAAAAATGCAAATCTATTACACCAAAGTATCGATCGATACGTGATATTGATCGCGGGGGTACCGATACCAAAGTACCATAGACAACCAGCTTTGATAGGCGCATTCTCGATAACTAACGTTCGATGCAGAAAACGAGTTGCAAGTCATAGCTAATGGTTACACTTCCCCTGATAACAGTGATTGATGACGACGAATCCGTACGCGAGTCTTTGCCTGATTTGCTGAAGGAATATGGTTTCGACGCGCAGACGTTTTCATCCGCTGAGGACTTCCTGGCTTCTGAATCAATCGCCGAGACCAGATGTCTTGTTCTCGATGTGGCCATGCCCGGCATGACCGGACCGGATCTGCAAAGAGAGCTTAAGCTGCGCGAGCAAACAATTCCGATTGTTTTCATCACCGCCCGGCGAGATGAAGCGATTCGTCCAAGATTAATCGCCCAGGGCGCCGTGGACTGTCTCTTCAAGCCGTTTGAGCCCACGGATCTCTTGCAGGCGCTGAATACTGCGCTTCGAGCGGGTTGATTAATTCACTATCTGACAAAAACGATGTCAGCAGCAGCAAAGTCACAGCAGCAGCCGATCGTCTTTGTGGTTGACGACGATATTTCGGTACGCGAATCGCTCGAGTTGCTGATCAAATTTGCCGGCTGGCAGCCGGAGACCTTTGCGTCTGCTGAAGAATTTCTGTCACGACCGCCGAGCGTTGGCCCAAGTTGTTTGGTCCTGGACGTATCACTTCCGAATCTGAGTGGTCTCGATTTGCAGAAGTTGATTATTACGGATCAAGCCGATATGCCCATCATCTTTATCACCGGTCATGGTGACGTTCCGATGACGGTGCAGGCGATGAAAGCTGGAGCCGTCGAATTTTTAACCAAGCCATTCGAGGATGAAGTGCTGTTGACCGCCATTCGACACGCAATCAAACGCAGCATGGCGGTGCTGCACGATCGAGCTCAGATAGCAGCGCTGCGCAGTAGTTACGAATCACTTACCGCGCGTGAGCAGGAAGTGCTGCGATTAGTGGTGGCGGGGATGCTAAATAAGCAGATAGGCATGAAACTTGGGATCAGTGAAATCACCGTCAAGGCACATCGCGGAAAAATGATGCAGAAAATGAAAGCTGATTCGCTCGCTGACCTGGTCAAGACGGCGGTGAGGCTAGGGCTCGCACCGGCGAGAAATCCATGGCGTACGGCAACGGTCGACTAGCAAACCAAAGAACATCAAAGGAGTAATTGAAATGAGCACGATCACAACTAAAGACGGAACCCAGATCTATTACAAGGATTGGGGCAAGGGACAGCCTTTATTCTTTCACCATGGTTGGCCCTTATCAGCCGACGACTGGGACGCCCAGATGATGTTCTTTCTCGAAAGAGGATTTCGCGTCATCGCCCATGACCGAAGGGGACATGGGCGTTCCACCCAAACGGACACCGGCAATGAGATGGACACCTACGCAGCTGATGTTAACGAGCTTGTCGAAAAGCTGGACCTGCGCGATGCGATTCACATCGGGCATTCGACGGGCGGCGGAGAAGTTGCGCACTATGTCGCTCGGTACGGCGAAGGACGAGTAGCAAAGGCGGTGCTAATCAGCGCGGTTCCACCAATCATGGTCAAGTCCGACAAGAATCCGGGCGGCACACCAATCGAAGTCTTCGATCAGATTCGCGAGAACACGGGTAAAAACCGGCCCCAGTATTACCAGGATTTTACGCTTCCTTTTTATGGTTACAACCGCCCGGGCGCCGAGATCAAGCAAGGAGTCAGGGATAACTGGTGGCGACAGGGCATGATGGGCGGGATCAAAGCGCAGTATGATTGCATCAAGGCATTCTCGGAAACCGACTTCACTGAGGATCTCAACCAGATCGATGTGCCGACACTGGTAATGCACGGCGAGGACGATCAGATCGTGCCTTTCGCGGATGCTGGTCCTCTTTCCGCCAAGCTGCTCAAGAATGCCACGACAAAGTTTTATCCCGGTTTTCCGCATGGCATGCCGACCACGCACGCAGATCAAATCAACACCGACCTGCTCGCGTTTATTAAGGGAGAGCAAGCTGCTACAGCGTGAGCTTTGGTTCGCTCGGGGACATATTGAAGTTCAAAGCCCAGGCAAGTGGCAGATGCAGACAATTCCGACGGTTTAAGCTTGAAACTCTGCGATACCTTGAGAAGCCGCGCTATTTTGTCAATTGATGATCCAACCGTTTTTGGTATGCAACTCTTCAGGAGCAGACGTAAAAAGTTGTAGAGTTCGCTGCTGACTTGATTTCTAGAACGTCTGAAAAAGAAATCTCACCAACCAAAACGACATCGCCGCAATTGTCGCGGCGGCAGGAATCGTAAGTATCCATGCCCAAACGATCCTTCCCGCTACTCCCCACTTCACTGCAGACAGTCGACGTGTTGCTCCAACTCCAACGATCGATCCGGTGATCGTGTGCGTCGTAGAAACCGGCGTCCCGGTCAGAGTCACGTAGGCAAGTGTTAACGCCGCTGCTGTCTCTGCACAGAAACCGCCGACGGGCTTCAGCTTTGTAATTCTCGTACCCATTGTGCGGACGATCCGCCAGCCACCGGACAGCGTTCCAAACGCAATCGCTGCGTGTGCTGATAAGACGACTGAAAGAGGAATATGTGGCAAGCTACCGTTGGGTCCGTAGCTCAGACCCCAAACTCCGCCGGCAGTTAGTACGGCAGTAATGATTCCCATGGTTTTCTGTGCGTCGTTGCCTCCGTGCCCCAGCGAGAAGGCTGCCGCGGAAAGCAATTGACCACGACGGAAAATTTTATCGACGCGCGCCGCCGAGAAGCTCCGAAAGATCCAGTAGACCAGAACCATCAAAGTAAATCCAAGTACCATTCCGATCAACGGCGATAACACGATGAACTTCAGTGTTCGAAGCCAGACGTCCGTTTTGAGCAGACCTGTTACGCCGCCGTAGGCTGCAACACCAGCGCCTGCATATCCGCCGAGAAGTGCGTGAGAACTCGATGTAGGTAAACCGAGATACCAGGTGATGAGGTTCCAGATGATCGCGCCGAGTAATGCGGCCAGCAACACCCAAAGACGTTGCTCTGGACTGATCAAGTCCATGCGCACGCCATCACCGATTGCTTTGGCTACTCGGGTGCCGAAAACTGCGAACGCAATGAAGTTGAAAAATGCGGCCCAAAGTACAGCTATACCCGGCGACAGCACTCTTGTTGATACAACTGTTGCGATCGAGTTCGCGGCGTCGTGAAAACCGTTGATGTAATCGAAGACAAGAGCGAGAAATACGAGGATGATGACGAAGGCGAGAGTGGCGGTCATTGCGAATTGGTCTTTGGCCTTAGGTCTTTGATCTTTGGTTGGGCGCGCGTTCGATTCCGGGAGCCTTTTAGGTTCAGAATACCGAAGACCAAAGACCGAAAACCGAAGACCAAATTAAGTATGTTTGATGATCACGCTTTCGATAATATTTGCGACGTTCTCACAGCGATCCACTGCTGCTTCGAGTTTCTCGTAAACTTCTTTCCATTTGAGTACGGTTAATGCGTCGTGAGAATCGTGAAATAGCTCTGCGATTGCGGCGTGGTAGATGTCGTCGCCTTCGTTTTCAAGCCGATGGATTTCCACGAGTCGCTGTGTCACATTCTTTGGCCGCCGCAAAATGCTGACGATTTCTTTCAACTGTTCGGCCATTCGCTCAATTACATCCGCGAAGTCGCGTGCGTAGTCAGTAATCTCCTTAACGTCGAAGATAATGATTGCGCGGGCTGCGTCGTCGATTAAGTCAACGATGTCGTCAAGCGCCGTGGACATCATGTAAATATCTTCGCGGTCAAACGGGGTGATGAACGACTTATTGAGGCGCGTTGAGATGTTGTGCGTTAATTCGTCACAGGCGTGCTCCAGACCTTTGATCCGCTGCGCGTATTCGCCGTAGTCGTGATTCTTGTCGGCGAGCATTTCTTTCAGCTCGCGAGCCGCGGCGGAGATATAGAGCGTCATCTGCGTAAACAGATCAAAATACTGCTCCTCTTTTGGCAGAAAATTGAGAAAGCTCATTTGACTAAGCTGGCTCCAGGCTGAATTTAATCTGAAGAAGGCCGGACTATACCGTACAACCCTCTGACTTGCCAAACATCGGTCGAGTCGTATATCAAAGCGACCACATGACTACAAACTACCTCGCCGACGTCCGAGAACTGCTAAAGGTTGAATCGGACGCTATTGCTCAAACCGCCGACCGCCTCGATCCCACTCAAGTTGAAAAAGTCATTGAGTTGCTGGCGAATTGCTTAGGAAAAGTTGTCGTTTTGGGTGTTGGCAAATCGGGCATCATTGCACAGAAGATTGCCGCGACAATGACCAGCGCAGGAACGGCCGCGCTCTATCTGCATCCATCTGATGCGCTTCACGGCGGTTTAGGGATTGTTCAAGAGGGTGACGTCGTGATCCTTCTCAGCAACAGTGGCGAAACTGATGAAATCGTGGCGATGCTCCCGTACTTGAAGAACCGCAAGGTTGGCATCGTTGCTATTGTTGGGAGTCTAAACTCGACATTGGCTCGGCGGGCCGATGCAGTTATCGATGCCTCGGTTGATCAGGAAGCATGTCCTTTGAATCTCGCACCTACGACCAGTACAACCGTGGCTTTGGCGATCGGAGACGCCCTCGCAATGACCCTCATGAAGGTGAAGGGGTTAACCACCAGCGACTTTGCCAACAATCACCCCGCCGGTCGTTTAGGTAAGAGACTAACTTTGCGCGTTGCCGATCTGATGCACTCCGACACCGAGAACCCAACAATATCAACAGGCTCATCGTGGGTTGATGTTGTGCGAGCAATTAGCAGAGGCGGACTAGGCGCTGTTTGTGTAGTTGATGATTCGGGTCACCTCGCCGGAATCATCACCGATGGCGATTTGCGTAGAACAATCGAGCAGACTGATCATGATGCGTTAGCGCGTGTCACCTGTGACGATTTTATGACGCGCAAGCCGACAGTAGCCACAACTGATTTACTTGCTTACGATGCCCTGCAACTCATGGAGAACCGTCCCTCTCAAATATCGGTCTTGCCTGTGGTGGACTCGGACGGACATTGCGTGGGGCTGATTCGACTGCACGACATCGTGAGAAGTGGATTGTAATACGATCAACGGATTACGCAGATTCAGACCTGCGCCCGGCTTTGCACAAAAAGTACCTGCTGCAACGATTTCGAACTCTCATTCTCACCGCGGCTTTAGCCCGGTGACTAGAGTGCGCAGTGAGTTTAAGAGAAACCGTTTAAACGGTTTCTGTCACTCGCGTGCCGTGTACGTCACCGGGCTAAAGCCACGGTGTGAATGAAATAAGTCAGCGCAACTGGACTTTTTGTGCAAAGCCCGCGCGCCTGTTCATGAAAACTCATTCTGGAAAGTTTCGTTCTGCGTAATCTGTTCAATCTGTGGATTTTTGGTAGGACGCGGCATATCCACGATGTCCCAAGCCGATCGAACGCGCAGCAGTTTCGACATCAGACTTGCATGCAGAATATGACCGCTCCTTTCTGCAACGACTCTTCCGAGGATTGGCATGCCTAACAACGCAAGATCACCGATAATGTCGAGAATCTTGTGACGGACGAATTCATCGCGAAAGCGCAATCCCGTTTGGTTGAGCATTCCCTGTGGTGTAAGCACGATTGCGTTATCGAGTGAGCCACCGCGAATTAGATTTGCGCGTCGCAGCGTTTCAATCTCGTCGGTGAATCCAAACGTTCGTGCTGCCGCGATTTCACGACTAAATGCACCGTCGCTCAGTTCCACCGACAAGCTCTGAACACCGATAAGCGGGTGAGTGAAATCAATGAGGCAATCGATTTGATATGTATCTGCAGGCTCGACGCTGATTCGCCTGTTGCCTTGTTCGAACGAAACTTTTTCTCTAACAAGCAGAGCACGTCGCGCCAGGGGTTGTTCAACGATCCCCGCGCGCTCGATTATCTCGGCGAAGTTTTCGGCCGAGCCATCCATGATGGGAATCTCGAGGTTATCAACTTCGATGAAAACGTTATCAATACCAAGACCACGCAATGCTGCCAGAAGATGTTCGACAGTAGATAACATCACTCCGGTGCGCATGAGAGTGGTTGCGTAACCACAATGCGCGACCGACTCGACAGTTGCAGGAAGTTCAAATCCGCCGAGATCAGTACGGCGAAAAACATATCCGGTATCAGGAGGGGCGGGAACAAGTTGAACATGAACCGGCACGGCAGTATGTAGCCCGATGCCGTGTGTCTCAACTGGGGTGCGAAGTGTGGTCTGTTTGATCAATTAATGTGAACTTATCTCCGATGATAAGGAGAGCGGCAACCCATGTGCCCAGAAAATACTGCGGAGTTTCGAGGCCCATTGTGGTGTTGAGGCAACAATCTAATAAGTCTTTGCAGAGGATCTGCCACAGTGAAAGGGTCAGTGGCATAGGACTATGGGAGCTATTCGACCTATTCCACTAACCCCAGCTACAAAAGTTTGAATAGACCCATCCACTGGAGTAAACTCAGGCCCAATCAAACGTATCGGAGGGCGTTAAGCCTCGGTTTGGTGTTTGAGAAAAGGCGCTTTCGGCACAATCCGCGGGCCGAAAGAAACCCGGCCGCAGGCACTCCGAAGAGCAGAGAGCTTGGAAGTCCTCAGTTTCCAGTCTCGTGGAGAAACCGCGATGCCAGACCTTGAAATCACGTGTTCGGAATGCAACACCCCGTTTACCTTTTCTGAACGTGAACAGGAATACTATCGGGAACGTAACCTGACTCATCC
>Ga0207652_10000266_pt1 | contig 54617 bp, 58 predicted proteins | sample KBSC63BmetaG_FD_184334 | JGI IMG/M metagenome (GOLD analysis project Ga0207652, IMG submission 184334) | Corn rhizosphere microbial communities from Kellogg Biological Station, Michigan, USA - KBS C6-3B metaG (SPAdes) (version 2) | ecosystem: Host-associated > Plants > Roots > Rhizosphere ... | reverse complement strand
CAAATTGACATTTCGGAAATACCAGAGTCTCATTTTTCACCAAACCAAATTATTGACCTATTCCAATCTACCGGAATGGTTTTATCACACTCTGTCGCAAAGAGAATCATTGCTTTAGACCCCGGAAATGCCATTTCGGGCTTCTGTATGATCCAGGATGGGCAGATTTCATTTGCAGCTAACCTTCCAAATCAATTTGTCATTCCAAAAATACGGGAATTCTGCAAGAACAGCCATTATACTGTCGCTATAGAGGATGTGAGGCCATACGGGGTTCGCCTGACGCAGCAATTACTTGATACGACCAAATTCATAGGTGAATTGCAGTGGCGCTTAATGAGCCTTAAAATCGCTCCAGAGATGCACCCGCGTTTTGAAGTAAAAAAATGGGTGTTTGACCGCTTTGGGTGGATGATTATTCCCTTAATTGAGGCTAAGATGGCCAAAAAGGGCGCGGTAAAGCAGGATGGGGAACCGAAAGCGCCCCATTTCATGTGGGTGGACGATGCTATGGTGGTCAAGGCAATGAAGGATCTGTGGGAGATACCGGCTCCGGAACGCGGATATGGTTATAAACACGGACTGAAGGATCATTCATGGCAGGCATTGGCTGTTGGATCTATGATACTGGGTAGTCGGGCATCGGCATCCAATAAACCTCTCCCTGAATAACAATTCCATCAGTGTAGTATGGTGTGAATCCGGGATCTTTTGGATCTGCTGAATACTTTGCTGGCATGACATACCCTCCATCGTAGGCGATAATAACTACCTGTTGATCGTATGGCTTTTTGTCTGGGTAAATATTGAAGTTGATTTCCATGTTTTTTTAAAAAACCAGAGTATTTAATTTTTCGTATTGATCGATTGCTTTGAATATTTGTAAAACAAGTTGTGGGACTATGGCGTTTCCGAGGGCTTTAATTCTGTCCACCCTATTGGGAATGACATCATTTCTTCCACAAACCGGGGATTGAGTTGGGAAGTCCTGCCAGTTTCTCCGTTCGTGGCCGCGTGCATTGCGTGGGCCAATGTATCGTTCTGCCGTTTCGGATTCGGACGGGTACAGTCTCCCTTCGCATCCGATGTCCCCGTGGGTGTTGGCAATAACGATTTTATCACGACTTGTTCTAAAGTTGGGCTGAATCGCTGGCTGCTGTAACCGCCTATCTTCGCCGCTCTCGGAGTTGGCAATAATCCCCGGTTCGCCAATTCCCCCAATGTCACCCCGAAGCCATTCCCGTTTATTTTGCTGGATTTCGCTCTCTCCCGCCTCTGATCCACTTTCTCTAAATCGCCCTGATTGGTATCCATTACCGTTGGGGTTGGCAGTAGTATTGTGCTGGCCTTGTAATTCAATTTCTTGTCCTGCTGATTCACGCGTTCCCAATATTCGTTGTCCGTCTCGCTGTTCTTCCGTTCCCAATGCGGTGGATATACAGCCAATGGCGTGTGCAACAAACCATATCCTATCCCTTCTATGTGGAGCGCTGACACCGCAAGCTGGAAGTAAAAACGGGAGCACTTCGTAACCTTCAACTTCCAGGTCAGCCTGCACACGGTCGAATACCAGCCCTCCATTCCAATTAGTAAGCCCGCGAACGTTTTCGCCCACGATCCAGCGAGGGGAAATCTCCCGAATTGCTCTAAGCATTTCCGGCCAGAGGTATCTGTTATCTTCTGTTCCTTTTCTCTTTCCTGCTGAGCTGAAGGGCTGGCAGGGAAATCCTCCTGTAACGATGTCGCATTGTCCTCTGTAAATTGAAAAATCTGTTGTTTTAATATCCCCATGTCCTGTTGCTTTTGGAAAATGCTGTTTTAATATTTTTTGGCAGAACACATTTATTTCGCACCAGGCGATTGTTTCCCAACCCATCCATTCCGCTGCTAAACTAAATCCACCTATTCCTTCAAACAGACCGATATGGTTCATTGTTTTATTTTACAAAAGGCCGAGGTGGAAACCACAGCCGTACGCTTAAAATGGATAATTGATGACGAGAAGAGTTTATACGACATTCCAGTCCTCGGCAAGGAGATCCGTTTGGGATGCAAGCCACGGAACGAGTAAACCATCGGCTGATTTGATATAGAAGTATGGTCTTCCCATTTTTGAATGTTCATCAGGGAATTGAATAGCAACCCACATTCCTTTTCCGTTCCATCCGAAACGCTCTGCCTTCTTGCCGGATTTAAGTTCTTCTAAAATTTGACCGAAATTCATATAGTTTTATTTTAAATAATGAATAATCAAACAAGTTACCAAACAACAAATTGCCCCGTACAGAACGCATCTCATTTTCCATTTATTTTCCAATATTTCCAGATCGTTCTTTGAATAGAACTTTCTTTCGCGGAGTTTTAATTCCTGATCGGCAGCCTGGGATTGGATTTCGATTAAGTTCTGTTCGTATAGGTTTGTCATTTGTTTGACTTTATAGGCTGTGGATGCTTTATTTGCTTACGATGTCCGGTTGGAATTATTTTCTCCATATCCAATCCACGGGTCGGCTTCGTTGTAACAATATCTTGAATCATTCGACCGCGAGTTCTTTTTCTATTTGCCATTTTTATTTTGATTTTGAAGTTTTTCCATTGCAGCCATCCCAAAGAATTTTCCTACTGGAATAAATGTTTTTTCTTTATTTTTTTGAACAGCCTCTACAACTTCCCGATCAATCCTCACTGATATTTGATTATCCCGCATGTATTTTTTCTTTGTGGGTTTCATACCGCAATAATACTTCTTTTTCCCACACTACCAAATTAAATTAAAAAACCGCCCAAAATGAGCGGCTCTAAATAAAATAAAAAGGTACGAATCAAAAACGGGAAGTCGGATCTTAAAATTAGAGCCGCATAGAAATGCAGCCCCGTTTAACCCTTTAAAACAACCAACATGAAAATGATCTCCCAATATTAGGGATTAATTTTGTTATTCCGGTGAATTATTATCCCAGATCCATCTTTCTGCAAATCGCACACATACCCGCATTGGCACTCGCAGTATGGCATACCATCCTTTGTTACCATTAATTCGGTGTGTCCCTCCCTTACTTTTACATTAGAAAAATCATGGGAATGATATTGCCCGTATGGCACCCCAGACGCTACGTTGTTTAAATATTTTGCAAGTATTTTTCTTCTTAGCCTATTTGTTACCAACATCACGTATTAATTTTATTATTCTGGTGAATAATTTAATTCCGTTCCGGTTAATGCGAAATATAGGTTTTGGAGTTGGTGGAGATATTTTACTTCAATATCATTTGCATGAGCGGCATAATATAATCCAGATGTATGTATTTCTGTTGTTTTTATGCAATAGCAAATTGTCCACTTATTAGGAAGCCAGTAATTTTTAAAAAAACCTACATTGGTAAATCCTCGATCCGAAAACCCGCACTTCTCTAATATTTCAGGAGTTAATAAAATGGGTCGCACTTTTTCTGCGTGAGTATAGTCAGACATCTCATGATCCCATTCCATATTGATCCCGTCCACAAAGATAGAGTCCACCCGTTCGCTCCGATACTTAACCTCCGTTTCCCCAAGGCTTTTGGCTATCTCAACGAGAACCCAATTCCCTATCCGTAATTGCTTTGGATCAATCATACAAAAATATTTTACAATTAAAAAATACACCCATGCCTCTTTTTCCCAAATCGACCCACCCTATTTAAACCCAGCCCCCAAGGAAAATTTAAAAAACCTACACGCATTCTCTCGCGGAGTACCCCCGTCTATACAGCGCGGGCCGGCCTCCGGGGTTTTGAAAGATCCAGACCGGGTAGGCCTAAACTTTTCTGATTTTTTATAGGATCAATTTTTTTTCTTGCCGGCCGGTTGGTTATTCGTTGGTTTGGCTTTGAACTAATTTCCGGATGGTTTTAAAGGAGGGATTAAAGGGGAAGCCAGGTTTTAGCTTCAGATCTTCAGCGCCGGTGGTGAATTGGCTGCTTTGGGCCGATCCTTTGGGGCTTGCTGGTTTGATCGGGGATTATGGCTTAGCATTGGTTGGTTTGAGGATTTGAGGAGAGGGAAGGGGGCTTAGAATGGGTTTGGGGGGCTATTTTAGATTGGGGAAATAGATGGGGAGAGGGGAGAGGAAGGATTTGTGGAGGATGAGAGGGTGACGGAAAGAGGATAGGAATTGTTTCTGCCCATCCTTAGAAAGTACCGGAACTCCTTTTTGATCCTTGATTAACAATGTTGTATCAACGGTTGGAAGTAAATAAAATGTATCCTGAGCGAACTCTTTTGTGACGATTATCTTGTCTTTATTGGTAGAATCCACTTTCTGAATAAAACCAGCCTGAATAACTTGCTTAACCGGCCCACCAACCAACGCCAAAGTCGTCGGATCAGTCACATAAAGCGCCTCCATCATCAAAGTGTCAGATCGTTTTACCTGCTTATTTTGGACTTTTGAGGCGCAGGAAACAAAGAAAAAGGCAATCAAAATTGCAATTACGGGCATAAGTCTTTTCATAAACGTTTATCTTTTTAGACTTCAAAGATTTATCTTTTTTATCTTTTTACCAAAACTAATTTTATCTTTAACTAAAATAGATAACAATGGAAGTAAACGAATTGGCAACCCGAATTAATGCCTGCGGGGTTAAAAAATCTCAAATTGAACTGGATATTAAGATGCCAAAAAATTCCCTTTCCGGGATGCTGGCTGGCAAAAAACCTATGCCAGAAAAATGGGTAAAAAAACTGGAAAATTACCTTCAAGAAAAGATGGTTTCATGGCCTGGGGAAAAACTGTCCGATTTGCCTAAAAAAGAGATTACAGAAATTACTTTTAATGGCCCGCAAATCCTTCCAGATTGGGCTAAAAAGATCGAAGAATATTGCGGAATCGCCGGAATAACTCCAAAAGAATTAATCGAACAGCACTCTAAAAAGGCCATAAAACCCACCAATCCGGACGCGAAAAAGCCATCCGATGACCAAAAAGAGGCCGCCAAATTTGTAGCAAGAGGAATGAGTAATTACGATCTGGAAAGAAGGAAAATAAAAAATGGATTTTAAAATGGACAGAAAACAATTCATAAAAAATTTATCTATGGCCTGCGCTGCACTGGCTGTGCCGAAGATTTTTAAAATAAACAAACCAGCCATAGAGGAATATATTGGCTCGAAAGGTATCTTATGGCATATTCAACACGCACCAGTAACTACTTTTTCATACAGTGGAAATCTTACTATTGCGGACTTTCATGAAATGGTAAGAATTTTTGAAAATAGTAAATAATAAAAAGCCCCATGTAAAAACACAGGGCGAAATTATTCTAACTAATATCCTACGAAAAACTGAGAAGATTCAAATATAAATAAAAACTCCCACATGGAAATGCAGGAGCTAACAATTAAAACTTCAATAATGAAAAACAGTTCAAAACAATCTTAACGGGTGTAATATACTAAAATTTTTCAATCACAATAAGAATGACTACAATGAGGGCAAACGGTAATTAAAGATTTACCAGCGGATTCGACGCTTACTCCTGTCGTCCATTTGTATTTTCCTCCTTCGTGCTGAATTTCCCGGTAAATATTTGAGCCACAATCATAACAACGTCCATCATGCGGCGCAAAATGGGGATATTTCTTTTCATTGCACAACCTGGCCTGTGCAAGTGCTGCTTCTTTAGGATCGAACGTTTTTGTTTCAGTCATTTTTTAGAATTTGGATAAGGGTTTTGCTTATAATATCTATACATACCAGACACATCATCGTCTAATTTTGTTTCCTTTATGAATCTGGCTTTATATTTCTTAAAAACAGAAACATATTCTTCATAGGACGCATCCCACTGAACAAGCATCCGAATGTCATCCAGTAGTTTTTTACACTCCTCACACTTTTTTTGATATACGCTTCTTGAAACCGAACTCATTTTGATTGTTTTAGCTGTTCCCTAATTTGTTTATTCCAAATAATCTGCATTTCTTTATTTCTGGAATGATCTGTTTCTGCATCATAAAGAGAATCGGTTGTATTCCATTCGGACTCTATTTTATTTTTAAGTTCCAGAAAGTCTTTTTCCGAAAACAGATAATGCAATTTAAAAAGCGCATTCGCTTTCCGGGAGTAAAGTAAGCAGATATTAGCGTGTTGCTGTTCGTGGTTCAAAATATAAGTGTCGCGTGTACCGCTGTAACTCAAATCAGACCTAAACTCTGCACGAATGCGCACATCGTAAACAATTGTATCTGTCTGCGAATATTCCCAACTTAATCCGGTATTTATGGAAGCTATTTCCCCGCTTTTCGGAATGAATTGCCCCTTAAAATCATCCCAAGTTAATGTCTTAATTGGAAATGGGAGAATGAGAAATAATAATAATTTTTTCATTTTTTATTTTTATAGTTGGCTTTCTTTTTATCATATCTGGGTTCGCTGCCATTCTCTTTGTGAAAGCGCAAGTAGGCTTTGGATGCGTCAATTTCCCCCTGCTCGTTAAATGGAAATCGTTTCCAGTATGATTTTTCACCCCCTTGAAGCCTCGCCATCCAATATGGTCTTCCGTAATTTATATTTAAGTAGACGCCAATAAATTTAGACCGCACTTTAATTTTTTTTATTTTGCAGGCTTCGTAAAACATAAAGTGGTTGGCCCCAACCGGAATCGTCATAATTTAAACTTTTTTAATTTATCTGTAAGTTCAGAAATAATAGCCCTCAATTCTTCCCGGCTTGGTTTGTAAACTATTCTGGATTCTTCCAGTAATATTTCGGTAATGCCCGGATTCTCCGATTCGAGCCGCCGTCCAAATTCTGCCAAGTTCCCGTGTTTATGGCAATTGCAATATTCACATTGTACGCGAGTTGAGCGCTCGTCCCAACGAAATAAATACGATTTTCTGGAAATATAATGCCCACACTGTTGTTCTTGCCATCTCTTTTTAATCCCGCAAGTAAAGCAAGTGGCTATTCCGTTTTTATCCGAATATTTTAATCTGATCCATCTGGAAAACAAAGCGTCTGCGTCTTCTATTAGTCCGGATAAATCCTCCGTTACGATCTTGTCTTTCTCTTCGCGCCTATTGAAATCTTCCACTCTGGAACAATCTGCGCAGCGACCTTTTGAGAAAATATACGAAAGCCTTCCGCAGGATTTGCAGATCTTTTGTTTTACTTTAATAGTACTATTTAGTGGCATATTTAAAAATTAATCCGTGCGTTGTTTTTGAAACACCCCGACAAACATTATTAACGTATGTGTCATTTATTTTAAAATACCTACCGGCATCAGCGGCAGAATCAAACCTTTTATTAATGTTTATGCAGACCACGGGTTTTGATAATGGGTTAGCCTTCCCAAATCTACCTAATGCGCTGCTTTTTCTTCCTAAATGCGTAAAAGAATGTCTCACGTTTTCAGAAACCGTCGCCCACTCTAAATTAGAGACTTTATTATCCAATTTATTCCCGTTAATGTGATTTACGGTGGCCTTTTTCTTCCAATTTCTTTTAAATGTCAACGCTATAAGCCTGTGAATTTTCATGACAGACCGTTTTTTATACATTCTAATACATACGCAATAATATCCGTTATGGGTTATGTACGGACTTAACACTATTCCGGGTTTTGAAATATACACGTATTTGCCATTAATAAGCCTTTTGTTTGTTGATCTAACGCGCCCCTTTGATGATGCCTGATATAGCCCGTTGGTTTTTGGTATGTTTTTCCAATACTCCATTCTAAAATCATCTATTTCACACAAACGTAATCAAAAAATTGAATACAAAAAATATTTTTTTATTAAATTAATATCTGTAGTATTGCTTTTTAAATAAAAATGATGGCAAAAAAGAAAACTATTGGAGAATTGATTAAAGACGCGCTTGACGGAAGAACTCAGCGTTGGCTGGCTTTTAAAGCAGGTATTCCAGAAGATCGTCTATCCAATAAACTAAAAGGATATGAGGACTTTAAAGATTCTGAACTTATAGAAGTTGATAATATTCTTGGAACTTCATTTTTTAAACAAAAAGAAGGCAATGCCTAAAAGAAATTCAAACCCTCCTGACACATCCCGCGCTGCATATAAAGCTGCCAATTCCGAAATGATTGCTAATCATAAGCAACAAATACTTCAGGCTTTGAAAATATTAAAACAGGGAACTGGCGAGCAGATCGCATCCAGAGCAAAACTGAATTATTGGCAAATCCAAAGACGATTATCTGAATTAGAAAAGGATGAATTAATCTTCAAACCGGGACATAAACTCCCAACAAAAACCGGTCGCTTATCTTATGTTTGGCAATTAAAAAATCCGGATCAGGTACAAATAACAAAAGTTGAAAAAATACTATCCGGAAAAACTGTTTCCGATTTCTCAAAAGCTATTTCTAATTTTAAACAACCGGAATTATTTTAAATATTTCAATAAAAAATTTGCTCAATTGAAAAATTGTATTCATATTCGTTCACTCAAACATTGCTTATGCAATTTTTTTCGTCATAAGATATTTATATTTTGTAATTTGATCGGAAGCCTATTACAAAATGGCCGTTCATCGTAAAACGTGAATCCATGCCTCACTATTCTTCCGGTAGTGGGGCTTTTTATTTCCCTATAAAAATCCTTTTAGTGTGCCAAGAATAAGGACTGTAAAGCCGGAATTTTTTACCCATTACGATTTGTTTCAGGCCGAAAAAGAATCAGGAATGCCATTAAGGTTGGGGTTCCAAGGATTATGGTTATGCGCCGATAGAGAGGGTAGATTTAGGTGGCAGCCGCCACAATTGAAATTAAATATCCTTCCGTACGATCCAATAGATTTTGAAAAACTACTTTCAGCCTTGGTAAAATATGGATTCATTGGCAAGTATAAGGCATCAGATGGGAAACATTATGGAAACATTCCGTCATTTAATAAGCATCAACGCATAACCGGTACGGAAGCAACAACAGAAAGCAGAATACCTTCTCCATCAAACACTTACGAAGAAGGAAACATTTTGGATAATAATGGAAACACATTGGAAACAACTAGGACGACAAGGAAGGGGAAAGGAGTAAAGGAAAAGGAAGGGGAAATGGAAAAGGAAAAGGAAGGGAGTGGCGAGGAATTCCCTCCTGATTCTTTAAATGAAAATTTATGTTTTGATATTGAAAAATTTTTGCTCGGAAATCGAAAGCAATTAGAAATAGTTTGCATGAATGCTATGAAAACAGAATCTGAGGTTTTAATTGTTTTGAGAAAATTTCATCTCGCTCAGGTTGAAAAAGGAAGTTATCCGCGCCAGCCTCTTCAGCTTATCGCAGGGCTTCAAAGATGGATATTAAACGAAAAATCATTCCAAAATGGAACAAATAACGGAACAGCTAAAAAAAATTATGGAGACAAGCCAGTTGCGGTCATACAATCCAACAGAAATCTTGGAGACTTATAGCCATATAGAACTTACTGCTGACGAAGAAATTGAAGGCAAAATATGGGCAAAGCAGCAAAAGGAAAGGAGATTGCGCGAAGAAAAGTCAAAAGAAATGGCCGATAACAACAGGAAATTTCTAACACAAACACAGTGGTCTTTTAATCAAACCAAAGATTACATGAAATATCGGGCGTTGGATATTTTTGAAGGAAAATTTTTATTAGACGAAACCAATAGCGCATTATTTGATATGTTATGTTATTATTTCAGTGACGATCCATTATTTATAGTAAGTGCAAATGTTTTTAAGATTAAAAATCCATCATTATCCAAAGGTATTATGCTTGCTGGAAATTTTGGTACTGGTAAAACTTGGTTGATGAAATTATTTTCGAAAAACCAAAGACAAGTTTTTCATATTCGGAATGCCAAAAAAATAGCTAATATTTTTGAGGCAGATGGAGAAGATGTTTCAAAAGAATTTGAAAATAAAATAAAGAATCCAGCAAACGATTCTAATTCATTTTATCAACAACATGCCGGATTGTGCATAGACGACATCGGAACGGAGGATATTAAAAATCATTACGGCAATAAAAAAAATGTTATTGGTGATTTGATAGAAGCAAGGTATTCAAAAGGCAACACTGGCGTATTTCTTCATGCGACAAGCAATCTGAGTGCGCAGCAATTAAAAGACTTTTATGGGGAAAGGGTTACTAGTAGAATAAGGGAAATATTCAACCTTATTGAAGTTCCCGGAAACGACAGAAGAAAATGACAATGCGTGAAATATCTATTTGGCTTGGGGCTAGACAGGTAGAATTATTTGAAAGTAATTCTCCAATTTATCTGGATGTTTTTTGTAGCGGAGAAGGAATAAGAAAAATATTGAGAGGGTATTACAACGAACTGGTGCGGGATGAAAAAGTAATTGCGATTGAAAATCTGGAACCGGAATACAAAAAACAATTAAAGGAAACGGCAATTGAAATGGCAAAAGGAAGACTGAATACGGAAGGATGTATTGAACTTTGTAAATGTCTTCAGGTTTTATCGTATCACAAAACAATTTAAAATATAACAATATGGCGCAACGTTTTTATGGCAGTATTGATGTTACCGAAATAACAAATCAAGCCAACGCAAGGCATTCTTCTTTCTCAAAAGGAAAGAATGGAAAAATTTATGCAAGTGTAAATGTTTGGGTTAATGACGATCCGGATAAATATGGAAATTATTTATCCATTCAACTCAATCCATCAAAAGAAATGGCGAAAGAAGAAAAGAAAGTGTATATCGGAAATTTGAAAAAGGGAGAACTGTCTAATGCCCATTTAGGAGAAAATGATCGCGTGTCAATCAATGCTGATATTCCATCACATGAAGATAGGGCAGTTATTCATCCTGATCCGGTAATCAATGCGCCTATTGAGGACTCGGATTTGCCCTTCTGATGTAGGTATTGATTCATAAAACGATTTAACAAACCAACCATGATTATTATTTCAGTCAAACATTTAAAAGATCTTCAGAAAAGTTTTAGCCGCATTAAACAGCGAAGCCTTTTGCCTATTTTAAACTTTGTAAAAATAGAAGCACAGGGCAAGATGGCAAAAGTTACAAAAAACGGTCTTGATACATTTGTTGTTTATAAAATTCCAGCCGACAGTAAAACAAAATGTTCGGTGCTGGTGCAGGAAAGTGTACTATGGAATGTAGTTTCTTTTTCAAATCCAAACGATATTGTTGTTATTTCGTGGGATGAAAAAAACTACACCGTAGAATGCGGGGAATTGAAAATAAAAAATATTACAGAGGATATTTTGCATTTTCCCACTACGCAGGAACCTGGCGCTAATACTGGAACAAAAATAAACATAGGAGAAATACAACAACTTCAATCTATTATTTTGGATGAAGAAATAAAAACAGAAGCCAGTTATGTTTTTGCTGGTAACGGTAAAGCTGCGGGATCTGATCGGTTTGTTGGGTATTGCGTTGACTTTACCGGTGATTTGAAATTATCATTGCGCAAAGAAGTGTTGGGAATACTGCCGCCAGAAGAAATGGAAATCAGGCAATCCGATAATTATGATTTTTTTATTACTGAAAACTTTACATACGGATTTGTAAGATCCGAAATTAAGTTTTTTGATATTCAAAAATTCTTTGTCATACCATCTGAATTAAAGGGTTTCGACCTGAATAAAAAAGATTTACTCAAGTTTGTTGATTTAACTATTTCTTCATCTACTGCTAAGGAAGGGGCTACAATCTCTTTTTCGATAAAAGGAAACAAAATGCACCTGAGTGCAGAAGATGATATTTCGGGGAATATTATTACTTCCACAATTGGCATAAGTTCTCCGATTGATTTTCCGGCAGTATCTTTTATTGCCGAAAGATTGAGTAAGTTATTAAAATCCATTCCATACGAAGAGTTAACTTTTATTCCGGGAGATAATAAACATTTTGTAAAAGCTCCGGACGGAAGCGTTGGATTGATTATGCAATTAACACCTCAATAAAAAAAATAAAAGATATGACTATTAATGCCGGGATTGGAAACATACATGTTTCATCAGGGAATTTAAAATTGCAACTAGCAATGGATGACCTGAAAGAGTTTATTGAAAGATTTGGAATAGATGCGCTGACGAACGCCTTAAAACAAAATACGCCAGCCGCATCACCATCACCCAAACCATAAATCCATCACAACAATGCCTCGCCCAAAAACCATGCACTACGAACCATCTAAAACTACAAGATGGACGCTAATTGTTCCTGCAATTAAAAGAGCGTTTTTTGAAAATGGAGTCCGGTACTATGAAACGGTAGATCACCGGAAATGGCAAGCAGATATTTTTGATTTGAAACTCGTTCCACCAAAACTCCAGGTATTAAAAGTTCCGCGCAAAGAAGGCCAGCCATTAAAACCAAACAGATAAATCATGGAAATAAAAACAGTAAACTGGCAAAGACCAGATGGCGTAATTCATGTCCGGATTATGCAAAAAGAATGCACCAAATGCCATAAAGTGAAAGAGGCTGGAATGTTCCGGCGCAGACCATCTGCAACCGATGGAAGGGTATCTGAGTGCATTGAATGCGAACGAAAAAGTGGGGAAGAGATACGCGCAAGGAAAAGGGAAGCCAGAAATCCATTCATTTGAAATACGAACTACGATATGACGGAATTGTAGAGCAGTCGGATGATTATGATGTGCTATGGAAAAAATCTTTATTATTGCAATCTGATTTTGTTTTATACCAATGTTTCCAAAGTAAAATGAACGGCATACCTGTTGAAGAGAAGATGCATGTTGAAATGGAGAAAATTATAGAGGATAAGATAAAATCGCAATGGCGGAAAAATTTACCAGATAGCGAAATTGAAATAGCTGTCAGAGAGATCGAAAGAGGCCATTCAAAAGTTGTTATCGCAAGAAAACACAGAGTTGGGGTTGATACACTTGTAAGAATAATCAGAGAATATGAAAAAGAACATCAATGAACTACTGTCCAATTTGCAATAACCACATGATCTTTCGACTGAGAAAAGAATCAACAGATTATTTTCAATGCACCTCCTGTCAATCGCTTCTCAGCGGCCCATTGGATAATGAAGGAATGGTTGGTGGTGGAAATGAAATCCAAAGAAACACGGAACAAAATCATTTGCGGATAGAGAGAATCGACAAAGCATTTGCTGGAATGAATAAGAGCCGCGTGTCCATACTCGATTTTGGTGCAGGCCACGGCCTGTTAGTTAAAGATCTGAATGCCGCCGGATATAACTGCGACGGATATGATGCGTACAATGAAGAATTTTCAAAACTACCAGAGAAGGGGAAGTACAATGTTGTAACCTGCATTGAATGCCTAGAGCATACTTCAGCGCCTTATGTTGAAATTGATGTAATGTATCGAGCGCTTGTGCCTAGAGGCATCCTTATGATCGAAAGCTCTTTTGTGAATATTGCATGGGAAGAAAATATAGAACTGGAAGATTTTTTTTATATCAACCCCAGTGTGGGCCATAGTTCCATATTTTCCCATCATGGGCTTGATGTATTGATGTGCAACAAGGGATTTATCCCAATTCAACATTGGAACCGCCATGTTCGCGCGTTCCTCAAACAATCCAAATGAATAGAGGCATTTCACTTATCACGATGGGCGCAGGGAACGTTAAGGTTCTCCGGGAAACATTCAAATCGTTAAGCAAAATTTGCGACGAAATTATTTATGGAGATCTTTTGATATTTCCGGAGGACAGAAAATTAATCCGGTCATACCGGAATGAATTTAACCTTAAAATATTCGAGTACCCGTTTGAATTTATTTTCCGTAACGGATTTTCCGAATTATTAAATTCCCTCTCTTCGCTGGCGACAAACGATCTAACTATCTACATGAATACTTCGGAAGTAATTCAATCGGATTACGATTCGTATAAAATAATAAACGAAAATAAAGATTGTAATACTTTCTATTTCGACCACAAAACAGACCCGCACAGATGGTATAGGCTTGCGGATAGAAGAGAACTGCAATGGTCTGGAAGAATACACGAACAACTATCCGGAGAATGGAGGCCATTTCACAAACCGATCTTTACTATGGCGGATTTGGAGAAAGATATGGACAATCCATTTAAGGCTAAAGTCCTGAACAGTCTCAAAGAGTTGGTGTACTTCCAACAGTATGTAAAGATTGCGGATAATCCGAAGTTGCTTGGAGAAACCGATCCGGGTTGGTTGAACTTTGCAAAAGTAGATTACGACAGTTTTAAAGGACGTCTGCATAAAAGAGAAAAACAATACGAGGCCCTAAGCATTGGCGATTATGATATGTTTATGCGGGCTATTTACGATGATCCGGAATTTGAAAAAGAGAAATTCGTAAGTTCTAATAAAATAGAATTTCAGGGGTCGCCAATGTTTTTGGGTAAAAAATAAATCATGGAATTATATCAAAACATATCAGGAGATTCTGGAATTTACGCCTACGATTCCGGAAGTGATTTTATAACTGTGTTTTTCACAAGCGGTAAACAGTACACCTACACATACAAAAGCGCCGGGACTTCCAATGTAGAACAAATGAAGAACTTGGCACGCGCCGGAAGTGGGTTGAATAGTTTTATAAATAAAAATTGTAAAAACGATTACGAATGAGGCTGAGTATTTTAATTCCACATTTTAAAACCGGAAAAATGTCAGCGTATTCTATTGCGCAATTTTTAAAGTTTAAAGGTAGGCACGAATTAGATATAATCGTTATTGATAATAATTCAGGTGATGGGAGTATAAAATACCTTAATCCATTTTTAGAACATATAACCGTTGTAGATTATCCAAAGGATAGAATGCAATCCCACGGCGTTGCCCTTGATTGGATTCTTCCGCATATTAAAACCGAATTGTTCTTTACAATGGAAAGTGATTCGTTTCCTACCGTAGATGGCTTTCTGGATTACTACGAAAGGATTATTGACAATGGGTATGACTTTGCGGCAAGTGTTTTAAATTTAAGCGGCGGCCAATACGGGCATCCGTGTGGGGCTATTTACAAAAAAAGCGATTGGGAATTAATAAACAACTATTGTAAAAAAACAGAATACTCGTATTTCCCAAACATGGCAATGAAAGAAGGCTTTGCGTGTCACCTGATGGTTCACTGGGATGCGCTTACTAAATTAGTCCGGACTCCGGATGATTATATTGAATTAGCTGAATCATATAAGCCATTCGGTATATTTTCTTCATTATTAAAAAGAGATGATTATCTTCCGGTTGTTGGCCCGTTTCACAATGGAATGGGTTGCTCACAGGAATCGGTTAAAACATACGGAAATAGAACTATATCATCGGAAGTTCCAAATATTTTGCTGGACAACAAATCAAAACTCATTTACAGGATTGGCTACGAACCGGGTCAGTATTTTTGTTATATGCTTTTGGCTTTAGGAAAAAAAATGTTTGAAATACCAACAAACACAAAATGGATTGATGGAAAGTTCGGCCACCAACAGGAATACACAATCAATGCCGCAGGATTCCATCATTGCTGGGGTGTGTCTGCTTACAAAGACGTTGATCCAAGCGATCCGATTGCAAAAATAAAACAAGAGCTTCCTGAAAAATTATACAATTCATTACCAGAACATCAAAAAATAAAAACAAATGACTAAGGCTTTTTTACACGCGGGAAATATCGGTGATGTATGGAGCGCCGTTCCCGCAATGAGACAATACTTTAGAAGCACCGGGAATAAAATAATCCTGTATTTGAAAAGGGATCAGCCAGCAGAATATTACGAAGGTGCAACGCATCCCACAAAAAACGACAACGGGGATATGGTTTGCTTGAACCAGAAAATGATTGACATGATGATTCCGCTTTTAAAAGAGCAGGATTTTATTGAAGATGCAAAAACATGGAACGATGAAAAAATTGACGTTGACCTTAATGGCATCAGGGTTGTAAATGTTGGTATGCCGGCACTCTCAATCAACAGGTGGACATTCTATGCTTTCCCAGACCTCGCCTGTGACCTTTCAAAAGTATGGTTACAAGTTCCAATGGCTACAAAAAACTTTTCACGCGGAAAAATCCTGATTACCAGAACCGATAGATACACAAATCAAAATGCCGATTATTCTTTTCTAAAACCATACGAAGACGACTGTCTGTTCATAGGTACAATGCGGGAGTATAATAATTTCTGCATGGGATTCGATCTGAATATCCGGAAATTAAACGTGGAAAACTTTCTGGAATATGCACAGGCGATAGACCAGAGCAAGTTCTTTATGGCGAACCAAACACAGGGTTATCAGCTATGCCAGGGAATATTTCATCCCTCAGTATTGGAAGTTTCTATTTATGCTCCAAATGTCATACCGATTGGAAGGGAGATGTATGATTTTATAAACCAAAGAGGGCTTGAATATTATTTTCACAAATTAAACGGAACCCTTGCGGTGTATGCGGAAGAAATAAAAAAAACCGCCTCAAAAGAAGCGGTTTAAAAAATGGATGCAGGTCAATTCTAACCAAACATTGTCACTAATTGGGCAATTGTCTCAGCAACATAATAGCTATTCCCGGCAGAATTTGCTGCGCCGCCAGATGGAACCTGAATCATCGAATACACATTGTATCCAGATGGAAGGCTTCGCTGAGGGGAGTTGCTACAATCGTAAAGAAGACAGCCCTGTGTCGGAAATGCAATCGCTTTGGGAGCATCCCGGTCGTAAACAATGTTGTTGAATTGATAGACATTTACTTTAACTACATTAGGCATGAGTACGGATTTGAAAAAGTTTTTGAAATATTTCAGGTTAAAAATATTCTTTATTTGGAATGAATGATATGGTTCTCTATATTTGAGGGGTCAAAACATAGGCAATAGTGGCATCTAAAAAAGACTCGGCTGATTACATGAAGGTTATTAAGATAACCATTAATTTCTGGATCTACGCAAGGTTGAAGGAGTTTGCGAAAGAAAATGATATGTCCATTCGCGGTGCCATACGGTATATAATAAATCAATTTTTCAAGAATAAACCTGAATATTAATTCATTTTATGAATAAGAAAACCCTTTACGGTAAGGATGCAAGAGGAAAGGTTTTATTTGGACTAAACAAGATTGCCGATGCGGTAGCAACCACACTCGGCCCTTTGGGAAGAAATGTTTTGGTTTCCCAAAGCATGGTTGTTGATTATGGGGTACATAGTTTGCCTATTGAGGTAACTAAGGATGGATATAAGGTGACGACTAAGTTTGATATTGACGATCCATTTGAGAAGCCGGGTGTATTGATGGCAAAAGAGTGCGCCCAAAAAACAGTCACGCAGGCGGGGGATGGCACAACGACGACAATCGTATTAATGAGGGCTATTGCCGCCGAAGGAATAGCCGCCGTTGGCAGACGTGGATCAAATCCGATAGAATTAAAGCGTAGTATTGATACCGCAGTAGATCGCGTTGTTTCGGAACTTAAAAAAATATCCATTCCTATCAAGGGGGATGTTGAGAAAATACGCCAGATAGCTACCGTTTCAGCCAATAACGATAAATCCATAGGCGATATTATAGCGAACGCCTTTGCCAAAATCGGAGATGAGGGAATCATTGACATTGAGCCAAGCAAAAGTGTCGAAACGGAAATAAAAATTTCAGACGGTTACAAATGGGATAAGGGTTTAATCAGTTCCCTTTTCATAAACAATAAGGAAAAGCAGATTTGCGAATTTTCAGAACCATTTATTCTGTTTTACGACAAGAGGATCAATCACCACACGCAGGTCGAGCGCGCATTAACGCTGGTGATGGGAGCCGGAAAGCCGCTTTTAATCGTGTGCGAAGATGCGGCAGAAGAAGGATTGGCGTTTCTGGCTATGAATAACATACAGAAACGGATCATGTGCTGTGTGGTTAAATCTCCAGGCTTTGGTGACGGCAAACGGGAAGAGATGGAAGATATGGCTCTTTTAACCGGCGGATCGTATGTAAGCGATATAAGGGGCGTTGACGTGAAGGAAATAGAGTTGGAGAATCTGGGCCGCGCAAAAAAAGTGGTTATTGCCAAAGACGAAACGGTTATTATCGGCGGCATCCACGATGGGATCCAAGTGGAAAATATGGTCAACGAACTTAGGATGAACCTTACACAGGCTAAAAATGAAGATGAAAAATTCCCAATCGAAAAACGGATTGCCCGGCTTACCGGTGGTGTGGCTGTCATTCAGGTAGGAGCCAATACCGAAACGGAAATGAAAGAAAGGATGGACAGGTTTGACGATGCTATCCGGGCCACCAAAGCTGCAATTACAGAAGGGTATACGGTTGGGGCCGGAACGTTCTTTGCTAAAATAGGATCGTTGCTCACGGCAAAATCCGAAGGCGAAAGGATTGTTTTAAGAGCACTCAAAGCCCCGCTTAATCAAATCCGCCTCAATGCTGGCATCAGGGATAAAAGATGGTGGGAGTTTTGGAAACCGAAAAACATACTGGATCGGGTCATTCAGTCCGAAGATAATTTCGGCTATAATGCCAAATCCGGAGAAATAGAAAACCTTTTAGAATCCGGAATAATAGATCCGGCTAAGGTTCTCCGGTGTGCCCTTCAGAATGCTGCCAGCAGTGCCGGAATGATTATAACCAGCGAATGTATTATCTGCGATACAATGTAATCTCTGGGGTTCATTGTTCCCCGTGAAACGTTAATGTTCCACAATGGAAAGGCTAAGAATGAAAAGAGGAAGTAGAAAAAGACTTTGTTCCCATTGCGGTGTCCGACCGGTGAGAGGGAATAATCAGCGCCTTTGTAAAGAATGCCATGCTGAAAATATGAGAATGCACCGACTTTTAAATAAAATTAAAGCGCAATGATTGATAAATTACAAAAATTGGCAATTATCGCTTGTCTTCTATCCTTAACATTGTATTTTTCGGTTTGTATTTATAGAAAACTTGTGCCATATCAAAAACCGACAAAGGAGGTGCTTTCATTACCAAGAAATTATCGATAATATGCCAGTAAAAGCAACAAACAATTACATTTGGATAATCAGGGATAAAACCGAAGGAGAAAAGGCAGGCCTTATCTTGCCGGGATCGGGCCGGGAAAAGCCACATCAAGGGCTTATTGTCAGTGTTGGGGTATTGGTAAAGGACGGGAATATTAAGGCCGGAAAAGGCAAGAAAGCCTTGTTTCATAAAGGAATAGGAATGGAGATTGATTATGAAGGTCAGATTTATCTTATACTTCAAGAGCACGAAATCATTGGAATAGCATGATTGCCGTACATGATCGGATTATTGTAAGGGTAAATATGGCACAGAAAGATACTATGATTGTCGGGGGGGTAAAGGTTTCCACTGCGCTAAAATTCGAGGTAAATTATAGGGAGAAAAGTCCGGTAGTTGCCGAAATCGTTCAAGGGAATAAGTTCCTTCACTCGGGCCAAATCGGAATTTTTCATCACAACCACTTCTTTCCACCATCTCCGTACCATTTGCAGGATGATCTATTTTCGGTTCCGTTTAATCTTACTGTTTTTGCCATTCTTGACGAACAGGGATTGCTCCGACCAATGTGTGGGAATATGCTTTGTCAACGCATGGAAATTCCTTCTCTGCTCCCATTGCCGATAGAGCAAAGAAAAACCTACATAGACCGTGTTGTTTGCATTGATCCGGGATGGACAAAATATAAGCCCGGATCAATCATTTTCCATCGCAAAAATGCCGGTTATGATATAGTCTATAATTGGCAGGGAATTGAGCGCCGGATAACCAAAGTCCATGAAAATCAGGTAGTGGGCATTGTAGAACCAAAAAAATAACTATTTTTAGGTTAAATAATCCGTGCCAATGTCCAATCTTCCGCTTGCGACATCAAATCCGCAATTCTCTGATCCGTTATTAAATCGTCTGTTCATGTCTCCGGCTGAGAAAGCCGATAAGGAGAAGGGAAAGGGTATTATGCAGGCTTTTTATCGGACACAGACCTCCAATAGTTCCAGTTTAAATTTCTTCAAACTCCGCAATAGTAGATGGATTGAATTACTTCTCTGGTGCAAAGGAAGCCAGCCCATGAAGGAGTTTCTCAGCTACATGAATGTCAGCGATGCAAACAAAGCATGGTTGAATATCGACATGGAACAATCTAGGTTGGCGGCGCAATTCGTCGGGACGATTATCGAATCAATGGCAAAGAACAAGATTTACCCCTGCGTAACGGCCATTGATGACGGTTCTTTGAATGAAAAAGAACAGAGATTATACGATGCGCTTTACCGGATGCACGAAGTTCAGACCATTAATGCCGTTCAGCAGGCTACTGGGATAAATGTAGAGCCTCCAAATGCTTATGTTCCGGATAACGAAATGGCCGCTCAGGTATATTTCGAATTACAGGATAGGCTTCCAAAAGAAATACGGTTTGAAAAAATGTTAGCAAAACTTCAAAGCGACATAAACTTTGAAAAAATAGCGAACCGGAAAACACTATTCTACACTACCGTCCTGAATTTTGCCAGCACAAAAATAGAAAGAACTTCTCCCGGAGAATATACCGTAAGGCAATGTATCCCGCCAAATATGGTTTATAATTTTTTCGTTAATGATATTGGCGAAAATGAAGTGGATATGATCGGCGAATTTATTAACATTAAGGTAAAGGATTTTCGTAGACTATTTGGAAAGTCGGTATCCAATCCGGATGGACTTGATGAAAAAGATATATTCGATCTGGCTAAAATGTCAACCAATAAAAATATTGGCACATTTAATTATATGTGGGATCAGAACTGGGCCATGACCACCTATAATCTTACCAGACCCTACGATGACAATTCGGTTCTTGTTTTGGATGCGGAAATTAATTGCGGGGAAGATGTTTATTATGTAGAAAAATCTGATTCGTTTGGCCGCATGAATATTGAACAGAAAAAAGGCATTCCGTATCAACAAAAGACAAAAGACGGAACTATAATTGAGCAGCCAAAACCAGACGATGTAGAGATTATAAAAAGACAGAAAAACTCATGGATGCGCGGCGTGTACGCTCCCTACGGAGACAAAATGCTTTATTGGGGAAAACCCGATATTATCATTTCGGCATATACCGATACCGCAAAGCCACTTTCTTCTTATACCGTAGTCATTCCGAATAATGATGGAGAATACGTCCCTTCCCTTTTTGAAAGAATAATAGAACCACTCCGGGAATATCAGTTAACAAAACTCCAAAGAAAAAAATTAATATCTCAGGTAAGATCTTCCGGAATTAGGATTGATGTCGAAAGCGCCAGAAATGTTGATATTGGAAATGGGAATAGCATTGCATGGGAAGAAGTATTAAGAATATACCTCAATACGGGCGTTGAAATTTATAGTAGCAAAGGGGCTGATCCGCTGCAAAGAGAATCTCCGGCACTCGGCAATACTATTCACGATGAAAGTATTGAAAAAATATTGGGGTTAACAAGTGTATTAACGGGAATCGCGAACGAAATACGGCAGTTAATTGGTGTCCCAACTTACAGAGATGGAGCAGATGTTGGCGACAGAACAGCAGCCGCCCTTGCTGAAGGACAGAACAAAAGCTCTTATAACGTTACTGATTACGTTCTTGATTATAACAATCAACTTTGGGAAACAACTTTTTACAAAGTATGCCTACTCCATTGGAATGATATTGTAAAAAAAGAACCAGAGTCGAAGGAAGATATGCTGAACACTCGTTTTGATGTGGCGATAAAAATGAAGATTACGGAGTATGAAAAACAAATAATCGAAAACGATATCCAGCGGTATAGTCAAATGCCGGACAAAGACGGAAACCCGCTACTTTCTCCAAAGGATGCAATAATGATCCGGGAGATAGATAACTATAAGCTGGCTTGTCTTTATCTTGATGCAACACTTGAAAAGAACAGACAAAGAGCGATTGATGACAGCCAGAAGTTGCAGCAACAAAATGCCGTCGTCCAACAACAGAGCGCAGCGCAGGCGGCACAGCAGGACGCTCAATTACAGCAACAGAAAGCAGCCTTCGATGCCCAGCAGAAAGAAATGGAATTGAGGCGTGCAGAAAAACTCGCACTCCTAAATATTATAGGAACCATGCGCGATACTGCCCTTACAAAAGGAGTAGACATTCCGGACGCATGGAAGGGCGTAGAGGCGCAGATGATTCAGAATGTAATACTTCCCGTCATTCAAGAGAATGTAGACATGAAGCAGGCTCTTTACGGCCCACCACAGCAGGATCAAGGACAGTCGCAACAGCAGGATGGGCAAATGGATCAAAGTCAACCACAGCCCGGACAAGCGCCGCCAAATCAACCACCAATTCCGCAACAATAAAATTTAATACAATGAAAATTAAAACCATTCACAAGGCAGGTAAAAAGCCCATCAGCTTCCATCCCGGCGGCTTCCATGAATCCACAAATACACCATCAGGAACTAAAATACCTGCATCGAAACGAGCAGCCGCTTTAGCCGGTTCGTATGGTCCAAAAGCTGAAAAGCAGGCACTCTTCGCTAAGAACGTGCTGAAGCATTAATTTATGGAAGAAACTGTCGAATCGTTAAAAAAACAAATTGTTGTTTTAGAGCAACGTTTGGCTCTATACGAAAAGGATGCAGCCGTGCGCGGATATTACGCAATTAATCGGATTGTAAATCTTCAGGTGGATTATGTAAACTCATTTGATATAAAATCCAATATTGGTAAAGACCCGAAAGAGGATAAAACTTACGACCGAGCAAAAGGGATTTGGGAAGGACTGGAACCGATGATAATGTCCCTTGCAAAATTAAAAGAAACACTTAGGCTTACTGGTGACGAATTGAGAGATAATAAGAAGGTTTCATTCACCGACCGATTGGCTGAAAAAAGGAATTAATGGGACTTGTTGTAGATGTATATGGTTCCATAATAGAAATTCCAGATATATGGAAAGCGCCATATATAGAAAGATGGGATACCGATAATCCAAATGAACAATTCTGGCGCAGAAAAGAATTACCTGATTTTTTTGAAGAAGTAGAACTTGATAAGGATGGGGGGCTTTTGCTTACCGATGAGCAGGAAAAGTACGCCGACGAAGAAGTCCGTAGATGTAAGGAAGGGTTCTATTTCATGAACAATGGTGAGCTTACCTACATAACGGGTAAGTTTTATTTTTATTTACAATGGTGGAAATTAGAAGATGATATTTATCCGGATTATAGGGATACCGATAGGCGATATTATTTATTTCTGGATCATTGGGAAAGAATACTTTGGTGTTTAGGAATTTTCAGAGGCAAGAAGCGACGCGAAGGTGCAAGTTCACAGGCTACTTCTAATTTGGTTTACGAATGTATATTTTTTAGGAATAGCAATTGTGGATTAATAAGTAAAACAAGGGATGACAGTAAAGATACATTTACCGACATGGCCGCATTTGGTTATCGCCAACTCCCAATATTCTTAAAACCAAAACAGCTTAATAAAGAAGATACCGTTTCTGAATTATTGTTTGCGAATAAAGTCGGCACATCCAGATCGGGGACAGTGAGCGCTGCCGGAAGGGATTTAGGGCACAGATCAAAATTAAACTTTCGCGCTCCTGTATTGAATGCTTATGATCGTGGTCGTATATCGAGATTGCTTGCGGATGAAGGTGGGAAATGGCCCAGCGATGTTCCGTTCTCTCGATTTATTTCCATAGTCTCAAAGACAATGGTAAAGGGTGCGAAGCGAGTTGGTTTTGCCGAATGTCCGTCTACCGTGAATGAAATGTCTAAAGGTGGTGGTGCTGAATATAAAATTTGTTGGGATAATGCCAATCAATTTCGCAGTAAAGAAAAACCAACACCGAATGGATTCGTAAGATATTTTTCTCCGGCCTTCGATGGCTTCGAGGGATTTATTGACAAATTCGGAATGAGTGTTATTGGAGAACCTACATTGGGGCAATATCAGTATTTGGTTGAAAAATGGGTTGGGAAAAGTGCGCTTACTGCGGATGATATTAAATTGGGCGCAAAGGCGTATTTGCTTAAAAAAAGAGAAGGATTAACTGGTGCGCAATACGAAGAAGAGGTTCGACAAAATCCTTTTGATGAAGATGAAATGTTTTTGTATGCCGGTTTCGGATGTGAATTTAATTCAGTAAGGTTGCAGAAAATTATAAAGGAGCTTGAAGAAGAGCCACCTTTCCTTCGTCAAATGAGATTGGTTCCGGAAAAAGAAATAACAAAATCCATCTATCCAAACAAACCAGACAGGGTTCGGAATATTGCGAAACCTATGGACGATGCAAAAGGTGGATGGTTCTTTCTGGAACTACCGAATAAGCCCAATCTTTTCAGGGATGATGGTGGGCGTATAGAGCCATTGAATAGGGCGCTTTATCAAATCGGAGTGGATACTACCAAAGACCTCATTGCGCTTAACGGTTCTAAGCCTGTTATTGTAGTAATGAAAAAATCTTGTATCATTGAAGGAATTGAAACCGGAATGTATCCAGTTGCTATGTGGATTGCCGAAACAAGATTGGATATTCATTTTGACGAACAGGTTTTGCTTGCCTGTAAATTATTTGGATGTACTGCGAATTATGAAATTGATGCAAGGGCAGACTTTTACCGATTCTTTCAGAAGGAAGATTGTCTTATGTTTTTGGAATGGACGCCAAGGATTGCACGTAACCCGATAAAAGACAAAGCACCAGAACCGGGAACCCGATCTGGAGATCCTTTCCAACTTGCCCAGCAACTACAAATTGGGAAAATGTATATTGATGGAACGGATAAAGATGTATATAATGGGTATGCTCACTTAATTAAATTTATTACGCTGCTTAAGCAGCTTTTAAAGTACGACCACGCTAAGAGGACTCCATTTGATCAGTGTATCGCTTTATTTATGGCGCTTTTGCCGATGTTTGGAGAAACTCTGAACCCGGTTATTCCTAAGGAAGTGAAACAAATTTTACCAACTTATAAATTAAGAGTCCCGGCCTGAAAAATTATTTTTTGCTGTATTGTTAAATAAAAGTAGTTTTAATAATTAATTCGTACCCGATTATGCCTGAAGAAGTTGTGCTACCGCAGCCAGCTACCGATCAACCTAAGGTTGATCCAGAAGTAGCAAGACAGATGGAAATTGCCTTAAACGGAGGCATTGCTCCAAAAAAAGAAGAACCTGTAGTTATACCTCCAGCCGCCGGAACTCCAGCCACTCCCATTGATGTTTTCCAACCATTTAAAGATAAATTCGGGTATACCAATCCGGAAGATGCGCTTGCTGAAATTGAGCAACTACGCGCTTTAAAGGCCAATCCTCCCGCTCCAACAATGGTATTTGAGGATGAGGATAGCGAAAAGCTCTTCAAGGCATGGACGGCTGGAAAAAAGTCTGAAGTATATTCCTATCTGGAAAAAGCCAATAAAATTGACTCTTTTCTTTCAAAAGAAGTCACAGAAGAAACGGCTCCTGAGATTGTAAAACTTGGGATGCAGTTGAAATATAAAGACCTCTCTCCGGCAGAAGTTGATTATAAATTCAAAAAACAATTCTCCATTCCATCTAAACCCACTCAGGGGGCAGACGAAGAAGAGGCTGATTATAATAGCCGACTTTCCGCTTGGAAAGATTTGGCAGAGGATAAGAAAATGGAATTGCTGATCGAAGCAAAACTCGCCCGGCCAGACATTGAGGCCGCAAAATCAAAACTCGTATTACCCGAAATAGAACAGTCCGTTGACGAAGGTTACATCCAATACAAGAAAGCGTTGGAGGAAAATACCAAGTTATCGGCTGAAGCAGTAGCAGCATACAAAGCATTCACCCCAAAAACTATTGAAACAAAACTCAATTTTAAGGACGAAGCCAATAAGATTGATTTTGATTTTCAATACGAACCGGATGGTGAAAATTTCAAGAAGGCCGTTGATATGGCTTCCGATATTAATTTGTTCTGGGAACACTTTTACAATCAGGATGGAACCCCTAATCGTCAAAAGTTTCTGGATTTTCTTTACTCTGGCCTGTCCAAAGAAAAGATGCTTACGGAGGCGATCAAACAAGGCAAAAATGCTGCTATAAAAGCAAATCTTCCGGATAATTCGCAAGGGGGTCTGGTACGGCAATTAGTTCCGCCGCCGGACAAACTCAGCGAAGTAGACGAAGAAATGAAAAAACGCGGGATACTTCCGAGTCGTTAACAACATTAAAAACAAGTTTTAAACTTATAAAATCATGCCATCCGCAATCGTTAGGGGAGCATCCGGACAGCCCGGCCCCGGTGGGTATCCGTTAGGTATTACCACGGGTATCTTCAATGAGTTGAATTATGTTATTCCGGATTATATTCCCGGTATTATCGCTAAATACGGGAACAGCCAGTATATGCTGGCAATGGAAATTTTAGGAAACACGGTTGTTGAAACAGCGAATACAACCACCAATACTTATTCTCATTTCGAGAAAGGCCGTCCGTTTGGTTCCGGTCTTGTTGCGGCTACCGTTGCGAGTGGCGCATCCGGAGCAGCAGTAAGTATCACACTCAAAAGCCCCCAATCGTACAATGATGGAGCAGCCGGAACGCGCTCTCCATTCCTGCTTTTGCAGACTGTTAAATTGCGTTCAAACGGGCTGAAATTCAAAGTAACAAACATCACCCGGACAACCGGTGCATTTGTCGTTGAATTAACCCCAATGGGAGCCTATACGGTGCATTCCGGAGCAAGTTCCAATACTTCCATCGTGGCCGGAGATGGTCTGGAAACATTTGGTAACCAACTTGCCGGTGAAGCATCCGACTCTCAGGGTACAATGGAACAGCAGAAATATCGCTATGATAATACTGCTACCGTTGCAAGGGCTACCACCAAGTCTTCGGATTTGGCTGGTATGAACAAAACCCAGATTGATTTCGGAAACGGAAATTTCTACGAACCAGCACTCGCTATTCAGACCATGAATCAAAACATGATGATGAATATCGAAGATGGTTTCATGGAAGGTGTTCCATATTCCAATATCACCGGAACTACCGGCACAAACGGTGTACTGCCCGATGTATCTGCAAGGGGATCGGAAGTGGATTACGTGGCTACTATGTTTGCAATCGGAGATTTCCAGAATCTGACAAATGTATGGGATGCCAACGGCGGCCCGCGCGAATATCATTTCCTTCAGGATTTGAAACAGCGTCAGGATATTAACAATCTTCTGTTCGGTATTTATCGCAACGGGGCTATTTCCTACGGTTCTGTAGGTTACAGTCAGGAAGCTGCGGTAAGTTATGGTTTCAAGAGTTTCTCAACCGATACTTTTGACATTCATTTCCACCGGTACAAAGGATTCACCGCGCAGGCTGTGTTTGGTTATGTGCCTACTGTTGGCGATTACCGCGCAAACTTCGGTTTCGGCGCACCGCAGGGAATGGTGCAGGATGCAAAAGAAGGAAGTGTTACACGTCCTTACATGCAACTTGTGTATCAGCAGAATCCGGATATTGCCGCTGGTCAAAGGATTTACAGCTGGGATTATGGTTACACAAAAGCAACCAAAACCTCCAAAGCTGAAAATACCTACGAACAGATCGCGTATTTCGGTTCCCGCGTTATTGCAGCAGAACAGTTTGCCCTGCTAAAGGGTTTGGTAAGTTAATTTTTATTTCAGGAGGGTTGAAATATACCCTCCTGATTTTTAATATCATAAAAACAAAACAAAATGGCAAACGCTACGATAGCCCCATTAAAAAAGGAACAGAAGATTATCAAGATTTGGGAAGGTTCAGCCGCAGAAGATGTGGTTGAAGGCTCCAGAGAACATTTGGAATTAACCCGAGAGTTTGATCCGAACAAAAAGTATATGTTCGAGCTTGCGAACGAAAACATGGAAAGAGAGCTTCCGGTTATGATTGTTCGCGGAACAAAATCATTTGTCGCTCCGCATCAAAGGTTTAAGCCTTATCAGAATATCGTACTTACTTCTCAAATTATCTGGAAAGGGCAAAGGAGAATTTTGAGATATTATGATGGGTGTGAAACTATTTTTGCCGATAAGCAATCAAAAGAAAAAGAAACAATCGATCAGTTTGTAAAACAAACAAAACATCGTGAATTTCTGGAAGGTAAATTTGGCTGTTACGGGGATGAAAGAATGTTGCTACTTTATCTGAATCTGTGTAGTTGGAACTCAAAAAGTGAATTCAGAACCAGGTCTGCGGATGCGGTATTTGTATCCGTAAACCCCGACGAATCGGTAAAACTGGAAACATCCAAACTCGATCAAATCGATCATGCCAGAGAATTGGCTAAGTCGGCTACCGAAACAAAAATGCTGATCCACGCAAATTATCTTGGAATCCCAACAATGGATTATGATTCCGGAAATGAATTATCTCCGGATGAAATAAGAATTGCTTACAGAAAGGCGGCCATTCGGGATGCAAAAGGATTCATCGAAAGTTATGGTAACAAAAAAATTGAAATCAAATATTACATAAACAAGGCGCTTACCGAAGGATTGATTAACAATAAATTCAATCCAAACAAAGCAACTTGGGCAAAAAGTAATTCTGATATATGCGATATTTCCGGCCTCAGAACGACCGAGGGTATTGCTGAGAAGTTATTTGAATTTTCCAGTTTGCCAGAAGGAGAAGAATTCTTAATACAATTGAAGGCGTTGTACGAATAAGATTTTTCCTTGGAGAACCATTTTTAAACTAAAGTCTTCCTTTATTGGGGGACTTTTTTCAATATACTATGGCGCTAACTATCGACTATTTATATAAGTTTTGTTTGAATCTGATAAAGAAGAATCAGGCTGGATCTATAACAGCTATAGAATTTGGCTTTCAGTGGAATGGTGCGCAATCTGCGTACATGAGCGATTTGCTTGGACGCTTCCAAGCCAGAGGCAACGGCAAAGAAGGTAGCAATACAGGGCTTATTCAGAATGAAACGATAATGACCAAGTTAACCCCGTTCACTATCTCATTCGCGCTCCCTATTGCGTCAGGAATAGGCGTAAAGCCTGCCGATTTCCTCTATACACTTGCTTTAAGAATTAATAACGCTCCGGTATTTCAGGTAAATAAAGATGCGATATGGGCTATGATTGACGATGTAATTGATCCCCCAAGTGTTGCTGAAGACTGCTATTATTATACAGAATATGGGAATAATTATAAATTCTATCCCGATACGGTAACGCAGGCTGATATGGATTATATTCAATCGCCGCCTGATGTATTATGGGCATTTACTTTGGATGGCAGCGGCAGGCAGGTATATGATCCCGGAGCCAGTGTGCAGAGCAAGTGGGATTCTATTAGCAACAGAGAAATAACAGAAAGAATGCTCAAAACAATCGGCGTATCGTTCAAGGATCAGGATTTTGCAGGATTTGGTCAAAGCGTACAATTAACAGGAGAATAATGGGCATCATACCATACACAAAAAAAATGTTTTTGCAGAGAGTGCGCAAGCATGTTTCTGATACGCGGTTGATTAGCGATAGCTTTTCTGCCAGTGATAAAGAAATTCTTCTCTATATTGATTCGGCACTCGCTGTAACAATGGTGGGACAGGTTTATAATAACGCAAAAATTGAAGGAAATATTGCTGTTCCTGAAGCGTATTTAACCACCTATTCTCTGCTTAGTCCCGTTTCCGATCCAGACACCGGATATTGGTTTTCAAGTCTGCCACAGCCTCCGGTAAGTCTTCCATTGGGATATAGCATTAACCGCGTTTATTTTACCGACCCTCAGTTTGGAGTTAGTCAGGATGCTATTCCAATCAAAGCAAAAAGGCTATCATACAGAATGAGCCTTCCGATGCCGACCGGAGTAAGATACTGGGTAGAAAATAAATTACTTTGGATGGCCGCAAGCAATAATCAGTCGCTTGCTAATATGAATTTAAAAGTTCAGATGGTTAAAACAAGAACTGATGATATTTCAGAAGATATGGCGCTTCCTGATGATGCTATACAGGGAATCTTCGATAAGGTTGTCCAGACTTTGGTTCAACGTTACGGGTTACCGCAGGATATAATTCAGGACAACCTACCGGCTGGTAATAAATCAAGTTAATCATGTCAAGCAATTTAGATATAGGAAAGTTTGTGCCACTCAGAACGGTTGTATCTATGTTTATAGATCAACATGATCGTAGCATGGGGGATTATGACAAAATGTGGATTCTGGCATTTCGCGCACTTGCAAAACTTAATCAGCAATTTGCGGCACTTCCAAAAAGTTTAATGCTTCCTGTGAATGGAAATAAAACCGTTGATCTTCCTTCCGATTATATCACATGGAGCAAGATTGGCGTTATGAGCGATAATGGAGAATTTGTTAGCATAAAAATAAATACAGCGCTTTCCACGCTTCGGGATAATAACCCCAATCGGTTAAACTATCTGACGCCGGAAGTAAACGCATCACTTGGAATACTGGGATCGGCTCCTTTCTTTTTTAATTATTATGGCAACGGAGTGTATAATATGTCTCCGTTATTTGGTTATCGTGGGGGGCTTATTCAGTATGGAGAAGCAAAAGTGGATGAAGAAAATAAAGTAATTATTCTACCTCCTGATTTTAAATATGCAAGCGTTCTTTTGGAATATATCAGCGCTCCGGAAAGAGATGGTGATTATGTGGTGGAAACAGTTTTGCAAGAACCAATTATTGCTTTTCTGGAATGGAAGACAGGGTTTGGATCAAGGCAGGAATTTTACGGGTGTTGTGTAGAAGCCAGAAGAACAATGCCGAACAAGAGGGTAACATTGCAGAATTTGAATCAAATCGTGCGCGAAACATCTGGTGGTTATTTGAAAGCATAAAAAATGGCCGTAGAAATTAAGCAGTTATTAGGTCTAATGGACATTGATTCGCCGAATGAAACTATTTCGCCGGGAGCGCATCGAGATGCCCGTAATATTGTTTGGAGAGGGCCGAAAGGGAATATGAGGGCGGAAGTTTTGGAAGGGACTACCGAGGTTTCGAACCCTTTACTTCCGGAGGACGGGGTTAATAAAAATATCGGCGCTTTCTACGATCCGGTAAATTATCAAATCATTTCCTTTAATTATAATTCTTTAGGGACGCATGGTATTTATATTTTTAGTACTATTCCGGGAACCTGGCAGACGCTGCTGGAGGTTGGGGCCGGTACGGATGGGGATATTTTAGGTTTTACGCTCGATCAGATGATTCTATCCGTTTCTATTCTTTATACGGAAGCGACAGACGGTAATTTGCTTTTCTTTATTGATACCATCAGAAGGCCAACCTGTTTTAATATTCAGCGGTATCTCAATACTCCTTACGTTTTAGTCAAGCGCTCGTATATAGATCTGGCGAAAGCCCCATTTCAAATGGTTCCGCAAGTCACCTACGAAAATGATTTTAGTGCTACCGTAAATAACTTACTGAATGTTTTATTTCAGTTTAAGGCTCGTCCGGTTTACGACGATTATCAGAAACCGGTATTAAGTTCAGGAAGTATCACTCCGTTGCCTACCGATCCATTCGATCAGATACACGATTCAGATCCTACTCAAAATTCGCTTATCAGCGTTTATGTCCCTACGGGAGATGTCGATGTTAAAAAAATAGAAATATGGGGGCAGTCATTTACGGATGGTGGCGGCAAATCAGATTATTACTTAATTGCATCGCTTGATAAGAGCCAACTGAATATTCCGGATAATGATGTTTATAGATTTATATTTAAAAACGATTCTCTTTATTTGCCCGGAGATATTCAGGAAACGACATTGCTGCAAGACTGGGTTCCGCAAAAGGGTAATGCAATTGCTTTATTAAACGGGAATGTTCCCGTAATAGGTGGTATAGTAGAAGGGTATAACAAGGTTGAAATTGGGATGAATTTATCCGATACACAACAATCCCCATATAGTAGAATTAATGGGGTGCTTTTCTTCGCATCTCAGGGTGGCGTAGATTCTGTTGGAAGTGGAGATTTTTTAAAAATGGTATTAACCGGTACGTATAAAACATCCGCAAATACCACCTTGGAGGCTAATTTAGCAGGCGTTCATTTCGTAGTGAAGGCAAGGGATTTGAGCGGAAATGAAATTGGGTTTCAATATATATCCGTAATACTTGAAACAACGGCGGCTATACTAAACGGATTAAAAGCGGCGGCTATATCGGCGGGATTTAGTTTTGTATCACAGGGTTTTGGTGAACTTGTAATGCAGTATTCTACTGGATTCGTCTTAGAATCCTCTTTTAATACTAGCCCAAATAGCGCCGGACAGACACAGATCACATTCGCCTATGCGGATCAGGATTCTCTGCAATATGGTATTCAGTATTTTGATGAAAAGGGCAGAACCAACGGAACTTCCCTAGCCCCAGTATCATCTATAAAAACGCTATTGGATAATACCGGAGCAACAACAAATTCAATTCAAATAAATATCACAAATCGCCCTCCATTATGGGCGAGATATTATCACATCGTGCGGGGACGAAATAGGATACAATAAAAGGCTATTCTGGATTTCAAATCAAACATTTATTGATGTAGATCTTAATACAAATATAAGATATGTGTATATCGGAATAAGTTACATGGTTGATTATAATAGAAATATTGAAGCCTCTACGCCAACCGTTACGTACGATTTTGCAGCCGGAGACAGAGTGCAATTCCAAATAAGATATGCGAATGATCTTACTCCAAATAATCTTCCAGCCGGACTTGATTACGAAATACAGGCACTTGTAACAGATCCTATTTTAAATGGTGTTGTACAGCAGGGAAGATTTATTAAAATAATATTTCCAACTAATGATATAAGCCTAATATTCACTTTCGGGTCGGTTAATTTCGAGTGGTATAAAATACTTATTTATAATTTTAAAAAGCATGTTCAGGATTCGGGTACGCAAGAATTTTTTGAGTTTGGTAAAACATGGGGAATTGGTAATCCCGGAACTGCGAATGCCTATCACATGGCAGAACGACAAAGCCAAACTCCCGATTTGGTTACTCCGGCTGTAAATTCTACGCAGGAGGGTAATTATTTTTACAGAACCAGAAACGTTCCGGTTGGACAGATTGCTCACTTGGAAGTTGGATCGGTAAATTATTCAGATCGTTATGCGAATATGCCGGTAAGTGTTCCAGGTGGCGCAATTTCCAATGCCGATTACGATCTGAATAATGTGGCATTTTTGAGTAGCAATACCAATAATGAAGATTATACTTCTGGCGGAAATCTATTTTTTAATAAATCGGCAAATCCGATAACGATCAGAGTGCAGGGCGAATATTCGCTTTCGGGAGATGCTGCGCTGGTTCATAATATGCTGCTTAAAATATGCCCTCCGGCAAGCCCATATTATTTTAAATTGGTAAATAATTTTGCTGTTGCGTTAACATCCAATCAAAACACAGCCTATACAACCAAGTTTGATAAATACGTTTTAGTGCCGCCTAATTCAAAAGTATTCTTCGTGTCGCAAAATGAAATAAACGGAATTGGTGTTTCGCATTTGGTCATCAATGCTTTTACTTTTGATTTTACCATTTCAAAGAATATTTTAATTCCGATTATTGAACAATCGTTCAGTGATAATTATAATATTGTTACGAATTCAAACTCGCGTCCATCGGTTTATGATGAAAATGCAAAACAGGTTTACTATCCAACCCTTGTGCGCTGGGGTCTGGCTGACCAACTCAATACAAACATCAATCAGACAAATCGGTTTTTCCCGCAGAACTTTGATGAATTGGATAAATCACATGGAGCGATCATGCGGATAAAAATTCGGGACAGAGAAGCCAGATGGTTTCAGGAAAGAAGAGTTGGGCGTTCTGGTATTTATTCAAAATTCATTCAGGACAATAATGGTAATAATGTTTTGGTGACAACGGATGTTATTATCACCGCAAATAATGTTGAATATTATGTTGGAGAGTTTGGAATCGGAAATCAGTCAGCCAGTTTAATGAGCGCTGGATTTGATGATTATTTTGTAGATCCTGTAAAGGGATTTGCATTACGGGTTTCTCCGAGTGGACTTGATCCAATCAGTGAACAAAACAGAGTACAGACATGGGCCGGTAATAACCTACCGAAGTACTTAAATAATTATGCGTACCAGTTTGGTGGCAATGCGCAGGTTCTTGGTTGTTTTTGGTTCTGTAATGATCGTCCGGGAGAAGCGTTATTTGCAACACAGGGGGGGGTGTTAGGTTCGGACAATATACCCGGGGAGATATTTTCGTTCCGGGAAGATGGCAATGCGTGGGGATCTTTTTACGACATAAATCCGGACAATCTGGTTTGTGCTGAAAATAATCTTTATGCTTTTTACAATGGAAAGATGTATCAGGTAAATAATAAAAGCACTTACGCTAATTTCTTTGGTACGCAATTCAAACCCAGTATCACCCTCGTTTTTAACGACAAAGTGGCTATTAAGAAAACATACCTCGCGCTTGCGTATCAATCAAATAATTTCTGGACAAGCGATAATGTAGGAGACGTGACAACAAGCCAACCAAATCCACAAACCGGTCTTCCTCAAATCAGCAACTTAATTCAGGCGGATTATGAAATAAATGAAGGGCTTTATTATGCAGCCTTTATGCGGGATGCAAATAGCATGGCAACGCCGTCGATGGCTTTGGTTGAAGGTGACGTTTTGAAGGGCGTTTATTTGAAAGTTAAAATGTCTTTCAATGGAAGTGGGTTTATCTATTTATTTTCACCTTATTTGACATATATTGTATCACCAAGAAATTTATAATGAACGATAAAGAGTCTCATATAATTATTGACGGCATAGAGCGTGAGATAAAAAAATATAATCCCGCAAATTGCCCCCTGCATCACATCTTCACGCCTCATTTATATACACGACATATTTTTATGCCTGCTGGAACTTTGATTGTTTCTAAGATTCACAGATTTCAGCACCCATACGACGTGATGTGTGGAATAGCTTGGGTAAAAATAAACGACGGTGAATGGGAGAGAATAGAAGGCCCATACAGCGGGATAACAGAAGCCGGGACAAGAAGAGTTCTTTTCATAGAAAAGGATTGTTGGTGGAAAACATCTCATGTGGTTGATATATATCCGGAAGATGATTCTGATAAGGCCATAAAAGAGGCTGTAAAAAAGATAGAAAATATTATCATTATCAAAAGAAACAGGCTTAAATTTGACTCTAATAATTCATTACAATTAATTGATTTACAATGACTTGGATTGCAGCAGGTACGGCGGTTGCGGGAATAGGCACACAGGTTTATTCCGGTATAAAACAAAAGCAGCAGGCAAAAAAACTTGCAGCCGCCAATCAGTATTCGTCAATGGGTATTCCCAGAGAAGAATTGCAAAATCAGCAGATAGCGCAAAATCAGGCGCTACAGGGGCTTCCTTCTCAGCAATACCAACAATCCATGCAGAATATTCAAAGGCAACAGCAGATGGCCTTGCGCGGCGCACAGGATAGAAGATCTGGGATTGGTCTTGTCGGTTCTATTCAGCAAGCTGGGAATGATGCGCAGGGAAATCTTGATGCGCAAAATGCAAATGCCAGACTTAATAATCAGCGCCAACTCATGGGAGTTAATAATCAGGTAGCTGCCTACAGAAGTCAGGATTACCGGCAAAATGAAGAGAATAGGCGTATGAATTATGATTATTCTCAGCAACTTTTGGGAGCCGGAAATGCGAATATTATCGGCGCGATTGATAGTGGGCTTGCTGGTATAACTTCAATGGCGGGTCGTGGGCTTTTTGGTGGTGGTTATAATAATAATCGTATCGGATCTACTCCCGGACTTTCTTCCGTTAATTCGTCTATTGCTCCCGGTGCCGGATCGCTTGGTACAATTCCAGAGCCGCCTCTTAAACCATTAAATGTAAGTTTAAACCATTAAATGTAAGTTTCGTTTAAAATGGCACACCAATCGACAATACCAGAAGGGAATGCGTTCATCGTTAATTTGCCCAAGTTTGATCAGGCTCGTCAGCAATTATATACCGAACAGCAGCAAAGAAGGGCGTACCAGCAGAAAGAATCAGATCAGGTGGATCAGCAACTTGGTCGTCAATTCTCCCGCATTCGTAGTGTTGATGCCCCTGATATTATAGGAGCGTATAATCAATATAAGCAATTAAAAAAACAATTATTATTCGATCCAAAAATTCAGAATAATCCACAAGCCTATAACGATATTCAGCAGCAGGCTAATGAAGCGCTTGGTAAAACATTTCAGCAAGCAGACCAAAGCGCACAGTATAATCAAATGGGCAAGGATCTTTTTACAAGCTATAGAACCCATCCAGATCGGTATGCGGATAATTTTGGAGATATGATGAAAAATTTCCAAAATACACCAATGGGCAAACTGCAAAACCATCCTACCGGAGATTTATCCAATCCGGATACGTATATGTATAAGGGATCGAATACAGACTTTGGGAAAATAAATAAACTTGCCATCGGGACTCCGCATGTGGTTTATAGTGAAGAAACTCCAGTAGATGAAAAGAATCTACAAACAAAAATAACACCATACAGCTATGCGAATACGCCTGCGCAATATTATCAGACGATGCTCGGTTCTTTGCAGCAAAGAGGCGCAGAAAGAGATGCTGCCGCTCACTGGGAACACATGGTATCACAGGAGCCGGGGGTAATTGAGCATGTAAATCAGGAATATGAAAAAATCACCCCTGATCAATGGAGAAAAATGACAGGAAGCGAAAAGCCGCAAATAATAAATCCAGACCCAACCAGCAGCGCTGATCAGTTTTCGGCCTATATGGCTAAGGCTTATGCTTTAAATAATCTTCCGCAGGAAGGGAAAGCCGTATTCAGAAATAATCAGGCAAATATTATAAATGTCAAAAATGCTCAGTCCGAAAAGATGCAGGCGGCCAGATTCCAGCAGCAAAAACTAATGGAAGGGGTAAGGCAAAATGATCGCCAAGCAAATATCGGACTTCATAGATTATATGCAAAACAAGATGCAGCAGGTCAGAATGCTTTGGTTGATGAACACTTTAATGATGAGTACAATGAGGCTAAAAAAACAAAACCAGTATCGCTGCCTACTGCATCCGGAACTCCCCTTGTTGGGTTTGAGGTTAATCCGGTAGGGGTTATTCAAAAAGAGTTTACCGCAAAGGATGGGATTCATAATGTATCACCAGATAAATTTATATTATCTCCTGATGGAAAAACAATGACGGGTGTATTTTTGACGCAAACTAAAGACGGAAGTGCGGTAGTTGATGATGCTAAGACAAAACAAAAAGACGTGGATCTTAATTTAAAACCGGTGTTCCGAAATTTCGTAGCGCCTAAATCAAAGGTAACTGCACCAAAAACAGAAGTTCAGAAAATACCAGTAACGGTTCATAAAGGATTATTCAACGACATAAAGTAAATGGAAGATCAGAATAATATAAATGACGAACAGAATCAGGGAGGCGATAATCCACAGATTGGTGTAAAGCCTCCAACTCAAAATAGCGACATTGAGCCGGGAAATCTTTTGCCAAACCAAACGCCACCAGCGCCAGTTCCGGAAACTGCTGACAAGAAATTGTACGATCAGCTTTACAAAACTCAGTTATATACCAAAACATACCCTGAATTCCAAAAGCAATTCAACAATCCGCAATCCATTGATAAATTATATCAAGGATTAAGCGAAAGCGAACTTTATACGAAGCCAAAAGAAGATTTCTATAATCAGTTCTTTTCACACTTGCCATCAAGGGAGGTAACAGACGCTCATGATTTTATTAATAATTATCTGACTTCTCCGAAGGCAAATAAAGCCATAAATAAAATAACCGAAGATCAATTCTACAAAAATATTTATCAGCAACAATCAGTTGGTGCGCAAGGAAGAGATGCTACAAAATTGGCGCAGCTACTTCCAATCCGGATGGCAGATCAGGCAGAAAATGACCGGAAAGATTTTGCGAATCAAATGCAATCAGATCCATCTCTGATACGTCCGGTTCTGAGTCAGGCAAAAAGACAAAACCCTACAGACGCGCCAAAAATAAATCAGGCTATGTATGTGGCAGACGCTTCAAAAAGAACACATTCTGCGGCCACGGTTAAGTATTATGCTGACCAACTCGCTTCTGGTAAAATGGATTATGATATTAATTCAAAACAATTGGTAAAGCCGGTGGGGGCATTCGATGCTATATTTCATGGGTTAAAAAACCATTCTGACGCAATAAACGAATACGATTTTCTTACTTCTCATAGCGATGATGATATAATAAAACATTTGGATGAAAAGTCGGCTGCATACGATCCGGATAAGCCTATTTACAAAGCGAAGGGCGCTATATCGTCAACTGGCGAAATGCTCGGGTCTAGCGTTTCTGCACTTGGTAAAATGGGTGCGGGATCTGTGGCTACGAGACTTGCCGGAGCGGCGGCTCCGGAATTGGCATTGCCTATTGCTGCCATAACCACAATGGGTATGGGTGCGGGGGTGCAGGATTTTCATCATACTTCCTATGCCAATGCGATGGAAGAAACTTATCGGGAACTCCGACAACAGCATCCCGATGCAGATCCGCATGTCATTCTAAATGAGGCAAAAAAACAAGCGAACGCCAGCGGTGCTTTCGGGATGGCGCAGGGACTTATCGCTGGAGAAGTGGGTAATATAGCTGGTAAGGAAGCAAAGTTTGTTCCGGTTCGGCTGCGTCCCGGATTTACTAAAGCATTAACTGATATTGGTAAAAAAGTAGGTGGCAATTTGGTTAGCCTGATAAAATCATCCGCTCCTGATGTTACCGCTCAAACAGCAGTATCTGGCGGAATAAAAGCGATAGAGAACGCGTATCGTGGCAAACCGGCTGGCGAAGGAATGGTTGAAAATATGGCTGGGAATGCCTTGTTTATGACTGGCTTAGTGGCCTTGCGTAATAGTGCAGGAGTTTTGCTTGGCAGAGAAGCAAAGGCAAATCTTATGGATGGATACGCAAAGGCCCCTCCTGAAATAGTAGACAATACACTTAAAACCGCAGTGGGACTTAATGCTATCAGTCCCGAAACAGCAATAAAAACAAAGCAGGAAATAGAATCTCACAGAACAGAATCAGAAGGAATGCCAGACTTCTCTTCTAAAATTACTCCTGAAGCCGAGCACCTGTTAAGCCATATTGAAGAAACGGGAGCCAATCCATCCAGCATGAATAAAAAAATGCTGGAGAAAATAGCAAATGACAACGGTATTAAGCCCGAAGAAGGAAAGGAATTGGCTGCTACGGATATTGTTGAACAGTTACGGAATAAACAGAAATCCCAAAAGATGCCAAAAACTTTTGTGGATGCAAGTGATTTATTGGAACAGGCTGCGCCAAAGCTTACAGGCACCTACAAAACGATGTACGAAAAAGATCCGGAAGGATTTTTAAAATTCATTGCCGAACAAGCGCATGGCGATGAGGTAAATAGAACAGAACTTGAACAGGCTGATGGGATAACAAAGCCATTAATTGATGCCGCTATTGCAAAATATCCAGAAAATATTTTATCACCAAAAACAGAAGCAAATGGCAAAGCCGAAAATGCCCAAACCGAAACCGGGCAAATAGAAAATCAGGATGCGGGACAGCAAACCGCATCTTCTGAAAAACCTCGTGTAACTGTATCGACTCCGACAATATCGAATGTTAGATTAAAGACTAAGCCTATTTCTGAAATGAATAGCGATGAATTATTTACTCATGCCAAAAATACAAAATCGCTTCAATCTGATTTGGAAGTGAGGGTGTTTGGAGAAGACGGAGCTAAAAAATACAGAGATGCACAAAATGTATCCAATAGTGATTTTTCGTCACCAGAGAAAAGAAAAGAAGCGGACGAGGTTATAAAAGAAATGCACGATTCTCTTACTCCAAAACAATCCGAAGAATTTTTTAGTAAGCAGGATGACCCGGCAGAAATAAGAGATATTGCAAGAAAAGTTAAATCGGTTGAAGATTCTGCCGACATGGATGAGTTATCATCTTCCGTAAGAGCCGCCTTGTCTAATATGGATAAAAATAACCCGTCCGATGAGTTTATGGCTATAATGAATGCAGCTAAAACAAAGGCCGCGGATATGAAAATTGATATTGCGGATTTGGTAAAAGAAGTTGTAAAAAAAGTTGGTAATAAATACAGAGATGCCGAAGATGCTGAATTTATGATGAAGTCAGCATTGGATAAATTAACAAATATAAAACCTAAAGACAATGCCATTCCAATCGGAGGCCCAGCGTCGCTTCATGTGGATGAAGCACCCGGAAATAGCGGCCAAATGGGCGAAGGAATTCCCAAACCAGAGAAATCTCCCGCAACACAAGGCGGCACAGAAAATAAAAACATCGGTGAAAAAGAAGGCATAGCGCCTCCGGAAATTTCGGATGAACTTCCGTTTGGAAAAGAAGAAACTACTGGGATAAAGAATGTTATTTCTAATATTCATAGATCCGAAAGGGCTTTACCTAAAGTTGATGTTCCGAAGCTTGGCAGTGATGTAGATGTTTTGCGGGAGGGTAAAGAATTGGTCGATAGCGGCAAAATTGATCCTCAGAAGGTTGTTGAAAGGATTAATTCTACCAACGAAGGAATGCACCCGGATGAGGCGAAGGCTATGCAGTATTATATGCACCAATTGGCTCGACATGAAAATAATTTAACAGCAGCGCTATCCGAATCAACCAATCCGGTAGAGCGGGCGGATATTGGAAATCATTTGCAGCAATTATCAGATGATATTGACGCGGCTACTTCCGCTAATATAAAGAGCGGAACAGCGTGGTCGCATGTTGGTAATATCAGACAGGTAATTGTTGATGCGGGGTTTAATCCAAGTCGGGAGAAGGCTATTCTTAAGAGCGCCTATGGTGGTGAATTGCCTACTGAAGTCAAAGAAAAGTTGGACGCTATAACCAAAGAAAGAGACGCGGCTATAGATGCTAAGAATCAAGCAGAAGAAAGACTAAAGAATCTGGCTGCCGATAAGGCGGTTGTGAAAATTAAAAAAGAAGCAGAAAAATCACTTAAGCTAAAACAAACCAAAGAGGAGCTTAAAAAGGAAGAACAGGATTTGTTAAAAGAAATACGCCAATCCATTAAAAAGGATTTGGGTAATCTCCATGCCGGTATACCGATTCCAAAAGAAACGCTTGAAACGCTTGGCAAACTGGCTGTGAATTATTTCAAACAAGGGGCCATTACGGTTGAGGCGCTTGTTGGCCGCATGTACGAACAGTTGAAGGATGATATTGAAGGACTTAACAAGAAGGACCTGAGAGATTTTCTTGCTCAATACGAGCCACTGAGTATCGTCAGGGAAACCGAAAGAATCACTAAGAAGGCCGAGGGAATAGAAAATAAAGTTAGACCTACTGTACTGAAAACGGTGCGTGGAAAACTGGAAGGCGTCTCCGAAAAGCCAGATTTTACGCCGGTATCAAAAACAAAGCTAACCTTCAAGAAGGACCCCGAATGGGTAAAGGCAAATCAGAAATTAGTTAATGCTGAATACAAGCTAAAAACACTTAAAAGAGAAGCATTTGAGTCTAAGAAAAATATGTACCAGAAGGCGCTCATGTGGTTTTCCAGATTGACCAGACTGTCCGTATTGAGTGGTTACAATGTTTTGTATAAGTTATCCGCAGCGGCTACTATAGGTGGTGCGGGAAAAAGAATTCCAGAACAGGCAATAGGAGCAATTTATGGTGGAATATTTAAAGGTATTTCCGATAAAGCGCCGATAGAGGGGATGCCGTATCTGAATTCCGAATTACAATTCTATAAAGAATTTTTTAACCCGAAGAAATTTTTGAGCAATGCTAAGGAGATTCTGAAGAGCGGATCTTCGCACTTGACTAAGCAATTTGGCAATGCGGAATATGAGCATATTAAAGGATTGTATCTGCCAACAGATCTTCATCAGATAATAAAAGACCCATTAAAAAGAGGAACCTTTGAGGCTTCGTTTAGAAATGGAATGCACTGGGCTGAAAAAAACAATTTTGATATTACCGATCCACTTATTGTGCAATCAATCGAGAATGCCGCATACAAAAGGGCCAACTATGAAATATTCCAAGAACAAAGTTGGCTGACAAAGAAATTTAATGATTATAAAACAAAACTAGATAAGTCTGGGAATGCCGGCTCTACCGCTAAGTTCTTGGTTGATTTTATGATTCCGGTAAGTACTGTTCCGACAAATATCGCTAAAAGATTGGCGACAACTTCTCCGTTCGGTTTAATACGCGGCGGAGTTAAAGTTGTAGAAGCGTATAGAAAAGGAATAGAAAATTTAAAGCCGGAAGAGGCCGATGCGGTTATGCGTCAATTAAAACAGGGAAGTCTCGGTACGGCAATGTGGCTTGTCGGTTGGTTTGGGTATAATAGTTTTGGTGGTCTATACAGTAGATTTGATCCGAATAAAAAGCGGATGGCTGGTGATTATAAATCCGATGAAATGGAAATAAATGGGGAAATGATTCCAAAGCCAGTGCAACACGCGCTGCCATTAGAGATAATTCAATTAGCCGCTACCGCAAGAAGGATACACGACAACTATTCGATAAAAAAGGGAGAGAACGAATTTGAATCTATTTACAATTCGGCGCTGGGGTCTATCGGAGCGGTTGCGGAACAAATCCCTATTATAGAAACGGGCGTTCACGCCATCGAGGCAACATCTGATACGTATCAGGCTAAGAAACTAAAAGAAGATGTGAAAAGAAGATTTGAGCCGCAGATACTTAGAGAAACGGGTATAATACCTGCTCCGCAAAAGAAATCAGATAAATCGAATCAGTCAGTTTCTATTCCAAAAACTTATAAATAATGGACGCTCCTGATAATTATATTCCACTAACAAACGATCAAAGATCATCATACAATGATTTTATGGATCATGTAGATAAAATTGGTGGGTCAATTCCGGAACCAGCAAAACATTTTGATAATTTTAAAAAAGAAAACCCAAGTACAAAATTAACCGCCGACTTAATTCCTCATGCCCAATATGAAGTGGGGCAATTAAAAACAGGAAATGAATTTTCCGGGTTGGAGCCGCACGAATTGAAATATGCTCAGGATGCAATGACGCCAGCGTATAAAAACGGAACCAATCCAAAATATCCCGTCACTACTGATGGTAAACATGTCGATGAATTTGCGAAGGGAAAAGGAACGCCACCGCCAGTGGTGAATACGGTTCCGGGCGTAGTGCCAAATCCAGGTACTGTTCCGCCATCTAATACGCCGCCGGGTTCGGGAGAAATACCAAAGCCAAATTATAACGATCCCAAATCGAGATTGAATTATGTAATTCAGGCTAAAAAGAAATACGGGAATTTTATTTCTGGGCGCGGAGATACATTATTGCACATGAACGAAACGCCGGATACGGATGAAATACCGGTTAAGGAGGCGGCTATCAAGGCTGCTAAACCGCTTGGTATCGATCCGGTGCTTTTATATTCGTCGGCTATGGAAGAAGGTATGAGTGGCTTATTTCCTGACAAAAACGGAAAGGTAACGGTTGGAGATGAAGCTACAAAAAACTATCCGGTAGCCGGGTTTGCAAATTTCGGTCTTGATCATTTTTCCGACGTCTTCCCGGAATTGTCAAAAAGAGGCTACCTGCCAAAGGATTTTAATTATCAGAAAATAACCCTGAAAAACCCGGAAAATAATGAAATGGTAAATACTGCCAATTTTAAAACCGTTGCTGACGCTTTACAAGCCAAAGCCGCCTATTTAAAAATGTTCAAAGATGATAATGAGAAATACGCCAAAGATAAAGGGATTGAACTTTCTCCAAAGGCGCAGCAGTTTTTTACGTTGATTAGTTACAACGGAGGGCCGGGAACTTATCATAAAATGCTGGATTATTATAAATCCAAAGGATTGCTGAAGGATGACAAATTCGTTGATGTAGATCCAGGGAGGGCCATTGATCCCGGAAAATCGTTTTCAAAAGTTGCCCCAAGATTAAAAATGGCAGATGTACTCCGGAAGGAGGGTTTATTTTAGAATATAAGGATTTTGTGTTTATAAAATAAGTATTTTTAACAAGTTAATTTGTACCCGAAATGCCATTATCGCCCGCTTTCACAGTAGGTAGCAATTTTGTATCTACATCACAATTCTTGGTTACCGACACGTCCACCGGGGCTGATGCCGCAATAGCAAATCGCCTTATTTATATCTACGATTCGGCAAATAATTTATTTACCGGCGCTCCGATTCAATTTCCATTATCTGCTGGCGCATCAATTACTCCAAATATTTTAACAAAGGATTTCGCCTACAATATCGTATTGAATTGGGTAGATAGTTCCGGGGCAATATTGTATACCGCTTCGCAGGTTGGAGTATTTACTGGCTTCCTTGAATGGTTTTTTTACAATCTTACACAGAATATTGCCGCACAGCCAAGTATTATAAACGATAGAGTTTGGTTTGGAAATTATAGTAAACTCAGGACGTTGATAGATTCTGCCTTGCAGGCAATACAAATTGGTGGAAGTGTTTTTAATGCACAGGATATGATTTTGCTGGCTCAGGAATTGACTAATAATTCAAATCTGTATTTCTAATGACAGAATATTCATTTTCAGACATTATTAATTTTGCCAAGCAATCGCAGGTAAATTCTCAATTTAAAATATCAAAAGAATTTATGTTCAATGGCAGTTCAATAAATCCAGAATATTCCAGAACGCTTTATCTGGTAAGGAAAGCCGTTGAATTTATGAATAATGCAAACCCAATATATGCAACATTGAGACAAACGGCTGAATATTTATTCGCATTAACTCGGCCATTTTTAGTAAACACTGCTACGATTTCTATAACCAATCCAGCCAACCGTACGATAAATGTAGGCCAAAGCGCCTCTTTTACGGTAAGCGTTTTTGTTTCAAATGCTTCGCCTTATACCGTTCAATGGTATAGAAATAACGTAGCGATTCCGGGTGCAACCGGACTGACATATACATTAACGAACGCGCAGGTTTCCGATTCCGGAGCTACCTTTTATGCCACTGCAATATCTCCTGGCGTTGGAACAGTTTCGTCTACAACTGCTGTATTAGTTGTGAATGCTGTTATTACTGGATTCTTTGCATGGTCTGCCGATACGGATTTCTATCCGATCCTGTTGACTATTACCGATCCATTTAACTACCAAACCAATTTTAGCATATCTCATAATCAACCAGTGCAAGTTCCGCTGCCTTCCAATATGCTGGCCAATGTGTATATGCTGGTCAAAGTACCTATCGGAGAAAGTGTGAAAACGATTTGGGGAAATACGCCTTTGAATTTTGGAACCATTCCTGACAGTGCTTTTGAAACAATCGTGCAATTCGGAGGGTATACATACTACGCGTCAAGAGGACAAATATCTATGGATGTAACGCAACCACTCACACTAAGCTAATGAAAAAAATATTATCTATACTTGTTTTTTGTTTGTGTTTTATTTTTGGCAAAAGCCAGACATACAATCCAACAAATTTTACTGTCAGCAACAAAAGTTATGGGGTCGCGCAGGCTGTTCCTACGGATGCTAGAAGTATGTTTTATGATGCAGTGAATTTTGTCATGCGGCCTTATCAGTCCACAACAGAAGTAAAGACATACTTAAATATTGCAAAATACAGGGCTGGCAATTTTATTATCATTATAGATTCTGGCGGGGTTCTCAATCCCAATGGTACATATACTGGAGGCGCGAATCAGCTTTGGATGTTCCGGGACGGGACGGCTGACGGAAATTTAATACAGTTAACCTTTGGCGGATCTTCTGGCGCTTGTGTTGGTTGCTTGCTTGCTGCGAATAATTTATCAGATGTTTCAAATGCGGCTACTTCCAGAATGAATTTAGGATTGGGAAGTATGGCTGTTTTGTCGTCTACGGCTGGTGGTGATTTATCCGGAACATGGCCTGCCGTGACGGTTGCGAGATTCAATGGTTTGACGCCTTCTTATTACTTAAATTATAATAACCTATCAAACACTCCAACCATACCGGCGCAATTCAATCCTATTGCCGGTTCCGGGATTACACTTTCTGGAACATATCCAAATATTACCTTCAGTGCATCCGGATCGGTAGGATTTAATACCGCAGGCGTTTATCTTGTTTCATCTGGAGGTGGAAATACTGTTAATCTTGATACAGCGAACTACAGAAAAGTGGATTCTATATGGTCGGTGAATGATAGTTTATTTCGTTATACTCTGAATGGATCTCCGCATGATGTTTCAGTTAGAGGTGGAACAGGTTCGGGTGGTGGTGGTGGTTCTGGAACGGTTACTACTGTTTCTGTTGTAACGGCAAATGGTATTTCGGGGTCAGTCGCGAATCCAACCAGTACTCCGGCAATTACCTTAACGCTTGGTGCAATTACTCCAACTACCGTTAATGGATTGACTTTTGCTGCGCTTTCGACTGGATTTACCATTTCAGGAGGTACATCTTCCAGAACTTTAACGGTGTCTGGAAATGCAAATGTTTCAGGAACGAATACTGGGGATGCTACTCTTTCCGGAGAAAATTATTTATCACTGACGGGTCAGGTGTTTACTGCAAATGCAGTGAATGTATCTGGAACCAATATTACTGGTGTTTTAAAAGCTACAGCATTCCCGGCACAAACGGGGGATGTAACCAATTCTGCCGGATCGCTTGCTACAACTATTTCAGCCAATGCGGTTACAAATGCAAAGCTGGCGCAAATGGCCGCACATACTTTTAAGGGGAATAATACCGCATCAACGGCGAACGCGCTCGATCTGACGGCCACGCAACTCACCGCAGAATTAAATGTTTTCACCACTACTTTAAAAGGACTTGTTCCGGCTCCGGCAACCACTACCGGGAAAGTTTTAAGCGATGCTGGAACCTGGGTTGTAAATGGAACCGGAAATACAAACTCGAATGTTGGCGCATTTTACAGGCTGGCAATTCCGACTACTAATAACATCAAAACTTTAGCCGTAGGATATGGAATAATTGCAGACAGTACGACGAATGCAAATTCGATTACATTATTTGCCGATACTTCGGTGCTGGCCTTAAAAGGATCGGATACGATTACGGTATTTAATTACGGAGCCGCAGGATTGCCAATCGGATTTCCAAATGGTGATACACTTGGGTTGAAAAAGTTCATTGCTGGTGCAAATATTACTTTAACCCAAAATGCAGATAGTTCAATAACAATTACGGCTACGGGAAGTGGATCGGGTGGAATTACTACAGTTGGAACCATTAATAGCCAAACTCCATCAGCAAATGGATTGGTTATTTCCGGAACTTCAATTTATGCCCAAACCGCCACTCCGGCAAATCCGGGAATGGTAAGTACGTCAACTCAGACATTTGGAGGGGTAAAGACTTTTTCTTCCGCTCCGATGTTTTCCACACTTACAACAAATGGAGGGATATTTTACGGAAATGGATCTGGAACACTTTTGCAAACGGGGGCCGGAACTTCTACTCAGGTCTTACATGGCGGTACTTCTCCGGCTTATAGTGCAGTAAATTTGTCGACCGATGTTTCCGGAATTGCGGCTATTATCAATGGAGGTACGGGAACGGCAACTCCGGCGCTTGTGGCTGGATCGAATATCGTTATTACTGGATCATGGCCCAACAATACAATCACCGCAAACGTAGGTGTTACTTCTGTGGCATTTTCTGGCGGCACTACCGGGCTTTCGGTTACTGGTAGTCCAATTACATCAACAGGGACTTTTACGCTTACCGGGACGCTTGGGGTTGCTAATGGAGGAACTTCATTATCTTCTCTTACTCCTTATTCTTTAATGGTGGCCGGGTCTACTCCAACAAACCCTATGCAGCAGGTTTCCGGAACAGGAACCGTTGGGCAATATCTTCAATCAAATGGCGGCGGGGCATTGCCTTCGTGGGTTAGCGCCTTTCCTCTATCGCTTACGTCTACACAGATTGCATTTGGTAGCCCATCTAATTTAATAACAAGTTCTGTTAGGTTAAAAACAGATTCATTATCGGGAAGCAAACAAACGCTGACATTAAACAGAACTGTATTTAATACAAGTTCCGTGCTTTATTCAATAGTAGTTAGCGATGATTCGTGGGATTATACAACCAGAACATCAGATCAACTTACTGGGGTAGGATATTTTGCAGCCCAAGCTATTTCTGGTGGCGTTGGAAATTCTTTTCTGGGAGCAAATTCTATTCAGAAATGTACGACCTGTTCATTTAATTCTGATTTCGGATGGTATGCTGGTTCCGGAAATACAGCGGGTAGTCATGCAATAAATGTAGGTGCATGGTCTGGATATATTCCAACAACTACTGGAATTACTACAAACACTATTATCATCGGAGATTCAAGCGGACGATCAACAACTGGTAATTTAACAAATACTACGCTAGTCGGACACTTTTTGAATACCGACAGTTCCAATGTGGCTATTTTCGGACGCGCCGATCAACGTATTATTTTAGGAAATGGGGGCGGCAATACAGCAGCAATGAATTTGTTTAACCATTATGTTTCGCAGATATTCTTCAATACAGACTCCACTTCAACAGGAAGTGGGTATTGTGTCTGGAACGGAACAAAATGGGTAAATCTAGGAAGTGCAACGGGTGGTGGAGGTGGTTCGCAAAGTTTGCAGGATGTAATGACTGTAAGTTCCGCACTGACCGGAACGAATCTAATTACTACCGGAACTGGATCTTTGAGTTTTTCCGGATCTACTTTTGTCACATTTCAGAATGGTATTAGTACGCTTGGGTATTATCAAAATTTTGTTCGCAAAACTTCCAATTATTCTTTGACTGCAATTGATAATGTAATCGAAGCTGATCCAACTTCCGGAAATATTACCATGACGCTTCCATTCGGAACCGCTCCGCTGGGTGGCCAGGGGCAAACATACACTATAAAAAAATCAGACAATGGGGCAAATACCGTAACGGTTATTGTAAATGGCGGGGGTCTGATAGATGGAATTTCTTCTTATGTGCTGACAGCAGCGCAACAGCCCGCAACGTTTATATCCAGAGGAAACGGAAACTATGATGTTATTGCGGCCACCGGGACGGGCAGTGGTGGGGGAGGTAGTTCCGGAATAGGATTGGATTCCGTTCAGGCTTATACTTCTGGATCAACCTTGACGCAAACGGCGGGGTATAATTATATTCAGCTAAACCCTGCTTCAACAATTGCGGCCTTGACAATCACAACTGCAACAGTTTGGCATACGTCAAACGATCTCTATATTGTTGCGGGTGGAACGGTCGCCTCCGGAGCGGTTATTACTTCTTTAACAATTACAGCCGGAAGCGGATTGACATTAGTGCAGTCTGTGACTCCTACAACAATATCTGCTGGTCAGGTTATTCGGTATCATAAAATTGGATCACTCGTATATCGTATATTATGAAAAATATTTTTTTATTCATATTCGTTTTTATTTCGTTTAGTGCTATTTCTCAGCCAATACCTAAACCAACAACCCCCGGAACAAATATCGGCTTGATTGGAGTTGGTACAGACGCAAGCCCGTATGTATTAAATGCAGCTAAAGATTCCTTAAATCTTACACTTCTTTCTTTTGTCGTTCCGGATTCTGTCGTAGTGATTGGGCATAGTTATTATCAGGGCACAGGAGGTTATGTGTCCGGCACTGGTTTCAGAACAGCGACATCTGATACTACTGTTTCTACATATTTAACAGCCGATTGGGGGATACCTTTCATAAACCAGGCGTTAGGCGGATCTGGTTCATGGAGAGCGGCGGCAAATTTTAATACATACGTAAATAACAATACTGCTCATGCTGTATTATTCGATGCAACATTAAATGATACAAGGCGGGGAGGGTCTTCAGATGCGACAGGTAGAAAAATAATAAACTGCCTTCAATCCATTTTTGTAAACCAGTTCAGTAAAAACAATCAGGATGGAGGTTGTACATCCTGTCTGGTAACGCGATATGGTACATGGTCTACAGTTTACACCGCAGCGGCACTCGGCGGCAAATCTGTGAATAAGGGAGCATTCACAACCACAAATAATGATTCAATAACCTATGGTCCCTTCACTGATACAACTGTTTATGTCCGGCTGATGGGTGCCGACGGTACAACAAATACCTATGCGACTTTTGATATTTATATTGACAATGTCCTGAAGGGTCATTATACAGAAAATTTTCAAACTGATGGGATAAGCGATGGCGTTTATGATAATAAGAGAATACCGATGGCGCTGATATATACAGGGCTCGGGGCTGGCCCGCATACGATAAAAGTCGTTAATACTTCCGCTACTTCGGGTACTCTATATTTGGTCGTGGATGGCTTCGGAACGCTCAGGGATGCCACTACAGCAACCCCTTTCATTCTGGGCGAAGCGGCTTATCTGAATTCAGCAGGATACGCCGTTACTCCCAGCAGCGGAAGTACGGCAGCAACGGATATCATGAACGCGAAGATTGATTCACTCGTTGCCACATGGCCGCAGTCCTACCCCGTATTTGTGGCTAAATTATATAATTATTTAAACACAACAACCGGACTTGGTCCGGATAATATCCATCCGAATAATACCGGCGACAAGCAACTGGAATCCGGATATTTAGGAGTAGTTCCTTCTCTTACTTCACCAACAACGGGCGCAATACTAAAGGCAGGCTTTGACCATTATGCTGTCACTTATAAGGGGGTTTCTAAAAAACTGGCATGGTTGACCGATTTACCTGCTGCTGGTAACGTCAGTTCTGTTGCAAATTCTGACGCTACTTTAAATATAAGCCCGACATCAGGAGCAGTAGTGGCCTCCCTTAATCTTAACCATGCCAATACGTGGGCGCAACCGCAAACTGAAAATAAAATTATTTTAGCCTCGACAGGATCAGGCGACAATCCCGGGATTTATAATTCCAATTCCACTACCGGCGGATATGCAGTAACAACAATTTACCCGCAGACAGGTACAAACGTGGCGGGGCAGCTGTATCTGGTTCCCAAAGGAACGGGTACTGCCGGGCTTCTGTTTGGAATAAATCTGTTTAATAAAGATTTTATTGCCAGTTCAAGCAATGCCGAATTCTTACAGATTAATTCAACCGGTACGGCTGGATATTTATTTAATTCAACAGCAACCGGAACAGGAACAGCCCGGGCAATCAGCTTATCAGTTGGAACCCACACGGATCAGTTTAAATTAAAAACTGATGGCTCCATTTCCATGAGCGGCACACCAGTTGGCACAGGAACGGCCTTAATGAAGGCGGCTGACAGTACGATTGTACAGATGCCCCTCTCCTCGGGTTCTTATACCCCGACCGTCACCACTTCCACCAATTGCGCTGCTGCAACGCAGACGGTGGCTATCTATACCCGTATCGGTAATATTGTTCATGTAAATATCAGGGGTTCGGTAACGGCAACCGCATCAGCAACAGACTGCGCATTTACGGTAACACTTCCGGTGGGGACAAATATAAACGTAGCATCCAATGAAGGCAGTGGAATGGTTGGCGATACGATACCGGCATCGGTAAGCGCGAGTTCCGGAACGGTGATGATCATTCATTATTTACCAGCCTCAACCAGTGCGACGCCTTATGGAATTTCATTCGATTATTCATTATAAAAACAGCATATGAAAAAAGCAATCACGATCATTTTTCTTTTTGTTTCAGTTATCGGTTTCGGGCAGGAAAAGAAAGACAGCATACCAAAAGTGGATTCAATTCACCTGACTATTTCCCTCGCTGACCTGCAGCTATATTATGAAGCGCTGAGCGGATCAAATCTTCCTCATCAGGCCGTGGTTAAGGCACTCGGATATTTGGAACAGGAATACCGGATTCAAACCGCACCGAAAGCAAAAAAATAATTTATGAAAAACATCATTATACCTATCCTTTTTTTATGTTTCTCATGCCATTCTAATAAATCATATTGTATTGACGGGCTTAAAATGTCTAAAGATTTGTATGATGCAATTATCGCATTAAAACCAATTGAAATATATACTGTGAAGCCAGGTTTCATTAGAGTTGGCTGTAATAGTATGCGACGCAATGGAAGAATAGAGTTATATGGGAGGGGTTGCGCATTTGATACAACGGCATTAAAGACAACTTATAAAAATAATCTTTTATGAAATACATCCTCTTCTTAGCACTTCTTTTTACTGCCTGCAATTCGGAACGCGGAGCAACTAAATGAAAAAACTATTATTTTTTATATTTATCTTTTTTAGTTACCTATCTTATGGGCAAACATCTTTATCTTTTACTCCTATCTCATCCGATAGCTTGGCTGTCTCAGCCGGGCGTGGTGGGCAGCATTGGGGAACTTCAAACTGGGATAATGTTTATGTCCCAAAGATGCCCGGCAATCCACGCCCTCAAAATTTTTATACTCGGTTTAATTGGAGGGATATTGAAAGTTCAACTACGCAGGGATCTTATGACTTTTCTGTTTTCGATGCTTTTGTAAATATGGCAATTGATAGCAATGCTATGTTTTCATTTGGGGTAATGATTTACTGTAATGGCTGTGGTGTTTTTGGTGAAATTCCTCAAAATGTTCAAAATTCAATGACCGCTGAAGGGAAGCCGGGATGGTCTGATGGAGGATTTATTACTCCAAATTATCAGAGTACAAGTTTGATGGTAAGATATTCGGCAATGGAGCGGGCATTGGCAAATCATATCGCAACGACTTCGCATAATGGGCATTCTTATACTTCTGCTTTTCTTGGGTACGATCTGCGGTATTATGGAAATTTCGGTGAAGGAAACGGAATTGCAACTTCTTCCGGATGTCCTTCGACCGCGCAGGTGACGGATAATTATTTAATGTCAATGCAGGACAGCGTGATTGCTATTTTCCCAAATGTACAGCTTTCGGCCCCTACAAGTTACACAACGCCATACGGCAATAATTACGGGTTAAGCAATGGAAATGTTTCTCTAAAAGCAGCATGGTACTTGCTTACTGCTCATAATAATTATGGGCCAATTCCATGGCGAAGAGATAATATCGGAGATGATGGATACAATGCGTTAATACTCGGCAATACGGGCTCTTACAATCCGGGAACGGGGAATGTGGTATTTAAGCCGATATTGCAGAATGCGTGGAAAACGGGGCCAATTGGCGGTGAGCCAGCGATTGATTATTGCGGAACTTCGCGTTGTGGTTCTATTTATTGCGATGTGGCTTTTGAGGTAGATACTTTTCATTTCAGTTATTTTGGTAATGCCAACTATCCGATTTTAGTTACAGCGAATGGAACAGTAAATTGTTCCGGAAATACACCAGCAAATACAACGCATGGCGGAGATAGCCTGAAGGCGCACATGATTGCGGCTTCCCTTGCTTGCGGGTACAGGCTGGCTTTAACCGGCGGTAGCATGACAACAACGCTTATTAGCAACGCTTCTTTTTCCGTTACAATGGATTGGCAGAACAAGGGACTTGCTCCGGTGTATGAGAATTGGAATGTCATGTATGAGCTTCGGAATGGAAGTACGGTAGTTTGGTCAGATACTTCTTTATTTACGCCGAAATTATTTCTTCCCAGAACAACCGATAGTGCTGTGACGGATGTATTCACGCTGCCTACGATTAGTTCCGGAACGTATAGTCTTTATATGGTCATAAGAGATCCGAATAATTATAAGAGACCATTGCAGTTGGCTGTTACTGGACGGGGGGCTGACGGCGCTTATTTAATTCGCAGTGGCATAACTGTTACTACGGGTTCTGTATTTACAGTTAATGCGGGATTGGATCAGTCGCTTCCTTTCGGAACTACCAGTACAAATGTTATCGGAACTATTTCCGACACTACAATCGGTAGAACCTATACGACTACATGGTCAAAAATATCCGGCCCTTCTGCTGTAATAACTTCGCCCAGTTCACGCCAGACAAGCATCACTTCCATGACTTCCGGGACTTATGTTTTCAGAATGTCCGTTTATGATGGGGTAAGCACAACAATCACAGATGATATTCAAATCACGATAGCCGGAAACACGCCACCTACGGCTGTAATAACGGGCGCTTCTTCTATAACGCTACCAACGACGACTACAAATCTTTCTGGCACTTCATCTACAGATGCAGATGGAACTATCGTTTCTTACGCATGGTCTACCGTTAGCGGCCCAAATACGCCAACGTTCACTACACCTACCGCCTCTGCGTCAAATATCACTGGAATGATTCAGGGGACTTATGTTTTTAAACTAATTGTAACCGATGATTTGGGAGCTACAGGATCAATAACAAAAACTGTAGTCGTAAATCCAGTAGCCGGAACCTCTGTAAATATTTTTACAACTCAGGTTCCGGCTAATCCAATTCAAAATGACGGAACTGGCGGAATTGAATTAGGAGTAAAATTCAAAGCATCATCCAATGGTCTTGTGACTGGAATAAGATTTTACAAACAAACCGGCAATACGGGAACGCACATAGGCGAACTATATAGCTTTTCTGGTGTAAAGTTGGCTCAGGCCACGTTCTCTGGGGAAACCGCTTCTGGGTGGCAATCTGTTATTTTCAGTTCTCCTGTATCTATT
>Ga0207652_10000261_pt1 | contig 55032 bp, 86 predicted proteins | sample KBSC63BmetaG_FD_184334 | JGI IMG/M metagenome (GOLD analysis project Ga0207652, IMG submission 184334) | Corn rhizosphere microbial communities from Kellogg Biological Station, Michigan, USA - KBS C6-3B metaG (SPAdes) (version 2) | ecosystem: Host-associated > Plants > Roots > Rhizosphere ... | reverse complement strand
CGGGTGACAGCGGCACGGCAACAGCGGGTGACAGCGGCACGGCAACAGCGGGTGACAGCGGCACGGCAACAGCGGGTTACAGCGGCACGGCAACAGCGGGTTACAGCGGCACGGCAACAGCGGGTGACAGCGGCACGGCAACAGCGGGCAACAGAGGCACGGCAACAGCGGGTTACAGCGGCACGGCAACAGCGGGTGACAGCGGCATTTTGATTATAGAATGGTATGATAGTATTAATTGTTGCTATAAGAAAAAAGCAGCCTTAGTAGGCGAAAATGGTATTAAACCAAATGTAAAATACAAGTTAGATTCCGATAATAACTTTAAAGAAGTTGGCTCATAGGTTGTCGGAATACGCCTATTTGCTGATAAGGCCTGTCTTCGGATGGGCTTTTTTGTTGAAAAAAAACCGACTTGCATCGCGCTTATCGGTTTCTCCCTTATGAAAATATGAAAAATCAACCGTTTGAGTACGGTAAAACAAATCTAAACTAATTTCTGTTATTTACAATAGCTTTCATCAATCCTCAAGCCCGGCCAGCGACCATTTAGCGACCGGGCTTACTTAACCATTGATACAGATACCACATAGCAACTGCTTTAGGCATGTGGCAAATAATGTGCATAAACACGATATTAAAGCCACCTGCGTACCCAATATCGTATAACATATAATATATCCATTCGCCGCCAAAACTCCAGGCAACGGATATGAAGTACCAAATAAGTAGTTTTCGCAAATAGCCATCTTTTGTTTGGTAAAATTTGACAGCCACTAATACAGCAAGGAAAAATATTACAGCGTATTCAAATTGCGACAGTATCTGTTCGGGTGTCATTTGCGTAGGGTTTCTATCAATGTTTTCAAAGCTGACAATATATTTGTGTTTTCCCGCACATTCCGGTTGGTTTCGTCTTGCTGCCGCTCATTCAACTTTTGCCATTGATCGCGTTCCTCTCGATGCTGCTTCATTATAAACATCACAAAACCCGCCATTCCGACAATGATAACCCATTCGACGTATTGCTGGTAGGGGTTCATTTTTTCAATTCAATCATAACGCGATCAAACCGATTATTCATGTCCTTCTTATCTTCTTCGCGGTATTTAAATAATGTGGCAATGTCGTCTTTGATACCGCCAAGTGTGCTATTCAATGTTGCCGAAACAGTGGCAATAACTACCTTTTCAATAAAATCCTGCCGTTCCTGTTTTTGTGCTGCTGCGAACTTCTCACGCGCATCTGCTTTATCCTTGAAGTATTTCCCGGTAAATCCAAAGAAAGCGATTAAAAGGCCCCCGACCGAAATAAGCCATTCGCCCATAGCAGTCCAGTCGGTAGGATTAGGTAAAGGTTGTGTCATTCTGATAGCCTTTGAATAGTTCATTTGTCACCGCATTAAATATAAAAGTTTCTGCTAATATTTTCGTACCGTTTTTTCACGGTATTTTCAGTCGGTCATCACTTTGTATTTTCGCTCGTAATACAAAATTACGCACGTAGTAAATAAAATTGTAGTATCATAAGCGAAGAACATATTTAGCGGATGCTTTGTGTTGAAAAATTCTATCACAGTCAAAATTACAAGCAGGTAATTAACTATGACTGAAAATAAAAGCAACATTGTGAACCGCCTATGATGATCATTAACAAATCCTGCTAACCAATCCAGGAACACGAATGATAACGCGCCGAATGTTAACCAGTTGTAAAATAACTTATCAAAGTATGGCGACCACCTTAGGAACTCGAATATGTACAAATCAAAAAGCCCGACATATAATATCAGGGCTATGATCGTTATGCGAATCCTAAGCATCATCCCAGGTCAAGTACACAATTCCCTGTTGATGTATTGCAAATATAATGTGGCGGGCAGCCTGTAACTGTACAGCCTGTGGGATCTGCCGATTTAACACTATGCCCTTTAACCGCCGCTATAACAGCTTCGGCCCCGAACTCTGCTACCAGCGCGTCAAATTTTTCTTGTACTGTTGTTTCCATTGTCTTTAATGAGTTTAAATTTTCCAAAGTCTTGCTTTTATAAATACATATCCTATCAGCATCAGTGCGCTGATTAATAATGTTGCGTCTATGATTTGGATGAGGTTCATATCAATATAAATAAGTAAAAGGGAGCAATAGACTATTCGATACCCCGGACATAGCCTGTGATGTGGGTATATCTGTTTTGGAGTTTATCTGTCCAATTATTTTTATCGAATTTGGCAATCCCCAACCCATAGCAGATGTGGTACTTTCGCTGGTTGCAAAAATAACCGGGGCGGTAGTTTCTGCACTTCGCTGGTAAAGCATCCCGATCCAGTAAACACCCGCTGCTGCTGCATAAGTGGTTACAAAATTCACGTTATTCATGCCAGTCGATCCGGCCCAGAAAGTAGTACTTGTGGCTGTTGAATCAACCCTCGTCAGAGTGCCGCCGCTCATGGTATAAAGCCCAATACCGTTATAGCCCGTTGATGTATAAGAGCCTGCTGTTGTCAGCATAAAACTTACCCCTGTTATCGTGGTAGCCACAGGAACATAAACCGGGTAAAAGTAAAGCCGTTGATTGACCAGCGTGAGTATGTTTCCGGTTGTAGGGAAGGCATTTCCGGGCACATACCCTTTCCATGCCGTGCCATTATTGCCGCCAATAGCATTTAAGGCTTTAAAATCGCTGCTGCCCTGTTCGGCTAAAATAGCGTTGTCTGTATAGGCATCTGTAGCTAATTTGGTATCGTTTGAAAGTGCCGCCTGGGTGGTAGCCGTTGTGCCGTTTGGCAAAGCAGTTGATTGAGAAATGTTGCCGGATCCGTCTGTATAAAGCAATCCGTTTACGGTGGTGTAATGTGGAATAACTATGGTCTGATCATTATTCCCCTGCAAAAAAGTTGTTAAAGAACCAGCTGGTACTTTACTTTGAAGCACCATATTTCCCCCTTTGTTAGTTCCTGATCCTCCTGATATTTGCGAGTATAATCTTGCTATTTTATAGCCAGATGTATTCGCAGCAGAAAGGAAGTCATACTCACCTACGGTAGTCGTTGTATTATTTGCGTCTGCACCTACATAAATAACGCCCCTGTTGGCTGAATTTGTAGTACCGATAACGCCAAGTATTCCATCATAGGACGGATCAGCAGCTATATTTGGCGAGAAGAAATTACCTATACCTACAGCACCAGCAAATTGAACCGACAAATCCGATGCCCATTTCATAGAACTTGTTAAAGTTGTTGAGCCGCTTGGTGTAACTTTCATAACACCGTAAGCTTCATGATTGCTCGTAGTCCACGTGGAACCCGCGAATCCCTGCATTACGAAAGCCCCTTCTGAAGTCCAGTTCGTGCCGTCAAATCCGCCAACATCCACTGGAGCTGAAATTTCATCATTCGCCTGCAATGTGGTTGGGGATGCAGCTGTTCCATTTGCCCTTAGATGATACCTGACAACATGCCCGTTAAACGCACGCCATTCATCAACAATATCGGAACTATTAGCACCCAAAGCCTGCAATGGTGTTTCGTTAGCTCCGAATATTGGAGTTAGCGCCGTTGCATTTTGTGTTAGGTATACGGTTTTTGAAAACGTTTTAGCACTTGGTATGGTACTTGTTACATTCTTTGGTATGTAATTAGCCAGCATTGTCGCTGTATCTGTATACGCAACCTTTAAAGCCAAATTAGATATCGTCGCATACGTCGAAACGATGCTTGCTTTAGATAGATAAGTCGAAAGTAAAGCATTGGTTGCAAAGCCCGTCCCTGTAGTATCGGTATTTGCCGTGGTTATTGTCCACGACCTGTTAGCCGTTAAATCCTGTGTTGTGCCGTTGATGGTAAGTGTGCGGGAAGTGGGGACGTAGCCGCCGCCTGGCAAATCAGCCGTTGTCAAAAACCTGCTTGCCCTTGCCCCGCCAGCTGTACTTGTCCATAATATTGTATCCTGAAACAGTATACCAGCCTTCCCGCTTCTGTTTGCCTCAAGAGTGCTGTCAACACCCTGCCCTATATTGTAACTATTCGGCGTTCCTGCTAATAATGGAACAATATAAGTAGGCGATTGTACCGTATTGTAAAATACAGCCTGACCATGAAATTCTGTTTGACCAAATACGGTTAAAGCTGGTGCATTTGATGAATTTGAATTAGTTATAGTTAATGTAGCGATACTGCCAGAATTTAAGGTTAAATTTTGAGGGCCTTGTATTATACCAGCAGTTATTTTTACATATTTATCACTGTCGGCCAATCGTAATGGATTTTTACCGTTTACTGGAGCATTCAAAAACTGTGCGCTATCTATAGTCCATTTATGGCTATTATTTACAGTATGTGTAGCATTTGATAATATCAATGGCAGATATGTAGCCGTATCCTTATACGCATCTCCCGTCGCCGAATCCTGTTTTATGAAATAAGCCCGTGCGGTTTGGGTGCTTAAATTGGTCTGTAACCCGCCATTGGCATTTATCTTTATCCCGTTATAAATTACGGTATTATTCAAAGTTGAAAAGTTGATGTTCGGGCGAAATAATTGCCCGTTTGAGTTCATGAATATGGGAAAGTTATTCATAGTTGACGCAGGGCTATCGAGCATCAATGTAACCGGATCACTTAACGATGTGCCATTCCCTTTAAATATATTAGGATCAAAATAGCTAATCGTCTGCGGCGATAAATCGAATTTATAGAACTTCTTACCATCTAAGCCAAGCCAAATAGGACGTAAGCTATCCACAGATGCAGACGTATCCTTACGTACTGTTATTCCGGTTGATACCGTATGAGGCGGCACACCGTTAGAATAATAGGTTTGTTGCCCGAATGCAAACACAGGAATTAATAATAACAGAAATAGTACTTTTTTCATATCCAAATATACTTTAATGATACCTAATCCTCAAACGCAACTTAGGTTGACCGAAACCTGTTACCGTCAACACTCCCGGCACATAGCTAAACGTATAATTAGCCGCAGATGCTCCTGATGCCGTTATAGGATAAGTTCCAATTGCTGAACCAGTCACAGCCGTAGTACTTAACGAAACAGGCGATGTAAATACACTTGGCGTTTCCCCGTATGCCATAGCCGAATATGAATAAGTCAGCGCCGGATTTATCGCTCCATGTACCTTATGTTTCGAGTCCGCTGTAATAACTAATGCCTTTTTATTTATAACTAATGGCTGACCTGCTGATGTATCGCTTGTAGTCGCTGTGATCGTATCTGTACCCGTTCCGGTAATATGTACCAATCCACTAACTATCGTGCTGTGGTGGCCGGTTGTCGTGTATGTAATGGCAAGATTAGACGTTGCTCCAGCATTGAAGTTACTTACACCGTATATTACCTGGCTAATCGGCCCAAATGTAAAATATCCAGATATGAAATGAACATTAGACCCATAATGTGCGCCGTTAGTAAAGAAGCTTGCAAATTGTATCGGCGTACCGGACAACGAGACATTTGTACCTACAATATTATCGACCACAGCACCAGTATTGGTATTATATGCATATACAGCCCTTGTGCAATTCAGTATAGAACCACCGTTGATAGTTGTATTTCCTTGTGATAATGCGAAATATATCCCCGACGTATTTGATACGCCACCGCCGTTAATTGTGGTATTGTTAATAGTTATATTATTAGTTTGAGCGATATAAAAGCCGGTCATGCGCGTATTTATAACTAATCCATTAAAGACAATATCACCAGTGCCGGACGTGGTATGCACACCATAATTACCTACGGTTATAACGGTATCATAGTTTAATGTATCGTAATGGCTTGTGACCGGTGGCGTTATGCCGGCATCTATCAAAATACCACCCTGCGAAAAGTTTCCATTAATATAATTGTTATACGTAGCACAATGTAGGTTTCCAAGCATCTCTATACCCTCGTCGCGCTGACTATAAAAATGGTTGTGCCCTATTTCGACATTCTGCACAACCACTACGCTTGCACCGATTGTGCCGCCAGTACAGCTATTGCTATCTACACGGCTGCTTTTTACGCGCCACATATCAATACATTCAGCCGTCCCATTAGTTGGATTTAACGGCATATTTACGGTATTGTTGGCTATGGTGACATTTGACAAAGTATCTGTAGTGGTATTGGTTGATGCCCTGATCGAAACGCCTGGCTCTTGCACCGTTGACGGGCTTATCATTGACCTGTCGACGAAGTTGTAAGAGAAGTTCACGTCATGTTTGCCGTTCAGTTCAGGATGGCAGTAAAAGCCGATATAACCTGTTTTTGAAATCGTACCGTGAGTGAATGCTATAAAATTGTAATTACCCGATACAATAACCCCCGATGAAGAAAATTCCTGAACTGTGCAATTGGTTATCGTAACGTTTGAGCCTGCTATCTTTATACCTACGCTGCCAGTTGATGGATTAGCCGGTGTAGTGTAATCCCATGACCCGTTAATAGTTCCGTTCTTAATTACAACGTCATGACCCGTTACAATAGCCTGACCGGTTGTTTGTGAGGTGGATATGATATTAAAATTTATATCCCATGTTGTATTATCCGGTACTGTTAACGTTGACGATATATGATAAGTTCCAAAGACTGGCATCGTGTAAGTTCCCCCCGCGTGAGAGTTTAATGCGGCTTGAATTGTGGCGGTATCGTCGAACCAAAAAGACTGCGTATTTTGAGTTATTTCCAATACACTTATCGGCTGATCCGCAAAAGCAGATAACGATAGAAATAAGAATATTATAGATAGTAGTTTTTTCACAATCAAAAGTAAATAAAAAAAGCTATTATATATAACTGAAAAAACCTGCAATTTCTCACAGGTTTTTTATATCTTTAGTTCGCTAAAACATTACAATACATGGCAAATATACAACTTACTCAAGAGTACGTCAAATATCTTTTTGACTATAAAGATGGATTTTTATATTGGAAAGTTAGAAAAGCCAATTCGGTACAAATAGGCGATCGTGTCGGTTTTATACGAAAAATAAGAGGCGAAGACAGGTATGTTGTAAAAATAAATGGCTACTCTTTTTTGGGAGCCAGAATTATTTTTCTTTATCATAAGGGATTTATACCACCATATGTGGACCACGAAAACAATAATTCAATAGATAACAGAATTGAAAATTTACGAGAAGCAACCAAGGCGCAAAATAATAAAAACTCATCTTCAAGAAAGGGTTCAACATCAAAGTATCTTGGCGTACATTTTAATAACGAAGCAAATAAATGGGTTGCTAAAATAACCAATAATGGCAAATGCACATATATAGGAAGGTTTCTAAATGAAATCGAAGCAGCGCTTGCTTATAATAAATACGCTGTTAAGTTATTTGTGGAGTTCGCTAATCTTAATATTATTACGGTTTAATTCCAAATATATAAGAATCAGCAAACGTGCCATCGCCCTTGTCGTCTCCTATTATCGTAAACACACTACCATCATACTTCACCGTTGTATTCCAATCGAATGAACCATCTGATGTACGCTTCAAGACGTACCCGGTTGAACTACCACCCGCATAAGCAACGGTTAATGGCGTAGCTGTTACACCTGCTGTTATAATAGTTGGCGATGGCGGTATAGGTAATCCAGCCGTAAACCAATATGGAAGGTCATCCCAATGAGTTACCCCGTCACCCATCTTCATGCCTATTGGCGCACCGTATATATCAGTTTCGAAGCCTGCCTCTTTATCAGCTAATACCGGGTTAGTGTACTCCCATGCTTCGGTAGTATCGCGGCGCTCAAGCAGGGTTATAGGTACGGTTACGCTCATTGTCCTGCCATGATTATTAAAGGGGGTGGTGTTTTAGCTGCAAGTCCGCAATCCATTGTATCAAATCGCAATACTCCATATGAACCAGGGGCGACAATAACTGCCACAACGTTCATAAACTGGTCATATATGGTCACAACCTCACTCGGCAATGGTATAGGCGGCACATCGGTAGTAACAATGCTTAATTCTCCGTCACCTGTCATTTCATTGCTAAATCCCGCAACCTGATCAAACTGACTGGTAATATCGGATACCGTTACTAATAATGTTCCTGAATATTGTATGCTGAATTGATCAGTGAACGCAAACTGTATCTTCGTCCCGGTCATTATCAATTGCTGCAAGGATACAAATGACGGCACGTCAAAGAATGAACAAAAACCTTTGACTTTTAATGTATAGGTATACTTGCCTATAAAGTCGAACGTTCTGCCACGTAAGGTATTTTTTGTAGTAGTTTCCTGCGTTTGTGTTGATATATTTATTTCACAATCGGTGGAATGGGCAAGTGCATAATACTGGCCGTTATATTGAAAGAACAAATTAAGATCCTTACCGGCTATGTACTCTTGCATGATTGTAAAGATAAAAATTATTCTATAATAAAAAACTATCCATTACTCCTACTATTCCGCTGATATATCGGCAAATACTGGTAAATAAATTGAGCATCTGAATCGCTGATCTGAATTAAAACAACATTCCAAATACTATTGCGCAAATCGCCCTCTAACTTGAAAGGTATGTATAGTTCACCGTCATAAAACCTTAATGTGAATATACCGTAGTATTGCAGAACAGCAGCCGATACGCTCCCCTCAAATTTACGCATATTATAAAAATAGTTACGTGCGATTGATCGCGAGACGGTTGCAGCTAATCTATCCTGTGGATCGGCTGACTTCAAAGCGAAATTCCATAGGTTTTGAACTTGGCCTGTACCATAGTCGTGCCCGTAAAATACGTTACCAGCAACACGTTTATTAGTAGGGAATGTGAATAGCGACGGGTTGTATTGCTTTAGGTTAGCTAATGGTATGCCTGTTACGGCTGTTTCGGTATGGGTTTCGCCGACTTGATCTGCAACTCCAGTGAACGATGTTGACGTGGTTAAGTTGAAGTCATCAATATCAACTATTAATTGCGTACCTGTTGCTACAGAATGTCCACTATCTACTACAACACCATTTTGCAAAAAAAAGAAATTAACATAACCTATCCCGGTATCAGGGAATGGCAGCGTTGTCATATTATGACTTTGCCACGGGATTATTTCAGGTTCTATTACACGCGGCGAACCGTTTATCGAAAATATACTGCCACCTGTATATAAATTCCATCCCGCGTGAACCGTAAGGAATGTTTCAAGTGCGTAAAAATATGAATTGCCGGTATCGGTACAATGGAATATTAAAACGTATGAATGAACCGAATTGGCAAATGAACTCAAAAATTGCGGTCGCCATTGGAATGATAGATTTGCCTGTAGGTTTGGTTGGTCTATAGGGATATTAGTTATAAGCGTGATGTAATTATTGGGTATATCAGCAGACGGATTGTATAATGACGATAATCTCAATTCCCAATTACCGCTATATGCACCAGAAAAGGGAACGTCTGGTAAAATAGGATCGTAATTACAATATGCTGTTAACAGCGTTCCGCCTGTTTCGAATCCTGGCGGTAATTCCCCCTGAATAGCTCCTATTTCGAATGAATTATTCTCAAATAACAGAGCTAGCACATTAAATGAAACATCTGCCTCGATGTTATAAGCCTTATCCTTTATCAATCCTTGTGGTGGGTTCAACAACGTGAATGGCTGATCGAATCCGATAGATTGCTGTAATGGCTGCAATACATCTGCGCCCGTAGCTTCAATATTTGAAAAGTCCTCCGCAAACTCATAGAAGCATCTTAAATACTCGTCAGTAACTACACCGTTATTAATGTACCATAAGTCATTCCAGTTAACCAAAAAAAATGAACCACCGGATGAAATAAGGCATAGTTTTAACCCGGATAAAAGCAACTCTAATGCCGTATAGGTATCTACGGCTTTCCCTGACGAATCATAAAGTATATCGCTCCATGTTCCTATATTAAGCCATAGGTTTCTGTCATATGTCGCGTTGTACCGAAGCGATGATATTACCCTTACAACGCCGTAATTATATCCTAATTGATCCAGGCACTGCTTTATTAACTTACACCATTGTGTTAGTCCGTATTGCGGTATCTGGAACGTTCCATAACCTTGTCCTCCAGATCCGTCTCCGAATGAATTGCCTTTTAAACTTGGCAGGCCATCAGTTGCAGTTATGGTAAACGGATATGGGGCATCCATATAACTATCCTGACATTCGTCTGGCAATACCCATCCCTGAAATAAAATATGGCCTATCGGAACTATGTATACCTGCACAAACCAGCTCTGTTCAGGTACCGCCGTAAACTCATCAGGTGTAAAATCAAGCCCGGTGTACCAAAGATTAATCGTAACATTATTTGATATAATAGCCGTCGTCTTATCTTCGTTAGGGTCGCCGGCTTTGAAAGTTACCGGACTATCAGTACCGCTAATATCTTTTGGGTAGAGTGATCCGTCATAGTTATTACGCATGTCATACAAGCGCATCTCAAATTGAGTTAGCCCATCTCGACTATTGAATGTAAGCCGGTATTTAAAATGCGTTTTAGTCGTATCGAATGGCTGTATAGTAAAATGAAAACTTTGTCCGCATCCATTCGCATCAAATGCGTTAATATAATAATCATCTGGCGCTAATCCTGTAAAGTACCCGGTTGTGTTACTTATAACGAATCCTAAACTATTCCATAGATAATAGGTAATTACCGGGAACGATGTTGTACAAAAGAAATTAGCAGTACCATTATTTGCTACCGATACCGTTTCGTCTGTTTTTGTTTCGCTGACAATAGCAATATCGCATGTCGGCGGTACGTATCCGCACTCAGGCGCGTTGGCGTTAATGGTTGCAACCGCATAAGGTGGGCTGGTTTGGCTGTGGTATATGTACTGGTCAACACCGAAACAATGGACGCCTAACGATGCTGTAGGCGGTGGCTGCGGTACAGAACCGGATGCCCCGTGATCGGTATAACTAACGTAAGATGGGTTATCGCTGTCGTAGAATACCGTCCGCAGCGTTGTCGGATTGGGGTTATAAGAATATAGCGTTATGAAAGCCATTACGATAAGCGTGATTTAGTCTTTGCTGACCGTGTGTATTGCAACTGTATATCCTGGCCACGTAATATGCCTACGATTTGCCCGTCTTGCATACCGCCGCCATGTTGCACACCGGCGAAATCTGCTAAATGCTTTGGCGTTACGATAGCTTCCGGGCCCGCTTCTGCAAATTGACCGATACGTGGAGAGGTGAATATGCCGCCTGTGGCAAAAGAACTGAAACTACCAGCACTTGTCATGCTACTGGCATTACCGCCTGTTAATGAACCCAAACCGCTTAACTGACCGAATATTTGACCGAAACTAATAGCACTACCAAATCCTGTAGCGGATAGTAATACGGATAGTATCGCTGCTGCTGCCGCCGCTGCTACAAGTTTCTCGATCAACTGTGTTAAGAATTGCCCCATAGCCTGTACAAATGATTGCGTACCCTGCATAGCACTTTCAAATGCTGACATTAACCCATGACCTATTACAGACGACATTTCACGTAAGGCCATACTATCGGCTTTCGTCTCGGCTTTAAGCGCCTGGTTTGCGCGTATACTTGCCCATATTTGGTTTTGCCATTCGATGTGCGCTTGTACGGCTTTTTGAACTTCGTCGGCGGTGACGTTGTCGGATTGCAATGTATTTGGTATTACAAATCTATCAACTCCCTTTCCTTTTGTCCCGTCAGCTAATTTACCCTCACCCGTACCGGAAATACCCGGTGCTGATAGTTCTATTTGCGCAGCCCCACCGCCTGCAAGTAATGAATTTTCATAGGTCTTTTTTAATTGCTGCAATCTGTATTCAGCGGTTTCCAGATCGATAGCAAGTTGTTTGGCTATTGTTGGCTTATTGGATATAACAGCATCCTCAAGTTTTGTTTTTATCTTTTCAATTTCAGCCTCAATTGCTTTGAACCCGTCCTTTGCCTTTTCGCCTTTAGGATCATCTTTTGGCATAAATGACCAGTGATGTTGCCCGGCTATTGCAGCGGCTTTGCTTTGGAAGTCATCAAATATTTTAAGCAGTGTGTTTTGATCGTCTGTAAACTTCTGCTTTTCTTTGGCACGGTTAATGTCAGCAATTTGATTTATTTGATCGCTTGCATTTGTGACAGGGCCTGCGCCGGTAGCACCCGGAGCCATCGTGCCGCCACGTATAGCCATTTCAGTAAATGAACTTGGCTTAAATTCCTCTTGTGGTTTTAATGCTACTTTTGCCGCCTCTAATGCCTTGTCGCTTGCCTCTTTCAGTGCGGTTTGCGCCGCCGCCTTATACAACATCATTTTGATGTAATCCTGACCACCAGCAATAAGTTTACGTTCAACTTCATCGAGGCTTTTAACGGCCCCCATAGTTTTGCCTAAAGTTTCGTTATACTCTTTAACAACTTCTGTCTTGGAAATAAACCCGTCTTTAGCTAATTGAATGTTTTTAGTCAATTCAGCAACATTTGAAACTGCTGTTGCATAGCTACTATCTAATGTGGCTGCAACTTGCTTTTGAGCATCTAAAGCAGAAGTGAAATTATTTGCCGCGTCGTATGCTTCTTTTTCACCCTTGCCTAGTTTCTGAAATAGTTCAAAAGCCACAGTTAATCCCAATATAATACCGCCTGGGCCTAAAAGTGAACTCCCCAATGCTCCAAATGCACCTTTTAGTGACCCTGTTTCATTAATTAATGAGGTAAAGTGGTGGCCAGCGGCCATGAACATGAGATCCATTCTTTGGCCGCCTGATGCAACACCCATCATTACATCTCTTGTTGCCGACAACCCACTTCGCATTTGCATGAAACGCATGCTCATAGATTGGACTGAACCACCTAATGCATCGCTTGATTTTGCAACATCTGCTAATGATTTTGTAGCGTCAGATGAGAATGTTTCAGCCGTTTTAGCTGCATCGGCTAATCCCTGTTTATAAGTTGAAATATCAGCGCCTATTTTAACGTTCAGATCACTCATGCTATAAATCTATTACTTTTTTCCACGATTAGCAAATTGCCTTATACGTTCTTCAGCTTTACGCTGTAATTCCGCTTTATCTTCAGAGGTTGGTGCCTTTATGGCTTTTGGAATTGGATCGGTCAGTAATGGCATTACTTCAGTTATAGCCGGTATTTTTTCGGTCGAATTAACCCGCAATAAAATATCCCATATCTTTCGCGTATGCTCCCATTTACGTGCATTATCAAACTCTCGCCTGCAAATAATGCAACGATATTCATACATGGTCATGTTGTAAAACTCATCGGGCATCAACCCCATGTGAATTACAGCATCCTCAAACATTTCTTTGAAAGTTATTTCTTTTGGCGTGGCGTCTTGGTCTGGTTGTTCGTCTGCGTTAAGTTTTTTTTTATACGCTCTTCGTAAGCCTTAATTTGCTCCTCGCTGGCTTTGGGTATACCCATTATAGAGGCGAACTCATCCCAAACAGATTGAAACTCATTTTGGTCAGCTTCGTCAACCCATTCAGAAACTTGCTGTAACGTTAGCCCATGTTCGTAATTGCCGATACGTTCCTGGTAGGCACAAAGGCCGCAATATATGATTGAAGTTAGGGCGCGTAATGGATTTGCTTCGGCTATGTCAATAACCTTAGTTTGAATATTTAAAGGTTCGCATTTGAGATGTATGCCTAAAAGCAGAATGAAGTTATTGTTTAATGATATTGCCCTCGGTTCACCACCGATATTTACCGTAGTTATCCCCCGCATAAATTAAGAAACAGGAACTTCAGTAATCACACCGGACGAATCAAACGTGTACGAATAGCGCACAATCTCGTCAAATTTACCCGATTGTTTGATGTTAGTCAGGTAGCCGTCGCAGCCGTAGAAATTCGGGCCGATCATAACGCTGCAAAAAACCTTTTCTTTTGTAATGGCAAGGTGCATTAATGATGCGCCGGATATTTCGGTATCAGCGCCACCGCTTTGGCTCTTATCCAGTACAGAAAACCCGGTTCCGGTTATCTTCATTGAAGTTGACAGTGCAATCATTGACCCGAACAAGTTACCGCTTGCATCAACCGTACATTTATTGGAATTGTCGAAGGTTTTTATAACCATCTCGACATCGCAGTTTTCATCACATCCAATGGCAACACCATTAATGTAGATAAACATGTCCTTACCTGGGAAGTATACGGGATTAGTGTCTGCCATTTTCTTAATTTTTTATAAATATAATCAAAAATCGGTATTTGCAAATTTATTATTTAATATGCCTCGACCGCCAAACATCATTAGCCTTATTTATCTGTTCGGTATAATCCGGTTCTGCGCGTTTGCGTATCTGTTCTGCGATTTTTTCATCGACATTTGACGGTTCTTCAACTTGTTTTTTCTTCCTTGCCATTAGTATATCCCCTGTAAAATATGCTGATACCTGATCAATTTACGTGTTACGGTGGTTGTAGGTGTTTGGGTAATAATGTCGTTAGAGTTAAGCATCTGCGTATTCAATACAGCGAACGGTGGTATTGCCAAATCGTTCTGACCGATCAAATCAACAATATCTGATATTTGCTGCTCGATGTTTTCCACTACAGCCCTATCGACATAACCTTGCTGCTGCTCATATACGATGTCAAGCAATATGGAACACTGCCAATTATGCCCACATTTATTCGTATTATGCTGTGTTTTGGTTTGGGTGGATAGCATAATGCGTATAGGTGCAATTGCAGCATCCTTTGGCACCTGGCTATCGTATGTCGGCACATCAACCGAATTGTATTGAATCCCGGCAAAAGCGGCAATGTATGCTTTACGAATGTTTGGATCGGGATTAACCATAGCCAAATATACTAACTTTGTTTAGACTTTAACAACTCACTCAAAGCCGTTTGCAACATTGGGATTAATTTGGCTGATTGCGCTACAAATGCGGGGTAAAGGAATGGTTGGGGTTGCAGGCCGTCGCGTAGTATTGCACGTGCCATAGGCCATGCGATTTGTTCCGGTGTTTCGTTTTTAGTTCCCATTATCCCATGCCGTTCGATCCACCCGGTCAATGCCACTATAAAATCAGCCATCCCGCCGCCGTTTTGCCCCTGAAATTGTGAAGCTACATCGGCCATTTCTGCCGGAACATCAACCTTGCCACCTGTCCCAAATTCTTGAAATACGCTTTCAGGTGCGGTCGCAGCGATCATAACCTGGAACTGTGATAATTGCTCTTTGATAATTCCCTGCCTGATTTTACCCAAATCTGCCGGTGCCATTTGTTTAGCATCGGCTACAATCAAATCGCCAACCGCGTTAACTGATGCTGATGCTATGCGTTCACCCTGTACGCCTAAATCGGCAAACTTGGCTAATAGTTGTGGTAGGCCGGTGACGGTGTTCATACCTACACCCTCAACTTCGCCAAAATAAACACATAAACCTGATCCTTATAAACCTGCTGGTCGGTATTCTGAAAGGTAGACTTCGAACCGGGCTGATAGGGTAGTATTGAATGAACCGTATAAACATTACCAGGATTGTTCAAATCCTCGAATATCATACTTTTGGTTATTTGCACCGATTTACGATAACGGATAACAGCAACCCGGTCACTATCCAGTACCGTAGCAAACCCCTCTAACCGAACCTGTTCCCATTGCTTGATCGGTTCTAAGCTACCCCATGTAGTATCAGTAGGCACTGTATCGGAAATAACTACCGGCGTAGTCGTAACCGTTGCGCCGCCTGAATCGTTTGGTATCGATACCTGCTGTGAGAATTTTAAGCGGTGGTTGAGTTTGCCGGGGTTCATGGTAAACGTTTAAATTCAATAGTTGCTCCAGTATCGTTAGTTGTTAATATAACATCATATAAAGGAACAACTTCACCTTCTTTTATATCATCAAACTGGTTTGAATACCCCCAATAAATCAATTGTTCATCCATTGGGTTGTCTTGAATGTAAACAGGTATAAATTGATTGAATACTAAGTATAAGTCACTTATTTCAGAGCGCCTAACATCATTTATATAGGTTCGGCTTATTTTTATTTTACCTGCTTTCATACTATCCCCGAAAATCTTCTATACTTACTCAACAACATGGTAATATTTGATGGCATATCTACTTTAGCCATATCCCTGTTTTCATAGGTGTATGAAACAATCTGCTTAACTGCCGTCATTAAATCACCGGGGATATTTGCGGTATCGGCATAACCAACGTCAAGTGTCAAAAGGAACGTCACATCCTGGTCTGCGTGAATCGTATAGTAATAATTGGTAAAGAACTCATACCATGCATTCCAGTAGATGTATCCGTTAGCCCATCCAATTATCGTCCTCAATGTTTCATAGCGCAACTTCGGCGTATAAGTATTGGTATCTGCTGAATCCTGATTAACTACCGATGCGCCATTTAACGGATACTGAAAGGCCGTATAGTAATACTTACCGGTAGTCATGATGACTTCATTACGCTGATATAGTCGGTAATTGGTATCTTGCTCGACATAACCCACAGCCGCAATTATTAATGCTTCGATCAGATCGTCATCATCTGCAAAATCCACGCGCAAGAATACTTTGGCATCTGCAACGCTTAAAACATCTGTTGGCCCCATGTATCAAATATATTATTTATATTTTGATTTTTCCTAACCATTCATTCAGTTTAACTAATTCAGTCGCGGACATTTCACGTACACGCATAGCCCGTTGGTAAACGATCTCACTTTGACGCCAATAATAGGTATCATTTTGCATCAGACTGGCTATAGCAGATACCCAACTATCAATATTGTTCCTGTCAATAAATATACCTGCATCCGATAGGTTTTCACGAATACCCGGACATGGATGAGCAATAACCGGGATACCGCACTCCATAGCCTCGCTACCAACCTGCCCGTAACTTTCAAATTCACTTGGCATGAGCAATACCCGTGTTTGCGCATATACAGCGCTCATATCGCTTTTATTCGGCAAATAGGTAATGTTAGGTAGGTGCGCTTCGATCTGCTCACCATAGCCGCCAAATACGCCTAAAAGCTGATATTGCGGCAACCTGGATGCTATTTCAGCAAATATATGACCGCCTTTGTTATGATTGCAGTTTATGAGTGTTATTTTGGTGCCGGTTCCGCGCTGCTGTGCGAATCCGAACGGATGCAGCACCATACCTCTGAAATGCCCGAAAGCCTTATGCAAGTCATCTCTTAATTGATAAGAGTTATAAATCACATACGTCCGGTCAATTTCACCATGAATCGGTGCATAGTTTTTGGAATTATTATGAGCTATGAATATTAGCGGTTTGTTATGCTGATTAGCCCGATTGTATCCGTATGCAGATCCGAGCAAATGCGTAATAATCACATCACACCATTTAACCAAATCGTTATGTTCGGTAAACAGTTGCAACCCGTCGCCTTGCGGAAAACATTCTATACCACGCTCGTCGGTGTATGCAGTTTCACCACCTACAATAGCACGTATTTCATGACCTTGATCCAGCAGGTATTTTGACAGGCGCATGAGGTAAACTTCGCCGCCTGCTATTGTGGAGTGCTGCCAGTTGTAGGGGCAAAGGAGGAATTTCATAATTTAAGCGCCAGGCTAACTACAACCTGCCGCGCACAATTTTAAACTGCCCCGTCGTAGGTGGTGGCGTACCATTTATCTTAAAATGTAGATACTAATATATTTGCCTTTTCAGACAATAGCTTTCCTTGCTCGTAAATACATCTTAATTTAACGTAGTCCCATATTTTGCATTTTATTTGACCGGATTGATAACATCTTGCCAGGTTCGAGGCCGTTCTCAACTGTTCGATAGTTACACAACTATCAATTACTTTAAATACTCTCGGATGTATCGTTTCTGTTTCCATCTTAATGTAAAATATACGGTTTGCTATGAATAAACTGCGTGTACGAGAACCCAACCTCACCCCACAGGCCTCCACGATTATATAAGTGTATCGGCATATCCAATTGCATAGCCTCAAGCATGTATAAAATTGATGTATTTGCCGCATGTATTTCGGTAGCGTTCTCAATTATCAAGCCCCAATCGAGCAGTGTATAGCCGGGTATGGGTTTCATTTCTACTACACGCAACTCTGAATTTATTTGAGGTTGTATCTTAAACTGCCCTTGCGCCCCGAATAGGCGATTAGCTAAGATGTATGGCTTGCAGCATTTAACAACTAAATCATATAATTCAGCCTCTTTATGATAATCCCGCTCCCAAGTCAACTCCCTAAACATCTTCCAATCGTGCCCAAATAGGCGATACTTCGCATCCATGCAGTTACGCAGCGTCAAACCCATATTTTCAGAAGCAAACCGGTATGGCAACCACCGCCCATAAGGTGTTTCAACAACACGGCGAGATTCATAGTCAATAGGTATCTGATTGCGGTCAACAAAGTTCAAATCAGGAAAGTGTTTATCCAAACAAACATATTCCGGATTGACAGGCCATAAAACCGTATTACCCTCGGCTTGTAAGGCACGTATTAATGGAACTAACCAAAGTATATCGCCTAAACTTGCGAATTGCCCTACCACATACTTATTATTCGCCCTCTTAACTGGTTCGGTACGAATATAATTGCCGTGCTTTCCAAATTGATCTTTCAGGAATTTATCCGGCTGCCTGAATCCCTCGAAGCTGAACTTTTCAGCAACTTCTTTCGGCGCGAAACGGATGTTATAGGTTTGTTCCAAATAAGTTCGATACGTCCGGCATATTTGATGATCTTCCGGGTGAAACTCTTTGATACGCGGGTCGGTAGCCACAATTTGCATTAATCGCTGTGACCGTAACGAGAAGCCACCATTACCAACATCGTGCCCGTCATTATACCACCAGGGCGCGCCGATATAATCATACTGAAGCCAATCGTTATCCCATGCTTTCCAGTTGTTCACATAGCCGTCATGCTGAAATATGAGAACGTGTGAAGTATGGATATGCTTGTACGATTCGTACATCATGAAGTGGGAGTATTCTTCTTTGGACTTTATGTCAGGTGATAAGAGTTGCACCTGTCCAAAGTTGATTTGCTCGGTGCACTTTGCCAGTGCCGATTGCAGGCGACCGGGCTGACTATCCACGCACATTAACGTAACATCGGGCAAATCCCAATATTTGAAGTCATCTGCAACGTCCGGGGTATCGTGGTGACCTAAAGAACTTTCGAGGCCGATGTGCTGTACTACGGATTGTTTGAGGCAGTAGGCACCGTCACGGCAAGCCGAATGATCCCAATTGCCAACGGGCTCTTTAAGGGCCGGTTTGATATACTTCTCATAAGCCTGCCTATCCACGCAAAAGTTTATACCGCCGACAGATTGTTTTTTGTATAGCGTTTCCGTTTCTTCTATTATAGGATGCCGTCCCATCGTCGTACAATGGAAGCCGGTCAGTAGCGTTCCTGGTATGTAGTGTTTTACCAGCTCTGTTACGGCGTTTGGTTTGATTAGGGTGTCTGAGTCGAAGTTGATGACGTGGGTGCAACCTTGCGCAAATAGCGCCTCGTAACCCGATAAGAGTGTTTTCTTGACACCTAAATTAGTATCATTTGTCCGCATCCTTATAGTTTGCCTATGCTCATTTATCCGGAAGTATTCATTAAGCATAATATTAACCGCAGCATCTGTACTTGCATCATTGATAACCATTAATATATGGTTATCCGGCAACTCCAGCCTCTCCAAAGACCATAGCGTTTCTTTTAGGTATTGCTGGCGATTGTAAACTGGGATTAGGATGCCGATTTTCATTTGAGTTTGAACAATTTAGCTATTATAGAATACGATCTAATAATCCAATGTTTTCTTAACTTGTCGATGTCTTTCATTATTTCAGGATCAACCTTTACCCATCCTGCTACTTTCATCCTTTTAGTCTTAAATGCAACCTTTTCAAACTATCAATATCCCGCACTCTATCCCGCACATCATTCGATGTCTTAGCCCTAAAATGCCAGCCGTCAAACGAGTGAAATCCATCCACATCAGCATCAATACGGTTATTACGGGCAATAGGTGTAATACGGCCTTGCAGTATCTGCCCAATCAACACATCTTCAGCGCCATGTTCATTGATAGTCAACTCACCTCGCAGCAAGTCCAAAACATCAGGCGAAAAGAATATACCAGCCCCGGAAATGTAAGGCAACGCGCCGACATTATCAGGCCAGCCATTTAACCAGCCCGCATAACATCCGGTACGTGGTAGTGTACTGGCTTCGCGGATCAATCCGTCTTTTACAATGTACGAACATGAGTTAGTCCGAAATATAAAATCATATTCCTGGTAATCAATAGCATCCAAAGCAAGTTTGAATTTCCAGTGCATCATTTCGTATTTGTCGGAGCAGTCTACGGATAATTCGTTACCGTGCCATCCTTTATTGCCCCCGTAGTAATACACAACGTCAACATCATTATGCGGCTGATCGGTTCGCTGCTGTAACTGCATGAACTTGTCGAAAGGCCATGTTGTGTAGGACAAAACGAGGATGAGGATTTTCATATCTTATCTCCGTATAAATTAAACCCCATATCGCAAAGCAGATTTAAATATTTATAATATCGTCTGTTCGATGTTCCGTAAATATAATACCAAAATTCACAAAGCAACTTGTAGTACCACCATTTTACTGGTTTCTCAAGTGGTTTGTTTACTTTTGAAAAATGAAGTCTACTAAAGGCTATTTTTAGTTGCCAACCGGATATTAAACCACAAATAAAATCAATTAGTGTGTTCATAATTATATCATCCTACTTATCCCATCCTCAAACACCAAACACCCCGTAATACCCGGCTTTGCAACGCTAACCAGCATATCTGTAGGATCTGATTTGATGTAGTTTACTTTTACCTGCTGCTCTACCGCATCACTAATCTTATTCAGTGCCTGCTCGATAGTCATACCTATTCCGGTGCCGACTTCGATGATCTTTTCGGTACTATCCAATGCATCAATAATAGCCCGTACAACATCGTCAATATAAATAAAGTCTCGTATCTGCAAGCCGCCGGCAACGGTTAATATCTCACCTGATTTGGCGCACTCTATGGCTTTTTTGACTATGCCTTTAGAATTGTTCGGCCCGTACACGTTGAAGAAACGCAAGCCAGTTGAATTAATAGCCATGCCTAAATGTTCGGCATAACGTTTGGTATGGGCATATATGTTTGTCATTTCGGCCGCACTGGTTGATGAGGCGTAAATGACTCTATCAAATAAGTGTGATGCCATTACATTGTACGTATACAAAATATTGCTATTAAAAATACGTGGGTTAAATTCATTTGACGTAGTAGTAACGGCTGCTAAATGGATGAGGTAGTCGTAATTAACTTTAGGCAATTCATCGCGCCCACCACAATACACATTGTACCCCAATCCAACCAACTTTGGCAGCAAATGCCTGCCAATAAATCCTTGTGACCCGGTGAGGAAGATAGTTTTCATAGATTCCCTTTGATTAGGTTATAATGTTCTTGGCTACCATCATACTCTTTAGTGTCTCCAGAATATGGTATAGTTTTTGAATGGGTTATATCGGTCGCGCCTTTTTCAGATGTTACCATTAGATGTTGTTGTTCACACTTCTCCGCCACCACCACAAAACTATGATTCCAGTCGCACCCTGATTCCCAAACCTTATGCCCTAACTTTTCAAGGTAGCCACCGATTTGTCCCGGCTGAAATTGGTGTACATGCTTTCGGTTATTTTCCGGGTGCCAATATTCCTGGTCTTTGTGAGGCAGGTATAAAAACAGGATGCCGCCGACTTTTATTTTGGATAACCAGTAGTCTAAAACGTTATAAACATTCTCTTTGACGTGTTCCAAACAGTGTGAGCTGTGGATATAATCGAACTGTCCTTTAGGCAATCGCATAGCATCGAAGTGCGGATCAATTGACGGCTCGATACCGATAGCGCCGGGTAGCATCCACTTCTCTTTTGAGTATCCAATATCCAGCCCCGTGCCAACGCAGTAATATTGCGCTAATGGGCGTATCCATAAGGATGCACCGCCTATGGTTTCGTGGATAGGGTATTGCTTGCTGTTAAAGGTTATAAATTGTAGTGGTGTCATGCGTCGATTGTAATTTGCTTTACAATAGGTGATTTGTTTAATCGCTTTTCATCGTAATACCTTTTACACTTACCAATCCAGTTTTCAGCGTCGGATAAACTGTCAAAAACTACTGTGAAATAATCACCACCATTGCCTTGTACAGCCTTTTCATTGACCCATATATACCAAAATAAAAATCTGTACCGCCTTTGTACAATATATTGTTGATGGCTATAGCCTTTGTAAACTTCTTTTATTCTGTATGTTTTCATGATTATGAGGTTTTAAAGGTTATGAGGTTGATGGGCATATTAATTGATAATTATTCGAATTATTTGATGGTTTAATATAAGCCAATCGTATTTTATGAATAGCTGTAATTTTCCTATAAAAAAGCATGATGTGCATTTGTTAACTATTCTATTTGCCACCATACTCTTTCTTTGGTTGATGCTTTTCACCCTCACGATTCTCGACGTGCTTTGTCAATACTGTATCCACATGATTTGAGAACTTCTCGCCATCTTGTTCGGCATGTTCCTTTAGCTTATCCTGCGTGGTTTGCCGTACACGGGCGTTTAATTTTGGTTTTTGCATTTTACTGATTTTAAATAAAGGCAACCTTAGTATCGCACCTCGGTTGCCTCTAACCTAAACCTTATCACAATTTTTGATGTGGATACAAATGTAGTCATTTGTGGGACAATTGCAAATTATTTCAAATAAAAAAATCCCGCAGCCATTTAAACTACGGGATTTAATCAACTATAAACCCTTACTTACTAAAGTTAAGCAACTTTTTTAATATATATCTTATTACCAATTATTTTACAGATAGTTGATTCCGACGCATTAAACATTTCCATCAGCTTTTTAACGCGGACTTTTTGCTTTCGTAGTTGACGTATTTCTTCGGCCTGTTCCCATGTTAGGCAGGCAAGGTTGTTATCTGCTCCATATTTTTTTGCCTTTAGCCCGGTATCCCATGCATGTTGATTATTTTCTGAATGTGTACACCATTCTAGGTTTTCTACTCTATTGTCAGTTTTTATACCGTTTATATGATTGACTACCCGATAATTATTTGGATTTGCAATGAAAGCAAGTGCAACTAAACGATGTATTTTAGGTGTCGTTCTTTTATTATTTACGTATAGTTCCGCACATAAATAACCACCTGTTGTTATCCATTGGCTTAAGTCTTTCCATCCTTTACCGCTTCGATATGAGCAATAGTTACCTAAATTACTAACTTTATAACATCCAAAAGTTCCTTCAACATTACGCCAAATTTCCATAACATAAAAATGCCTTTAACGAGTTCAGGCGTGCAGGCCATCCCCCGTTAAAGGCTAAATGTCTTTAAAGTCGTTCTGCACAACGATTTATTTACACCCAAATATACAAAAAAAGCCGAATATTTCATCGGCTTTAGTATGTTTTTATTTTGGTTTTTACTTATGAACCCGGGTTCACAAATGTGCCATATTCGAAAGCATCGTTGTAATAAATAACGTTTGCAACGCGGCCTTCCACCCTTACGGTGATCTGGTTGTTCTTCACGTTATCACCATCCTGCTCGAAAAACTCAACAATTGGGTCCTCGCGGAATAGCAATTGAGCACCCATACTCCAGTCGCCGGTCAGGAACTTGTTAGCCGATTGTGCGGTTGATTTGTATGAAGTTGTGCCTGCCACCTCAAGACCGGTTGCTGCACCGCCGTAGCTTACCAAACCACCAGGCAGCGAATAGATACCAGCAGTTGATCCAGCCGATTGAGATAACAGCACGTTGTTATAACCGATAGGGTCAAGCAATATGCCTGTCGCAGTATGATTCAGCACCTCAAGTTGGCTGATCGAATCCACCAGCATTTCAACCGATTTGGTTTTGCCACCCGCATAGGCGATTGAGTTACCAGCTTTATAAAAGCCCTGTAATTCACCGTTTGCACCCGTGCCGTTCAGGATACCGTTATCCTCTGCATCGAGGTATTTTTGCAGCAACCTGAAAGCCAAATTACTTTTCAGTGCAGGAATATCATCCAGCGACTTGCGAGAAATACGTATCCAGCCTGCAACAAATTCAGCTTCGGCGCTTTGCTCCTTGTAACGGATATCAAACTGTGGCTTTGCGCCGCTGTTTTCCTGCCATGTACCTATAGAGCCATCAAAACCAATTTCCTGTAAGTAGTTATACAAGGATGTGGTCATGCGGCCAGTTGCCATGATATCGCGCAAGTGAACTTTACGGGACGGGAACGGCACGATACCGGGCGCAACCTGCACGTTTGCAGCGGTCAGGTTTGTTATGCTGGACAAGCCCATATCGCCAACGGCCTTTAACTCCATACGTACCTTATTGGCATTTTTAAGTTTACCGGCTGCGAACGCTTTAATGTCGTCCATGTTTTCGTCCATAGCATCGTTAAATGCCTGGCCGAAAGACACACCCTGTTCTGCCGATTTTTTGTTAGCATCACGGAAACGGTTCAACTCCAGTAACGCAGCTTCGTGTTCACCCAACTTGGCTTCCATAGCGGCCTTTTGGGTAAACATTTCTTCAATTTTACCTTTCAATTCCGTATTGGAATCAACAGCTGCTTTTACTTCTGTTGCGAATGCCTCTTTGACTTCCTTCGTCAGCTGCGTGGCATTCTCACCGCTTTTAACGTAGACAAGGTTAAGTTTTTCCTTAACCTGTTTCACTTCGGGACTGTCCCCCGCCTCAATTGGAAATATTTCCATTTTGTTTAAAATTTAAAACCTGTGAATGATTCTGTTAATTGAAATCCAAATCCATCAACGAGGCTCTTTCGGCTTGGTTCATTTGGAGTGCTTTTTTGAAACATGCATTTACATTCAGGACATTCAATATCGCCGGTAATATCTTCGTCACCATCCGGCATAAATTCAGCCTTGCATTCAGGGCATGTTAGCATAGCGGCTCCCTTGCTTTCAAGTGAAACTCTTTTGCCTAAATTATAGTATTCGGTATTTATTTGTTTTACTTCAAGTTCCAATGCCATGTACGTTTCGTCACGCATACCCGGCTCGCGCAAGGCTTTCAATAGCTTTTGCTGGCGTTGGTACAATTCGTCAGGTGTACGGGCTGACTTCATACCCTGCATCCTTGCTTCAGGATTTGCAGCCCATGTAACAGGTGACATTTCAGCTAAATTCAATTCGTACAACTCGCGATACCATGTCGTCCAGTCCTGCGCGTCGGGTTGAATGATTGCCGATTTAACCGTTTGAAAGCCGATAGAGTTTTCCTCTACCAGCCCCGCTATGATTAACTTTACAGCATCTTCGGCGAACGTTGCGCCGCTGGTAACTTCGGCCTCATAGTACAATCCTTTTGAATCTTCCTGCAATACTTTAGGCTTGCACAATACTTGCCATGTGATGTGCTGGTTAAGAACGAGTATGGTGTTTGTACCACCAGGCCCGTTTTCGGCTATTGACTTTTTGAACGCACCCGGCATGATAATATCGTCATCCAAATCTTTATTGCCAAAAATAGCCGCGTATGCAGTCCATGTCTTTTTTGATGGATCGGCATCGGTTATTGTAGCGGGTGTAGCGAAGTACTTCTCTTCCCACATTCCTTTCGGTATCGGGATCAATCCGCTTTGTGATTTTTGATAATTGCCGGGTTGTTTATGCATTTGCGTATAAATTTAGGTTATGCAATTAGTATTTTGTAGATTGTCGCAAATGTTGTACATTAGCAAACATGAATATTAACCCGATACGTGAAAAACGGGCACATGAATTAAAACAAATGCGGATTGAAAAAAATATCAGTCAAGAAAAGCTATCGGAAATATCAGGATTGCATAGAGCGACAATAGCACGTATCGAAAGTGGTAAAATAGGGTGGAATATTGATAGTGAATTGGTTTACTTTACAACCCTATTTGAGTATCGGGATGCCTGATTCCGAAAGGATAGGCACATACGCCACTACGCACCTACAATTTGCTACCTCTCCAACAGGCAAGCTAACATCGCCAGGGTACATGGCCTCATAGCCTCCTACAATAAAGAAATCATCACTGGCAACCTGCTGTCCTGATGCATCAATATGGTCAGGTCGTGTGTTAGCATCCAATACAGCAAGCCATGTTTTAGCCGTTAAATAGTCGGCTGATTCATTCCCCAAACTTGCGCCGTAATTAGCTGCGGTAGTTGATTCGGTACGAGCTATCAACATAGCCCTTACACGGTTAAAATCAGGATCAGCTAAAGCATCTTCAATATAGGTTGCAGTTTCGCTTGTGGTCAATCCTTGTTCGTTTGCCTCATCTAATAATTTTTGTATCTGAGCTTTGGTAGTATCGGTAACACCCTGTATACGCTCTGCTGACTGCGTGTTGTAGAATAACGACATTAATTTACGCCAGTACTCGCTAAAAAAGCCGGGTGTATCTGTTGCGGCCTTTCGCTTTCCGGCGCGTTGTATACTGGCATAGGAAAACTGCGCACCGCGTACACCAGCTTTTTGATAGGCTGTATTATACGCAACTTGCATAGGCTGTTTAGATACCAATACGCTTAGATGGCTTGACAGGTCGGCAAACGGATGGGTTTTAACAAAGTCCCGAACCGGGTTAGTTTGCGCTGTTAACGCAGCTTTAAATATTGGGTATAACTGCTGTTCGATGTTATGATGCAGTCGTTTCCAGTCCCGCACATACTGCTCTGAATTAAAACGAACGGTGCTTATTTCAGCTATCATAACTTACCTGGTGCAGCCATTCCAGCGGCTTGTGTGAATTGCGCATCAGTTACGGAAAGGTCATCGATCAGCATCATGTTATTTGGCACAAGTACCTTATCCATGTTCGGCTCCGTAGATGTCTCAAAGCCCATACCTTGCAGCTTTTGATTAGCAGTTGTCCACCATGCAGTATTAAACCATGTAGCTACCTTTGTCATATCGTCCTGCATATCAGGTAGTGTAGTGGGATCGATCTGAATAACGTAGGTTTTACCGTTTGTGTTATACGGTGGGCAAATATCACGGGTTAGCTTATCGCTAATCATATTTGCCAATGGAATGATGACGTTATAGATAAACTGCTTCATATGTGCCGATACATTATTGTCGGTACTGGCGCTCATGTCATTTAATAATGTAATTGGTATGTGATAGGCATTGGCTATATCCTTGCGGTCAAAGTTTAACGACTCCAATAGCATCATATCCGCTACGGCCAAACCTATCTGCTGAAATTCAATCGGCGTACCTGAAGCAAATAACCTGTCAACTACATCGCCGCCCGAATAGCGGTTTTTCTTCATTAACTGATCCTTGAAGTCCTGTCCCTGGTCGGCAGTCCATTTCGTATTGCCATCTTTAGGAGACACTATTCCAAGTGGCCCACCATTAACAACCTGCTTATTACCCTCAATCCTTGTGTCCTTATTTTTCTGCAAGGTCATGCGGTACGCCATTAGCGGAGATTGTCCATAGAGCTGTGAACCGTAGTTATTATAATTTGGATTGAATGATTTAAGATGAGATACCGATGTCGCCTCGAAATCAAACATATCAGAACCAAAGAAACGTTGATTAATGACACGGTATCCTTTTACTGGTTGCATTGGGCCACCTGATATGATCTGCATGAACTGTGCCGGCAATACGTACATTTCACCCCATTTTCTGTTAGCCGGGTTGATACCGTTGTAATAGTTGTATGAATTTCCAGTAAGTAAGTAAAACCCGGCATAATTACGCAACCAGTCACCCCATGATTGTAGCTTATTTGGGGTCATCAATAAATCTGATATAGGCGGAAAGTAGGTTTCTTTCATTGCCTTTAACTCAATGGCTCTGGCTTTTATCCTTGCCTCTGCGGTATCGGACTGTAATAAATTACGGTATTTCTGAACTTGAGATGTTTTATCCTTACTGACTTCATAGACATTGACACCACATTGGCAAAGTTTAGTTAATATCAAATCCACACACGTAAATACGTCAGCGTTCATTTGATAACCGGCCTGTATATATGTGAATGTGTTATCGGCAAGCTGGACTGGCTGCCCGTTATTCAGCCATCCGTATAGTGTAGTTTGATAACCTGATAATTGTGTAAGTGCGGTTTCAAGTTGCCCGTTTAGCTGTTTCTTTTCTTCTTCGACACGTAGGATGTCTTTCTTTGTCGCAAGTCCAAATATATCAGCTAAACTCATTTCTTTATATTTCCCGTAAATATAATTTGTAAATATCGTATTAGCAAATTACCAACTCCAACTCTCAACGGTGCCTAATACTAATTCAGTGGCACCCCATACCAATGCATCGATCCTGTTTGGTGACTTTTCACCAACCTTTGCGCTCCAGCTTGTCATTTCCAATTCCAATTCGGGCAATTCGCCGACGTGGTGCGCTTTGCCTTGTTCGTATAATGCAGCCACTGGTTCGGCGCGGGTTAATTTATCGCGAGTGGCGTGTACTGACTTGTATGATACATTCTCATCCACCTGCCTGATAACAGCTTCTATCAGGTCTCCACCATTGTTTACCTCGCCTATTATCCGGTCGGCTTTATACTTACGGTACAATAATACTGCTTTTTTCGCCCATTCAGCCGGTGTATAAATATCGCTTTGATCCTCCAGCACATAGAGATGTCCGTCAAAACCTTCTGCGGTTACAACTATGCCAGTTTCGTCGGATGTATCTTTGCTGGTTACAGCCGGGTCTATTGATATGACTATGCGCCGGTAAACAGGGCCTTTACTTTCCAAACTCCATGCACCTGAAAATGGTACACGGTTATTATTGATGAGTTCATCAGTCCATAACGCACCCTCTGTTTCTTCAGCAAACTCACCTTTTAAAAACCGCTTCTTTTTTCGTGCAGGTAAACTATCAAGCAACTGCATGTAATCAGGGCTAATATTTTCCAAGTTATCAACCGGGTTCATGTGCAACGTGCCGTATTGGTCTACATGAGATAGCGATATATTCGTTTCAGGTTCAACACCCTGTATGAATACTTTGTATGACCAATGTTTTTTAGAAGGTGGGTTCTCATCAATAAATAACAAATTCCTGGCACCGGGTATCATTTGCGCCAACCTGGTTAATAGTGTCGTATACGCCTCGTAGCTTATTTGGCTGGCCTCATTAACGAATATGGTTAAAAACTCCATACCCAATATTTTTTCGGCACGTTCCTTATCATCCAATCCGCCTATCCATATTTCAGATCCATTCGGTAGCGTGATATAGTAATCTGAATTATTCCATTTTACGATCAACTGCGGGAAACATAGTTTTAATACTTTTTTTAGCGTATCCAACCATATTGAGTTTTTGACGTGGTTAAACCGGAAACGGCATATCAGGTGGCGACTGCCAGGAAAACGGCAGGCGATAACTATTTGCGCAAAAACAATAATGAATGATTTACCAGAACGCGATCCACCGTATAGTAAGAATTTTGATTTACCAGAAGTAAATAGTTTTATGGCTAATTTTTGGATTGTGGTTTTGATAAACATTATAAACCCAACTCAGCGTCATCTTTTTGTATATTGATAGCTATCGTACCCATATTATCAATTTCAGTTCGCTCAATATACCCACGTTTCTTACCCCTTGTCTTTAAGAAAAATATAACAGCTGTATCTGACGGTGGTTGTTCATAAATAACAGGTTCGCCTTTAGAGTTATAGGTTTGAACTGTGACACCGTTGATTTTTTCCATCAACTTACCTTCAACAAAATCAATAGCTGTTTCCTGTATATCTAAAACAGCATCTTTAAACTCCTGATCTGTTTCGAGCCATTTATAATAAGTTGAACGAGGTAAATCTATTGATTTACAAGCAATCGTGACTATCCCGTGAGATAATTCCAATGCTTCTAACGCTTTCTTTTTTAAAGTGTCCACTTTGTACAAAGTTAACTATATTTTCTCATCTTTTCCAAATAGGAGAATTAGGGGGTGAATAGGGCAGGTAGGGCAGGTTTGAAAATCTTAGGGCAACTCGTAGGGCAAGTATGAAAAGTTTCGTATATAGTCTCATTGGCTTGAAATGGCATTTTTAGCATTTTAGGGCAGGTAGGGCAACTCATTTTATATATTTTCGCGTATGTGAATGTGATTTTATATATTATATATTAGGTTTTTGAATTGCCCTACTTACCCCAAAATGCGTTTCCAATTAGTTATGGCACTTTTTTAGGGCAACTCGACTATAACTAAAAGTTTAATACATGCCCTAATAGGGCAACTCAACTCAGTTTAGGGCAACTCAAAATATAAAATTCCAAATACCGTTGGTTTTTTGCTCGTGGCAAACTATTTTATGAAACTCACAATATTTCATTAACATAGAATAAAATGTTCGACTGGCAATACGCGATGTTTTATACTGCTCTTTGAATTTATTATAAAAGGCAGTTCGGGTAATAGATTCGCCAGGTTGTAATAAATTCTCATCAATAAATTCTGCAAACTCCGGTGATATTTCAGCCATTAAACGTTTCTCAGGTAGATTTATTAATTCTTGAACTACTAACCCATTGTTTAAATAAAATTGACAGCACTCTATTATAAAACTATCAAAATAAAAAAATTCATTCTCATCCCATTCAATGAACATCATTTTTGAAAAGTCATCTAACGGGGTATGATTTTTATTATAAAATTGAGATATTTCCAATTCAAATCTACGGCGCTCGTGTGAGTTTCCGGCCCCTTTTATAGCATAATTTGTAGTGATCGCTATTTTTGGGGAGTCTAAAAAAGAGTAATGAATAGATTGTAACCCTTTTTTTTCAACATTTATACCGTCTGTTAAAACACTGAATAATCGCTCAAAGTCAAAGGATCTGTTTACATCCTGAAATGATAATAATTTAGTATCTGAATTAACGGCCTGATAAACAAAGTTTTTGTCGAAATTAAATGTTTTACCCTCGATTACTACAGTGTTAATAAATTGCTCAACGGCTTTAAGTAATATTCCTTTACCAGTGCCACCCTCTGGGTGATCACTTATCACCTCATCATTAAGGATTATAGCAGGGCAATAACCGGGTGATTTATAATTATGAATAAGAAAACCAATAGCGGAGCAAACTGATTGGTAGCGTTTATCATCCTGGCTGGAAATATTATAACAAAATCGTTTAAAGTCACTATCTTTTATTTCAATATCAGAGTTATAAGAACGAGGTAATATTTGACTTTCCCATATATAACCATCAAGTTCAGCATATGAATGTGTTGTGACTTTTTTACCTGTTATTTTTACGATACAGTTTTGATAATAGAATTGCATCGCATCTTTACGATCCTTTCTGAACTGAACATCTTTAGCGGGTAATGTGCGTAAAAATTCGTCTGAAAAAAACCGACTTATATTAGTTAGAAATGCTTCATAAACTCCTCGTTCCTCATGGTCATGTATGAAGTTTAAAACCTCGTCAACCAAATCCTTTTTGCCCACCTCGCACACTATATTATCCATTATTCTGATAAAAATATGCTTGCTTACGCTTGTTCTGTAAAGAAAATATCCACGGGTTATTAGAAAGGAAATGATATTAACACGATCTGCCTCGACTTTATTTTTGGGGTTTCTGTAATAGAGATCAAAATTAGGTAGATCTTTATTTTGTGCTAAATGAGCGATAGATAGTTTACTCATAGATTTTCGGTATGTAATTGTAAACGGCGTTTTAGGTCATTGATCTCGGTAAACTGAAGATGTATTTTGGTTTCTGCATCGCGTAATGATTGTTTTAAGGATATATTAGAGGTCTGAATTTTAGCCAATATATCCAGTTGGCTATCGAGTAAGCATAACCGTTTTTGGGATTTTTCAACCCGATCAGAATTGCCGTTCTTTTGTTTAAATTGGAGTAAATCGGATTGTAACTCAACATATATCCCCTGAAGTATGATTATCGCAGCGTGTACCGCCGTATCGTCATCGTATGTTAATTGATACATACCTGAAAGCCCCTTATAATGGTCGCGATCTTTCCTGGCCTCACGGGTGAGTTTATGTGCTTCTTTAATAGCGCCTGATTGTGTTTCAACTTCGGTTATCATCTGTTTACAATTATTTTAAGTCCTTTAGGTGTTCTGACGCGGGAAAGTGCAGTATATAATTGACCCGGCGAAAAAAATGGCAATGTCATATCGATAGTTATTTCATCGAATGTCAACCCCTGGGCTTTATGAATTGACAAAGCATAAGCAAGTTTAATTGGTAATTGAGTGATGCTGCCTATTTCCTGTAATTCGAGCCGATCAACCTTTATTTTTTTGCCGTCACGTATTTGTATATCCTGAACTAAAACATATTCTTTTTTAGTATTTATGACAGCTTCAAGCGGGTATAATACTTCATTAACTTCAATAAAATAACAGTTATCGCCTTTGGTATTTGGCTTATATATAAATGTACCTAAAGTCCCATTAACCAACGGATTATTCTTTGAATTTGAAAGGTACATTATTTTACAACCATTTTTAACTGTAATAAGGCTATCCATATTAAAATCTTCAGCCTTTAAGTTCCCGGTTGTTATAGCCTCGAATTTATGCTCCAGCGCTGTAATTGATTTTAGGCCAGCTTCATTATATTTTTTAACGGTTGAATTGTGCGGAGCTAATACAATACCATGATAGTCTTTTGATAGGAACTGCCTGAAATATTCACTTTTGCCACCGTCACGTATAATATTAAGATGATGCAAAAATTCTTCGTCTGTCTGCCTCTTAACCTCATCCAATTCGATATCAACACATTTTAATGAGTTATAGCAATCGGCATTATAGAACTCAATGCCATTGTATTTCTGAAATAATACAGACATTGTATTATCATTAACGACAGGTGGTAATTGTTTAAGATCGCCTATTAACACAATTTGAATATCGCGGAGTGATCCGCAACCGTTCTTTAATAAAGTCCAATTTATACCGTCAAGTATATCGGGCCGCAGCATCGAAACTTCATCTATAAAAATAATATCGACCTTATTAATCAGCTTTCGTTTCTCTGATTTTAAAAAGTTACAAGCCTCGAAGTCCAATACTCCAAATGGGGGCAATGAGAAAAATGAATGAATAGTTTGACCCTCTATATTATTCGCAGCAACACCAGTAGGAGCGAGAGCGACTATGTTTTTATGATTTTCTTTTAGTTGTCTTATAGCCTCTTTTACCACAAACGATTTACCCGTGCCAGCTTTGCCTGTTAAGAAAACACTTTTACCGGCTAATATCAGATCGATAAATTTTTGCTGTTTAGTGGTAAGTTCACTCATTTTATATAGGTCAAAAAAGCCCGATAGCCAAATGTGTGAGAAGTGCTACCGGGCGGATAATTTAAATATAAACCTAAATCAATGCAAAACTACTACTTCTCACTGAAATAGTTTTGCCCTGATTAATATTGCAATATACTAAAATCCCTCAAACATGCAAATTAAAACGATAGATACAAATCAACCAATTCCTTAGCCTCATCAAATCCGCAAACGAACCTGGCATAATATCCTTTTGCGTTCAGTAAGTTCAAGCATGTTAGTTGAGCTGTGATATGATCCGACTTTATCATTGTACCATTTTTGTTATACAAACTATCCCGGTCGCGCTTTAGTTCGATAAATAATCCATGATAGATGCCCGCAGGATGGGCCACAAATATATCAGGCCAGTCATGATCGCTCTTTTGCGCCTTTTGCCGCATAGCCATACCTTGTGTCATTTTAATGCCGGCTGCAAAGTCGGAAATGAACATAAGCTGTTTGAGTTTGAGATACTTACAAACGGATGAATGCACGTCTAATTCTGAATGTTTTTTTACGCGCTTCTGCGGCGGTATATAATACCCAGGCGCTAAGGATTGGAGTTGTTTGCGGGTGAGGGGTTTATTTGAGTCCATATCGTTCTTTAATAGCCTGTATAGTTTCAGGGTCTTTGGTTTTCTTATAAATGATCCTGTCACGTTCGCGCCAGTATTCAGACAGATCGAGCGTTATTACACGTGGCTTCGCCCGTCTTTTCACCTCCGGCACATAATCCTCATGGCTGCTATCGTGCAGGATTTTTTTCATAAATATGATGTTTTTCTATATAGTTTGGTAGCGCAGACAATTTCTCATAGCTAAAATAAGCTTCATAATTAGCCGCATCAAATCGAATATCAGAAACGCCGCTGTCGCGATAACCGCCATTGAGCCTGTTATCCATAGCTATGCCTGCCGCTTTTGCTTTCGGTAGTTTATCGCTGTCGGCGTAGAATATATCGGCCATTAATGAGTAGTTCATATCAATAATACCTCACTGCTACAAGCCCTTTAAGTCGCCTTACTATGCACCGTTCGCTCATGATAGCCTTGCAAGTACGACCAGGCAATAATGCCATTAAATCCTGCGCCCTGACTGTATTATTGTCAATCAGGATAGCTCTTTCCTCATCCGACCATGCAGGTTTGTTATTGGATTTAGCCGCAAGCATAAAGGGCGTTACATTTGGGATTGATTTTGAAATTGGTTGCATAACATAGCAAAAATAACAATCCTTTTTAAAACAAGTATGGGTGCTTATTCGTTCATTTTCAATATGAGCCAGTGTATTTTTGTTTATCATACTGTGAAATATTTCCAGTAACCGTAATCCGCTTTCGCTCCATTCAAATTGTTGTGATGGCATTACAATTCCATTAACATTTGACCTTTACCAATTTCAGCATTGCGGCAATTTTGAACGGCGATGTTAAAGTAAGATGTTTTCAACTCGCCGCCTATAGCCGACCGCCCCATTTTAATCGACTGGAACAATTCAGATCCTATCCCGGCAAATGGAGTGTAAACAGTGTCGCCTTTATTTGTCCATAAATGTACCGCCCGTTCAATGGTTTCAAGCTGAAGCGGTGCTATGTGCTTCTCGTCGGCTTCATCCCTTGCACCGTTTCTATTGAGCGTATTGCCATAGTTTATATCGTGCCAAACAGGACTGGCATACTTTTGCCAAAGATCAACTGGAATATCGCATTTAACAGGGTGTAGATGTTCGCCTGGTTTACGGAATATCATCAGATAATCGGGAATGCCAACCCGAGACATTGAACTGTCCTTTTTGACCTGCTTATGTAATAATCCCAACGCCTTTGTCCGCTGCATTTCAACTACTGGGTCTTTCCAGATTGTGACACGAGAATGGTATATAAATCCAGCGTCTAAAAATGCGCTAAGTATCATACCTGAAAAATCACGCAGCCCGATATAACCCTCCTTGCCTTTCTGTATCGGTAAATCCATACAATGTACAGCTACATTGCGGCCCGACCATAAGATGCGGAACAGGTCAGAAACAATAAACCTAAAGGCGTATAAAAACTCATTGTAATCTTTTGAGTTGCCCATATCCTCCAGTTCGGAACTGTATGTATAAAGTTCAGCGAACGGTGGCGAAAATACAGAAAAGCCTATACTTTCATCCGGGATCAGCTTTATAGTTTTTACGCTATCGCCCAAGTATAAAGTGAAGTGTTTACCTGTTTCGGTTCGTTCCTCACGCGAAACAGTTAATTTCGCTTCGCTGCGTATATTTTTTGTTACGGCTTTTGCCATTGATTGTTGCATGTGTTCGAATTGTTTTTGTTTACGCTGAATTGATTGGATAACGTTTGTCATAGTATCAGTAGTTATCAGGTAGATATTAACCGGGTGCAATTGCCCGAAGCGATAAGAACGGCGTATACCCTGATATAAGCCCTCGAATGAAAAATCCAACGAGGCAAATATTTGATTATGACATAGCTGAAAATTCATACCGAGGCCGGCGATTTTAACCTTGCTTATTAAGATGCGAAAATCACCATTTGCAAAACCGAGTAGCTTTTCTTTTTTATAATCAATACTATCAGATCCTTTTACTTCAATAGCACCGGGTATAAGTCGCTTCAAATATTCGCCCTCTTCATTTTGCTTTACCCATATAATAAAGATTTCGTCGGAATTGCTAACAATTTCGGCAACTTGATCCAACCGTTCTATTTTGGTAAACCGCAGTTCCTGGTTAAAATTAGTCGCACTCACGGCGGTATCATTGAATAGTTTGCCGTTGTCCCGTTGCGTTGTAGCAATTTTATGCTCGATCAATTTCAACTCCGGTAAATTATATCCCGGCATAGGAAAACCAATATCATCGGGTTTGGACAACATAATAGCCCATTCCGATACCCATTCATAAAAGCGTTCCTTTGCGTGTCCTTTCAATCGCCATTTGGCTGTTTCGCCGCCGTCATGCACAAAGTACATAGCAAGCATTTCATTGTATGGCATCACATTTAAAAACTCACTATGATTGCCTAACTCCATCGGATCGTTAGGGCTTGGTGTAGCTGTGCAGGCCAGTTTATAAGGTGTATTTGCGAAATTATCAATAATGAGTTTCCGGGTAGCGCCATCAAAGTTTTTGATTATACTACTCTCATCCAGCACGACACCGACAAACTTTGAGCAATCTATATTGTCCAGTTGCTCATAGTTGGTAATCGTAATATTATAAAGCGGTATATTGAAATGCGTGGCCTCTTGTTCGGTTTGTGCCGTAACTGCTAACGGGGCCAGAATCAAAACTTCGCTGCCGGTATGCTTTACAACTTCGTGCGCCCAAACCAATTGCATAAAACTTTTGCCCATGCCGCAATCGGCAAATATGGCAAACTTACCTTTACGCAAAGCGGTTTCGGTAACGAACTTTTGAAATGGGAATAACAGGGGATTAAGTTCGCCGCAAATAAAACCAGCATCGGTTATAGTCCTGCGTTTTTGTTCGAGAAAAGTGTCGTAGTCGATCATATTACCATCGGCATTATAAGTGAAAAATTAATATCATCTCCAGGTTGTTTTAAGAGAATAGCTTTCGCTTCGGATTGCCAGTAAATATCAATAACATCACTGCTAAAATGACTGGCCGCCGCTAACAGATACGAACCGTTTAAACCGATTTTAATTTCAGCAGCATTAATTAGTGTCAATCTTTCGCTTGCGGACTGCTTATAAGCCTCATCTTGGCCGGATATCAATAGTTCCGTATTCGATGATAAGATTATTTTTTGTTCTTTATTGGTGAACTCCAAGACCCGTTTTATAGCGGAAATTAACGCATTTCGATCTACCGATATTTTAGTTTCGTTAACGGGTATAACGCCCATATAATCCGGGTATATCTCATCCATGAGCATAGATTTTAAAATAAGATTATCATACTGGAATGAGATAGATTTTTCCGAATAGCATATTTTGCAATCACCCTGCATTTGTAATCCCAATAACGCGGTTACGATACCGGGCGCAAGAACTATATTTATAGCTTTAAATTTACCCGGTAGATTAAAAATTGATAACCTATGATGTGAGCAACCGGCAAATATTAATTTATTCTTTTCGGCAACGATATTTAGCCCGGTAAATTTTGGCTGTAACTTATCAACCCCTCTCGCGTATTCGGTTATATAAATCGCCTCTGCCAAATCATCAGCCGATACCGTTGCCTCGAAATCAGTTTCGGTATTGATAACCGGGTAATCTTCGGCTGAATAACCGGATAGTGCATACTCGCCAGATGCGGCTTTGATGGTTATATCCAAATCGGTTATTTCGAATATTAACGGCTGATCCGGTAGTGATGCTAATAGCCGCGTTACTTTTTCAGCAGGTATTAGTATATCCAGGTCGTCGGCGATCTCGCAAGGAAGTGAAGTTTGCATAGATATTTCGAGGCTGCATGTTTCGATTTGCAGTTGATCACCGACCTTGTGTAATCGGTAACAGGACGTAGCGGGTACAACATTATTAGTATTGATACCTTTTGCCGTCAGGTTTAAAGCCGATAGCAGAGATTTTGAGTTTATTGTAAATTTCATATTTTGTTAGGTTTCAGTGTGTAGTTTTGGTTTACGAAGTCGGTAACTACGCGTAGTTTTTCTTCTAACGAGTTGGCGTGTTTCAAATCTTCTTTAAATGTCCAGCTATCCTCGATCTTCTCAAAAATAAGCTCTTTCAATGGTTCGTTCATTTTTTCAGTTGTTGGTGTTAGATGTGGTCAAGTTAAACTTATCAGTCAAATCCAAATGTAATTGATTCAGATATTTGCGCCCGTCTGTGATTTTCTTCTTTAGCAATTCAATATCGGCATCATTGCGCTCAATGGTATACTCCAGTAATTTTTCAGCCAATGGAATATCGTCATAAGTTAACGATTTTTCAAGTTCAGCGCAAGCATCAATGAAATTACCGTCCGTTTCTTCCGGCCTGCCTAACTTATACCATAGATTACGTTTTTCAGCCTCTATAAGCGGTTCGGGTGTGTTTACAAGGCAGTATGCCAAATTAAAAAGTTTTGCGCCTGTGAGCCACATATAGCCCAATCCCTGCCAATAATAAACGCTATTCATATCTTTAGTAAACGTCCGCAGAAAAGTATAAATATTCCAGGAACATTTAATGTCGATAATGGATAACGCCTCATGTATCTTTGTCCCGGTGTAAAGATCTGGCGTGCCTTGTATGAATAGGTTTTTTAAACGTTCCTCGTTTTTAAGAAACATGGTTTTTTTGATTCGGCTGTAAATCGTTATTCCATCTTCCTCGACCATAAGTCCCTTTTTAATATACTTATTCTCGATGTCGGTATTTCGCCCGTAGCGTTCGGATATGTAAATATCCATTAGGTGCGTTTTTGCGCCTTCGGAAAGGGTTATGTCGTCTTTTATCTTGGAAAGTTCATCCAAATTATCAGCTATTTTTTTTAATTTAACAGCCAAGTTTTGATATGATTTCATTTCGTTGCCCTTAGCGTCATAACGTTTGGCGTTACCAAGTTCGTTTTTAGTTTTATCCAGGAGTGACTTTACCTCGTTATACCTATCAATATTGGACTTGCCGCGTTCTTCACTCATCAGGTGTCCCAAAGCGGAACACCTGAATAGATAGTGTGAAAAGTCCATATTATTCGCCCCCTAATTCGCGATACTTCTGATTGAATATGCCCTCAATTGTATCATTTGTTACCAGTGTTCGGTAGTTTTCAAGTTCTGCAATCGTTGTGCAATCTTCAATCAGGTGCATAACACGTTCTGTTTCCTTGCTTTCAATTTGAAGCGGTTCGGCATCGGTGTATGATATATCCTCGGTTTCAGCATTGCGTATGATACCCTGATCCATTTTTACCGATGACTGCATTTCGATTGACAGCGGCGCAAACTTTGAAAGCAACAATTTTATAACCGTCTTTTTGCACATGGCATCGAAATTATCTTTCCATTGACCATACCCTTTTTTGAAAGTTTGGCTATAGGATGTGCCATGTTTTTTCAGTTCGTCAACGCTCATGTAAAGCGTTTTTTCAAACCCGTTTATAAGGCTGAAAAATGCAGCGTAGCCAATAGGGTCACCGACGGGCTTAACGGTGAAGTCAAACACAAACCCGGTCAATGGGTTTTGTTCAACCAATTGACCGTCATAAATAGCGGAATAGGAAATGGTTTTGAATTGTCCGCTGCGTAGTGCTAACTGGACAAAGCCCTTTGCGCCCATTTGAAACTGCGCCACAGTGCGCCACGTATCGGGTTGCCCATTCTCGCCTTTCACCTTTTCATTATATGGGATGATATAAGCAAACCCCAGGTTATTGTTAATCGGCAGATCGAGCGTCGCGGCAACCATAGCGGCCTGTAAAATGGTATTAGGTTCGGCTTTTGCAAGGAGTGAATTTTGCGACGTTACCTGTAATACCGAAGTTACAAAGCCTGTAGATTTTTTGCCAAGTATCTCGTTAAATTTTGCCATTACATCATCCCTTTGGAATAATGATTTTACCGTCGTGGCCGGCTTGTTTTCTGTTGCGGTCTGTACCGCTGTGTTTGTTTTTGCCATTATATGTTAAGTTAAGTATCTACCAGTTAGTTTCTCCATGTGCCTCCCCACCCAAACCGGGTTAGTTTTACCGGGAGTGACGGCGTTTCCACCAGGCCTTTTTAACAGGCTCTATCTTTGGTGCGTTTATTTCGGCTATCCTGCGCTTAACATGACTGATAGGCTTAGGCTGTTCGCTGTCTATCGGAAAGTCCGGTTTAACCAATTCTGGTTTAACATATGGCCGATCTGTTGCCCATGTTTCACTGGTCTGTTCGGCAGCGACGACTTTTAATATTCTGTCTGTTTTCATGGTATTAACAATTTGTTGATACATATTTATGGGCATCTGAATATATTTCAGATTTGCCTCGCCGTTGACATTCATCATAGCAAGCATCACACATCCAATGATAATCAGATCTCGGATTGTTACTTGCATATGCAGACAGCCATATATCGGTTTCACAGGCTTTCCGCAATTCCTCATTTGTCATAGATATTAATTTTAACAGATACGATATTTTAGGCTTTCCGTAATTGTCATTACCTATATAGCGCCCACTAAATTCACCCATTTTAAGTAGTTCATCAATAGGTGTTATTTCTTTTTCCGTTTTCATAACATTTGTTGGTTTCGCGGCTTTATGAGGCCGTGTTTGATGAGTAGGTGGCGGAGGGTTTTCATTTGAGTTGCTTTAGTAAATTTTCAATACCCCTGCCGTCTTTAATGCCTTTACCAGTAAACCAGCCGGAGTAAACATATAGCCTTATTTTTTCGCATTTATACTGAATCCATATACTATACTTATCGAAATCTATGATGGGAATATTTCTAGCCATAAATTGATACTTTGCATACTGCATGCGCTTGGGGTTGAGTTTTTCCTCCCTAGTTTTGTCTAGTCTATTGCTCATTTCAATCTCGGTGAGTTTACATTTTCACAATTCATCATAGCATTATACAGCCTGATGGATATTTTCAGGTAGCGGATGGCTTCGGTGTATACGCCAAGTTCGCGATACATATTTGAGGCCCATTCAGCATCGAGCCACATGCGGCGGAGTTGCGGGTAGGTTAAGCAGGTCATAGTCTGTCCAATAAATTTAAGCGGTAAGTAATTAGCCTGTTAGTAATAGCCACATAGGCGCTAAACCTATCGTGTTGGCCGCATTTTTGCATAGCCTTAGCCATCAGTAACGCCCTGTCGATAAGTTCGGCAGCGTGTTGTTCGCGGGTATCAAACCAAGTGTTGTTCATGACTGTAATTCTTTATATTCAGCTATATATTTGTCCAAGTCACCCAGTGACTTTTTTAATTCATGAAGAAAAAAATCACTATCCGGCGATGATGCTTTTGGTATCATGCCGCCAGCATGGGCAATATCTTGCCTAACCTCTCTAATCACAATCCTTAGTTCCTCTTTTCGTGTCATGACTGCAGCCTCCTCTTACTACTTTCGATCAGTGCTTTGCCGCGTTCAATGGCGGCTTGTGAATTATGTGTTGCCGCGTATTCGTGGCATTCATCGTAAAGCCTGGATGCTGTGAATTGATTGAATGTAGCCTCGGTGCCATCGCATAGCTTTTTTACTGAATGTATAACGATGTTGCCATTATTAGCGGTGAAGTCGATAACCACATTGTAGTCATCTTCGTCAATTTCAATTTGTGAGTGTAGTTTCATCTTTTCTGCATTTTTAACCGGAATAGCCCGGCGTTGACATTTCAAAGGTAATACAATATTTTGAATTGTCAATAGCAAAATGATATTATTTTACTTTTTATTCTTTTTTTTTATTTTTCACTTTGAAATTACAATAATATCACTATCTTTGATGCCATGACAGAGTTAAACGAACAGCAAGCTATCGAAAAATTCTTATTGCGTATTAATAAGGACGTGAAGCAACTGGCCGAAAAAGAGGCGATTAAAAATGATCGTTCCTTAAATGGTCACATAGTCAACCTCATTAAAGAGGACTTAAAAATTAAAGGTGTCTTACAAGCCTAAAACCCCCTTGAGTTAAGAGAGAAGATATGAAAAAACACCTCACCATAACAACCGCACTAATTCTATGCAGCATAGGATTGTTTGCCCAAACCAAACTCGCCGACACAACCCGGATCAAACTAACACCCGCCCAGGTCATCGCCATATCGTCAAAAGTTGACAGTATGCAAATGTTACTAACCAATACCAGTACGTTGCCGGCGAATCAGATTGCAGCATTTAATTCCCGGGTGCAACTGGCCTTTATAGTGCTATGGAAACAGGTGCAACAACAAGTTGTGGCGGATAAAGCTAAGGGGGCGAAATGATACACGAATGTTAAGAAATGTAAAATCCAAAACAAATTGATATGAAAAAAATAGCAATACGAACCGAAAGTAAGCAGTCTTTAAAATGCGTAAACGATGGCATGTTGGCAGGAAGTGGATATAAGCCAGCCGTTAAAACAGGTGAAAACTATAGCCTTGAAAACTCATGCCTATGTGGCTGCGGCCAAGTTCATTACGATGTCGGGTTAGTATCAAAACTAAATTACGTATCATGCTATAAATGCGGTCGTAATTTACCCGAGTCCGATAAAATACATTGGGCTAATTCAACACGCTTTGAATTTAATTAACCCATGATCCGCAACCTACTCATAGCCATAGCCCTGATCGTAACATCGCCATTATGGATAATTTTAATAATTGTAGCATTTATTTTAGGGGCGTATTTTGATGAGGAAATAAACGATACTAACGCCCGTTCTTTATAACAGTTAAATGTTGTGCATCCCGTGGCGTAGGTGATATTGAAGAGCATCCTGTACCGGCAGGAAGTAGTTTGGACGGTCAACGTAAATCGGACAGGTCGGGCGAAAAACAAACCGGTGACTTGGCGGGGAAAGACCGCTAACTTTTGGGTACATACATCGGGTAAGATGTTTGGCTTAATTTAGCGATTTAGCACACAATATAAAATGAGCGGGTTGATCGCCGCAAAATGTTTAATTGGAACGTGACCGAGGGCGCGTTAATGGGTTCGAGTCCCATTGTATCCACGACTGTCAGCCGACAGTTTCATAAGGTTAAGGTTTAGGTTTTCCTCCCGGCTTCGCGCAAGGCGAACCGGGAGTTTATTAAGCAAACAAATTTTAAAAAACAAATATATGACAACAACAAGCAACGGCTTTTTAGCCAAATTATGGGACAAAGTAAAATCATTGTTTCATTCAGCATCGGGCGCAGTTCATACTATCGTAACGGTAGCTGACAACATCGCTAATGAGATCAAAACACTGGAAGCCTCACAGATAGGCCAGTTCTTAGAAACTACCGTAGAAACGCTTATTCCGGCCTCTACCGGCCTTGTTAATGCGTTTCGCCTATGGCTGCCCAAAATTGTTACCGATTTGAATTGGGCAGTAAAAGAAGAAGGTAAAACAGACGCTGAAAAAATCGCTGATGCTGTGGCTTATTTAGAAAGCATAAAAGGTACTGATGCATACGCGGCGCAGCTTAATACCTTAAACGCATTGATACAAAAATGGCTATCCGATAACCAGGGAGCCGGGATGACAATTCAACAAGCGCTAACCATATCGCAGGTTAACCATAATCCTGATTTGGTAGCGGCGTAAAGATGATACCGTAGTAACCGTAACGGACGGAAATCTCGAGTAATTCTGTATCGGTGACAAACGGGGAAAGACCCGTACATTACTACCACCCCGGTTGCCAATAAGCGCCGGGGTTGTTAATTGGATAAAATACTCCATAAACTGGATAACATATACCTTTTTTAAAATTGGAGTTGTCCGTAACTTTGAGTATGCCAAAGGCAATGAAGCCGGAGGTTAAAAATGCGAAAGATGAAATACGTAATTATTCTTGGTAAGTACTATGAGGTATTACCAAATGAGAGAAAAGGTTCTTTAGGGTGTGTTATGTTTGGCGGTGTCCGCTGTGATATATCCTTTCAAATCGAGGGATATTATATAGTCTATAAAGGGCGACAAAAATGCATAACAGATTGGGCTGACAGCATGCCTGAAAAAGAAACCGCATAGGTTTTCGCATTCCGGTGCGGTAATGTTAAGGGGGCGTCAAGCCCCTTTTGCAGTAAAAGACTTTCACAATGATAACCACACTCCAACAACTCATCCTCAACCACTCCACTACCGACAAGTCAGGTAAGAAACTTTTTACCGAGGAACAAGTCAGGATGGCTTTTGAGTTGGGACAGTATTATCCTAAAGCTGTCACTCCCTCCAATCACTCAACTTCTCATCCCCAGGCACGTTAATACACGCCAAATAATCGCACCAAATCTGCCCGATGAAAAGAATCAGGATGAGGTAGATCATGGGTTAACGTTCACCACCGGCTTGTCACCAGTTACCACAGGGTTACCGATTGATCCGACCATAGCATCGTCCTTTTTAGACGATCCCTGCGAACTGCCAAAGTAATACCCGGTCGCTGCGGAAACGGATGCAACCATAGCAATCAGTATTTGCGGGTCGGGTTTGATATCCCGGAGCGAACACATGAAGAAATAAGAAAAGCCAAGTATGACAATTACCAATGCCATTATAGGCTTAATGTTGTCATTGAGGAATGTTGTTTTCATTTTATGATATGTTTAAAGTTTCAATCCTGTTTTGCTATCGAGCCACGCCGCAGTCTTGTGCCAAATTGCAATCTTATGTCCATGAACCCACGGACGGTTAGGGGCGCAAAATACCTCCCAAGCTCCATCGTGATAAATAGCCTTGTACATATACGCCGGGATTATTTCACCGGCCTTTAAATGCCCCTGGATTCCGATATATCCGTTTATAACATGGATAGTTTGTTTAGCGGCTAAAGATTGTTCGTATTCCTCGAACTCTTTCCAGTCGCCATTATTGAAACCATGATATTGCGCGTACATACCTGAAACGTAAAAGCACTCTTTATAATTTATGGGATTGCACGAAGCGGATTTAAAGCTAAAGGTATGACCCTTATCAATCTGCAAACTATCAGGTTGTTTTGGATTAGCAAAGTCAGCAACTTGTGGGCCGTTTGGTAATAATGGATCTGAATGAAACGTGTCTTTCCGCTTCATTGCGCCACAACTTACATTTGCCGGGGTTAGTGTGAATGATGTGCTATCCGGCGCTTTTATCTTAGCATTGTAATAAATTACATAGCCGTTGTGCTTTACAGTTTGTCCCATCGCCACACTTGACAGGAATAGGAGTAAGAGGGTGAGTTTTTTCATGGCTCAGACATTTTTTTACGAAGTTCAGCTAACATATTTATATGATTTTCAAGTCCTTCCCGGTCGGTTATCCATTGGGGTATATAAAACCCATTTACTGAGAAGTTATCCAATTTTGTAATCTCGTCGATTTGACTGATTTGCTTTTGCTCATTATTTGAGCCGTGTATAATAATTATCATACTACATTCGCTAATTTATTCAACTGTTCTGGTGTGCCTGTATAGAAGTCACCATCCATATCAGTATTTTTCCAGTTATATGTGTTCTGCCAAAAGTCAGGCAGTTCGCCGGTATCGTAACGCATAGGACAATTCGACTGCAACGATGATAGCCACATCGGCCTATCGGGAAATCCGTGTCCGTGAAAATATTCTTTTGGATAATTGTTATAGGTATAGATACCTGTCTTTTTCCCGGTTTGCTCGTCTAAATAATTCAGCATATCATTCAGCCGTTGTAAAGCCAACTGCCAATTATCAGCAACCCATTTATTTGCCGCTGCCGTAGCGTTGTCATCCTGTTTACCATCCGAACCGAAAACTACCAAATCTTCAACATCGACCCAAAGCCCAACACAGTATGGTTTATTGTAGCCTATTCCGATTGCCAGTAAGTTTTTTGCTTGCTGTATGCCATCTTTACGCGGATCGAACATAGCGTATGCCCCCCTGTATAATCCTGGTATGCCTTTCGCCTCTTGCCAGCTTGCATTAAAGAATTGATCCTGCTGTCCGTTGCTTTTAATAGCTTCGAAAAATATGATTTTAATACCCTGTTCAACCAGTTTTGCTAACGGATATGGTTCGTTTAAGTGACTTCGGTCTACTGCTGGTATCATACTTTCCCATCCTTATGCTCCGCCCAAATCAATACCGCATTAAACAATACGCTTATAGCTAATATTATCAGGGTGAGGATATTCATTAGGTTAAAGGTAGTAAATAAAAATAAAAAACAAAATATTTGGAAAATGTCATAACTAATTATTAGATTTACGCATGACAAAATCAAAAGCAGGCAGACCGGGTAAAATTCAAAGTGAATTTCCATTAGAACGCATAAGCACCCGTATTTCCAAAGAGGCGATTAAAATACTGGATAGCCAGCCAAATAAGGCTGTTTTCATAGACGAGGCAGTAAAAGAAAAAGCCGATGTTAATAAGTCATAACAAATTGTTGATAACCTTATGATAATATGTATTGACAAATTAAATATAGTCCGTATACTTGTATTGTAATTCTAATAAGTGGTTACAAATTAAAACTTAGCAAAATGGAAAATCAAGAATTAGTCGGTCAAAAACTTTGGATCGTAAACCACGGGTTTGTTAGAGGCTCTGTAACAATCGAGCGCGTTACCCCTACAATGGCAATCATAAATGAATTTGTTCGGCTTAAATTACCGCTTATGGAATATAACTCACCTATTGGCGACAGATATTCAAGCCGTAATTACTGCCTTGAAACCCCGCAGATTTTAGCACTACGTGACCGCACAATTGAAATTGATAGGGCTAAAGAAAGCATAGCGCATTTAAGTAGTAAATATAGTTGGATGACAACCGAGCAGCTTAAATCAATGAATGATTTGGTTGACACCTTTAGAAAAGAAACTGTATAAAGTTCTGCTAAGTCTTTAGCAGTCTGCCAGCCCATACTATTAAATTAGTTGGGCATCAGGCAGTACCAGGCACCCATACCGCCTAAAAAATAAAGCGCGGGGTACGCTAACGAACCAGTACAGTAAATAACGAACACTTAAAAAATTAAAAATATGGGTACCTACGCAGACTTTTACATTTTACATACCAACGGGCACATGGAGTTGTTGGGCTGTACCAAAAACGAATACGACGGTGATTTTACCGATGCCAAAACTAAAAAACAGTTTAGGGATGGCGTAGCAACATTGCTTACCCTGAATAGATCAGAACCGGGTCAGTGGTATTGGCCTTGGAAAAACTCAAAGATTACAGACGAGGTATTTGTCTTTAAAGCTACGCCCAAATGGTACAACCGAGATAAGGGTGTCTTACTTTCTAAGGTTTATTGCAAAGAAGAGGAACGCGATGAAGACCATCTGTATTTCGCTGAATACGATAAAAGGTACGATGAAAAATACATGGTAGACGGCGAACGTGGCTACTACAATCCTGCCTTTGCAGAGAAAATAAAACTGCCACTTATGAAATAATTTCATTAACCATCACATAAACCATTACAAAAAGAGTTTGATAAAAAAAATAAGGTAACTATATACCAGTTGGGACAAACAAAAAATAATTATGGAATTTTCATTTATGGATTACGGAGCAAAAGACTTCGTTAGAGACGATAATGGCGACTGCCTTATCAAAGAGTTTAACAGTTGGGAGGATGCTGACAATTTCGTCATGGAGGGCGGCTTAGATGAATATGGATGGACGAATGAAGGCACGAGAAAAATATGTTGGGATGACCCCGATAATTAACCAGTACAAAAAGAGTTTACTAAACAGGAAAGGGAGTTATGAAAATCGAAGCTGAAAAACCATTATTGGACGAAACCGAACTACACGCCCAAAAGCAGATTGAAAAGAAAACTGTGCTTATAGGGTCGGCTAAATTAACTCCCGGACATCGTGTATTTCAGATCAACGAAAAGACGCTCGACTGTGAGGAAGCTAAGTATAACAAAGAAGTGCATTATACATCGGCAGACAGGCGCAGCATAATCGTAAAACCTGATTGCGTATATGTAATGGCTCTCAACAAAAAGAATGCCTTAAAACGCTTTAAAAGAGCTAACCAACCCAAATAACAACCATCTTTAATAAACTGGAAACGATGACACACCAAGAAGATATAACGCTGGAATACTATTATAAAAAAGCCGTATATGTAAGCCCGATAACTGGCAGCCGAGTTGATATAAACTTTAAGCGGGTTCAAGAAAATAGCCATTCATATAACGGTGAAAAAAGAACCGATGTTTATATCTTAAGCGATAGGGGCGTTTTTTACCACGAAAAGGAACTAACAGATTTTTCTATTTAAGCACATCATTTAACCATTTAAAAAAGCAAGGAGGTAAAACAAAGAAAACAATTCAAGGGATATTAATTCAGTTAACCAGGGGTCAGCCATAGAGTTGGCCATTGGTGCTAAGAACAGATGGCGGAATTGGTAGACGCCGACGGTTTCCGAAAGGATATAATCAAATTCCGTAAAAAAGCTGATTTTAGAGAGGGACTTGTACAGCAACCAAGCGGCTTCGGCCCGGTAGAACAACTCTCATGCAGGTTCGAATCCTGCTCTGTTTACAAATAATAATTTAACCTCATTATAGATAATATGACAACAGAAGCAAAAGCCGATATAGCTGAAAAGGTAAGGGGTATTAAAGCCAAACTTAAAGTTCAAAACGCACTTTTATTGCAAGCTAAAAATAATCTTGAAGAAGCAGCTATCAGAAATTCCAAATTACTTAATGAGGTAAAGGGTGAAATTAAAAAACAAAACAGGTTTATCAACCCATAATTTAGACCAACTATAATGGCACGAGAGATAAAATTCAGGTGTTTCTACGATAATAAGATGCACGACAATAACGAGGCATTAAGAATATTAACAAACCGGGCTGCCGGGCACGACTGGACACCTATTGCAATAGTTACGCAATTCGTCTGGCTTAAACTACAAGGGCGGGAAATATTTGAAGGCGATATTGTTGAAATATTAGGTGACCATGAAGACCCAACGTTGCGCTATGTTATTGAATGGCGACAAGATTATTATGGATACGTTGCTGTTGGTGGCCCCGGCGAAATTCTATCAATTGAGGAAATGGAAGAAGCTGTTTATTTGGGCAACATCTACGAAAACCCTGACCTTTTAAAATAACCCACCATGACAACAAAACCTATAATAGTTAAAGACGGCATCGGGCGCGAGAAAAATCCGCACAAATTTTACAAGATCGATTGGAGCCAAAATTGGGAGAATGGCGAAACCGAGGCTTATGAAAGTTCCAATGATAGATTTGAACGCTTCGAGCAAACCATCCACAAACTATTCGCTTTCACCCCCGATGGTAAAGTACCCGCAGATGGAAGTTATGAGGCTGAAATCGGTTATCAATATCAATACGATGATGGTACTTGGGTTACTTGCTATAAAATGGCTTATGATGCTATCGAAAATCGAAACAATCAAAATGATGGTATGCCAAAAGAACCTATACGTCAAATTTGGCTTATATCTGATGTAGTACAAGGGGAACAGCCGGAGGGGGAAGATAACATTGAAAATCATTTTTACTTACAAACCAAAGTCGGGCCGGTTCATGTGAATATGAATAAAAATTCCTCCAAAGAAACATTTGATGCCGTTCAAAAGATGGTAGAATTAGCTCACGACATGCCATCTAACCCCCACCAACCCCTTTACACCGAAGAAGAAGTGAAGGAGATAGCCCGGTCTTACGCGCGGATGTTGGTAGGCAATTCAATTAGTTTCGATGAATGGTGGCAATCAACTAATTTAAATAAAGGGAAGCAATGAAAATATTTAGACTTATCTATTATGAATGCCCGTATTGCGCCTGGTTATCTATTTTTTATCCGATAGGTGGAAGGTGCCCGGATTGTGGAGCTACAGTAAAAACAAATTCTATGACAAAGCACTTAACCAATAACTTAATAACACCCAATTATGGAAACAAAAGATAAAAAGGCGTCTGATGGGAAAACATCATTTGATATATATCAAATGCCTGAATGCCCTATAAAATGCCACGTGCAAGAAATAATCGACATTATGCAAGGGGAACAGCCGGAGGGGGAAACAACCGTTCTTGAAAAAATTCAAAACTATTTAAAAAAAATAAACAAATGAAAAATTTAAAAATAAGTGATTATTGCGGCGGTACGCTTGAAGTTTCACAACACTCCGATGGTACTCTTTTTATTGAATTGGCCTTTAGGGATGATAAGCAAACTTTCGCTATTGATGATGGTGACGTTTCAAAATTAATAAATCATCTTCAAGAAAAGAGCGGATTACCTACCTATAAACAAATAGCGGAATCAGTTCGGGATGAATTATTGAAAGACATTCCACAAGCGGGATCCGATGCCGATAAATACCGCTATAAGATAGGCCAGTACATTTTAAATGTTGATGTTGATTCTATAATTGACAAAGCACTTAACCAATAAATAAACACCCAATTATGGAAACAACGTATCAATATGAATGCTTGGAATGTGGCTGGAGATCAATGTCAATTAAACGCCCTTATAGATTAATATGCCCCGATTGTAAACGCATCGTTACCGAGCTTCCATTTAACATCCATAACCCCATGAGTAACACACCACAATCAAAAATGGAAACACATAGATAACTATGGCAAAATATTCAAAACTTGCTGTTACGCAAACACTAATAGACGGAACGCCAATAGCATATATGCGTATTTATATTAAAAAAACAGAGTACAATAAATTAAAAAATGCTGAATTTTTGGAAGCACCGGAAAAAGTATATGGTAAACGATCAAGATAAGTGGCTAAATCACTTTTACGTAAGGCGGGAAGGATTTACTGCCACTCACCACGTGTTGGGAACGCCGACAGCCCGCAGTAAGAATACCTACCAGTGGCGGGGATCGTTACCCCGATTCAGCACTAATAAACCATTTTAACCCCCCAATCAAATGAGTAACACACAATCAAAAATGGAACAGAACGAAAGTAAGCCTTATATACTGTTAAAGTTCGGTAGTATTAAGTACGCTGACTTTACTGATAGCCCCGAAGCAATGGCACTTCAAGATAAACAAGGGTTCAACCATTCAACCCAAGATCAAGTTGAATTGATTAAGCTATTTAACGGTGACTTTCATTTATGGTGGGAGGATCGTAAATGCAGCAAACAAGAGGCTATTGATTATATTTTAAATTATTAATCAGATGAGTAACACAAACGAAGCCGGAAAGACGGCAACGGAAATAATAGATATTATTGAAACCTGCTTATTAAATGCCCCGGTAGATTTTTTAGGTACTGGCGGTGATTGGAGATATGCAGAAAAGCAAGAAAGGAAATGGTTTAAGGATTGGAAAGCCGCCATTTCAGAACTTAAACAACAATCATCCGAAAAGGATATAGAAAAAGCCCGCAAGGACGAAACCATTAAAAGGCTCGATATAAAACTTGTAGATAAAGAAGTTGAAATTGCGGGACTTGAAAAGGAAATTCAACGACTACGGGCTGCGCTGGCCGGAGTAGTCAATAAGCTAACCCCTGTAAAAACAGGTATATGCGCAAACTGTGGTGGTGATTATGGTATTCACAGATCATCCGATAGCGCATGTCCGCTAAATGGCATGGAAATATCAGAGGCCGCTATTGACAGGGGATTAAGGCAACAATGGTATGATGATAAGTCATTTATCGATGATGGTGATCCTGATACATATACAGCCCTAAATAATAGCTACCACCGCTTTAAAACCAACAGAACAATAGGAAATGAAAACTTATGAAATTGGGGCAATATACACTTGTCCATTACCAACGGCAGCTAATATATATATGGTGACTGAAGTAAAAAACGGATGGGTTTATTATCAGCAGTTATTTTCTATTTCACTTGGAAGTGGTGCTTTTTGTATTGGTAGTAAAATGTGTGACGAAAGTAAACCATACGATTATGATAAACCTGTAGAGGAATTTGTAGAATACGCATTGATGGTTAAGAATGTCATTCGAGAAGCAGGGTTATTTCCGCAGGATACAATGATGAGTCTACCTCAATTGTACGCTAATTTCAGATCGCAAGTCCCATATGAAAAGTGCGGTAAGAAATTAATAAGAAGTATATCAACAGCCAGAAAGTTAGAACGTACACGGAAAAAATCACGCAAGAATTGAGTCTTTAAAACCAACAGAACAATGAACGAACAAACCGGAAACTATACGCTAATACCTATGTCAGAAATACGTGACGAGCCGCGTAAAATAGCAGTAGCATGGCATGAAAGCGCATCAAACTGGATAGGGGATAAACATAAACTTGCCAGCGATATTCAGAATTATGCTGATTTTGTATCGTCTGAAAAAGATATAGAAATAGCACGGTTAAAACAAACGCTCATAAATGTTAGCAATGAAATTGGTACAGATTATCGCAACCAATGTGATGAAGTTGACTGGTATAATAACAATATGCCCGGTGTGGGTCAGACATTTGATTATAAATCACGGCCAATAAAGCCATTGGTATTGCAAATTATTGATGACGCTTTAAAACAAACAGAACAATGAGTTGCTTAAAAAATCCGAAAAAGCTCCTTTGGATCAAATACAATGGGGATCATACGTATAAGCCCGTACAAGTTTGGAAGTTTATGGATTGTTCTGATGATTTCTGTGTTCGCTTTCGGTGTTTGTTATGTGGCGCAGAAACAACAGAACATTTTATTGAATGGGATGAACTACAAGGTTATGGGCTAACTAATGAACAAATTAATCGTATAGGCACAATTAGACCATTTTCAGATGAATCGCTAACCATAAATTATTAAACAACCACAGCAATGAACGAACAACTTAAACAGCGATTTGAGGAGATAATAAGAAAACGTCTTTGGCTTATACCAATGGATGAAATACTTGAAGTTTTCCAAGAGGTTTACAACCTCGGCAGGTCTGAACAAAGTAAATGGGTGTCAGTAGATGAACGGCTGCCGGAAAATGACGAGTGGAAAATAGTTTGCCTTGACGGTGTGCCAAGTATTATCCCGTGTTGCCATAACGGTAACGGGGAATGGTATGAGTATGGTGGCTACGCATCATTCAGACCGAGGATTACCCACTGGAAAGAGTTTAATGATTTACCACCCGATATGTCAAAGAACACTACAAAATAAAATAGAGATGAAAAATAAAAAAACTAAGACAATTGAAGATCAACGATTAGAGGTTGCCATTCATTATCAACAACGCCTTAACAACCTTGAGGAATCGGTATCTAAATTATCAGCAGTTGTACTCGACTTAGCAACGTCTGTCAGGCAGGCATTAGAGCGGCTTGATAAACAAAAAATATCACACAATGAATAATTACACCCGCCACCGCCGCACCAAAATACTAACCCATTACCGGGTAATAACGGAGTTTTAAATTGAGATGATATGAAACACCTGAAGCAAAAATTCAACATCGTATTTCAGCCAAATGATCAACGGTATAAAAAAGACGGTAACAGGTGCAAGAAGTTTGCCATTTCGGTAAATAGACTGGCTGATTATATCGGGCCACGTAACGCCGGCAAAGTTATATTCCTATTAGAAAATTCCCTGGATGAAAAATGGCAGATGAAGTTTCGTAAATATGGCAAACTATGGATTTACGGCAAGTGATTTAAGCCTATTTTAAGCGCCTGTATTAAACGATAATTTTTGAATGACAACAAGTACTTGACGTGACAGAAGTACAGCCGACCGCTGGATTAACTAAGTATAAATGGCAAAGCAAAAACAATGCAACCACTCTACCCAAATCCAGGTACAAAACCCCGGCATATTAGAGTGCTACTGCGCGGACTGTTACGAACGATTAAGCAAGGTTACGACTAAGCGGTATGATGGGGAGCGGAATGTGGGGAAATAAAAAAAGCCCCGATTAAAAACCGAGGCTAAATTAACCGTTATAGGGCAACTCGAATCAACCTAATTGGTTAATGGCTTTATCAATAGCATTTTCAGCGGCTTCACGATCAAGAACACACTCATCTAAACCATCAATACAACGTCCGCAACATTTTGATGGATTTAACTCTTGTTCAAGTTTTAATGTACGTTTTTCTTTGAATATCTCTTGTTCTTTAGTTAAAGCCGACAATACCGCATCCTTGCTTTTACCTGAAATGTAAATCGGATTAGGATTTTCATCATCTGAATGGCCCATTTCTTTAATAAGTTTCTGTATTTTTGGGCCGTTTGGTATTATAAGTAGTTCCTTATGTCCGGCGAATTTTTGATAAGTGCTTATGTTTTTATCGCAACTTTCAATTGCGGCTATCGTGCATTTAATAGCATTAAGGTCTCTTTTCATTTCTGTGAGATTTTACCGCCCATTAATTGAGGCTTATTCAAATATACAACTTTTTCACTCACTCTCAATCGGTTTACTCAGCCACAACATAAGCAGGCCGAACAGGATGACTAATACGTTCATAGTTAAAGGTAAAGATTTATTTGCAAATATCGAATATAGTAGTACCTTTGATTTAACATTAAAGTATTCCAAAAAATGTCAAAGACAAAATCAATGTCTACCGAACAAGGTTCGATAGCATCTGGTACTAAGCGTACCACAAAAAAATTCAACCTTTCAACCTACAAAATCCCATCCGGAAAAGTTTTAATTCTCCGTTCCTGTAAATCAGATATGTCATCTTACAATGGCTTTATTTGGCCCATAAGTGGATATGTAGAAGCTAAAGACTTCAACCCTGTAAAAGAATGCGGGCAAGGTCTTCACGGCTTCTTAAAAGGTGAAGGCGACGGCTCATTGGCTTCATTCGAAGTTGACAGCAAATGGCTTGTTTGCGAAGTTGATGAAAATCTTATCATAGAATTAAATGGTAAAGTAAAATTTAAACATTGCGAAGTTATCTTTTGTGGTTGCCAAAAAGATGCCTCTCAAATAATGTTGCAATTATATCCCGGATGTAAAGTAATAGGAGGCACGGCAACAGCGGGCAACAGAGGCACGGCAACAGCGGGTGACAGCGGCAC
>Ga0207652_10000260_pt1 | contig 55151 bp, 58 predicted proteins | sample KBSC63BmetaG_FD_184334 | JGI IMG/M metagenome (GOLD analysis project Ga0207652, IMG submission 184334) | Corn rhizosphere microbial communities from Kellogg Biological Station, Michigan, USA - KBS C6-3B metaG (SPAdes) (version 2) | ecosystem: Host-associated > Plants > Roots > Rhizosphere ... | reverse complement strand
TACGGCTATGTCTATCCCGGCAAGCACGGCCAGTACGACATCATCTTCTACGGCCGCGACGGCAAGCCCGGGGGCGAGGGCATCGATCGTGATTACGGCAACTGGCAGTAGAGCCGGGACCCGGGACTCGGGACTCGGGACTCGCGTAGGCCGGCAAGAATCATTCGACGTCATTCCGGGGCCGCCGAAGGCGGAACCCGGAATCCATTTTGATGTTGCTCTTTCGGCAAGAACAAGATGGATTCCGGCTTTCGCCGGAATGACGGCATTGAGGCATCGTGGTCTGAATTCGCGGCGTCGAGTCCCGAGTCCCGAGCCCCGAGTCCCGAAAACCGGTTTCACCCTGATCGAAATGCTGGCGGTGATCGTGCTGATCGCGATCGCCGCCACGGTGACCGCCGTGGCGTTGCGCGGGCGCAGCCGCGGCGAGTTGCAGGCGGCTGCGCAACGTGTCGCGGCTGGGCTGCGCGATACCCGCACGCGCGCGATGGCGACCGGCAAGCCGCAATGGTTCAGCGTCGACCTGCGCGCGCATTCCTACAGGGTGCCGGGGCGCGACCCGCGCGGGTTGCCGGCTGCCGCAACCGTTCACGTCGAGTCGGCCGCGGAGGCCGGCAAGCAACCCGGCATCGCGCGCATCGGCTATTTCCCGGATGGCAGTTCCAGTGGTGGCAACATCACCTTGAGCGAGGCCCGGCGCGGCGCGCGCGTGGATGTGGACTGGCTGACCGGTGCAGTGACGGTAAGTCACGGGGCGTCAAAGTGAAGGCAAAGCCGGGGTCAGGTTCACTTTTCCGTGCCGCACGTTTCGCGACTGCGCATCGACGTTGCGCAAAAGTGAACCTGACCCCATGCCGCGGCTTCACGTTGATCGAAGTATTGGCCGCGATCGCGCTGCTGGCGATTGCGTTCGCGATCGGCCTGGGAGCGCTCGGAAAATCCGCGCAGAATGCCGCGCATGCCGCCGCGCTGGACGCGGCGGTCGAGCACGCGCAAAGCCTGTTCGCGGAACAGGGCCTGATCGGGCCATTGAAAAATGAAAGCACCGAGGGAACCTTTGGCGACGGCATACGCTGGACACTGAAGGTGCACGCGTTGCCGCGGCCGTCGCAGGGCACGGGCGCCGCGGCTGTCACGCTGCAGCAAGGAGGTGGGGCGATGATGGCTCAGGCGGCCAACATCGAGCTTTACCAGCTTGATGCGACGGTGCAGTACGGTGCGGGCCGCGTGCTGCGGCTGTCCACCCAGCGCGCGCAGGCTGCGCCGCCGTCGCAGGACACGGACGAATGAAACGCGCGGCCCGCCAGTGCGGTTTCACCTTGCTGGAAATCCTGCTGGCGCTGGCGCTGCTGGCCTTCGTGATGCTGGGTGTGTGGGGTGCGATGCGTGGTGCCGCGCGCGTCACCCATTCCGCCGATGCCCTGATGGCGCAGAGCGAAGCCGTGCGCACCGTGCAGCAATTCCTGCGCCGCTACGTGGGCGCCGCGGGGCCGCAGCCTTTCGTGTCCGCGGACGGCTCGGCGGCACGCATGTTCCAGGGCGATGCAACGTCGATGGAGTACGTCGCGACGTTGCCCATGCAATCCGGCCATGCGGGTTTGTACATCCAGACCGTGAGCCTGCAAAAGGAAGGCGCGGGCATGTCGTTGCGCCTCGATTACCGATCGTACACGGATGACCAGGCGGCGAACGCGCAGCCGGTCGAGCACGTGTTGCTGACGGGTCTGCGCGGCGGCAAATTCGAGTATCTCGCTGCCGCCGCGTTCGGCAAACCGCCGGCATGGCGTGACGACTGGCAAGCCACCAACGGACTGCCGCTGGCGGTGCGCATCCATCTCGATCCCGCATGGCGCACGCGGGTGGGATTCCCGGACATGGTGATCCCGGTGCGCACGGGCCAGGGCTTCGGCGCGCAGGTCGGAGGTTCGCAATGAGGCGGCACGAGCGCGGCACGGCCTTGTTGCTGGTCCTGTGGGCGACGATTTTGCTCGCGGCACTGCTGGCGGGCGTGGCGGCGGCATCGCGCAGCCACAGCCAGGCCGCGCTCTACGGCGCGGAGCATGCGCGCGCCGAACTTGCTGCCGAGGCCGGGCTTGCGCAAGCCGTCGCAGGTCTGCGTGCGTCCGACCAGCAATATCAATGGGTGCCGGACGGCCGCCCTTACACCTTCGCATTCGACGGCGCCAAGGTCACCGTCAGGGTGGTCGACGTGAGCGGCATGGCCGATCTCAACGCGGCGCCGGCCGGGTTGCTGCGCGGCATCTTCCAGGCCGCGGGCGTGGATGCAATGCGCGCGGGACAGCTTGCGGACGCCGTGGTGTCATCGCGCGGCGGAGCCTCGGGCAGGGCCGGCCAGCCGTTCCGCGCGATCGACCAGTTGGCGCGGCTGCCGGGCATGGATCTGGCCTTGTTCGGCAAGATCGAAAATGCCGTCACGGTGTATTCGGGGCGTAATTTCCCGGATGCGTCGTACACCGGCGCGCTGGTGCTCGCGTCGCTGCGCGGCATCGGCGTCGCGCAGGCCGAAACGCTGGTGGACGCCCGCCGCAAGCGCGTGGCGCGGCGTGGCGCCGGCAACGGCCAAGCCTTCGGCGCGGTGGCGAATGGCCCGCTGGTGGCCGGGTATGGCGGCGTGGTGGAACGTGTGTTCAGCGTCGCGGAAATGCCCGACGGCAACCGCGCGGGCCTGGATGTCACGCTACGCTTGGCGTTGACGGGAACCCAGGCACGCCCGTACAAAGTACTGGACTGGCGCAATGATTCCACGCCAGCGCCCTGAAACCCGAACCCGAGCCATGGCCACCGCGAGCGCACCATCCATAGAACGCATGAAGCTTGCCTGGTCGCGCTCGCCGCTGCCGGGGTTTCTGCGTTGGTGGGGCGGTGAATTGGTCGCGTTGCTGCCGGTGCGAATGCGCGCGTGGCTGCAGCGCGGTCCAGATGTGCTGCGTTTGACCATGGACGCGGATGTGCTGCTCGTGAAACGCGCCCGCACGGGCGACCTGCTGGCCACGATTCCGGCGGAGCTTCCCGTCGAAGCACAGCGTGCCGCCTTCACGAGCGCGTGCGCCGGCATCGATCCGGATGATCGCCGCCTGGTGCTGGTGGTGGCGGGAGCCTCGGTGCTGCAGCGGCGGCTGCTGATGCCGCTTGCCGCCGCCGCCGATCCACGCAAGGTGGTCGGTTACGAACTCGACCGGCAGACGCCTTTCAAACCCGACCAACTTTATTACGACGTGCGCGTCAGCCTGGCGCCTGCGCCTGCGGGTCAGGTGGCGTTGGACCTGTACGCCGCGCCGCGGGCCGAACTGGATCCCATGCTGGAACGCCTTGCCGCAATCGGCGTGCATCCCGATTGCGTGGATGTCCAGTCCAGCAACGGCGCGCTTGCAGGCGTGGATTTGTTGCCGCCCGGCCGCCGCCCGCGCAGGCTGGACAAGTGGCGGCGCCTGAACTGGATCCTCGCCGCGGGCTGCGTGCTGCTGGTGGTGCTGGTGCTGGCGCAGTGGCTGGGCAATCGCCGCGCGGCGTTGGCGAAGATGCAGGACGAGGTGGACGCAATGCGTGCACAGGCGACCCAATCCGAACAGTTGCGCGCGCAGTTGACCGCGGCAGTCGCCGCTTCGCAATTCCTGGTGAAGCGCAAGGCGGAGAATCCGCCGCCACTCGCGGTACTGGACGAATTGACCCGGCGCATGCCCGCGACGTCGTGGCTGGATGCGATGACGCTGGATGATTCCGGCGGCCTCGACATCAAGGGCGAAGCCGACAAGGCCGCGGCGCTGGTCGACAAGCTGGGCGGTTCGAAGGTATTCGGGGAACCCAAGTTGCAGGGCGTGATCCAGCCCGATCCCGCCTCCGGCAAGGAACGCTTCGAGCTGACCGCGCGCGTCAAGCAGCAAGGCCCCGCCGATGCGCATTGACGCCCGACGCATGACGCCGGTGCAATCGCGCATGGCCGCGATCGTGCTGGCATTGGTCGCGTTGGCGATTGCGTATTTCGTGCTGCTGCACTGGTGGTTCGTCGCGCCGCTGACGAGCGAGGACAACCAGATGCACGACCTGCAATCGATCCACGCGAAGTACGCCGCGGCGATCGCGGAGCAGCCGCTGCTGCAAAAGCGCGTCGCGGACCTGGAACGCGGCGGCGCCACGGTCGGCGCGTTCCTCTCGGCCACCGATCCGAGTACGGCCTCCGCCGACCTTATCCAGCGCGCCACCGACGTGGTGGCGGCGCACGAACACGAAGGCGCAGGCTGCAGCATGCCTTCCAAGATGCCGATCGAGCAGGACAGCGGCAACGAACCGTTCCGCCGCGTCAGCGTCAGCATCACGCTCGATTGCGGCATGCAGCCGCTGGCCGCGGTACTGCACGATTTCGATCGCGGCCTGCCATACCTGTTCGTGGACAACCTGACCATTGCCCGCTCGCCCACCGGGCGCATGCAGGCGCAGCTTTCGCTGTCGGGTTACCTGCGTCCGTCGAGTTCGCCGCCATGAACGCCGCCGACCGCCGCCGCCTCACGCCGTCGTTGGGCATCGTGGCCGTGGTGCTGCTGCTGATCCTGATCGCCCTGTGGCTGGGCTTGGGGCGCGGCGCGCGCTGGCACGAAAAAACCGCGCCGCCCAAATTGCCGCCGCTCGGGACCAACCTGCCGGCGCCCACGGTGCCGCCGCTGGACCAGTACGCCGAGGTCTGGCAGCACCCGTTGTTCAATCCTTCGCGCACGCCCGAAGCCGCGGCCGGCAATGGCGATGAAGCGACCGGCGACCTGCAGTTGACCGGCGTGATCATGCTGCCGAACCTGAAGATGGCGATCCTGCACGACAGGACCAACAACAAGGATTACCGCATCATCGAAGGCCGGCCGTCCAGGGGCGGCCCGGCGCTGGTCGAATTGCATCCGCGCAGCGCGGTGGTGGAGTCCTCGGGCTCGCGCGTGAACCTGCAACTGATCCCGGGCCCGTCGCCCGACCCGAGTGCGTCCGCGCAGGACGGCGCGCAGCCCCAGCAAGACGCGGGACAGGGCGTATCTGCTATGGTTTCGCGCCAAGTGCAGAACGATTCGGGGCGGGAGGTGCCCATGGCCGGGCCCGGCGAACATTCGTCCGCCGAAGCGCGCGCCCGGCAATTGAAGGCGCGGATCGAAGCGGCACGGCGCCGCGCGGCACGCCAACACGATGATGGCGGTTGATTCAAGGCCGGCGTGACCGGCTTCATGCAGTTCGATCGTCTGGAGAGCACCACGTGTACAAGAAGCTGGCTACGCTGGGGGTCATCTGCGCCGTCGGAGTGTTGGCGGGCTGTACCCCGCAGATTCGGCCGAACAATGACTACTCGGTGCAGCGCGAGGCGATCGCCGGTACCCAAAAGCCCGCGCCCCAGCCGCTGGACGTCGGCAACGAACAAAACCAGACGCTCGCGAATGCGGAGGCGCCGCAGCAGCAATACGGCACCGGCGTGTTCATCAACGCGGCCGCCGCGCACGGCAAGTCCGGCGGCGTCGCCAATGCCGGCGGCACCATCACCTTCAACTTCGACAACCAGCCGGTGCAGGCCGCGGTCAAGGCCATCCTCGGCGACGTGCTGCACGCCAATTATTCGATCGCGCCCGACGTCAAGGGCACGGTGACATTTGCCACCTCGCAGCCGGTCACGCAGGATGAAGTGTTGCCGATCCTGCAGATGCTGCTGTCGTGGACGGGCAACGCGCTGATCCACCAGAACGCGCGCTATCTCGTGGTACCGATCGACCAGGCCGCGGCAGGAAATCTGGTGCCGGGACTGGGCGCGGTGTCGCCCGGCGCGGGCTATGCGGCGCGTCTGTTTCCGCTGCATTACGTATCGGCCGAGGCGATGCAGAAATTGCTGAAGCCATTCGCGGACTCCAAGGCATTCCTGCTGGTCGATCCGCTGCGGAATATTCTGGTGATGGGCGGCACGCCCGACGAGCTGGCCAATTACCAGCGCATCGTGCGCACCTTCGACGTGGATTGGCTGCGCGGGATGTCGGTGGTGGTGATTCCGTTGCAGCACGTGCAGGCCGCGGAACTGGTCGGTCAACTGGAAACGATTTTCACCGAGCAGGGCGGCGAGAAAAACGAAACCCAGCAGAAGGTGCCCGGCAGCAACGTCACCGTGACGTTCGGCAATTCCGGCTCCGCGGGCGCGGGCAGCCTGTCCAGCATGGTCCGCCTGATTCCGCTCAAGCAGAGCAACTCGCTGGTGGTGATCACCTCGCAGCCTTCCTACATCGACGAGGTGCGCCGGCTGGTCACGACCATCGACAACGGCGCCGGGAATGCGTCGGGCCTGTACGTGTACAACGTGCTCAACGTGAAGGCGTCGGATCTCGCCAAACACCTCAACGAATTGTTCGGCAACGGCAGCAACGGCAATTCCCAGAACCAGGCCGGCGCGGTCGCGCCGGGCTTCTCGCCACTGGAACAGACCGGCCAGGGCCGGCTCGGCGCGCAGTCGGGATTTGGTTCCTTCGCGCAGGACAGCACGTTCGGTGGCGGCACCGACAGCGGCGGCAGCGATACGTTCGGCGGAAGCGGCGGCGGCAGCGACAGCAGCATGATTTCCGGCTCCACCCAGAGCCGCCGCCAGCAGCAGGGCAACCAGGGCAGCGTCGCCTTCACGACCAGCGAGGGCGTGCGCATCGCCGCCGTCAACGAGAACAACCAGTTGCTGATCCGCGCGACGCCGAGCGCGTGGCAAAAACTGCTGCCGGTCATCGAGCGCCTCGACGAGAAGCCGCTGCAGGTGCAGATCGAAACCAAGGTGCTGGAAGTCAATCTGACCGGCGAGTTCCAGTTCGGCGTGCAGTATTACCTCGGCGGCCTGATGGGCAGCCAGCCCGGGTCACCGCCCACGCCCGGCGTCGACAACGCGTACCGCCGCCACCAGGGCGCTGCGGGCCTGGGTGGTGTTCAGTACGCGACGTCGGATGCTTTGTTCTACTCGTTCGCGGGCAACAAGCTGCAATTCGCATTGAGCGCGCTGGAGACTAGCGGTGATGCCAAGGTCTTGTCGGCGCCTTCCACCGTGGTGCTCAACAATCAGGAAACCACCTTCAAGGTGGGCGAGAAGATTCCGATCGTGCAGACATTTCTCGTGCCGGGCATTGGTTCCACCTCGGACAACGTCAACGCAGGCCAGGTGCAATACATCGACACCGGCGTGCTGCTGGACGTGGTGCCACGCGTGAGCCCGGGCGGGCTGGTGTATATGGACGTGCAGCAGATCGTCAGCAAGCCTTCCGCCACCACCGACAAGAACGGCAATTACACGATTTCCAACCGCGCGCTCTCGACCGAAGTCGCGGTGCAGAGCGGCCAGACGGTGTTGCTGGGCGGCATGATCCAGCAGACCGACAGCGTCCAGGACAACGGCGTGCCATTCCTCAACCGGATTCCGGTACTCGGCCGCCTGTTCGGTACCACCGATCGCAACCGGTCGCGCACCGAGCTGATCGTGTTGATCACACCGCGCATCATCCGCAATTCCGAGGAAGCGCGCCGGAATACCGACGAATACGAAACCCAGTTCGAATCGTTGAAGCCGATCCTGCCGGGAGGCAGTGCCAGCAGCGCGCCGGCTGGCGGAGATGACGCGGGTGCTCCTGCTGGAACGCCCGCGGAAACCGTGCCCGCGAATGATGTGCCCGCAGCCGCGCCATCGGGCGGCTGGGCCGTACAGGTTGCGTCCTTCACCAGCGATGCCGACGCGCAGGCCCTGAGCGGCAGGCTGCAGCAGCTTGGTTACGCGAGCTACGTCGAAAGCGCGCAGATAGCCACCGGCACGGTCTGGCGCGTTCGCGCGGGTCCCGTCGTCAGCCGCGACGCTGCCGACCGCCTGCGCGCGGTAATTGCAGACAGCCTGCATATCAGCGGGATGCAAGTTGTGCAGCGCTAGTATGCGTTGACGTTCACACTGCAAGGAGAGTGTGATGGCACGTTTTGCACGGTGGCTGCTGGTGGCGTTGGCCATGCCGGCTGTGGTATTCGCGGCTGGAACGCCGGTCGAGGGAAGCATGCTGGTCACCGGCACGATCACGGTGAATCCGGATGGTGGCGTCCGGGGCTATACAGTGCAGGGTTTGGACAAGCTCCCATCTGCAGTGCGCCAGATCATTCAGACGACGGTGTCACGTTGGCAGTTCGTTCCGATTATGGCCGACGGCAAGGCGGTGACGGCCAAGGCTGGCATGTCGTTGCGAATCGTTGCCGACATGGTCGACGCGCAGCACGCTACGGTCAGCGTTGCCGGCGCCGCATTCGGTTGTGACGCCCGGGCCAAGAGCAACCTCCCCGGCGAATGTCCCCCCGGCACAGCCGTTCGCTATGCCCATCGGGATCCGCCGAGTTATCCAATGGACGCCCTGCAGGCACGCGTAGGCGGTGAGGTGTTTCTGGTGCTTCAGATCGGCCGGGACGGACGCGTCTCGCAAGCTGCCGTGCGACAGGTCAATCTGTACAGCGTGACGGACTGGCCGGCGCATTACCGCAAGGTGCTTGCAAATGCCACATTGCGTGCGGCCAGCAAATGGCAATTCAGTATTCCGACGACGGGTCCGAATGCCGCAAAGGACCATTGGGTTGTGCAGGTGCCGATCAATTACACGCTCGGGCCTTGTTGTTCCGCACCCACCCATCGTTACGGCCAATGGAACGCGTATCTCCCGGGGCCGGTGCAGGACGTTCCCTGGGCTCGCAAGAATGTTTCGGGCGCATCCCGCACGAGCGCCGACGCGATCGACAGTGGGGGATTGTTTGTCAGGGACACGCGGTTCGTCCTGAAAACCGCGTTGGCAGATGGCGGCGGGCGCTCCTGATCGCTGCCTATTCGCAGGGCGGAGCGGCGGGCAGTTCGCATCAGCACACAGTGCGAGCAGGCCGCTAGACTGCGCGGATGCCCGCGACACTGACGTCCATTCTCATCGTCGCTGCCGACAGCGGCGCGCCGTTGCGCGAGTGCGTCGCGCGCGCGCTGGTGTCCAGCGTGCCGGTGGAATTGGTCGTCGTCGACAATGCGTCGCGTGACGGGATGCCGCAGGCGCTGGCGCGCGCTTACGAGCACGACGAACGCCTGCGCGTGATCTACAACCAGGCGAATCTCGGCTTCGGTCCGGCAGCAAACATCGGCGCGCGGCAGGCGCACGGCGACACGCTGCTGGTACTGAACCCCGATTGCCTGCTGGAAAAAGACACGCTGGCGCGCATGCTGGACGTGTTGCGCGCAAGGCCCGATGCGGGCCTCGTCGGCGCGGTGGTGTGCGATGCGGACGGTGCGCCTGATCCGGCCTCGCGCCGGCGCGATCCGCTGCTGCGACGCTCGCTCAACGAGATGACGGGTCGCGCGAAGCGTGAAGCCGAGAACGCGCGCTACGAAGGCGTGGATGTGCCGGGTCCGATTCCGCAGGACCCGATCGAAGTCGAAAATGTTTCGGGTGCATTGATGCTGCTGCCGCGCGCGGTGTTCGAGCGGTTGCACGGCTTCGATGACCGCTACTTCCTGCATTGCGAGGACCTGGACCTGTGCCGGCGCGTGCGTGACGCGGGTTACACGGTGTGGCTCGCGGGCAACGTGCGGGTGCTCCACGCCAAGGGCGGTTCCAGCGCGCACCGCCCGGTATTCGTCAGCTACCATAAGCATCGTGGCATGTGGCGCTGGTTCCGGAAGTTCGATCCGGCCGCACGCAAGCCGGCGACGCGCGCACTGGTCGCGTGCGGAATCGCGTCGCACTTCATTGCGACCGCTCCGCTGCTGTGGCTACATCGCCGGCGGCGACCCTAAACCTGCAAGAGCCAAGCATGATCCGCGAAATCCTGAAGATGGGCGACCCGCGCTTGTTGCGTGTCGCACCGCCCGTACCGGCCTCGATGTTCGGCACCGCCGAATTGAACGACCTGATCACCGACATGTTCGAAACCATGCAGGCGGCCGACGGCGTGGGCCTGGCCGCACCGCAGATCGGCGTGGATCTGCAACTGGTGGTGTTCGGCTTCGAGCATTCCGATCGTTATCCGGAAGAACCGGAAGTGCCGCGCACGATCCTGCTGAATCCGCTGATCACGCCACTGTCGCACGACATGGAAGAAGGCTGGGAAGGCTGCCTGTCGGTGCCGGGCCTGCGCGGCGTGGTCAGCCGGCACAGCCTGATCCGCTACCAGGGCATGGATCCGAGCGGCACGCCGATCGACCGTACGGCCGAAGGGTTTCATGCGCGTGTGGTCCAGCACGAATGCGATCACCTGATCGGGCGCTTGTACCCTTCGCGCATCACCGACTTCTCGCGCTTCGGCTTCATCGACGTGTTGTTTCCGGATGAAGCCGGACAGTTGGAGTAACGCGCAGCGCGTCAGGCGCCGAGCTTTTCGGCCTGGCCCCGCAGCGCGTCGATCTGGGCATTCCAGTCGGACAACCGCATGCGTTCCTGCTCGACGACGGTTATGGGCGCGTGATCCACGAAGTTCGCATTGCCGAGCTTGCCTTCGCACTTCTTGATCTCGGCCTGGATGCGCGCGATCTCCCTGGAAAGACGCGCGCGTTCGGCGCCGAGATCGATCAATCCGGCGAGCGGGATCAGCACGCGCAGGTTGCCGACCACGGCAGCCGCGGCGGCGGGTTCGGCCTCGTTCGATTCAAGCCAGCGCGGCGTTTCGCAGCGCGCGAGGAATTCGATCTGCGCGGAAAATTTCTCCGCGCGGCGCCGGTCTTCGGCATCACCATCGGCCAGCAGCAACGGAATGGTCTTGCCCGGAGCGATGTTCATTTCCGAACGGATCTTGCGCACGCCGGTCAGTACCGCCTTGAACCATTCGATCTCGGCGCTGGCTGTCGCGTCCGCCGCGAATTCGTTCGCGCGTGGGTAGGGCCTGTCGAGGACGCTGGCTGCTTCCAAGCCAAGCTGCGGCGCGACTGCTTGCCAGATTTCCTCGGTGATGAACGGAATGATCGGATGCAGCGCGCGCAACGCGGTTTCCAGTACCACCAGCAACGTGCGACGGGTGGACGCGGCGGCCTGCGCATCGTCGCCATTCAAAGCAGGCTTCGAAAGTTCGAGGAACCAGTCGCAATACTCGTTCCACACGAATTCGTACAGCGCCTGCGCGAGGTGATCGAAGCGGTACGTCGCGAAATATTGTTCGGCCTCCGCAAGCGTCGCGTGCAGCCGGGTGATGATCCAGCGTTCCGCTTCGGTTGCGGGTTTTGAGCCCCTCTCCCCTCGGGAGAGGGGTTGGGGTGAGGGTACGACTTCGCCGAGATGTCGCACCGGACCCGAACCCTCACCCGGCGCTTGCGCGCCACCACGGAGCTCTTGGCCATGGATGGCGGCCGTACCCGGAGGGAGAGGGGAAAAGCTGTTCATCAGCACAAACCGCGCCGCGTTCCACAGCTTGTTGCAGAACGCCTTGTAGCCTTCCGCGCGCTTCAGATCGAAGTTGATGGTACGGCTGTAACTGGCCAGCGCGGCGAAGGTGAAACGCAGCGCATCGGTGCCGATCGCAGTGATGCCATCGGGGTAATCCTTGCGGATGCGCTTCTCGACTTTTTCGCGCACCTGCGGGATAAGCAGTGACTTGGTCGATTTCTCGACCAGCGCGGGCAGGGTGATGCCGTCGATCAGGTCCAGCGGGTCCAGGGTGTTGCCCTTGGACTTCGACATCTTCTGGCCTTCCGCATCGCGCACGATCGCATTGATGTACACCTCGCGGAACGGCACTTGTTTCGTGAAGTACAAGGTCGTCATCACCATCCGCGCGACCCAGAAGAAGATGATGTCGAAACCGGTGACCAGTACCTGGCTCGGCAGGAAAATCTTGTCGCTCGGCCAGTTCGCGACGATTTCGCCGCGCTCGTTCTTCACCGGTTCGTCCGATGGCCAGCCGAGCGTCGAGAACGGCCACAGCGCGGACGAAAACCATGTGTCCAGCACATCGTTGTCCTGGCGTAGGGCGGGTGACAACCCGCCGTTTTCGTCGCGCAGCTCCGGGTAATGCGCCAGCAAATCCGCTTCGTCCTCGCCCACGAAAATGTTGCCTGCCTCGTCGTACCACGCCGGAATGCGATGACCCCACCACAACTGGCGCGAAATGCACCAGTCCTGGATGTTGTCGAGCCACTGCGTGTAGGTCGTCGCCCAGTTTTCCGGCACGAACTTGATGTCGCCGTTGTGCACCGCGTCGAGCGCGGGTTGCGTGATTGCGCTGCGTCCGCCGGGGCGGCCGTCTTTTTGTACATGCGAAGTCAGGTCGACAAACCACTGGTCGGTCAGCATCGGCTCGATCACCGCGTCCGAGCGCTGGCTGACCGGCACCTGCAGCTTGTGCGGTTTGGCTTCGACCAGCAGGCCCAGCGCTTCGAGATCGGCGAGGATCTGCTTTCGCGCGACGTAGCGGTCGAGGCCTTGATACTTCTCAGGAATGAAATCGGTCAGGAACCCGCTTTCAAATGCGATCAATGGATGCTTGGATGGCCTAGGTGTTTTGACGTTGGCCCAGATTTTTTCCTCATATGCACGAGTGATGACCTTGGCATCGAGACTTAATGCGCTTTGCAGCGGTAACGCAGGATCTTGGCGCTGGGCCATTGCATAGTCGTTGAAGTCGTGCGCTGGCGTGATCTTCACGCATCCGGTCCCGAACTCGCGATCGACATAGTCGTCGGCAATGATTGGGATATGTCGACCAGTGAGTGGCAGTTCCACTGTTTTGCCGACGAAAGCCTTGTAGCGTTCGTCCTCCGGGTGCACTGCGAGCGCCACGTCGCCGAGCATGGTTTCCGGTCGGGTCGTGGCGATAGTCAGCCCGAGCGCGCCGTTCGGACCCCGCAGCGACTTGTCACTGAATGGATACAGGATCGACCAAAGGAACCCATCGCGCTCGACGTTGTTGACCTCGAGATCCGACACCGCGGTCATCAATACCGGATCCCAGTTCACCAGCCGGTTGCCGCGATAGATCAGGCCGGCGCGATACCACTCGACGAATACCTTGCGCACCGCGGCGGACAGGCCTTCGTCCATCGTGAAACGTTCGCGCGACCAATCCACCGACGCGCCCAACCGGCGCATTTGTTCGGTAATCGTTGAACCCGATTCCTGCTTCCACTGCCACACGCGCTCGACGAACTTTTCGCGGCCGAGGTCGTGCCGGGTCTTGCCTTGCGCCGCCAACTGGTTTTCGACAATTTTCTGGGTGGCGATGCCAGCGTGATCTGTACCGCCTTGCCACAAGGTGTTTTTGCCAGACATGCGCGCGTGGCGAATCAACGCATCCATGATCGTCTGCTGGAACGCGTGGCCCATGTGCAACGTGCCGGTGACGTTCGGCGGCGGCAGCAGGATCGACCAGGGCTCACCCTTGCCGGACGGCTTGAAGCAGCCCGCGTCTTCCCAGCGCGCGTACCACTTCGATTCGATCTGCTTGGGGTCGAAACTCTTGTCCATTCTCAGGCCTAGTCCCGGGTTCCGCGCGCAGCGCGGGTTGCAAGGCAAACGCGCATTCTAGCGAGTCCGCCTTTGCCGGGCGGCGATTCATGCGCGCAACGGGTTCTCGCACAGCAGTCGCGGGCGTGGCCCGCTCCTACACGCGCTTCTCGATGTCATGCAACGGCACGGGTTTTGCTTCGACGACGGCCGCCCGGGGGCGGGCGGAAAAAGACAGGGAGGTCTAAAGCGAACAACCAAGACACTGGGTCCCGGCCTGCGCCGGGACGACGAACATGACAGCGTGTCGCCGCGCTATGGCGTCCACTTCCTGTGCGCGTGAATCGACATCACCACACCGAAGCCCGCCAGCAATGTGATCGCGGACGTGCCGCCGTAGCTCACCAGCGGCAGCGGCACCCCGACCACCGGCAGCAGGCCGGCGATCATGCCGCCGTTGACGATCACGTACACCATGAAGGCCAACGCGAACGCGCCCGCGACAAGCCGTGACCAGGTATCGCGCGCGTTGGCGGCGATCCACAAGCAGCGGCCGACGATGAACGCATACACCGCCAGCAGCACGAGCACGCCGATCAATCCGAATTCCTCACCCAGCACTGCGAAGATGAAGTCGGTGGTGTGCTCGGGCAGGAATTCCAGTTTCGATTGCGTGCCCTGGTTGAAGCCCTTGCCGAGCACGCCGCCGGAGCCCACCGCGATCATCGATTGCAGGATGTGCCAGCCGCTGCCGAGCGGGTCGCTCTCGGGATGCAGGAATGTCACGATGCGCTGGCGTTGGTAACCGTGCATGAAATGCAGGGCGATCGGTGCGGCGGCGGCCAACGCGACAATCGCGGCGCCGATCTTCCACCATTGCAGGCCGGCGAGGAACAGCACGAACAGGCCCGAGGCCGCGACCAGCAACGCGGTGCCGAGGTCGGGTTGCTTGAAGATCAGGAAAGCGGGGATCGCAATCAAGACACCGGTGACGAGAAGGTCGCGCCAGCGCGGCGGCAGCGGGCGCGGATGCAGGTACCACGCAATCATCATCGGCATCGCGAGTTTCATCAGTTCGGACGGCTGGAAACGGACCACGCCAATGTCGAGCCAGCGGTTGGCGCCCTGGCCTTCGCCCAGCACCTTGACCACGACCAGCAGCAGCACGCCGATCACGTAGAACCATGGCGTCCACGCGCGCAGCAGGTTGGGCGGAATGCGCGAGATCGCGATCATCAGCACGGCGCCGATCAGGAAGCGCGTCGCTTGTCCGGCCAGCGTGCCCGCGTCGAGATTGCTGGCGCTGTACAGCACGGTCAGGCCCATCATCGCGAGGATCAGCAGGCCGATTGAGAGCGGCAGGTCGATGCGCGGACGCGAAAACACCCGGCGTCCTATCCGGAACGCGCGTGCGGCGAGCGTGAGCGCGAAATCGTTCATGGCGTCGTCGGCGCGGAGGCTGCGGGCGGCGTGGCAACGGCGGTGAGCGGCACCGGTGGCCGCTGCGAAGGCGGCGTATCGGCCAGCCACTGGTCCAGGATCTTGCGCGCGATGGGCGCCGCCGCGCTGCCGCCCCAGGCGCCGTGTTCCAGCACCACCGCGATCGCGATCTGCGGATGGTCGGCCGGCGCATACGCGATGAACCACGCGCGATGGCGGGCGGCGAGATACGCGAGGTTCTTGTTGGTGTTGTAAGCCTCGCTGGTGCGGGAATAGCGCTCCGCGGTGCCGGTCTTGCCCGCGATCAGGTAAGGGAAACCTTTACCGATACCTGCAGCGTAAGCCGTGCCGGCAGGGTTGTACACCACGCCAAGCATGCCTTGCTTGACCGCTTCGAGATCGGCGGGATCGTGGGTGATCTGCACCGGCACGGGTTGCTTGTACGCGACCTCCGGCTTGCCGAGCCCGTCGCTGGTCGCGGTCAGCAGGTGCGGCGTGTGCGACAACCCACCGCCGGAAAGCGTGGCGAGTGCGTGCGCCATCTGCAGCGGCGTCACCATCCAGTAGCCCTGGCCGATGCCCGCGATAACGGTTTCGCCGGGGTACCACGGTTTGTTGAACGTCTTGCGTTTCCATTCTGGCGCAGGCAACACCCCGCCGGTTTCATCGGGCAGATCGATGCCGGTGGGGCTGCCGAAGCCGAATTTGGCCATCCACTCATCGAACTTCGTGATGCCCATCTTGTAGGCGAGCGAATAGAAGTAGGTGTTGACCGATTGCGTGATGGCCTGCACGAGGTTGACGTTGCCGGCGCCGTAGCGCGTGTCGTCGCGGTAGCCGCGCGAAGAACCCGGGATATACCAGGTGCCGGTGGACAGCACCGTATCCGTGGTCTTGCGCAGGCCCAGTTCCAAACCGCCCAGCCCAAGGAACGGCTTGATCGTCGAACCCGGCGGATAACCGCCGCGCATCGCGCGGTTGAGCAGCGGTTTTTCCTCGTCGTCCAGCAGCGCCGTGTAATCGGTTTGGCTGATCCCGTTGACGAACAGGTTGGGATCGAAGCTCGGCACGGTGACCATCGCCAGCACGTCGCCATTGCGCGGATCGATCACGACCGCTGCGCCGGTCTGTCCGGCGAAGGCGTCGATCGCGGCTTTCTGCAGGCGCTCGTCGATGGTCAGGTACAGGTTCTTGCCGGGTTTGGCGGCGACCTGTTGCAGCACGCGCAACGGCCGCTGGTTGGCATTGACCTCGACCACTTCGTAACCCGGCGTGCCGTGCAGCAAATCCTCGTATTCCTTTTCGATGCCGGTCTTGCCGATGTGGGTGGTGCCGGCGTACTTGTCGGGATCGATATGCTGCAGTTCCTTGTCGTCGATGCGGCCGACGTAACCGATCACGTGCGCGAATTCGGGGCCATACGGATAATTGCGGGTGAGGTAGGGCGCGATGCTGACACCGGGGAACTGCCACTGGTCGATCGCGAAGCGGTCGCGCTCGCTTTCGGTGAGGCGGAACTTCAGCGGCACCGATTCGAAGGAACGGTGTTGCTTGAGGCTTTGCATGAAGCGCCGGATGTCGTCGTCGGTCAACGGCACCACCGCGGACAGCCGCTGCAGCATCGCGTCCATGTGCTTCACTTGATCGGGCACCACATCCAGCCGGAACGCTGGCACGTTGTCGGCCAACAGCTTGCCCTCGCGATCGTAGACCAAGCCACGCGGCGGCGCCAGGTGGCGCAGGCGCACGCGGTTGGCCTTGGCGCGCGTCGAGTAATCGGCGTGTTCGTACACCTGCAAATAGACGAAGCGCCCGGCGACCACCATTACCAGTGCCAGCATGATCGCGAAGCCGGCCAGTGCGCGCCGGCCGAAACGTGCGCGCCGCGCACGTTCGTCCTTCAGCTCGCCTCGCCCGTTCATGTAAGGGGCCTCTTGGCGCCATGCCAAGCGGATCGCGTTGCTTCCGCAGCGGTTGCCAGACGAGGCGCGCGCCGCAGCGCCAGAGTGGTTCTCTGGTCAAGGCGTGCACCGATGGATGGCGACCGCTGCGGAGCAACCCTTCGGGCCGGGGCCCTTTGCCCGCATGGCTGCGTCATCGCTCGTCTATGTATCGACATACATCTTCCTCACTTTTCCTTGCCCTGCGAGCAAAGGGCCGACGGCGTGACCGTTTGTCATGGCGTCAAGAGGCCCGGGCGCCTTTCCCGCGCAAGCGCGTGTTGACGTCGTCCAGCATCAGGAACACGAACGGCCAGATCGCCGCGCCCACTGCTGGCGCAAGCCACGACAGCGCGGGCATCGCCGGATCGCCCGCGAAGGCGCGTATCAAGGTCTGCAGCACGTGGTTGTTGAGCAGCAGCAGGAACACCGCCAGCGATTGCTGCCACATCGGAAAGAAGCGCAGGCGCGAACGAAAGCGCAAGGCGATGAACACCATCACCGCGAGGCGCAGGGCCTGATCGCCCAGCAGCGCGCCATTCAGGAGATCGGCGGCGAGGCCGACGCAGAACGCGAGCCCGATGCTCACGCGGTCGGTCGACTCGAGCGACCAGTAGATCAGTACCAGCGCGGGCCAGTACGGCTTCAGCGGCTGGATCATCGCGGGCAGCGGCATCAGCATCAGCAGCAACGCCAGCGCGATGCCGATCCAGAATGCCCAGCCTTGTGCATACACGCGGTTCACGGGGCGTCTCCGGGGGGCGTGGCTGGTGGTGCTGCCGGTTGGGCGCGCACCGGTTTCTGTGCCGCCGTGGTGGGCGCCAGCGATGACGGTGGTCCGACCTCGGGCGCGGGTGCGGGCGGACCGACTGGATCGGGTTGGTCACGCAGCAGCAGCACTTCGCCGCTGCGTTGCAGTTCCGCGGCGGGCTTCACAAGTGCTTCCAGGAACATGCCCGACGACCCGTGCCGCAGCTCGGTGATCGTGCCCACGGGAAAGCCCGCGGGGAAGCGTCCGCCCAGCCCGGACGTGACCCACTGATCGCCGGGTTTGATGTCCGAGGACAGCGGCAGATTCGGTACCACCAACTGATCGGGGTCGCCGGTGCCGTGCGCGATGCCGCGCAGGCCATTGCGCGCAAGCATCACCGGAATCGCATGATCTGGATCGACCACCAGCATCGCCACCGAAGCGTGCGGCAGTGTTTCGATGATCTGTCCCATCACGCCGTGCGAATCGATCACCACCTGGCCGACGCGGACACTTTCGTCGGCGCCGACGTTCAACATCACGCGGTCTCGGGTCGGTCCGAGTTGCACATCGATCAAGCGCGCCAGTTGCGCGTGCATGCCGAGCAGGTGCTGCGTATCCAGCAGTTGCTTCAGACGCTCGTTCTGGTGCGCCACCGCACCCATGCGATTGAGCCGCGCCTCCGCCAGCATCAACGTTTCGCGTAATTGCCGGTTCTCGTCGATCAGCGCACTGCGCTGGGCGAACGCGGTGCTGGCGTCATGCACCCAATCGGCCGGTGCTGCCGCGATCTTGTAGATCGGCACGATCGCGGCAGCAGTGAAGTAACGCGCCCGGTGCAGCCAGCCGTTGCGGTGGTCCAGCACCATCAGGATTGCGGCCAACGCGAGGTAAGCAATCAGGCGCAGCGTGCCCGCGGTCGCGTCCGAGAAGATCGGAGAGGATTCCTTTTGCGGAAGCGCCATGGCGGGACGGGTGGGGCGAAGCGAAGGTCAAAGCGTAGCAATAATGCCCGCGCGATGCGGCGTGGCGGCTCACAAAGACATAGCAAAAAAACCAGCGAAGGCTTTTGGGGAGGTGCGTTCGAAGCGGCTGTTGTGAAAAGTCAGGCCATGGATGGCCGTTCTGAAGGTGGCGACGCTTGGGTACTGCATGCTGGCGGCACCCTGGTCGGAGCAGCGTTCATGGACGAACGCATTACTCGCTCGCGAAGAAATCGCTTCCGTGCATGTCGATCAACTCCAGTGCACGCCCGCCGCCACGCGCGACGCAGGTCAGCGGATCATCGGCCACCTGCACGTACAGGCCGGTTTCCTCGCTGATCAGCTTGTCGATGTCGCGCAGCAGCGCGCCGCCGCCGGTCAGCACGATGCCGCGTTCGTGCACGTCCGAGCACAGTTCCGGTGGGGTTTGTTCCAGCGCCGCCTTCACCGCCGCGACGATGCCATGCAGCGGTTCGTGCAGCGCTTCCAGCACTTCGTTGCAGTTGATGGTGAACATGCGCGGCACGCCCTCAGCCAAGTTGCGGCCGGACACTTCCATCTCGCGCACTTCCTTCTGCGGATAGGCGCAGCCGATTTCGATCTTGATGCGCTCGGCGGTGGGCTCGCCGATCAGCGTGCCGTTGCTGCGACGCACGTAGTTGATGATGGCTTCGTCAAAACGGTCGCCGCCGATGCGCACGGATTGCGAATAGACGATGCCGTTGAGGCTCATCACCGCGACTTCCGAGGTGCCGCCGCCGATGTCCAGCACCATCGAGCCGCGCGCCTCGTGCACCGGGATGCCGGCGCCGATCGCGGCGGCCATCGGCTCCTCGATCAGGAACACGTCACGCGCGCCCGCGCCTTCGGCCGATTCCTTGATCGCGCGGCGCTCGACCTGGGTCGAGCCGCACGGCACGCACACCAGCACGCGCGGGCTGGGGCGCAGGAAGCGGTTTTTGTGCACCTGCTTGATGAAGTGCTGCAGCATCGCCTCGGTCATGGTGAAGTCGGCGATCACGCCATCCTTCATCGGCCGTACCGTGACGATGTTGCCGGGCGTGCGGCCCAGCATCATCTTGGCTTCGTTGCCGACCGCCGCCACCGAGCGCGGGCCGCCGGCGCCACGATCCTGGCGGATCGCGACCACGGACGGTTCGTTGAGCACGATGCCCTGGTCGCGCACGTAAATCAGCGTGTTCGCGGTACCAAGGTCGATGGAAATGTCGTTGGAAAAGATGCCGCGGAACAGTTTGAACATGCGCGAACCGGCAGGGTGCGGGCCTGGGCGACAGGCGAGAGGGAAAGAACGCGCCAGTCTAGTTACAGCGCGGCCCCGGCGCAAGGACGAAAGCATGGTAAACCGACGCCCATACGCGGATTTTTCGACCGCCGGCTCGAAACCGCGGCGCACAACCGTTACGATCGACGGCTTGTGTCATGCAAAGGAAACCGGACCAATGCCCGCTGCCCTGATCTGCGGCTCCATGGCCTACGACACCATCATGGTGTTCGAGGATCGCTTCAAGAACCACATCCTGCCGGACAAGGTACACATGTTGAACGTGTCCTTCCTGGTGCCGCAGATGCGCCGCGAGTTCGGCGGCTGCGCCGGCAACATCGCCTACAACCTGAAGTTGCTCGGTGGAGAACCCGTGCCGATGGCGACGGTGGGGCAGGATTTCGCGCCCTACCGCGCGTGGTTCGACGAGCTCGGCATCCGCCTCGACCAGGTGCGCGAGGTGCCTGGCACCTTCACCGCGCAGGCTTTCATCACCACCGATCAGGACAACAACCAGATCACCGCCTTTCACCCGGGCGCGATGATGCAAAGCCAGTTGAACCGCGTCACCGCGGTGGGCGATGCGGCCATCGGCATCGTGGCGCCGGATGGCCGTGACGGCATGCTGCAGCACGCCGCCGAATTCGCCGCGAAGGGCACGCCTTTCATCTTCGATCCGGGCCAGGCGATGTCGCTGTTCTCGGGCGAGGAATTTCGCGCCTTCATCGAACAGGCCGATTACGTGGCGGTAAACAGCTATGAAGCCAGCCTGCTGTCCGAGCGCACCGGTTGGCCGGAGGCCGAAATCGCGTCGAAGGTGAAGGCGTATATCGTCACGCATGGCGCGGATGGGTCGGTGATCCACGCGGACGGCGCCACGCACGAGATTCCGGCAGCGAAGCCGGGCGCGGTCGTCGATCCCACCGGTTGCGGGGATGCGTACCGTGCCGGACTGCTGCACGGGCTGCTCAAGGGGTTTGATTGGCCGACTACCGGCCGGATCGCGTCGCTGATGGGTGCGCTGAAAATCGCCCAGCCCGGCACCCAGAACCATCGTTTCAGTGCGGACGAATTCGCGGCAGAGTTCAAGCGGCAATTTTTGTGCGATCTTCCTTGATCGCTGCTTTGGCTTCCGCGCATACGCTGCGGAGTGACGGCGAGTAACCATCCGTGGTATGAGCGCCGGCCCGGCCGTCCTTGGCGGGGTGTTACTCGCGCCATCCTTGGCGCTCGCCCTTCGGGCCGCCTGCAGCGTTCGGGCGCGCTCCCGGCGCGCCTCGTCAGTCGGGCACGCGATGCCACCGGCATCGCGCAAGCACCCGCCTTCGCCCTGACTTTTCACAACCGCCGCTTCGGGCGGAACCTTGCGCGGATAGTGCAAGCTGAACGGCTGCCGTGGATATCTGTGGCTTCGTTCATGCTTCCAAGCAACAATGCTTCCGGCAACTTCCAGTTCAACCCAACAGGAGGTCCTCATGTCCATCGCACGCAACCTCGTTCTCGCCGCGCTGCTGGCTGGCGCGCCATTGCTGTACGCCGGCAATGCCGATGCCGCAGGTGGTGAAATCAGTTGCAAGATGCATTTCGAGATCCACGGCTGGTCGGCCTTCTACAAGACCGCCAGCGGCAGCGGCGACATCAGCTGCAGCAACGGCCAGCACCTGCGCGTCCACCTGCGCAGCAAGGGCGGCGGCTTGACCTTCGGCAAGCAGCAGATCGAAGGGGTCGGCAAGTTCTCCGGCATCTTCCACATCGACGAGATCCTCGGAACCTACGTGACCGGTGGCGCGCATGCCGGTGCGGCGGCGTCGGCCAACGGCACCGTGATGACCAAGGGCAACGTCTCGCTGGCGCTGAGCGGTACCGGCACGGGCTGGAATCTGGGCGTCGATTTCGGGAAATTCACGATTTCGCGGTAACGAGTCGAAGAAGCAGATCAGTCCGCGAATGAACGCAAATAAACGCGAATGAATCCAATATGGCATTCAGCCGGTTGAAAAATTCGCGTTCTTCGCGTTCATTTGCGGACCGTTTTTTTCGTGTCAATGACAGAAGCGATGGTTCCCGTCGCAAGCCTCAAGTTCAATGCGCATCGTGGGCCGGGATGAACTGCTTGTCGACCGCTTCCGCGAGCTGATCCGGCGGCAGCAGGCCTTGCGACAGGATGAAATCGTTGAACTGCTGCAAATCGAACTTGTCGCCCAGCGCGATCTCGGTGCGCGCGCGCAGTTGCAGGATGCGTGAGTAGCCGTAGAAGTAGGCGGTGGCTGGCCGGGCGAGCGGAACATGAAGCGGTCCAGTTCCTCGCGCGCGAACGCTTCGGAGATGCCGACGTCGTTGACCAGGATGTCGTGCGCGCGTTGGCGCGTGATCAGTCCGAGGTTCAACATCGGGTCGAGGAACGCGCGTGCGGCGCGCAGCAGGCGCAATTGCAGCGCGATCATCTGGCCGCCGGCCGGCTCGTACGGCACCATCATCCATTCGGCGTACAGCGCCCAGCCTTCCACGTTGACGCTGTTGAACGCGAACAGCGAACGCGCCAGCGTCACGCCGTGCTCGACCATCGCGGAGAACTGCAGTTCGTGCCCGGGGCGACCTTCATGCGCGGTCAGCGTCCACGCGCAGGCCTTGCAGGTGAAGTCGTCATACGCTTCGTTCTTGCCGTTGCCAGACGGCGGATTGCCGAGCGGCAACACGAAGGCCCCGCGCTCGCCGTGGTTGTTGATCAGCGGCGGCGGGTCCATGTGCGGCGCGGGTTGCGCGGCGCTTTCGGCTTCGGAGGCAAGGCGCATGATCATCTTGCGCTTGGGCAGCGTGACCAGGTGTTGTTTGCGGATGATCGCCTCGATCTTGTCGATGACCGTCTGGTAGTACGGCTCGATGTTGTTGCGGTCGAGTTGTTGCTGCTTGAGTTGCCTGATGACCGTGCGGTAATCGGTGGTGGGCGCGAAGCCTTCCGCCTTGGCGACGTAGGGCGCCAACGTTTCCATCTCCGACTGGATTTCCATGAACGACTGTTCGGCCTGCTTGATCAGTTCCTGCGGCGGAATGTCGATGCCCACGTTCTTCAAATTGTCGGCGTAGACCGCCTCGGGCAGTCGCGCATCGGTGCGCGCGCGCGGCAGCACCGTGGATTTCACCCACGCGCTGTAAGCGTCCAGTTGCTTCTGCAACGTATCCAGCACGGGGCCGGCGCCATCGATCTTGTATTTCGCGTACAGCTTGCGGATGCCGTCCACGTAGCGCTTGGTGTTGGCGAGGTTCTGCTCGACCTCGGCCTTGTACGGGCCCAGCAGTTTCTTGTTGCCGGCCTTGGCGTCGAACAGGGCCTCGGCTTCCCTGGTGATCGGCGTGCAGCCGGACGTCATCCCGACGTAGCACTTCAGGCGCGCCAGCGCGTGCGGCCGCCGCACGGCCGCGACCTGGTCTTGCAGCAGGCCGAACTCGCCCTGGAAGATCGTCTGGCCGACATCGGTGTAGGGCAGCATGTACTGATCCTGCAACTTGCTGCTGTCGATGAAGCGGTCGGCCGCGTGGATCATGATTTCCAGATCCTCGCGAACATTCGCATCGGTGGTTTTGGCGAGATCCCCTTGCAATGCATCGCGCGCCTTGGTCAAGGCCTCGCGCGAACGCACATCCACGTTTGGCTTCAGATCGACGACCTTGTCGTCGTAACCCGGCAGGCCGAACTGCGAGGCGAACTCGGGATTGAATTCGGCCAGGGTCTTCAACAGCACCTGCGCATAGCCATTGCTCTGCGCGACCCACGCGGGCGGCGGTACCGGTGCCTTGTCCGGGCGCAGGTCGGGTTTGGCGGAAGACGGCGGTGCGGCGAATGCGACGGGTGCGGACAGGACGAACGCCGCAACGGCGGCGAGGGTGCGTTGGCTCATGGCGAACTCTCCCGTGGCGATGCGTGCACGCTAGCACGCCGGGTGCACCTCGGGATGGGCCGAAAGTCAGCCCGCTGGCTGCCTTATCTCGCGGTGAAGTCGCCCTGGTAGGCCGGTTTCAGGAACTTCGCGAAGGTGCTCGCCGGCACATCCACCGTCTGCGTGCCGTTGACGTAAGGCGCGACCTGATACGGCGGGAAGATCAGCGTGAGCCCGGGGCTGGGCGTGTCCTGCGTGGCACCCGCCTGTACCACGAACACGGAATAGTTCACCGTGGTGGGCTTGGTGCCACCGTCCAGCATCTGCAGCATGTTGGACTTCCATTCCCGGATCGCATCGGGCGAGCCTTCGCCCGGCTTGGGTGCGTTCGCCATCAACTTCTTGAGCAGCGTGTCGTGCGCGAAATTGGCCAGCGCCTTGCGGGCGGCATCAGGATCGGCGAACAAATCGTCCAGCGCGACCAGCTTGCCGGCCTTGCGGTCGAACACGAACGCCGCCTGCACCGGATTAGGATGCGCGCCTCCGGTATCCGAGCTGCCGGATTCGCGCACGCTGATGAACCCCGGGGTTTGCGCCGCGATCTTGAAATCCAGCAGCAATTCGAATTGCCGATTGGCGAATTCGGGCAGCGTTTGGGGATCCGGCAAGGCCTGCACGAAATCGCGCTTGGCATTGTCGGCGGTGGTACGCATCGCGTCGCTCAGTGGTTTGGCGTCGGCGGGGAGCGTCGGCAAATTGATCGCGATCTTGTAGTGCTTGGTGGCGGCATGGTCGCCCGGCACGGGCGCCGTGCTGGCAGGTGCCGGAGCCGTCGCCGGTGCCGGGATGACCGGTGCCGACGCGCTGGCCGCCGGCGTCGAAGCCGGGGCCGTGGCGGGTTGCTGCTGGCATGCGGCCAAGGCCAAGGCCGCGAAGGCGACGCAGAGGGTCGTGGACGCTTTCATCGTGGGCGCTTTCATCATCGTGTTTCGTGGAGCGACGCGGAAGTCTAGGCGACGGTGCGTTAAGCAATTGCTGGGGCGGCGCGGCCTGCGGCCTTATCATGGGCGCATGCAATCGACGAATGCGAACGCGTGGCGCCTGTGTGTTGCGCCCATGATGGACTGGACCGACATGCACTGCCGGTATTTCCATCGCCTGCTCAGCCCGAATGCGCGCCTGTACACCGAAATGGTGACCGCGGTGGCGCTTGCGCACGGCGATCGCGCGCGCCTGCTGGCGCACAATTCCGAAGAGCATCCCGTTGCGTTGCAGGTGGGCGGTGCCGAGCCGCGCGAACTGGCGCTGGCCGCGCGCCTTGGCGAAGCGGCGGGTTACGACGAGATCAATCTCAATGTCGGTTGCCCGTCCGACCGCGTGCAATCCGGCCGCTTCGGCGCGTGCCTGATGCGTGAGCCGGCACTGGTGGCCGATTGCGTGCGCGCGATGCGCGACGCCGTGCAAGTGCCGGTGACGGTGAAGTGCCGGATCGGCGTGGACGACCAGGACGACGACGGCGACCTCTTCGGGTTTGCCTCATGCATGGCCGAAGCGGGCGTGAAAGTCTTGATCGTGCATGCGCGCAAGGCATGGCTGCAGGGCCTTTCGCCGAAGCAGAACCGCGAGGTGCCGCCGCTCAACTACGCACGCGTCTATCGCTTGAAACACGAATTTCCAGAGCTGACAGTCGTGATCAACGGCGGCATCGAAGGACTGGATGCCGTGCAGGAGCACCTGCAACACGTCGATGGCGTGATGCTGGGCCGGCTCGCCTATCACGCCCCGTATGCACTGGCGTGCATCGATGCGGCCTTGACAGGTACGGCGCCGCCCTCGCGCGAAGAAGTCATGCTGCGCATGCGCGCGTACATCGAACGTCAGCGCGCGGACGGCGTCCGGCTGGCGGCGGTGACGCGCCACCTGCTCGGGCTGTACCACGGCGAGACCGGCGGCAAGGCATTCCGGCGAGTCCTTTCGGAGCGGACCCACGCGGCGGATGCGGGCTGGGAAGCCGTCGAAGCCGCGCTGGGCGAAGTCCGATTGCACGCCGAGCGCCGGGCTGCCTGATGCCGGCATATCCGCGGTCCGACGGCGTGTTCAGCACGAATTCAATGGGTGGCCGGATGATCGGAGGTTGAAGTTCTGCGCGAGCCCCGCAACGGCCATGAAATTTCGTATTTTTTCCATGATGCTGGCTGGCGTCCTTGTGGCGTGCGCCTTCGATGCGCCGGCAAAGCCGCCGCGTTCGGCGCCCCCGCCTCCGCCCGCTTCCCACCCGGCCAGCCTGGAGCAGGCCGTCCGGCAGGTGCAGCACCAGACGCGGGGGCATATCCTTGCGGCCGATACCGTGTCGCGCGGGCCAACCAACGTGTATCGAATCAAGGTGCTGACGCCGCAGGGCAAGGTGCAGGTGATGCAGTTGCATTCGAGCCCGCAAGCGCAGGGCCATTCGAGTAAATCCAGATCCGATCAAGGAGGACACTGATGCGTATCCTGCTGGTGGAAGACGAAGCGCCGCTGCGTGAAACGCTGGCCGCGCGCCTGAAGCGTGACGGCTTCGCGGTGGATGCCGCCGCCGATGGCGAAGAAGGGCTTTACCTCGGGCGCGAAGTGCCGTTCGACTTGGCGATCGTGGACCTCGGCTTGCCCAAGTTGTCCGGCATGGAACTGATCGAGATGTTGCGCAAGGAAGGCCACAGCTATCCCGTCCTGATCCTGACTTCGCGTTCCTCGTGGCAGGACAAGGTGGAGGGGCTGAAATTCGGCGCCGACGATTACCTGGTCAAACCGTTCCATGTCGAGGAACTGCTGGCGCGGATCAACGCGCTGGTTCGGCGTGCGTCGGGTTGGGCCAAGCCGGTGCTGTCGTGCGGACCGGTCCGCCTCGACACCACGGCGCAGACGGTCACGGTCGAAGGCAGGCCCACCGATCTCACCAGCTACGAATACAAGGTCCTGGAATACCTGATGCTGCATGCGGGCGAGCTGGTCTCGAAGGCCGATCTCACCGAGCACATCTACCAGCAGGATTTCGACCGTGATTCGAACGTGCTGGAAGTGTTCATCGGACGCCTGCGCCGCAAGCTTGATCCCGAGAGCAGCCTGAAACCGATCGAAACGGTGCGCGGGCGCGGCTACCGCTTCGCGATCGCGCGCGACGAAACGCCCGTCGAATGATTCGCCGGTGGCGGTTTCTGCAGTTGCGTGTGCAGGGTGCCCGCGGCGATCATGGCAATCATTGCGGTCGGCGTTGACTGCACGAAGGGTTTGGCTGGATGGCTTCCGAGGACACTGCCTCACGCAGGCCGCTGTCGCTGGTCTCGCGCTCCATCATCGCAACCTTGCTGGTGCTGGTCGGGTTCCTCGGCATCACCGGTTTCGCGCTTGATCGCGCGTACAAGCATGCGGCCTTGGAAGCCCTGCGCGCGCAGCTGCAGAGCTACGCCTACACCTACCTTTCTGGCATCGACGTCAACAGCCGCTCCGAGCGGGTGATCCCGCCCGACGTCACGCCGCCCAATCCGGATTTCGGCCGTCCGGGTTCCGGCTTGTACGCGGTGATCGTGGGGGAGAAAGGGGTTCTTTTCGAGACACAGTCGACGCTCGGTCGCGACCTGCCCTTCGATGCATTGCTGCCGCCGGGGCCGGCGCAGTTCGAGGGCCCGGTCGACACTTCCGCGGGGCCGCTGTACGTCCTGAGCCAGGGGATCGACTGGATTCCCCTGCAAGGCGCACACGGCTACCACCTGAGCATCTATGTCGCCGAAAACGACGCGCTGTTCCACACCGGCTTGTCCGCGTATCGGCGTACGCTGTTCGGTTGGCTGGCTGCATTGGGCCTGGCGCTGCTGGTGCTGCAGCAGATCCTGTTGCGCTGGAGCTTCTCGCCGCTGCGTCGGGTGGCGCGCGACATCACGAGAATCGAACGCGGCAGCGCCGAACGCCTGGTCGGGCCTTACCCTCGGGAAGTCGAGGTACTGACCCGGGGACTCAACCGCTTCATCGAAAGCGAGCGCGAACACCTGAAGCGCTATCGCAACACCCTGGATGATCTGGCGCACAGCCTGAAGACGCCCCTGGCGGTGGCGCGTTCGCGGCTGGAATCGCCGAATGGGGAAGCCGAGCTGCGTCAGGACATGCTGGACCAGGTGCAACACATGGATCAGATCGTCGCCTACCAGCTCGCGCGCGCCAAGGCTTCCGGACATTCCACGTTCGCGGTGCCGGTTGCCGTGCAAGGCCACGCCGAAGCGGTGGTGCGCAGCCTCGAACGGGTGTACGCGTCCAAGAACATCCTGTGCGAATTCGATATCGACGAGGGCGCGCGATTCTATGGCGAGGAGGGCGACCTGCTGGAGCTGCTGGGCAATCTGCTCGAGAACGCCTTCAAATGGGCCAACCACCAGGTTTTGTTGCGGGTGGTGCGTATCGCGCCGGTCGATCCGCGGTCATGGCGCGCCGGGCTGGATATTCGGGTCGAGGACGACGGTCCCGGCATTCCGCTGGAAAAACTCGACAAGGTATTGCAGCGCGGTGTGCGCGGCGACGAACGCGTGCAGGGGCACGGCATCGGTCTGGCGATCGTGGACGACATCGTGCGCGGCTACCGCGGCATGCTGCATGTCGATCGTTCGAACGAACTCGGAGGCGCGTGTTTCCACGTCAGCTTCGCCGAGATGTGAGGGTCGCGAAGAAAGACACGGCGACGGAGCGGCTTTGGTGAAAAGTCAGGGCGAAGACGGGCGCTTACGCGATGCCGGTGGTATCGCGTGCCCGACTGACGAGGCGCGCCGGGAGCGCGCCCGAACGCCGCGGGCGGCCCGGAGGGCGAGCGCCAAGGACGGCGCGAGTAACACCCGGCCAAGGATGGCCGGGCCGCAGCACCGCATCGCGGCGATCATGGATGATCGCACTACTACTGAATCGAACCCGGCAGCAGCGATTGCCACGAAGCGGTGGGCAGGGCAGGTACCGGACGGGTCGCGGATGCATGCGGCTTGTTGCTGGCCGCCGGACCAACGCCGTGTGCAGGAGCAATGGGGCGCGGCGACGAGGTGGAAGGGGTCATGCGTTGCGGCGTGGGCGCGGGGCCGGGTGCGGAATCGCCGCCGCCCTCTTCGGTATCGGCCATGACGTCGGGCTTCGGCATCTCGCCGCGCGCGGCCGCGCTCACTTGTGAACCGGGCAGTTGCGGCGCGTTGGTTTCCGCGGCAAGCAACGGCGCATTCGGGCCATAATCAACCGCTGCAGCGGTCAATGGCACGCCGCCGATCAGCAACACTGTCAACCACAACGACGAGCGTTTCATGCAGCCCCCGAATCAGCGCATGTTGAAATCTCATACTGACACATCCCGCCAGCGCGTGCCAGCGAGCCGCAAAAGCGCGCGCGGAGCCGTCGCGGGCTTGCCCGCGGTGTTGGCGCTGCTGGCTTCCGGCGACTGCCACGCCGGCCCGGACATGGCGCGGCGCCTGGGCATTTCGCGGGCGGCGGTGTGGAAGCAGATCGAGGCATTGCGGGCGGCGGGTTTGGACGTCCAATCCGGCGAGGCAGGTTACCGTCTGGCGCCGCCACTGGAATGGCTCGACCCCGCCGCGATCCGCGTGGCGCTGCCCGCTGCGGTCAAGCGCCGCGTCGGCGAGATCGAAAACCATTGGCGCCTGGACTCAACCTCCAGCGAGTGCCTGCGGCGCGTCGAAGACTTGCCGGATCGTTCCTTCGTATTTGCGGATTGGCAGGATGCCGGGCGCGGGCGACGCGGGCGGCAGTGGGTTTCCCCACCGGCGACCAATCTGCAGTTCTCCTGCCTGAAACAGTTTGCCTGTGGTTACGCAGCCCTGTCGGGGCTCTCGCTGGCGGTGGGCATCGCGGTGGCGAATGCGCTGGAAGATTGCGGCGTGGCCGGCGTCGGGCTGAAGTGGCCCAACGACCTGGTGCACGATGATGCCAAGCTCGGCGGCATCCTGATCGAACTGGGCGGCGAATTCATGGGACCTTGCCACGCCATCATCGGCGTCGGCATCAACCTGCGGTTACCGCAGGCGCTGCGCCGCGCGCTCGATCGGCGATGTACCGATCTGGAACATTTGTGCAGCGACAACGCACCGTCGCGCAACACCTTGGCGGCCGCGCTGGTCGCGCGCATGGTCGAGGCCCTGGACGTATTCGGCGATTCCGGTTTCGCCGCTTTCGCGGATGCGTGGGCTGCACGCGACGCGTTGGCGGGTCGCGCGATTCGCGTTGACGGTGCGCGCGGCGTGTTCGAGGGTACGGCCGCGGGCGTGGATGCGCGTGGTGCGTTGCGTGTACGACGTGCCGGGGGCACCGAATGCCTCGACAGCGCCGAAGTCACGGTGCGTGCGAAGTGAGCAGCGGGCACCCGGAAACCTGGCTGTTCGACCTCGGCAATTCGCGCGCGAAGGCGGCGCGGCTCGAACGCGGTGAACCGGTGGAGGTGCTGGCGCTGGACTGGGACCGATCGGATTTCGTTGCCGCGTTGCGCGATGAACTGGAACGTTGGCCGCACCCCGCGCGGGTGTGGATTGCGTCGGTCGCGTCCGCCGAACGTGCAGAAAAAACGCGCGCCGCGCTGGATTTGTTCGAAGCGGGCCGGGTCGAGTGGCTGCGCACGCCGCGCAGCGCGTGCGGCCTCACCAACCGGTACGCGAAACCCGAACGGTTGGGTATCGATCGCTTCCTGGCGATGCTCGCCGCGCACAAACAGGCGCGTGGTGGCTGCGTCGTGGCCGGCTGCGGCACCGCGCTGACGCTGGATGCGGTTTCCGCCGACGGCATCCACGCGGAAGGCATGATCGCGTTGTCGCCGGAACGCATGCTGCGGACCTTGCACGCTGCCACGGCCATCGCCGATCGCAATCCCGATGCCTTCGCGACGAATGTCGGCGATGACACCGCGGTGGCGTTGCAGGCCGGTTGCTGGGCCTCCGCCGGCGCGCTGGTGGAATGGTTCGTGGCGCGCTCCAGGAAAGGTTCAGGCACGGAGCACGTCTGGTTGCATGGCGGCTGGGCCGAGCGGCTGGCCGAATGGCTGGCGCGCGATGGCGTGCCGGTGCAACTACTGGATCACGCCGTGTTGCGCGGCCTCGCGATCTGGGCGGAGGCACAGTTGTGCGATCATCCCTGATCGCCGCTCCTTTGGTGAACTGGCGAGCGGCGCAGACCCAAAGTCACAAACATCACCACGGCCATCCGTGGCCTGACTTTTCACAACAGCCGCTTCGAGCGGCCATGTTGGGCGCCGAAAAACGATGTTCCTCCGACTCCTGTTCCTGCTGTTGCTGGCCCTGAACCTCGGCGCGGGCGCGTGGTTGCTGTTCGGGCGCGCGCCGGCACGCGTAGTGCCACCCGCCGCGGACCCGGGCGTGCCCGAGTTGCGGTTGCTCTCCGGGCAGCCAGTCAAGGCTGCCGCGCGGGTGCCTTCCACGCCTGCCCCCGCAGTCGCGGAAACCTGCAGCACGCTCGGCGCGTTCACCACCGCGGTTGACATGCGTACCGCGATGCAGGCGCTTTCGCCGCACGTTTCAAGGATCCAGTACCGCGAGGAACAGGTCAGCCAGTCGCACGGATTCTGGGTTTACCTTGCCGCCACCGCCGATCGTGAAGCGGCATTGGACGAAGCGCGCAAGCTCGCGGGCAAGGGCATCAACGACTACTACGTCGTGACCGCCGGCGACGCGCAGAACACGATCTCGTTGGGCCTGTTCGACGACGAATCGAACGCGCAGAACCGCGTCGCCAAGCTGCAGCAACTGGGCTTCCCGGCCAAGGTCAAGCAACGCGTCGATACCGAACCCGCGTATTGGGTGGATTACGCGGTGAAGACCGGGGCGCCGTTCGATTGGCAGGCGTGGCTGCCCGGCCGCAGCGATCTGCAGGCCAGGCCGATCGACTGCTTTTGAGGTGTGCCGGTGACATACGGGTGACAAATAGCGCGCAGACGGGCTGCGGTGGTTCGGCAGCGCGCACGGTTCCTGCGATAATGCGGCGACATGCCGGCATAGCTCAGTTGGTAGAGCAACCGCCTTGTAAGCGGTAGGTCGTCTGTTCGAGTCAGACTGCCGGCACCAAATACCCATCCAACGCCATCCAACCCCATCCAGCCTATCCGATGAAACCCGCCAACCGTGCGGGTTTTTTGTTGCATGTCGTTCGATGTTGTCCTATTGCATCCAAGGGGAAGTGCGAGTAACTTTGTGAGTGACTCGGCGAAAAATCGCCGCGAACTGTGAGTTACTCCCGTGCTGACGGATACCAAGCTGAGGGCCCTGAAACCGCGTGGGAAGCTCTACAGGCTCGCCGACGCTGCGGGCCTTTGCGTGGAGGTGCACCCGAGCGGCGCGCGCTACTGGCGCTTCCGGTATCGCTTCGCTGGCAAGGCCAAGATGCTGAGCCTGGGCGTGTACCCGAAGGTGAGCCTCACCGAGGCGCGGCAGCGGCGGGAAGACGCGCGCCGGCTGCTGGGTTGCGGCATTGATCCGAGCGCGCAGCGTCAGCAGGACAAGCTCACGGCTCACTTTGCGGTGGCGAACGGCTTCGAGGCTGTCGCGCGCGAATGGCTGGCCGGCCGTGGCAGGCTGGCCGAGACGACCCGGGCGAAAACCCAGTGGATGCTGGAAACCCACGCCTTTCCGTGGATCGGCAAGCGCCCCGTGGGCGAGATCACGGCCCCGGAAGTGCTGGCCGTGCTGCGCCGGCTCGAATCACTGGACAAGCTGGAAACCGCGCAGCGCGTGAAACAGATTTGCGGGCAGGTGTTCCGCTACGCCATCGCCACCGGTCGCGCTGATCATGATCCAGCCGCGGACCTGCGCGGCGCGCTCAAGACCAAGAAGACCCGCCACCACGCAGCCATCACGGATCCCGCGAAGGTTGGCGAATTGCTGCGCGCGCTCGATGGGTTCTCGGGCGGCCTGGTCGTGGCCAGCGCGCTGAAATTCGCGCCGCTGGTGTTCGTGCGGCCCGGCGAGTTGCGCAAGGCGGAATGGAGTGAGTTCGACCTGGACGCTGCCGAGTGGCGCATCCCGGCCGAGCGGATGAAGATGCGGGCGATGCACATCGTGCCGTTGTCCGAACAGGCCGTCGCGATCCTGCGGGAATTGCAGCCGCTCACCGGCCACGGCCGCTACGTGTTCCCGTCGATCCGCAGTCCGCGCGATCCGATGTCCGAGAACACTGTCACCGCCGCGCTGCGCCGCCTTGGCTACAGCGGCGACGAAATGACTGGCCACGGGTTCCGCGGCATGGCCAGCACCATGCTGCACGAGCAGGGTTGGAACACCGACGTGATCGAACGGCAGCTTGCGCACGCCGAACGCAACCGGGTCAAGGCCGCATACAACCACGCCGAGTACCTGCCCGAGCGTCGCAAGATGATGCAGGCGTGGGCGGACTACCTGGATGGCTTGCGCAACGGCGCGAGTGTGGTATCGATCAAACGCAAGGCAGGATAAATCAGGCATGTCGCGGGAGCGCCGGCGACGATAGACACCGAACACAACAGGGGAATCGCATGCATCAGGATCAACACTGGACAGTTCGCCGCAGCCGGCGCCGCGTTGCTGGGTATTGGGAAATCCGCAGCGTCCGTGACGTGGTGGGCATCTGCTACGGCACCCAGGAAGAGGCGGAGTGCATGGCATCCGCACCGCAGCAGCGCGCAACCGCTCAGGAACTGCGCACGTGCACAAGGCAGTTAGCGGCAATCTTGGGGCAATTGCAAGAACGGCTGATGCCGTCCGAACTGGAGGCATTGAACTGCGCGCGAGAACTTGCGGCGTGGTGACCTGATGTTTCAAGCGGCCTGCCGGCGTGTTAGCGCACGCCGGCGGCCTTCCACAAACCCGACTGAAGAGGAGTCGAGATCATGGCAACGCGAAGAGTAGCAGCGACCGAACGGGCAGCGACCCGGGCCCTTGGGCGCAACCTTTTGAGCAGGCTCAACGTAGAAGCCGAGCTCGAACTGACGAGCGCAGCCGTGGAAGAGGCGGCAGCCTATCTGCGCAAATGCGGCCTTGATCCGAGGGCTGAGGGCGTCCTGTTCAGAACCACGATGAGGATGGCTCTCATCTTCAACCGCTATTCCGAGCAGTAACTGAACACGCCACGGCTAGGCTGGCCATTCGAACGCGGGGAACCTTCACCCGCTGCCGTGGCGCTCTTTGAAGGGCGCGAGAGAAGGCGCGGATGAAGTCAAAACCGATCCCTGATTTCGCCGACCCGATGGTCGCGCTGGATGCAGGCATCGCCGAAGCCAATCGGCGCGAACTGGGTGATTTCGATGGGTTGCTCGGCCAGTTCGATCCGGAAGCATCCGGACTGCTTCGAGACATCCTTACCCATCTTCGCGATTACCTGCTGGACCGGTGCTCGGACGATGAAGCGCGCCACTTGCTGACAGTGTTTGAGCCGCGGCCGGGGTACAGGAACATGCCGGTTGTGGATGACGATGTGTTGCTTGCCATCGACTTGTTGAACATGTTCCGCAGCGTCGCACGTTGCACAGAACATGCGCCGCGCGAATCCATGAAGTTTTCCAACCTGATATTCGGCACAGCCGGTGCGCGCGACCGGAGGCGGCAGGCCGGGACACGCAAGGAACGCCGACCGGACATCACGAAATGGATTGCGGCTGCACTCGAGCGCAATCCGGGCGCCAAGGTTCCCGAACTCTGGCGAAACGCGCCGGAATGGCTGACCGACCAAATCGGCGTGGCCCGTTTCAGAAAGCGAGTGACCGTCGTTCGTAAAATGCGCCGCAAGTAATTAGCGGCGCAATTGCGCAGTTTTATAGAACCGTCCCCCACAACACAGGGCGGTTCCATGCAATCCGAAATCCCCGACGACGCGCTGCTACGTGTGGCGCAAATCTGCAACAGGCCAGCCGTGGCCGCGCGTTCGGCAAGCGGCGGCAAACGAGGCCGTCGTGCGCGTGCGGCCACGCAAGGCGTTATTCCCGTTTCACCTTCCTGCTGGTGGCGCTGGGTCGATGCGGGCTTTGCGCCGAAGCCGCGGAAGCTTGGCGGCGCGACAGTCTGGACGGGCGCCGACATCAAGCGTTTCGTCGCTGAGCGGCTCACCACCGGCGAGCCCGCGTAATGGGCGCCACACCTAAAATTTGTATTCCCACCGTGTGCGACCTGGCGCGTCTGGGGCCGGAAAGGGCGGCGCGTCGCGTCGATGAGGTGTTGGACGCGATTGCGATCGCGATGATCGATGCGGACGACGCGACGACGCAGCGCCTCAAAGCCGAAATGGATGCGTTCACGGACGTGCATCTGGCTTACTTCCGCGAGCAACCCAAACATGTCCGAGACGCCGAGTTCGAGCGAATCCGTGGCGATATGGAACGCCTGCAGTTGGATGAATTCGCCGCTCGCTACGAAGGAGGCGCCACGTGAGTGCCCTCCACGAACGACTGCGTCCCGGGCTGGCGGGCACGGGGCGCGAGGTCGAAGATCAAATTGAATTCGGGCGGAAATTGTACGGCGATGCAGAGCGCACTGCACGTGCCGGCTACCGCGGCGCGACACCACGGCCAGAACCGCCATCGCCACGCGATCCCGTAGCCATTGCACGGGACCTGCACGCCGCGAGCGGTCACCTGTCTGACCTTGCCGAACTGATTGGCGCCGACCATTTCGACGGGCAAACACTGACGAACGCCGACGCACTGCTCGTCGGTGCTGGCCGGCTGATCTGCGAGCTGCGGCAGCGGGTGAGGTCATGAACGCTCTCGCATCCCGCAGCGCAATGGCAGGTATCCGGTTTGCTCCCTACGCGCGCGAGGTGATGGAAGCAATCGCGACCGGCAAGCAGCCGAACGTCCGGCTGTACGCCTGCCGCCCGGATCCTTGGCAGGCGGCACGCCGACACCGGGAAACGTTCGGCCCAGGCACTGCGCTCGTGTTCCCGGTCGATGCGATCCCCGAATTGATCCGCTGGCCTCCGATCGGCGAGCTGGTCGCAAATATCACAGGGTTGCCCGGCGACACCGTATGCGCACTCGCGCACTCGCTGGTGCGCGATGGGGTTCGACTTGCGTGGTTGCTTGACGCGGACGACTCGAAGCGCGCGTTGCGCGTGGTCCGCAAGCGGGAGGCAGCATGAAAGGCGCCCGGACGTTGGAGATTCAAGGACCGCCAAGACCGGCCGCCTACAAGCTGCTGACGGGTGTTGAGCTTGCGTCGCTGCCGTCGATGCAGTGGCGGATCAAGGGCGTGCTGCCCACGCACGGCATCGCCCAGATTTATGGGGGATCGACAGCCGGGAAGTCCTTCCTCGCGTTCGACATGGCCGCTGCCATCGCCGAAGGGCGCGACTGGTTCGGGTATCGCGTGCGTCAAGCGCACGTGACGTATGTTGCGCTTGAAGGGCAAGGTGGATTTGCGCAGCGCATCCGAGCCTGGGAGATGGAGCACGATCGCACATTACCCGACGCCCTGCGGATCGTGCTGCAGCCGTTCCGTATCAGCGATCACGCGCAAATAGCCTCGTTGGGTGGCGCGATCGAACAAACACTGGCGCCAGGCTGCGTGACTGTGATCGATACCCAAAACGCGTCGGTGCCAACGGCGGATGAAAACTCTAGCGCGGAAATGGGCGCCATCATCGAAGGCGCCAAGCTCCTGGCGGAACAGACGCAAGGGCTGGTGATCCTGATCGCTCACACCGGCAAGGATTCGACCAAGGGGGCGCGCGGGCATTCAAGCCAGTTGCCGGCGATGGATGCCTGCATCGCGGTACGTCGTGATGGGGAACATCGGGAGTGGAAAGCCGAGAAGGTCAAGGATGGCAGCGAGAGCGGGGCACATCCATTCCGGCTTCGGGTGCTGGACGTCGGCCGCGACGAGGATGGCGATACGATCACCAGCTGTGTGATCGAGCGCGACGCGTCCGCGCCATCTCGCTCGGCCACGCTGACGCCGGGACAACACCTTGCAGTCAACGCCTACGTCACGGCCTGCCGGGACGGATACGGAAGGGTGGCACCTGACGGTCGGTTTCTTGGCCTGCATGTCGAAGATTGGCGCACCGCGTTCTACGCGGTCCACACGGGCGACACCATCGAAGCAAAGAAGAAGGCTTTCCAGCGGATGCGGCAAGACCTGCAGACGGCGGGAATCGTCACGGCGGCAAACGATCTGTACGTGGTCGACCTGCCCGAAGTGGATGCACAACGGTCGCAATTCTTCGCCGCGGCCACTCTATCGGGACAGCCGGGACAAACCGGGACATGTCCCGCTGGTCCCGGGACAAACGGGACACACCCCTTTAGGGGTGTCCCGATGTCCCGCCCCGGTGCGCCGATGTCCCGTGTCCCGGCAAATGAGGGGCACACCTCATGATTGACGCACTGCTCACCGGCAAACTGGCAGCCGACCCCGAGGCTCGCACTGCCAGTAACGGCAACACCTACTGCACCGCCCGGGTGTGGGTGACTGCTGGCGCTGACCGGCTCTCGGTGATGGTGATCGCTTTCGACGCCGACACCGTGACCGCCCTGCTGGCGCTGGCGAAGGATGAAGCCGTCGCGCTCGCCGGCGAATTCACGCCGAAAGTCTGGATCGATCGCGATGGCAACGCTAAGCCCTCCGCCGACATGAAGGCGCACGCGTTGCTCACCCCGTACCACGTCAACCGCAAACGGCAGGCGATGGGGGACCGTTTACGCCCTGAGGGCGCGGAATAGCCTGCCCTCATGCCGGCGCATAAAAAAACACGAGGAAACGGGGTCATCGGGACGGGCTTGCCTGGACCCGGGCGCCCGAAGGGAAAGCCTAACAAGCTCACACGCGACGTGAAAGAGATGGTGCTGACCGCACTGAACGACGCTGGTGGCGCCGAGTATTTGCGCAGGCAGGCCGACGAAAACCCCGGCGCATTCCTGGTGCTGGTCGGGAAGTTGTTGCCCAAGCAGATCACCGGGGAAAACGGTGAGCCTTTGAACGCGCCGCAGTTCATCATCCGCCCCGTGATGGGCTTTTCCGACGACGAACTGCTCGAGATTGCGAGCCAGGTACGAGCATCGAAGAACGAGGAAGTCGACCAGGAGACGCATCCATGATCCGCTTGCTCGCTGACCCCACAGCCATCGCGCGCGCGAGGGAGATTGGGTGCGACGCGAACGGCGGCACTGACTTCACTTTCCGTTGTTGATGCACACGTGTGGCGACTATTTCTGACAACAACATGAGGACAAGATGATGGGCGGCTCGAACGACAGCGCACAGAAGGCTGCCCAGGCGCAGCAGCAACAGCAGCAGGCCGCGATCACCCAATCGCAGGCGCAGATCAACAGCGTCTTCAACAACCCGCAGCGCTCTGCGGACATTGACGATTTCGTCAACGCCACGCGTCAGTACTACCAGCAGGACCTGGACAAGCAAAAGACGATTGCAGACCGCAACCTGAAATTCGGCTTGGCGAAAAGCGGCTTGATCGGCGGCAGCGAACAGGTCGATCAGCAGGAACAGTTGGGCGAAACCTACGCGCAAGGCCAGTTGCAGGCCGAGCAGAAGGCGCTTGGCGCAGGCGCGAACCTGCAGGATGCCGACGAACAGGCGCGGCAGCGGTTGATCGCGCTGGCGACCTCGGGGCTGGATTCCACGAACGCCGCCATGCAGTCATCGCAGGCGCTGCAAACCGATCTGCAATCCGCGCGCGCCGGCACGACGGCCGATGCGCTGGGCGACATCTTTGCGCAGTTCAACAACTTCTCGAAGAACGTCGATACCGCGCAGCAGGAACGCCAGGCGGTGAAGGCTTCCGGCTTCGATATCTACGGCAATCCAATCAATAAATGGAGCACCAGCTACGGGGGTGGGCAATGAGCAGCGAAGGCAGCGAGAGCAATGTCCGCAAGTTGCCTTCATCGGGACTCGCCACGAACAACGCCGAGGTCGCGGAGGAATTGCGCGCGCTCGCGAAGCGCATCGAGTCTGGCGAATTCGGCGAGGTGCAGCACACGATCACTGTGATCAACGGCGGCCCGTTGCTCGGCTGTGTCGCAGCAGGGAGGACGCTCACAGGCGCCACCTTAATCGGGCTACTCACCACGGCCATACACCGCTCCTGTTGGAAGCCGGAGGCGTACCCGGTGCAGGCTGAAAAGTGGTGAAGGCCAGCCGCGACCACAGGGCGCGAATGATCGCGAACGGGCGCCAGGTGGCATAGATCCTGCACAGACCAAGGGACGCCGTAAGGCGAACAAGGGAGAGCAGGCATGGCGATCAATCGATGGGCAACAGCCGCCGCGTTGGGCTTCGCGCTGACCATTTTGACCGGCCCTGTTCTCGCGCAAGCTGCGCAGCAGACTCCGGCGGATGAGGCGCTTGAGCTTTATTTGGCGGTATCGACTGGCAAGCGCTCGATGCAGTCACTCACGCCAGAGCAACAGCGGGAGGTGCAAATCGTTGCGGCAATGATGGCACGCCCGCGCTACACCTCGCAGAAATGCGAAGACCTGGCTGACAAGCAGCAAGCTGCGCAAGCGGCGGCCGAAGACCTGCAGAATTGCCTTTCGAGCGGCGACGATGATTGCGATTCGCAGATGCAGGAAGCGCGCGACGCGCACGACGATTACGAGGATGCACTCGATGCCACAGACGGCGATTGCCAATAGGGGAAGACCATGAAACGAATGTTCACGATCGTTGCACTCGCCGGGTTGGTGCTCACCGGAGCGGCCGCAGCCAAGGGATATCACTACCACGCGCCCAAGGCACGCACGTACCACTACGCCGCGCCGAAGCTCTACAGTTCGCCCACACACGTGCGCGGTTACACACGCCGCGACGGCACCTACGTGATGCCGCATTACCAGACGGCGCCGAACGCGACGAAGTTGGATAACTGGTCGACGAAAGGCAACGTCAACCCGTATACCGGGAAGGCGGGCACGAAAGACCCGTACGCGCCGCCGAGCAGCGGCGGCTAGCCACGGGCGAACCAGCGGCGCGGTGGCTCATGCCCTGGGTTGAGACGTTCATCACGCTCACGCCTTCAATCTGGCATGCACGTTGCTGTCTAGACCTAGGGTTTGAGACAGGGGAAGGTGATGCAGCTGCACTTCGTGCGATGGATTACTACGAATGCCGTGTCGGATGATTCGATTCGTGAGGCCAAAAACTGTGTGGTGCTGGAGCACGACGGCAGTCTCGTGGCGGCATTCGTCAAACGCATTCCGCAGCGCGAAATGACAGTGGAGATCGTATGTGCGGTGCTCGGTGGTCTGCTCGGTTTGCCGATTCCCGACCCCGCGTTAGTTCAGATGCCAGACGGTGAAATCCGATTTGGATCAATGGCTGAAAAAGCGCATTCCTTTCGCCATGTCCTCGCCGCAGATGCTGCGGCATTCGAGCGGTTGAAGGTGTGGCCGCAACTTGCCGCAGGCGCCTGTTTCGATGAATGGATCGTCAACACCGACCGCCACGCCGGCAACGTACTCTACGATGGCCTTAAGTCGTTTTGGTTGATCGACCACGGGAAGGCACTTGAGCCGCCTTGTGACCCGGACACTCTTCGTAGCCCCAATCGGTTGTTCGAGATCGCGCGCGAAGGGTGCGATGCAACCGAGATCGCGATAAGACTGCGGCCGACCATGTTGGGTGTCATGCAGAACTATGCGGATTCAAACCCCGACCTGGTGCGCAAGTTTGTAGATGGCATCGCGCTCGATCAGTTGTCCGAAGTGCTAGAGTTGCTCGCGAGGCGACAGCCACATTTGCTAGGCTTCGTAGCGCAACGCCTACCGCAGCCGCAGCGAGATATGTTTGATGGCAAGTCCGGCTAACGCGTTCGCCACACGGTTTCCTTCCATGCCTGGGCTTTCGGCCGAATGGATGCCGATCTACTTGGAACCGCTGTCTGGCAGCGGCGAGCGGCTCACCGCTGCAGTGGCTTCGCGCACCGAAAATGGTGCGTTTTACGTTATGCGAACCTTCGACTCCAAGAAGGCGCGGTGCATGTATGGTGAACATGCGGCATCGGTGTCGGGCTTCGTTGATTTGATTGTCCAGAGCCTAAACGATCATCTCGAAGCAGGCGGCACACTGCACACGTGGCAATCTCCATTGCGTGACGGCGCTGTTGCCGGCCACATCAGCACTGGTTACGGCGCTGATGTGCAATCGGTGGCACGTGCAGGCTTGATGCTTGCGTCTAGCCTCGCGGTCTGGCGTGCACCGGAACTCGAACAAGAACAAATCGAACGCACGGACGACGAAGCCGAGGAATGGACGCGTCAGATTCGCGAGGAAACCGTGAGTCTGCGCGAAGCATTCGCGCCGCGTTTTTTGCGAAAAGTTTCACTACGTACTGGCGCGCCGCCAACCAAGATTGGTTACTTCGGAGATCGCCTTGCTGCGCAATTCGGCAGGCTGATTCCAGGGCGGGGGCTGACCAATCACCGCAATCGCGCCAAGGCGTACATCACCGATTTGCAGATCCTGCGCGATCAGGAATACGGCCTTATTACGCGCCCCTATTACGAATTGATGTTGTGGCTGCCACCCGGCGATTCACCGGCATATACCCAGGCGCAACACGAAGAAACGAAAGGTGCGTTCGCAGAGATGGAAGCCTTCGGCGACAAGCACGACTTACGAGTGGAAGCCATGGCCGATAGTCATGCGGCCGTGCAGCGCATCCTGCGTGCAGAGGAAGCAATCTGACCCGCTGGGAATTAGTCCCAGCCTGACACAGAGGTTGCAGGAACCTGCTGGGTTCATCGGCATAGAGGGCAGCGTGAGATCGATCGTCATTGTCTTGGCGCTGTGCATTGCTGCGGCGATCGCACCGGCACACGCCAGCCCACAAGCGGGCAGCTCTGCCGGAACCCCGCAGGTCGTGTACAGATGCGAAGTCGGCAGCAAGATCACGTACACCACCGTTCCGCAGCCTGGGTGCGTGGTCATCTTCACCTACACCAAGGCTGCATCGTCTTCCGCTGACCTCACGACCGCGACGACCGGGCGCGGCTTCTACACGAACAGCCAAGGCGAAGCTGTGCATCGGCCAGCGCGTGCGAACCAAGCCCCGCCAGGGGCGTCTGCACAATGCCGGGATGGCACCTACAGCTTCAGCGCGCACCGCCGCGGGACGTGCTCCCATCACGGTGGCGTGGCGCGATGGCTTTAGTGCGGAGCCAAACGGCAATCAGTGGCCGTTCGATCGATCGTCCGCGGTCGTGCGGCTGCGACAGCGAGCCGAGGTGCCGGCGTCAGTCAAATGGCTGGTCCAAGGATGGCGGCCTCTTTTAAACGAAACAAAAACGTGGCAATATACTTGTAAACGAAATCGAGCTTGGAACTTGTCATGCCCCAACTGCCTCAAGAGTCCATCCCCGCCCTGCTGGTCCGAAACGTATCACGCGAGCTCGTCATGGGTGTCGAGGACGCGTTGAAGTCCGGCGCCGAGCGTGCATACGGAGCTGCGATCGGAATGGACGAAGGACACCTGCCGCATGTCGTTGGGCAGCTTCGTCACTTCAAAATGAACGAGACATTCCATCAGGCGTTGGCGGTCGGGCAGGCGCAACCTAGTCCTATCCGCGGCAATGGTCTGATCATGGGCCGTGCCGGAATTTTTACTTTGGGCCGTTTCAACATTCCTGCCGGCTTCTGGGTCAACGGTCGGCGCAGCCACATCCGCCAGCAGATGGCGCTGGCCAATAAGGCTCTCGAGCCGTTGGTGCAGACTGCGCTGTTCGAGCAATATGTTGAACCGGCTGCTGCGGTGGCTTTCTTCGTGGCGTGCTTCTCTGGTTCATTGAAGCTGCAGCCAGAGGGGCCCGTTGCTATCCACATTGCAGTGCCTGACCACGACATGCGTGGTTGGTTGTTTAGGGAATGCCTAAGCACCTTTCTGCAGCGCTACGAGCCCGCTACCAGCACGACCCAGCCCGATTTGGTCACGCCAAAACTCAAGCAGGGCCAAGCGGCGAAGGGCGAGGGCGCGGCATGAGCCGCGGTGGCGTACAAGGATTCTACGGCGAGCGCCTAAGCCAGGTGCTGGCAGCGCGGCGGCTGAGCCAGGTGCAACTGGCCGGCTTGGTGGGTGTGTCGCCGGCCACGGTCAGCAAGTGGCGGGCGGGTAGCCAGGCGCCGGAACGCGAGGCACTTGATCGTCTCGCCAGCGTGGTGAACGTGATGCCCGAATGGTTTACGCGCGCGCCTGCGGCCAAGGTGTCTTTGCCATTGTTCCGCAGTAACGCGTCGGCTCACGTGGCCGCACGCGCAATGCTGGAGGCGCGACTGGAGTGGGCGCAGGATGTCGCGTTGGCGCTATCTGAGTTCGTCGACTTTCCTGCCGTTCACCTGCCCGTGCGTGCCTTCGTAGATCCGGACGAGATCACGCCCGACGAGATTGAGGCGGCCGCGGTAGAGTGCCGCGAGCTGTGGCGCTTGGGGCGTACCGCCGTTCAAGACGTGGCCCTAGCCAACGAAGGCGCGGGTGTTGTTCTGATCCGCGAAGAAACCGGTGTGTCGCAGATCGAGGGTCTGTCAGCGTGGAGCACGGAATTGGGCCGTCCCTTGATATTGCTGTCCGCGGACAAGGACAACGGTTACCGCAGTCGTTTCGATCTGGCGCACGAGCTTGGCCACCTCATTCTCCACCGACACATTGTTCGGCCCACGGAGAGAGAGCGTCACAAGCAGATGGAGCTGCAGGCCCATCGATTTGCCGGCGCTTTTTTGCTACCGCCTGAATCGTTCAGTAGCGAAGTGCGTACGCCGGTGACGCTGGACGACTTGCTGTTGCTGAAGCGTCGTTGGGGTGTATCCGTAGCCGCCATGGTAATGCGCCTACGCGCGTTGAAGATCCTCGATGAAGAAGGTTCCCAGCTATTGTTCAAGCGCCGTTCGGCGCGCTGGGGTGCGAAGGCGGAGCCGGGTGACGGCGATCGTCTGCCCGAGCAGCCGCGGCTACTGCGACGTACGATCGACTTGCTAGTCGACGAACACGTAATGCCGCGCGAGGCTATTCCGCGTCACATCGGGCTGGCTGCTCACGACATCGAGATGCTCGCGGGCTTGCCCGAAGGCTATTTCCAGGCGAAGGGTAATGTAGTGCAATTCGCACGGCTGCGTGCCGCGAATTCGGAGGCAGTCGCGTCGGCGGCTGGCAATACGGTGGTGCCATTTCCGTCGCCGACGTTTAAGCGATAACGGAATCGTGCTCGGTCTTTGATGCATCGGAAAGGCCGCCGCTATACTGACCACATCTCAAGCCTTGAGATCAGTCGCCGGCACGCTCTGTCATGCCACTGTACGGGAGGTCACGATGTTTACCGTTGACGCCTGCGCGGATCACGACCAAGCCAAACATGCTTTCAGCATCTTCGCGGCGCCCCCTGTGCGGCCGCTTGAGGAAATGTTTGCCTACGAAGCACTGTGGACTCACCATGGCGCATCGTTCCACAAGCTGGCCAAGCTTTTCGAGGAGAACCCTGGACGGGTTCCGTCAGAGTTGGTCACCCGCAATGAAATTCGGAGTGCTGCGGAGCGCTTATCGTCTCTTCTTGGCGAGCAGGCGCTGCGCCAGATCGGCATTCGAGTGCACGGCACTTTTGAATACCCCGCGCGCCTTCGGCAGGCTGACAACCCGCTGGAACTGCTGTACTACATGGGCAATTGGGAACTGGTTTCTACGCCTAGCGTAGCTATCGTTGGCACACGCAAGCCTTCCGATTTGGGAGCCGAGCACGCGCGGCGGATCGCACAATCCCTTGCGCGTGATGGCTACACCATCGTGTCGGGTCTTGCTGTCGGCATTGATACCGCTGCCCACAAAGGTGCCATGGAAGTCGGAGGCCGTACCGTCGCTGTCATCGGCACGCCATTGAACACGGTTTATCCGAAGGCGAACCGTGACTTGCAGGCACTCATCGCCAACCGTCATTTGCTTATTTCGCAGGTGCCGTTCCTGCGCTATCAGGATCAAATTTGGAGCGCGAATCGATTCTTCTTCCCTGCCCGCAACGTTACGATGGCTGCGCTGACGCAGGCCACCATCATTATCGAGGCCGGTGAGACTTCTGGCACGCTCGTGCAGGCACGCGCCGCCCTGGCGCAAGGTCGTAAGCTCATCATCTTGGAGAGTTGCTTCCGAGATGAGTTGACGTGGCCGGCAAAGTTCGAGAAGTTGGGCGCGATTCGCGTCAGGGATATAGGCGAAATTAAGGGGGCCCTCAAGGATGCCAAGGTTCCAGGAGATCGACCCGCTGCAATGCCAGTTCCTTGAGGACGGCGATTATTGTGCGTACCTGGGTGAGTACACATCGGGTGGTGGTTGGGTAGCCAGTGAAACAAACCGGTGGATTCACAACCTTCATAAGCGCCACGACGCGAGTCCAGCTGAGCTCGAATACAAGCGGAAGTCCTTCGGGTATTGGGGGCGGGCCTTGGCGTCTGCTCTTGAAGGCCATGACTTGAGCGACACAAGCTTCGTCCCTTTTCCATGTTCGAAACCCCAGGGACACGCAGCCTACGACGACCGTATGGATCGCGTGCTTGCCGTGGTCAAGCGCTACATACCCGAACTTGATACGCGCAGCGCACTCGTGCAAATCGACGTGCGGGACTCTCAGCATCTTGGTCCAAGGGCCTCTCCAGATGAGATTGCCTCTTGCATGCGATTCGATCCCACCTGCCTGCCATTGCGCCGGCTAGTCTGCGTCGTTGATGACGTGATCACTCGGGGCGCGAGCTTCGCCGCAGCCAAACGCATCCTTTTGGCCCAACGCGGGGTGGAGAGGGTCGCAGGAATCATGCTGGCTAAGGCCGTTTGGTCGACGCCGGACTGGAGTGAGCTTTTTTCGGCAGACTGACAATGAATGCCACCGGCTTCGCTAGTCGGGACGATCAGCAAGCTGAGAGATGGGGGGCCATCGCGTTGCACAGACGAAGCACCGGGACTTACATCGGTAGCCCGCCATCATTGGCGTCCCTGACGGCCCGGCGCTGATGCAGTGTGTAGGGCTGACACTGCCGGCGGTATCGGCCGATTGCCTGGCGACGTGTAGGGCGATTCCTGCACGTCGCACTGTAGCCCGTGGGCAGCCCGAACCGCTAAGATCGTCCGAGGCCCCAACGTCGGGGTCACCGGCGCGAACTGTGCGTAACTTTGTGCGTACATTTCGCGAGTCGGGTACATGGCAGCCTGTAGGATCATGCGCTTACGCGCGCTGTTCGAGTCAGACTGCCGCACCAAGTGTTTGTACAGTGCCACGCGAGAGGCGAGTGATGGCAGCGGAATGGGATCTCCGCGAAGCGGAATTCCAGGCGCAGTTCGAGGCGCTGCGCAGGCATTTCATGCAGGAACTTCCTGATCGCAGGGTCGCGCTGGTGTCCGCCTGGAACGCTTGCGCGGATGGCGGTGACGAAGCGCCGTGGCTGCGCCTGCGCAACGTGGCGCACAATTTGTCAGGGTCGGCGCCGAACTATGGCCTGGATGTCGTGGGCGACGTCGCGCGCGGGCTCGACAAGTTGCTCTCCGGGCGCACGCCATGCCGGGCGCGAGCCACCGCGGAAGGCGTGGTCGCGGACTTGACCGCCGCCCTGGACGCGGCCATCGCGGCAAGCTGATACGCGGGTGGTTCCGCACGCGGCCGCGGGCTATGCTGTCAGGTTCCTGACAATCATCGGGTGACGACGCGTGGCGAGCAAAACGAAACCGGTTTCCCTGTTCGGCGTGCCCACCGACATCGGCGCGGGTTCGCGCGGCGCCTCGATGGGTCCGGAGGCCTTGCGCGTGGCGGGGTTGCCGCAGGCGCTAGCGGCGCGCGGGCTGGACGTCGTCGATCGCGGCAATCTCGTAGGCCCCATGAATCCGTGGCAGCCGCCGCACGAGGGCTATCGCCATTTTGCGGAAGTGGTGGCCTGGAACCGCGCGGTGTTCGATGCCGAAACGGCTGAGCTCGAAGCCGGCCGGCTGCCGATCATGCTGGGTGGCGATCATTGCGTCGCGATCGGTTCGATCGGCGCGGTGGCACGGCATTGCCGCAAGCGGGGTCGCAAGCTCAGGGTGCTGTGGCTGGATGCGCACTCCGATTTCAATACCGCGGAGATCACGCCGTCCGGCAACATCCACGGCATGCCGGTCGCCTGCCTGTGCGGGCTCGGTCCGCGCGCGTTGACGGAAATCAGTGGGGAGACGCCGACGCTCGTCGCCAGCGAGGTGCGCCAGATCGGCATCCGCTCGGTCGATCCCAATGAAAAGAAGCTGGTGCACGACGCCGGCCTCGAGATTTTCGACATGCGCTACATCGACGAGGTCGGCATGCGCGGCGTGATGCAGCAGGCGCTGGACAGGGTGGATGACAACACCCACCTGCACGTCAGTTTCGACATCGATTTTCTCGATCCTTCGATCGCTCCGGCGGTCGGCACCACCGTGCCGGGCGGCCCAAGCTACCGCGAGGCCCAGTTGTGCATGGAAATGATCGCGGACACTGGGCTGGCCGCCTCGCTGGACATCGTGGAACTGAACCCGGCGCTGGACGAACACAACCGCACCGCGGAATTGGTGGTGGACCTTGTGGAAAGCCTGTTCGGCAAATCCACGTTGATGCGTGCCTGAAACCCAAAGCAGTTTCTTCTGGGCGGCTGTTGTTCGGCACCGCAGCGATCAGGGACGATCGCACAACAAACTGAGACGCCCATCAATCTTTTGCCTGCCGCGCGTCAACAAGTGTTTCAACGATGTGCAACGGGCCGGGGTGAGCATGGCTCTTGCAGAGATCGCATCGACGCCGCGGTTCCGCGGTGCGAAAAAGCGTTCAGGCGCACATCGTGACCAGGCATCCGCAAAATTTCGGCATCGTCGGAGCGATACCCGGCGCACGCGCGGCATTGCGCTGGTGCGGCTGGGCGGGCATCGGCCTGCTGGTGGTTCCCGCGGTGATGCTGGCGGTGCTGGCCGCCATCAGCGATCAGAACTTCCGCGGTTCCATCCTGGTCTGGGTACTGGTGTTCGCCGGGGTGCTGGCGCTTTTGGCCGCAGGCTACGCGATGACGCTGGTGCTCTCGAGTCTGCGGCGGATGACCGAGCTGGCGCAGGTACTGTGCGAACGCAGCAACGGGCCGGTGTTCGTGAAGGACGCCACACATCGCTACCGCTTCGCCAATGACGAAGCCGCCGCGTTGGTTGGGCGCCAGGCCGCGGACATCCTTGGCCGGCGCGACAATGAACTTGATCCCGGACCCGCCGCGCTCGCCTTCGAGGAAAACGATCGGGTCTGCCTGGACCGCGACCTGCCGACCCTGTTCCGCGAAACCCAGCAAACGCCCGACGGCGAACGTTCTTTCCTGGTCGGCAAGTACCCGCTGCACAACGTGCGGGGGCGCATCGCCGGGCTGCTCGGCGTGGCCCGCGATATTTCCGACGAGCTGGGATTGCAGAGCGTCATGCACAGGCGCGCCGACGAAAAGCGCGTCTGGTTCGACCTGAATCCGCTGCCGGTGGTGGAGTTCGCCGGCTCGGAGCTGCGCATCCTCAATGCCAATCCGGCGGCGTTGCAGTGCTATGGCTATGACCGCGAACGCATGCTGCGCCTGCACCTGACGGATCTGTTCGCGAAGGACGAGGCCACCCGGCTGCATGGATACCTGCGCAAGGAAGGCCGCGCGCTTCCGCCCGGCAGCGTCGCGTGGAAACATCGCAAGGCCACCGGCGAGCTGTTCGACGTGGTCACCGACATGGGCAATCTGCCCCACGAAACGGTACCGTCGCACCTGATGCTGGTGCGCGACGTGTCGGGCGAGCAGGCCGCAAAGAGTGCTCTGGACGAAGCCGAGGCCCGTTTCGAAGACCTGATCGAATCCGGACTGGCAATGGTATGGATGCACGATCCCGAAGGACGGCTGCTGTGGGTGAACGCCGCGATGGCCGACGCGCTGGGTTACGAGTGCGAAAACATGACCGGCCGGGCACTGTCGGACTTCGTGGCCGACGAGGAGCACGAACATTGGGACGATTACCTCGACCGGACCCGCAGCCTGAAGCGGGATACCGGCTTGCTGCATTTCGTATCGCGCAACGGTGAACGGCGCGTGTGGCAATACCAGTTCGTCTGCTACCCCGACGCCGATCCGGCGCCCTACGTGCTGGGCTCGGCGCAGGACGTCACCCTGCGGCACCGCTATGAGCTGCGGGTGCGCGAGCAGAATCGCCGCGATCCGCTGACCGGCTTCCATACCCGGCGTTATCTCGATGCATTCGCGATGCAGACCACTGTTGACCAGGAGTGGGGTTGCGTGGTGGTGGACGTGGACTACTTCCGGCAATTGAACGCCAGCGAGGGCCGCGCGCGGGGCGATGCGGTGTTGCGCGATCTTGCGCACCTGCTGAAGAACCACGCGGGTTCGGACCACGAGGTCGTGCGGATGGGTGGCGACGACTTCGCGGTAGTGCTGCCGCGCGCAACCATCGACGTGGTGCGCGAGATGGCGGACCGGTTGGCCTCCGCTTCGCATGACGGCATGCCCGCGGTGTTTTCGCTGGGTTGGGCCGTGCGCGAGGCCGGGGAGCCACTGGAATCGACCCTGCGCCGCGCCGACAAGGTGCTGCTGCAGAACCGCGCGCGCGAAAGGGGCTGATTGCGCGCAGGCAGCGCCCCGCTTAGCATTCCCCGTTTGCCTTGCCGGCTGGGCCGGCGTGTGGAGAACGTGGGTGATGCGCAGCCATTATTGCGGCTTGATCGGGGCGGTCGAAGTCGGCCACAAGGTGACCTTGTGCGGCTGGGCCGACGCGCGCCGCGACCATGGCGGTGTGGTGTTCATCGACCTGCGTGACCACGAGGGTATTGTCCAGATCGTGGCCGATCCCGACAACGCCGAAGTCTTCAAGATTGCGTCGAAGATCGGGTACGAGGATTGCCTGCGCGTCAGCGGCACGGTGCGCGTACGTTCGAACATCAACGAAAAGATTCCGACCGGGCGCTTCGAAGTCGTCGCCGAGTCGATCGAACTGTTGAACGCCGCGCGCGACTTGCCGTTCGCGTTGCACGAAAACCCCAACGAGGAAATGCGGCTGAAGTATCGCTACCTCGACCTGCGCCGCCCGGAAATGCAGAAGGTCATGCGCACGCGCATCAAACTGGTGCAGGCGTTGCGGCGCTGGCTGGACGCGCGCGGTTTCCAGGACATCGAAACGCCGATCCTCACCAAGGCCACGCCGGAAGGCGCGCGCGATTATCTCGTCCCTTCGCGCGTGCACGCGGGCCAGTTCTACGCGCTGCCGCAATCGCCGCAGTTGTTCAAGCAGCTGCTGATGATCGCGGGCTTCGATCGTTACTACCAGATCGCGCGCTGCTTCCGCGACGAGGATCTGCGCGCCGACCGCCAGCCGGAATTCACCCAGCTCGACATGGAGTTCGCGTTCGTCGAGGAACGCGACGTGCAGGACACGGTCGAGGTGTTGATCCGTGACGTGTTCCGCGAGGTCGGCGGCATCGAACTGGCCGATCCGTTTCCGCGCATGACGTGGCTTGAGGCGATGACGCGTTACGGTTCCGACAAGCCCGACCTGCGCATCGAATCGGAACTGGTCGATATCGCCGAAGCGGTGAAGCATCTCGAGTTCAAGGTGTTCTCGGGGCCGGCGAATGATCCCGACGGGCGCGTCGCCGTGCTGCGTGTGCCGGGTGGCGTAGAGCTTTCGCGCAAGCAACTGGACGACTACGCCGCGCACGCAGCGAAGTTCGGGGCGAAAGGCTTGGCGTGGCTGAAAGTCGCCGAGGCCGCGAAAGGATTGGAAGGCGTCAATTCGCCGGTCGCGAAGTTTCTCGACGCGGCGACGCTTTCGACGATCTTGCAAAAGACCGGCGCGCGCGACGGCGACGCGCTGTTGTTCGGTGCCGGCAAATGGGCGACCGTCAGCGCCTTCATGGGTGCACTGCGGCTCAAGGTAGCGCAGGATCGTGGACTGGTCGGGGAAAGCTGGAAGCCGCTGTGGGTCACCGATTTTCCGATGTTCGAATACCATGAGAGCGAGCAACGTTACTTCGCACTGCACCATCCGTTCACCGCGCCCAAGGTCGATGACGCCGCGGCGCTCAGCGCCGATCCCGCGCACGCGGTCAGCCGCGGCTACGACATGGTCCTGAATGGCGCCGAAGTGGGTGGTGGCTCGATCCGCATCCATCATCCCGAAATGCAGAGCGCGGTATTCCGCCTCCTCGGCATCGGCGAGGACGAGGCGCGCGCGAAGTTCGGCTTCCTGCTCGACGCGCTGAAGTTTGGCGCGCCACCGCACGGCGGCATTGCCTTCGGTATCGACCGCCTGGCGATGTTGATCGGCGGTACCGACGCGATCCGCGACGTGATCGCGTTCCCGAAGACCACCAGCGCGCAGGATTTGATGACCGACGCGCCGAGCCCGATCGACGCGAAGCAGCTCGCCGAGTTGCACGTGCAGGTCAGGGACCAGGGACCGGGGACCGGCGACCGGGATTGACGCACGTGCGGGGCGCGCCGTACCCGGATTCGTGGTCGCCGGCACGCCGGCTCCTGCATTCGCCGTTGCAGGAGCGTGCGTGCACGCGATCTTGCCCGCAACGTGAGCGAAACCATTTTTATTGCGGCAAGCCTTGCCAATGGCAGGTAGCCGTATGTTTCCCTAGACTTTCCCACTTTCGACATTGACGGAGCCCCCCATGGGCCGTGGTCCCTCCATCGCCGGCCGCAAGAACGCGCAGGATGCCAAGCGCGGCCAGGCGTTCACCAAACTGGTGCGCGAAATCATGGTTGCCGCACGCGCCGGCGGCGGCGACGTCAACGGCAATGCGCGCTTGCGCACGGCCGTGGACAAGGCCATCGCGGCGTCGATGCCCAAGGACAACATCGACCGCGCCATCAAGAAAGCCACCGGTGAACTGGAGGGTGTCACCTACGAGGAGTTGCATTTCGAAGGTTACGCGCCGGGCGGTGTCGCGGTATTGGTCGAGTGCGTCACCGACAATCGCCAGCGCGCTGTTGCCGATGTGCGTCACGCTTTCGCCAAGTTCGGCGGCAACCTCGGTACCGACGGCTCGGTGGCTTACCTGTTCCACAAGGTGGGCGTGCTTTCCTACGAGCGGGGTGCAGGCGAAGACGAGGTCACCGATGCCGCCATTGAAGCTGGTGCAGAAGACGTGAAGGTGTGGCCGGAGGATGGCCAGATCGACGTGATCACCACGCCGGAGGCGTTCGAGTCGGTACGCGCAGCGATGGAAAAGGCCGGGCTGAAGCCCGACCACGCGGAAGTCACGACGCGCGCGGAACTCGACGTGCCCGTGGCCGCCGACCAGGTCGAAGCGGTGCAGGGTCTGCTGGCGCGGCTGGAGGAGCTCGACGACGTCCAGAACGTGCACTCCAACGCGGATCTTCCGGCGGGTTGATCGTGGATTCCGCGCAACCGTTGCGCATCCTCGGCATCGATCCCGGCAGCCAGCGCACCGGCGTCGGTATCATCGAATCCGATGCCACGGGGAAGCTGCGTTGCGTGTTGCACGCAACGTTGCACGTGGCCGGCGAGGAGACCTTCCCGTTGCGTTTGAAGCGCATCTACGACGAACTCATCGCCATCATCGAGGCGCACGCGCCGGCGGAAGCCGCGATCGAGCGCGTGTTCATGGCCAAGAACGCCGATTCCGCGTTGAAGCTCGGACAGGCGCGCGGCGCCGCGATCTGCGCAGCGGTCGGACGCGGATTGCCGGTCAGCGAGTATGCGCCCAATGCAATCAAACAGGCCGTGGTCGGCAAAGGCCACGCCGGCAAGGAGCAGGTGCAGCACATGGTCGGAATCCTGTTGAACGTGCGCGAACCGTTGCAGGCCGACGCGGCCGATGCGCTGGCGATCGCGATCACCCACGCGCACCTGCGCGCCACCGAAGCGCGCACCGGCATCGCTATCGCGGCTTGGGGACGCCGGCGATGAATGGCATGGTTTCGCGGTCCCGAGTCCCGAGTCGCGAGTCCCGAGTCCCGGAGCTTTCGCCATGATCGGTCGCTTGCGCGGAACATTGATCGCCAAGCGCCCGCCGTGGGTGCTGGTCGAAGTCGGTGGCATCGGCTACGAACTGGAAGTTCCGATGTCCACGCTTTACGACCTGCCCGACGCCGGCAAGGAAGTGATCCTGTTGACGCATTACGCGCACAAGGAAGACACCGTCGCGCTGTACGGTTTCCTGCGTGACGACGAGCGCAGCTTGTTCCGCGATCTGCAGAAGGTTTCCGGTATCGGCGCGCGCATCGCGCTGGCGGTGCTGTCCGGTGTCCCGACTTCCGAATTCGCGCGGCTGGTGCAGGCGGGCGACGTGGCCGCGCTGACGCGCATTCCCGGCATCGGCAAGAAGACCGCCGAACGCATCGTGGTGGAGTTGCGCGATCGCGTCGGCAATACGGTCGCATCGGCGCCGTCGGGCGCAGCACCGGTCGCGCGCGATCCGCGCAGTGAAGCCGAAGCGGCCCTGCAACAGCTCGGCTACAAGCAGGCCGAAGCCGCGCGGCTCGTCGCGGCGGCGGCCGCCGATGGCGACGACGCCGAAACGATCATCCGCAAGGCATTGCGCGCGGCATTGGGACGATGACCGAAAAGAACGAAACGAAAGCGTTGGAAAGCGACCCCGCCAAGAAGGCGATGCACGTGATGGTGGTCGGCGCGATCGGGGTGGTGTTCGGCGATCTCGGTACCAGCCCGCTGTACACCTTCAGCGAAGCCTTCGGCGACCAGCACGGCATGCCGGTGACCCCGTTCAATGTACTGGGCGTGTTGTCGCTGGTGTTGTGGACGCTGCTGATCGTGGTGGCGTTGAAATACATCACCTTCATCATGCGCGCGGACAACAAGGGCGAAGGCGGCATCATGGCGATGATGGCGCTCGCGCAGCGCGCCACCCGGCAATATCCGCGCACGCGCAAGCTGGTCGTGCTGGCGGCGGTGCTCGGCGCGGCATTGTTCTTTGGCGACGGCGTGATCACGCCGTCGATCACAGTGCTGTCGGCGGTGGAAGGCTTGGGGGTGGCCGCGCCGCAACTGGCGCACTGGGTGGTCTGGATTGCGGTGATCGTGCTGGTGGCGCTGTTCCTGATCCAGAAGCGCGGGACCGGCAAGGTGGGCAGCATCTTCGGGCCAGTGATGTGCATCTGGTTCATCGCGCTCGGTTTGATCGGTGCGTACAACATCGCGCAGCACCCATTCGTGCTGCGCGCGATCAACCCCTGGTTCGGGTTCAATTTCTTTGTCCACCATGGCGCGGGCGGCTTTCTGGTGCTGGGCGCGGTGGTGCTGTGCGTCACTGGTGCCGAGGCTTTGTACGCCGACATGGGCCACTTCGGACGCAAGCCGATCACGATTGCGTGGTACGGCTTCGTGATGCCTGGCCTGATGCTGAACTATTTCGGCCAAGGCGCGCTGCTGGTGCACAATCCGGCGGCGGCCAGCAATCCGTTTTACCTGGCGGTGCCGTCGTGGGGACTGTATCCGATGATCGCGCTGGCGACCGCGGCGGCGGTGATCGCTTCGCAAGCGGTGATCGCGGGTTCGTTCTCGATCATGCGCCAGGCCATCCAGCTCGGCTTCCTGCCGCGCATGCCGGTGGTGCACACCTCCAACGAAGAAGCCGGGCAAATCTACCTGCCGTGGGTCAACCGGCTGCTGATGATCCTGGTGGTGCTGGTGGTGATCGGCTTCGGTTCCTCCAAGGCGCTGGCCGGCGCTTACGGCATCGCGGTGACGGGGACCATGGCGATCGATACGGTACTGTTCGTGATCGTTGCCTGGCGCATGTGGAAATGGCACCCGTTGCTGGTCCTCGCGGTCCTGGTGTTCTTCCTCACGATCGATCTTGCCTTCTTTGGCGCCAATACGCTCAAGATCGAAGACGGTGGCTGGTTTCCACTGGTGCTCGGGCTTGCGGTGTTCACGATCCTCACCACGTGGCGGCGCGGGCGCGACCTGGTGTTGCGTCAGTTGAAGCACGGCGGCCTTGCGCTGGCGCCGTTCATCGCGAACATCACCGAGCATCCGCCCACGCGCGTGGAAGGCACCGCGATTTTCCTGGTCAGCGACCCCGACGCGGTGCCGCATGCGCTGCTGCACAACCTCAAGCACAACAAAGTGCTGCACAAACGCAACGTGATCCTGACCGTGGACACGCTGGAAACGCCGCACGCCGATCCCGACGAGCGTGTGGAACTGAGAGACCTCGGCAATGATTTCTACCTGCTGAAGCTGCGCTTCGGTTTCGCCGACGATCCGAATGTGCCCGCCGCGCTGCACGTATGCGCGAAGCAGGGCCTCGATATCAAGATGATGGATACGACGTTCTTCCTGTCGCGCGAAACCATCGTCGCGACCGACCGGCCCGGCATGGTGATGTGGCGCGACAAGCTGTTCGCGTTCCTTGCACGCAATGCATTGCCCGCCACCGCGTTCTTCAGCATTC